>Ga0070665_100000624_pt1 | contig 48293 bp, 39 predicted proteins | sample KBSS13metaG_FD_65862 | JGI IMG/M metagenome (GOLD analysis project Ga0070665, IMG submission 65862) | Switchgrass rhizosphere microbial communities from Kellogg Biological Station, Michigan, USA - KBS S1-3 metaG | ecosystem: Host-associated > Plants > Roots > Rhizosphere > Soil ...
GATGGACACCCCGACCGATGTTTCATTCGCGCAGGCGGTGGTGGTTTTCTCGGCCGATCTGGACAAGTTCTTGAAAACCGAGCAGCCGCTGGAGTTTCACGACTGTGCGGGCCGGCCCGCGCGGGTGATGAGCCAGGTGGTGGAGGCCCATCCGCCGGAGTCGCTGTTCCCCGGGGCGACGCAGGTGGCGTTCGTGTCGGTCAGCCGCAAACGCGTGCTGGCGATTCAATTCCTGTCCACGCCGCTCGATCCGGCGGACCGCGAGGCGTACACGTTGCTCGCAACACGAATGGTCGAGTCGATTCGGTTGGGAACTAAAAGATAGTCAACCGGTTACACCCAAACGTTTTACTACGTCGGCGTCATTCACACCTCGCGCAGCGGCTCGGCGGCGAGGGGATCGATCACCACGTCCCACCTGGCCGTGTCCCACACCCAGTGGATTTGGATCATGCGCTCTTCAAGACTGCGCGGCGCGCCGGTGGGATCGTTCACCACGGTCATGCGCGGGGCCGCGTGCACCTGGCCGTTGAGGGAAATGCCCCACAGGATCGGCACGCACCGCATACTTGCCAGTCGAGGGCGCTCGATCGTGACGTCCCAGTCGTGAGCGTGGCGGCCGTCAAACGTATCGCGCTTGAAGGACTCAGCCCTCGCGCCTTCGAACAGCGGCACGCACTGCACGTTGATCGATCGGTTGGCGTAGATCAGCGACCGCTGCTGCCACATCAGCGGCGCGAGGGTCGGTTTGATCGGAAGGTCGAGAATCTCCGCGTGGCTGTCGATCAGGCGGAAGCGGTCGTGCAGGCTGTCCCACTCGCTGGTCACCATCGGCATAAGGCGGAGGATGAGCGCGTCGCCGCCTTGCTGGATGCAGTACGTTCGGCCGACGATCGGGGGGTTCACGGTTTGCGTGAGGGCGTTGCCGGCCAGCGCGGACTGTCGGTCTTCGGCCGGGTGGGCGCGGGTGCGCGAGCCCGCGCGGGTTTCCCACTGCATAAAGCCCCAGTCGCCTTCCGGTTTCCACACGGCGACGGGGAAGCATTGCCACGAGAGGCCCCAGTCCTGGTAGTCGGTGCCGGGCATGATCGGGAAGTGGGTGATCGTGCCGAGGCGCACGTCTTTTTCGATTCGGGCAGCGGCCATCGATTCGCCGAAGCAGGGGACGCGGAGGTCGTGCCCGCGCGCGTGCCGGCCGAGCACGGATTCGTGCCATCGCTTGTTCGCCAGCACGCTGCCGAGCACGGGGCGATCGCCCAGCGGCGGGATTTCGTCGCGACGGGGGGCGCTGGGAGACACGTTCATGTCGCTGGCCGACCGCACGCCCATGGCCAGCACGTGCTCGCGGTAGTTGCGATGAGCGGGCGACGAAGTGAACGCGTTTGATCGAACGGCCGGCACGCGCGGGCCGTCGAACTGGTCTTCGAGTGCGAGCAGTTTGTCGAACAATTGTTGGAAGGCGAACCGCACGTCGCGCGGCAGGCGCTGCGCCAGCAGAAGCAGCATGGAGAGCGCGTCGAGGCAGAGGCTGGAGTACGTGTCGCTCAGGTGCTCGCCCCAGCCCCAGTGCTGGCGATTGAGGTAGTGGGCCGCGTCGGTCATGGTGTTGTGCAGCGTGCCGTCGTCGTCGAGGCCGTTGATCTCAAGCAGCAGCCAGCAGCAAACCATGTCGCCCAGGCACTTGCTGGCGCAGTTGGGCGCGGTGTTTCGCACGGCCCGCTGGAACCACACGTTCAGGTTGCCGAGCATCACGGTGAGCGTTTTCTGGTCGCCGGAGGAGAGGTCGTTGAAGTGCGTGAGTCGCAACGCGATCAGGCTCATGCCGGTGAGGTAGGCCGCGTCGGTGTCGACGGGCTTGGACTCTTCTGCGTACCACTTGAAGCACCCGCGTGCGGGGCCTTCCTCGACAACCTGCGACGCCGCGATGGCTGCGAGGACTTTGGAAGTGCTGATGCGTCCGAGCGATTTCGCCTCGGCCGCCACGAGCAGGCGTGCTGCGGCGGCGGGGATCGAGTGAACGCGCTTCAGTTCCGCGACAGCCTCAGTGTGGCCGGCGCCGTCCTGCCACCAGAGGCCGGCTTTGTCGTCCCACGCCGCGTTCCAATTCGCCACCGCCGAGTCGGGTAAGCTCATGACAAGATTTTACCATTGGGCGATTGAAAGGATCAAAAAATCGCGTGTTGGTGACGTGTCGAAATGGGGAATCTGCGCGGACTAACTCGTGCGATCGACTTAAATGGGTAGACAACGCGTGGCCGAATCATTCGGCGCGTCGAGAACGAATATCATTTCCCGCAGAAGTCGACCAGCCGGGCGATTTCGCTTCGCAGATCTTTTCGGTGCACGACGAAATCGATGAAGCCGTGCTCCTCGAGGAACTCGGCCCGCTGGAAACCTTCGGGCAGGTCGACCTTGATGGTGCCCTTGATCGTGCGCTCGCCCGCGAAGGCGATGTACGCCTTGGGTTCAGCGATGATGAAATCGCCCAGCATGGCGAACGAAGCCGTCACGCCGCCGGTGGTTGGGTCGGCCAGCAGGGAGATGAAGAGGCAGCCGGCGTCATCCAGCCGCGCAAGCGCCGCACTGGTCTTGGCCATCTGCATGAGGCTGAGCGTGCTTTCCTGCATGCGGGCGCCGCCTGAACAACTGACGATGATGCACGGCAATTTTTCCTCGGCCGCGGCTTCGATGGTGCGCGTCAGGCGCTCGCCGACCACGCTGCCCATGCTGCCCATCATGAACGTCGGGTCCATCACGCCGAGCATGATGGGGCGACCCTTGATGAACCCCTTGCCGCACACGGCCGCGTCGGTTTGGCCGCTCTTGGCCTGTTCGGACTTCAAACGGTCTTTGTACGATTTTTTATCGACGAACTGCAGCGCATCGGTCGGCAGGATGTCGTCGAACATTTCCTCGAAGCTTCCCTCGTCCACCAGTTGCGCGATGCGCGTGCGGGCCGCGATGCGGAAATGGTGATCGCAGTTGGGGCACACGTTCAGCGCCTCTTCAACCACCTTGCGATAAAGCATTTCCTCGCACTCGGGGCAGCGCATCCACAATCCTTGCGGGATGCCCTCGGTCTTCTTCGTCGCATCTGAGGAGGGGACTTGTGACATAGAACCTTCAATTCAAGAACCGCGATTCCCGATTCGGCAAGCGTCCGTGCCTGCCCGTTCAACACCGGGAACCGTGCTTAAGCGAGCAATGCCCGCACCTGATCGTCCGACAGGTCTATCGTCTCCATGGGGGTGGTGCTGTGCAAGTGCCGGAGGGTGTCTTCCAGCGGTTCGCCGCGAAAAAAGCCCGAAATCACCTGCATGGCGACGGGCCGGAGGGCTAAGGCGATGGTCGAGCCGCGGTTTTTCTTCAGGATCGCCAAGGCCGCCTTCTTCAGGCGCTCGACGGCGTCGGGGATGGTTTCGCCCTCCGGCGGCTCGACGGCCTGCGGCTCCTTCTGCCACAGTTCGACCACCTTGGGGAAACGGAACCGGATCTCATCGCGCCGCAAACCCTGCCACAGGCCCATGTTCATCTCTTCAAGCCCGGCGTTGTGATTGAGACGGAGCTTGAAATGGTGCGCGATCATTTTCGCAGTTTCGTCGCACGCCTCGTTGGCTTTACAGCGGTAGACGGCCGAGATGTTGGGAAAGTTGGTGGCGATCAATTGCTCGATCGACCGGTGCGCCTCAACGGTGAGCGGCAGCGAGTGGTTGCCGACCACTCGGTCTTCCACGTCCCACGGCGTTGGGCTGGCAGCGATGAGAACGATGCTCGTCATGTGGGATACGTCTGAATCGAAGCTGGCCCGTTCGAGCGAACAACCGATCGGCACGCTCGAGCGAGCTGATCAACGGGCGACTAGTGCATTGTATCAGGTGCGTAAGATTCTGCGCATTTCAGCGACGATTCCGACGCGGTCGGGGTGCTCGAACAGGGCGCTTCCGACGACGAACCAGTCGACGCCCGCCTCGCGAGCGGGGGCGATGGTTTCGGCGTTGATGCCGCCGTCGATTTCTAATCGCTGGTGGGGTTTGAGTCGTGCCTTGATCGTGCGCACTTTGTCGAGCATCGCGGGCATAAACTTCTGCCCGCCGAAGCCGGGCTCAACGGACATGATCAGCACGAGGTCGACGAACTCGAGCGCGGGGAAGACGGATTCGATCGGCGTGCCGGGCTTGAGCGTGATGCCCACCTTGCAGCCGAGCTTGGCGATCGCCTTGGCGGCGCCGGCCACGTCGGATTTCACCTCCGGCGCTTCGACGTGAAATGTCACGTTGTTCGCGCCGGCCTTCACCATGTCGGGCGCGTATCGCACCGGCTCATCGATCATCAGGTGCGCGTCGAAAAAGCAATCGAAATGCTTTCGCAGCTTGGCGAACACCGGCGCGCCGAAGCTGATGTTCGGCACGAGATGGCCGTCCATCACGTCAATGTGCAGGAAGTCGCCGCCGGCGCGGAGCACGTCGGCGCAGTCGTCCTTAAGCCGGGCAAAGTCGGCCGAGAGAATCGACGGGAGAATTTGCGCCTGCGCCTGGCTGAACGGATCGGTCATGCCCGCAGTTTGGAGGATGACGGGGCTTTTGGCAATCGCCCGGCGGGGCGGTAGGCTTTGCGACTCACACATTCGGAGGATTCGCGTGAAACGTCTGCTGCTGTCGATGCTGTTTTTCGTCGCTACTGTTGCCGCTGTCTCTTGCGCTGACGAGGCCGGCCCGCCGACGCCGCCAAGCTCGCAACCTACCGCAGCCGCCACCACCGCACTGCCGGTGGAGATCAAGCCGAGCGACGCGAACGTGTACTACGTCGGCCGATTCGACACCCGCGACGCCGCCGGCCCTCGCGCGCAGTGGCCGGGGAGCACCGTCACGCTTCGCTTCAACGGAACGGATCTGCAGGCCAAGCTCGCCGGCAAGCAGTATCACGCGGTGATGGTCGACGGAAAATTTACCAGCGTCATCGTCGGATCGAAGGATCCGGAACTGTTCGATATCGCCCGAGGCCTACCGGCTGGGGATCACACGGTCTCCATCATCCGCCGCACCGAATCATTCACCGGCGTGACGCAGTACCTGGCGTTCTACCTGAACGAAGGCGCCAAGCTGCTCGAGCCGGCCAAGCTGACGCGCAAGATCGAGATCATCGGCGACTCGATCACCTGCGGCTACGGCAACGAGGCCGCCAACGAAAAGCAGCACTTCGCAGGGAACACTGAAAACTCCGCCATGACCTACGGCGCGATCGCCGCCCGTGAGGTGGGGGCCGAGTACCACAGCATCGCATGGTCGGGCCGCAAAATGGCGCCGAACAACACGATGGGCGAAATCTACGATCGCGCCCTGTCGCAGGACAAAACCAGCGTGTGGGATTTCAAAACCTGGACGGCGGACGTGGTGGTGATCAACCTGTCGACGAATGACTTCAACGCCAAGCCGCCGCCCACCGAAGAAGCTTGGGTTCCCGCGTACGCCGCGTTTATCGAGCGGCTGCGGAAGAACTATCCTGATGCGATGGTGTACGTGGCCACGAGCCCCATGCTCTCCGGCGATCGCAAGAAGACGACGAAGGCGTATCTGGAAAAAGTGATCGAAAGCCGCAAGGCCGCCGGCGATTCAAAGGTCGCACTACTGGAATTTCCAGCGCAGAGTCCGAAGGACGGGCTGGGTGCGGATTGGCACCCGAGCGTGAAAACGCACGAGAAGATGGCGGGAATTCTCGTCGCAAAGTTGAAGGAAGATTTGAAGTGGTGATCTAAAAAACCAAAGCCCCGGCATAGCTATGCCGGGGCTTTATGTTGGTAAAGCTGATTCGCTCGGACGTTAATCCAGAATATCCAGAGTCGAGAAGTGCCCATTCTCCAGGAACTCCAGCGATGCTCCGCCCCCGGTAGAAACGTGCGACACTTTCGCCGCCAGGCCCATCTGCTCGATCGCCGCGGCCGAGTCGCCGCCGCCGATGATGGTGGTGGCGCCTTTGCTGGTGACTTCGGCGGTCGCCTGGGCGATCGCCTTTGTGCCCGCCGCGAATGGCTTCTTCTCGAACACGCCCATCGGACCGTTCCAGATGACGGTCTTAGCCTTGGCGATTTCTGCTTTGTACAGCTCGATCGTCTTGGGGCCGATGTCGAAGCCTTCCTTGTCGGCCGGGATGTCTCCCTCAACGATGCTCGTGACCGCGTCGTCGGTCATCTTGTCAGAGATCACCGTATCGACCGGCAGTTTGATCTTGCTGCCGTGCTTGGCGAGTAGTTGCTTGGCGAGATCGACCTTGTCTTTTTCCACCAGCGACTTGCCAACCTGCTTGCCCTGGGCGAGGAAGAACGTGTACGCCATCGCGCCGCCGATGAGCAGCGTGTCGGCCTTGGCGAGGAGGTTCTCGATGACGGCGATTTTGTCAGACACCTTCGCGCCGCCCATGATCGCCACGAAAGGGCGGACGGGTTTGGTTACTGCGTCGCCGAGGAATTTGAGTTCTTTCTGAATGAGGAAGCCGATGACGCGCGGCTTGCCGGCCAGCGCCTGCGGCACGCCGTACGTGCTGGCGTGCTCGCGATGGGCGGTGCCGAATGCGTCGTTCACGTACACATCGCCGAGCTTGGCGAGCTGGGCCGCGAAGTTCGGGTCGTTCTTTTCCTCTTCCTTGTGGAAGCGAAGATTTTCCAGCAGCAGCACGTCGCCGTCCTTGAGAGCAGCCACGGCCGCGTCGGTTGCGGCTCCCACGCAGTCTTCGGTGAAGCCGACGGGCTTCTTCAGCAGCTCGGCCAGCTTGAGCTGCGCCGGCTTGAGCGAGTACTTCGCCTCCGGGCCGCCCTTGGGGCGACCGAGGTGCGACATGAGGATCAGCCGGCCGCCGCGGTCGAGCACGGATTTAATCGTCGGCAGCGCCTGCACAATGCGGCGGTCGTCGGTGATCGTGCTGCCATCCAGCGGCACGTTAAAATCAACCCGCATCAGTACGCGTTTGCCTTTGACATCAATATCTTGAACGGTTTTGGTCGCCATGGTGTTCTCCTTGTGATCCCTCGAATGTGTGGGGAAGATGGATGCTACGGGCGCGGGCGGGCATGTCAATAACCGCCGCGCTGTGCGAACGTTTACACGGTGACTCAGTAATGTTGGATACTCTCGAGGCTATTTTCTTTCTGCTTCTTCCGCTGGTGTTTATTGCATCGATCGTCAACTCAATCATGATGCGGAAGCGGATGCGAAAAATCAGGAAGATGCTCCTGCTGATGGAGCAGGGCCGATGCACACAATGCGAGCACGATATTAGGAACGCGGTCGAACGCTGCCCGCAGTGCGGAAACCCGCTGCCGCCGGGCGAAATCAAAACAACAGAAAGTAATTGCTGATCGAGGCGAGCAGGTAAAGGGAGCCGCAGAGAAGCAAAATCCACTTGCACCAAGGTCGCCACCACGCGGCCACGAGCAGGACGAAAACCAACTGCCCGATTTTCGCCAGCGGCACGCCGATCTCGACGCCGAACCACTGCGACAAAAGCCGCTGCGGAATATGCAACTCAATCTCAGGGCCGTACGTGCGGAGGTTCCAGAGCGTGGTGAATAAATCGCACGACGCGCCGATCAGCAGAACGAGCAGCGGCCATCGATAGCGATTTCGGAATTCGAGCGGTTGGGTGAAAAGCAGCGGCAGGGCGGAATCGCGAGGAATGATTTTCTGCCGCGACGCAGGAGTATGTACTTCACTCATAATTTTCCATTCGCGAAACGACCTACTCCCTCTCCCCGGAGGGGAGAGGGCGGGGGTGAGGGGAGAGATGTCCCACGTCGACATTTTTCATTCAGCGAAGCAACTTTGATGCGATTCCGCGAACTAACACGAGCCGGCGCACTACGTTTCGCCCCTCACCCCAACCCTCTCCCCTCCGGGGAGAGGGAGCCATGCTCAATCCACCAGCGCCTCATCCACGTGCTTCACTTCCACCTGCCCGTTGCGCGCCAGTTCGGCCAGCGTCTGCCGGCCCATGACGGCGCGGAACTCCACGCGCTCGCCGCTGAACTCGCGGCTGTTCACGCGGGTGTGGCTCTCGATGAAGCTGATCAGCCGGCCGTTGGTGACGTCGCACTCGAGCGTCGCCTCCACCTGCAGGCCGCGGACGAATTTGTAGACGGCCTCGAGCAATTCCGGCAGGCCGATGCCGGTTTTGGCGCTGATGGGGATGGCGCCGGGGTGCATCATCCGCCAGAAGGGGAAACGTTCTTCGCCTTCCTCGGTGTCGGTTTTGTTGAGCAGGAGAATCTCCGGCTTCTTGCCGACGCCGATCTCGGCGAGCACCTCGTGAACGGTATCAAACTGCTGCTGTGCGTGCGGATGTCCGACGTCGAGCACGTGCAGCAGAAGATCGGCATGGATGGCTTCTTCGAGCGTGGCCTTAAAGCTGGCGACGAGATTGTGCGGCAGGTCGCGCACGAAGCCGACGGTATCGCTCAGCATCACTTCCGTGCCGCGCTCGAGCTTCCAGCTTCGCGTCTTGGTGTCGAGCGTGGCGAAGAGCTTGTCGTCCGCGTACGCGTGAGCGGCCGTGAGCGTGTTGAAGAGCGTGCTCTTCCCGGCGTTGGTGTAGCCGATGATGCAAACCGTAAAATGCTTGCGATTCCGCTCAGCGACCAGGCGGGCCTTACGGCTCTGGATCAGTTTGATTTCCGCCTTCAGATCGGCAATTCGTTTACGCACCAAACGACGGTCGACTTCGAGCTGCGTTTCACCCGGGCCACGGGTGCCGATGCCCATGCTGCCGCCGCCCGCAAGGCGTTCGAGGTGGCCCCACATTTTCGTCAGCCGCGGGTAGGTGTACTGCATCTGCGCCAGTTCCACCTGCAGCTTGGCTTCGTGCGATTGGGCCCGGGTGGCGAAGATGTCGAGGATCAGCTCCGACCGGTCGAGTACCTTGATGCCCTCCAGCCGCGGCTTTTGGGCGGTCTCATTGATGATCTTTTCCAGCTCGCCGATTTGCGACGGGGACAGGTCGTTATCAAAGATGACGACGTCGGCCTTTTCCTTTACGGCCAGGTGGGCGATTTCCTCGGCCTTTCCGGAGCCGATGTAGGTGCTGCTGTCTACCTTGTGGCGGTTCTGCAGCATCTGCCCGACGACTTTCGCGCCGGCGGTTTTGGCGAGCGACGCAAGCTCGCCGAGCGGATCGCGCGGGTCGGCCGTCGTTTTGGGCAGGATGACGCCGACGAGGATCGCCCGCTCCTGCTTGACCGACATGGTTGTTCGTTTGAGTTCCGCCACAGGCGCTCAGATGAACGCAGATTGAAACAAATGTCCAGTCTTGTCTTTATTAGGGTGATTTTTTGCAGCGGCGGCGTGCGTCTATAATTTTGCCATGGATTCTTCTCAAGCGCCAGTGCCAATGGCTACGTACGTTGATCAGCGCGTGAACGATCTGCGCGAACTGATTCCCAAGGCGCTCTACGATTTTGATGCGTCGGCGATTCATCGCGCTCGCATCTCCACGCGACGCCTGACCGCGGTCGTGCGGCTGCTGCACCCGGTGTTGTCGGCGTCGCACCGCAAGCCGTTTGAGCGGGCGCTCAAGAAATTGCGCCGTCGGCTCGGGCCGCTGCGGGATATGGATGTGACGCTGACGCATCTAAATAAGTTGCCGGAGTTCGCGGGCCATCCGTCGGCGGTTTCGTGGCTCACGGGGCGGTTGATCAACCGCCGCGACGAGCAGCGCGACAAGCTCGGCGGGAAGTCAGCCGTCAACAAATCGCTGGGACGGCTTGGCAAATGGTGGGGCCTGCATGCAGAAGTGGAGGAAGGCGGAAAGGCGATCGATTCACTGCTGGCCGAGTCGGTTCATCTGCAGCTTGATGCATTCGCCGAGCAGGCCGACCAGCTCGCGACGCAGTCGCTCTCGGCGGACGGCAAATCCGCTGATCCGCACACGCTTCGCATTGCGGGTAAGAAATTGCGGTACACGCTGGAGTTGGCCGTCGCGCAGGGCAATCCGCTGCCGCCGTCGGTGATCAAGACCTTCAAGCAGATGCAGGATGAACTGGGACACTGGCACGACATGGTGGTGTTGAGCGAAGCCGTCGTCGATGTGACGATCGAAAAGCAGTTGCCGCATCATGATGGGGCGCTGGCCGGGCAGATCTTCGACATGGCTAGGCAGCCGCTCTCACGCGGCGAGCGGGCGATGGCGAACTTTGCATCGCAATGGGCACAGGTCGGGCCTGAGCTGGTGATCACGATCCGCCGGTCGTTCCCGCTCACACGGCCGATCGAGCACGCCGCCGTGACTGAGTCAGTCATCGAACCGAAAACGGATCCCGATCCATCTTCGACTGGTGAACCGCCAGCCCCGGACACGCCGCCGCCAACTTAGCCGCCAGATGCTTCAGCGTGACGCGTTCGCTGTTGCTGTGCAGCGTGCCGACGACGGTGACGCCGGCCTTGGCGGCGCGGAGGGCGTCGTGGTGGTGCACTTCGCCGGTGAGATAAAGATCGACCTTTTCCGCAATGGCCGCGTCCAGCAGATCGCCGCCGGAGCCGGCACACACGGCAGCCCGGCGAACCTCGCCCTCCAGTGGTCCGGCGATCAGCAGATGCTCGATCCCCAGTTCACGCTTGATCGTCGCGAAAAGTGTCTCACGCTTCACGCCCGGTGAGAGCGTACCGACGCGACCGATGCCGTGTGTGGTAGGGGGTGCGGCGAGCGGCACCAGATCGAATGCCGGCTCCTCGTACGGATGCGCCGCCCGCAGCGCTCCGATGATGGCCGCGACATTCGCCAGCTCGACCACCGTCTCAAGTTTCACTTCATCCACTTTTTCCAGTCGCCCGGCCTGGCCGACGCTGGGGTGCGTACCCGCTTCGCCAAAAAACGTGCCCGTGCCGCCGGTTCGAAAACTGCATGACGTGTAGTGGCCGATGCGTCCCGCGCCCGCGGCAAAGAGCGACTCGCTCACCTTGTCCAGCGCCGACGCCGGCACGAACGTGACGAGCTTTCCCTGCGATTCGCCAGGCGTGGCCCGCTTCAGCGGCCCGCGATCGGTCAGCCCCAGAATGTCCGCCAGCACATCGTTCGTCCCGCCGTCCGCCACATCCAGCGCCGTGTGCGGGGAGTAAATCGCCACCCCGCGCTGAATCGCATCAAACACCACGCTGCCTGCGACGACGCGCTTCAGCGGCGTAAAAATCGGCGGGTGGTACGCGACGATGAGCTCACACTTCTGCCCGGCCGCCTCGCAGGCCACCTCGGGGGTGTAGTCAATAGTAAGCATGGCGTTGGTCACCTCCGCCGCCGGATCGCCCGCCAGCAGGCCGACGTTATCCCACGACTCCGCCAGGTTCGTCGGGGCGATGGCATCGAGGGCTTTAACGATTTGATGCAGTTTCATAGCCACGTATCCTTCTTTTGCGACCCCATAAAGATGCCCGCCGTCATGGCAATCGCGAGAAACACAATGACACCTGTCATGATCGTGGTCAGCGCTGCCGCGGCAGTGCCGCATGCCGCGCCGACGCACACAAGTATCAACAGGTTGCGATTGCGCGTTGCGTCCGACACAGGTCGTCCCACGTCACTGATCGTAGCAGGCGAATTGCGGTCGACCGCCTCCAAATCCTTCTTAACCGCCGCGTCGAGTGCTTCAGCCACACGCGTAACCAAGTCGACGTCGGCGGAAATGAACAATTCTATGAGGTCGTGCCCGGTCACACTGATGACGAGCTTTCGGTCTCCCATCATTTTGCGAATGCTGCGAATTAAATCGCGACGATAAAAGCAGCTGCTGCATTCCCGTTGTCCGACGTACCGGCGTACGGCCAGTGCGTCGCGCGTTACTTCAAATACGTAGCGGGTTCGATACCGTTTCCACGCCAAACCGAGCACGACGAGAACCGGAAGTAAGAAAATGACGGGCATGATCCACTCGTCGCCAACAGCACGAGAAGGCCGTGCGACCACGTCGTGAAGGCTCACGACAAATTGATACGTGAAAAACCCCGCGGCAATCAAGTAGCCCTTTCCCACATCCCGCCAGCGGCTGATCCGTGGCACGGAGACTTGGTAAAATCCAGGCTCCTGGCGGAAGATGGTTTGCTCGCTTGGGCCGGCGTCTTCGTAATTCAGGATGGGCGAAGGTTGGGTCATCTGGCCTCCCCGATTGTGCGACTCCCTCATCATACGCCAAGAGCGCTGAACATCGCCCGAGCCTTCACCAGCGTTTCCCCGTACTCAGCCGCCGGGTTTGAATCGGCCACGATGCCGCCGCCGACGGGGATGTAGACGGTGCCGTTCTTGATCGTCATCGTGCGGATAGCGACGGCGAATTCCATTTCTCTGCCCTGTATCCACCCGATGGCGCCGCAGTACACGCCGCGGCGGACGGGTTCGAGCTCGTCGATGATCTGCATCGCGCGGATTTTCGGGCAGCCGGTCACGCTGCCGCAGGGGAAGGTGGCGCGAAGGATGTCGACCAGCGTCACCTCGGGCCGAAGGATGCCTTCGATGGTGGCGACGCCGTGTATCACCGTGGGATGCACTTCTAGGCTGCGGCGGTCGGTCACCTTGACCGTGCCGATATCGCAGATGCGGCCGAGGTCGTTGCGCTGCAGGTCGACGATCATCGCGAGCTCGGCCTTGTCCTTTTCGCTTTGCTCCAGGTTGTCCAGCATGCCGGGCTCGAACGGGCGGGTGCCTTTGATCGGTCGATTGACGATTCTTCGCCGGCCGTCCGGCAACTCATGAACACGAATAAACTGTTCGGGCGAATTGCTGATGATCTGGCAATCGCCCGTGTCCAGATAGGCACCGTAGCGAGCGGAAAAAGTATTTTGCAGGCGAGCGTAGAGCTGCGACGCATCGCCCGCCCACGGCACGGCAAAACGCTGCGATAAATTGATCTGGAACACATCGCCGGCAGAAATGTAGGCGAGACATTTCTCAACCGCCGATTCGTATTGCGCCCGCGTGAAGTTGGCGACCGGTCGGCCCGCCTTGGCGATTTGCATATCGGCTGCACGGATCGGCGCGCCAGCCGGGCGGCGCGTACAGGGCAGAAAATAAACGAAGGGGAGCGAAAGGTCGTCGGTCGCGCGGGTCGGCAGCGTCTCGAAGCAGCCGCCGAGGTCGTAGTTCAAAAATCCGGCGAACCGGCGCGAGGCCGCCTGTTTCTCGATCGCTTGCAGCGTTTCGATTGCGTTGGCGCGCTCGCCTACGATCGGCGCTTGGCCGGCGGAGTACGTGGCCGACCAGGGTTGGTCGACGGCGGCAGAATCGAAAACGATCGACGGCATTTCCATTCTTGTAACGAACAAGAGCCCCGACAGCGAACTGCCGGGGCTCTTGCGTGAAATTTAATGTACTTCGACTGTCACCGACAGCGATTCACCGGCCATCAAGCGTTACTTGATGAACAGCATTTCGCGGTACGTCGGCAGCGGCCAGATGTCGTCACTGACGATCACTTCGAGTGCGTCGGCGGCTTCACGCAGGCTGTTCAGGGCCGGGAAGATCTCGCCGCGGGCGTGCTTGGCGTGATCGTAGGGCTCGCCCTCGGCGGTGTGGCCGACGGCGTGTTCGAGCTTGTCGATCCCCTTAGTCAGTGCGTTGATGTTGTCCGTCACGGCCTTGAGCAGGTCCGAGCCCGGCGGCGTGGCAATGCCGGCGCTCTTGGCGGCCGATACGCTTTCGGCGATCTCGCCCATGAACTTCAGAGCGGCCGGGAGGATCATGGTCTTGGCCATGGTCAGCGCGGTCTTGCCTTCGATCATCAGCGTTTTCACGTACGCTTCGCTGAGGATGTTCAGGCGGCTCTGCAATTCCTTCTCGGTGTACACCTTGTACTTGGTGAACAGTTCGATCGTGTCCTTGCGGGTGACGACCGGCAGCACTTCAACGGTATTCTTCAGGTTTGGCAGGCCGCGCTTCTCGGCTTCCTTGTGCCACTCTTCCGAGTAACCATTGCCGTTGAAGAGGACCTTCTTGGATTCTTTAACGATGCCCGGGATCAGTTCCTGGATTGACTTGTTCAAATCCTTGCCGGCCTTCACGTCCGCTTCGAGCTTGCCGGCGATGAAGTCGAGCGACTCGGCGACGATCGTGTTAAGCACCGTGTTGGCGCCCGAGATGTTGGCACTGCTGCCGACGGCTCGGAACTCGAACTTGTTGCCCGTGAACGCGAACGGCGAGGTGCGGTTACGGTCGCCGGCTTCTTTCGGGATCGGCGGGAGGACCGACACGCCGGTCTGGAACATGCCGCCTTGCTTGCTGGATTTGGCGCCGCCTTTTTCGAGCTGATCGAACACGTCCTGAAGTTGATCGCCGAGGAAGATGGAAATGATCGCCGGCGGGGCTTCGTTGGCGCCCAGGCGGTGATCGTTATGCGCCGATGCGATCGACAGACGCAGAATCTCGGCATACTTGTTCACGGCGCGAATGACGGCCGTGCAGAAGACGAGGAACTGGGCGTTGTCGTGCGGGTTGTTGCCCGGTTCGAGGAGGTTCTCGCTGTCGGTGCCCATCGACCAGTTGTTGTGCTTACCGCTGCCGTTGATGCCGGCGAACGGCTTCTCGTGCAGCAGGCAGACCAGGCCGTACTTGTCGGCGGTCTTGCGGAGCACTTCCTGCGTCAGGTTCTGGTGGTCGGTCGCCAGGTTGCTGTTTTCGTAGATCGGGGCGATTTCGTACTGGCTCGGAGCCACTTCGTTGTGGCGGGTCTTCACCGGCACGCCGAACTTGAACAACTCGAGTTCCGCGTCGGCCATGCACGCGAGCACGCGCTCGGGGATCGTGCCGAAGTATTGATCTTCCAGTTCCTGACCTTTAGGCGGCATGGCTCCGAAGAGCGTGCGGCCGCAGGCGATCAGGTCGGGACGGGCGTAGTAGAAATTCTTGTCGATGAGGAAGTATTCCTGCTCCGGCCCAACGGTGGTGATCACGCGGTCAGCGGTCTTGCCGAAGAGCTTGAGGATGCGCATCGCTTGGGTGCTGAGCGCGTCCATGGAGCGGAGGAGCGGGGTTTTCTTGTCGAGTGCTTCGCCGGTCCAGCTGAGGAACGCGGTGGGGATCACCAGCGTGCTGCCGTTGGGGTTTTCGACGATGTAAGCCGGTGAGGTCGGATCCCACGCGGTGTAGCCACGGGCTTCAAACGTTGCGCGGAGGCCGCCGGAGGGGAATGACGACGCGTCGGGCTCGCCTTTGCTGAGTTCCTTGCCGCTGAATTCAGCGACCGCGTTGCCGTCGCCGGTGGGGGCGAGGAACGAGTCATGCTTCTCAGCGGTAATGCCGGTCATCGGCTGGAAGATGTGCGTGTAGTGGGTCGCGCCTTTTTCGATCGCCCAATCCTTCATGGCAACGGCCACCGCGTCGGCGATGGCGGGGTCGATCGGCAAGCCCTGCTTGATGGTCTTCTGCAGCGCCTTGTAGATCGGCTTGGGCAGCCGGGCCTTTTGCTGGGCTTCGTTGAACACGTTGATACCATACAAGTCTTTAATGTGCTTCGACTTAAAATCGATCTGGTTCAACTTGTGCTTGGTTTGTGCGATGGATTTGATCGCATCTTGGCGAACAGTGGACATGGGCCGATCCTCCAAGGATGAAAGCGTTGAGGGGTTAAAATCTAGACCGTTTTGGTATTCCGCCGGATGTACAGCGGCGGCATTATAGCAGAGACGACTGGTGAGGTGTCAACACTCGTTCGCGGTGCGGAAACGTGCGGGCGAATCGACTTTTCGTGATCCGGATTACTTGGCAGATTGAGTGATCAGGCGGCCCAGTGTCGGGATGGCCCGCTCGACTTCGGGCGTCCACAGCAGGCCGCAGTTGATGCGGACGCAGTTGCGGTATTTCCCCGTCACCGAGAAGACTACGCCGGGGCAGATCGAGATGCCGCTTTGCATGGCGCGGTTGTGCAGCTCAACGCTATCGACGTGCTCAGGCAGTTCCACCCACAGCAGAAATCCGCCTTGCGGACGGGTGATGCGCGTGTCGCGCGGAAAGTGTTCAGCAACGAGTTCGCTCATGCGTTCAACTTGGCGGCGATAGATGGTCGTCACTTTTCGCAGGTGTCGTTCGTAGCCGCCTTCTTCCATGAACTGCGCGAGGGCGAGCTGGGGCAGCATGGGCGCGGCGATGTTGAGCCACGCTTTCATGCGCGTGACTTCCTTCGTCCACTTGCCGGGCGCGCACCAGCCGATGCGCAGACTCGGCGCGACGGTTTTGGAGAATCCGCCGCACACCATCACGAGACTGTTGGATGCGGCTCCTTCGTCGAAGCTGCGGCACGCGCGCGGGCGGCCGGGCTCGAAGACGAGGTCGGCGTAAATGTCGTCTTCGATCAGCGGCACGTTCGCTTTGCGGATCATCGCGACCAATTCGCGCCGGCTTTCCTCCGGCATGATCGAGCCGAGCGGGTTGTGCACGGTGGGGATGAGCACCACGGCTTTGACGAGTCCCTGGCTGAGCACGACGTCGAGGGCGTCGAGTGATGGGCCGGTACGCGGGTGCGTGGGGATTTCGATCGCCTTCAGGCCGAGCATTTCCACGGTTTGTAGAATGCCCCAGTAGGTCGGCGATTCGAGTGCAACCGTGTCGCCCGGTTGCGTGACGGCGCGCAGGCAGAGGTGAATCGCTTCGAGCGCGCCGGAGGTGATCACGACGTCGTCGGCTGACCAAGTGCATCCGGCCCGCACATACCATCGCGCGACTTGCCGGCGCAAACTCGAGATGCCCGCCGGCGGCGGATAGCTCGCCGATCGGATCGGCTGCGAACGGCTGATCGAGTTCATCATCGAATGCACGGACTTAGTGCACCAGTCGCTCACCGCGCCATTCGATGCGCCTAAACCGATCGTGCCCGGCTGCGCGAATTCGGTCAGCAGGAGCAGGCGGAGGTCGCCCACGGTGACGGCCGAGGCCGTATCCGGGGGGCTCGACATTTGAGGTTCTTCGACGCCCTCGCGGAGCAACCGCCGAACGTAAAACCCCGACTGCGGTCGCGCTTGAAGTCGGCCCAAGTCTTCGAGGTATCGATAGGCGGACACAACCGTCGCGATCGACACTTTGAGCTGTTTGGCGAGCGATCGGACCGACGGCGCCCGACTGCCGATAACCAGTGTGCCGTTGTCGATCATGGCCTCAATCTGCTTCGCAACTCCTTCGTACTTCGGGGCTTGTGATCGCTTTCGTAGGGGCATATTGGAATCCACCAGTACAGTTTGCGAGGAAAAGAACAGGTACAGTTATGCTATCGGATAACTGTAATGGGCACAATTCTTAAATTCTGGCACTGTGCTGTTTGAAAAGCGAACGTACTATATTCAGACAACTCAGCCAGCGTCGCTAGCCGCATCGAGATGTTCCCGATGCGAGACCCACGAGACGCCGCAGGCCAGAGACGGAAACGAAGGAGCCCATCATGGCAAACGTATCGAACAACAATATTGGTGGCCGATTCCTGATTCAGGACAGCAACCACCTCAGTGAGACCCCCGACCTCGGCGGCCGCTTCGCGATCCAGGACCACGACCACATGGCTGGCGTGACCCAGGTCAACGCGGGCGACGACCAGTCGCAAGGCGCCGACCGCCAACAGGGCGGCGAAGACCAAGGCAAAAAGTCTAAAAAGCGCCCGGGTCGTCAGTACCTGTAAGCAACGCTGAACGTCGACAACCCGGCGTTCGCAAAATTGAAGTCGGGCCATAGCGATGAGGGTCGCTGTGGCCCGCTTTTTTGTTGATTCGGTTAGCCGCCTCGCGTGCGAGGCGCGTCGGGCATCGCGCCCCGCACGCGGGGCGGCTAAACGCGAAGCTTCAACTCGAGCGCAAAAAAACATCTCCATCCGTTTCCGGATGGAGATGTGTTGAAAACTTAATGGACCAAATCCGATCGACTTACTTCGGCAGCGGAACGCTGGCGATCGTCTCGAGGATTCGGCTGGCGATCTTGTAGGGGTCGCCCTGGCTGTTCGGACGACGGTCTTCAAGGTAGCCCTTGTAGCCGTTCTTCGGGAAGCTGTTCGGCACGCGGACCGACGCGCCGCGGTTGGCGACGCCGTGGCTGAACTTGTTCCACGGGGCCGTCTCGTGCTTGCCGGTGAGACGCTTGTCGTTGTCCGGGCCGTACACTTCGATGTGTTCCATGAGGTACTTCTCGAACGCAGCCATGAGGTCTTTGAAGTACTTCTCGCCGCCGGTTTCACGCATGAACTTCGTGGAGAAGTTGGTGTGCATGCCCGAGCCGTTCCAGTCGGTGTCGCCGAGCGGCTTGCAGTGCCAGTTCACGTCAACCTTGTACTGTTCGCCGAGGCGGAGCAGCAGGTAACGGGCAACCCAAACCTGGTCGGCAGCGGTCTTGGAACCCTTACCGAAGACCTGGAATTCCCACTGGCCCTTGGCAACTTCCGAGTTGATGCCTTCGTGATTGATCCCGGCCGCGAGGCAGAGATCGAGGTGCTTGCGGGTGATTTCGCGGGCGACATCGGTCATCAGACCGTAGCCGACGCCGCAGTAGTAGCGGCCTTGCCCTTCAGCGGGGAAGCCTTCCTTCGGGAAGCCGAGCGGCTGGCCGTCTTTGTACAGGAAGTATTCCTGCTCGAAGCCGAACCAGGTGTCCGGATCGTCGTGGATGGTCGCGCGGCTGTTGGTGCTGTGCGGGGTGCCGTCGGCGTGCATGACTTCGCACATGACGATGGCGCCGTTGGTCACTTCCGGATCCGGATAGATGGCGACCGGCTTGAGCACGCAGTCGGAGTTGTGGCCCTCGGCCTGCTGGGTCGAGCTGCCGTCAAAGCCCCAGAACGGGATCGATTCAAGCTTGGGGAACGAATCGAAATCCTTGACCAGCGTCTTGCCACGCAGGTTCGGGGTGGGCTTGTAGCCGTCGAGCCAGATGTATTCCAGTTTGTACTTAGCCATAGAAGTCAGATTCCATCTTTCACGGTTGCCGCGCCGAATCGACGTTGCCGTGGTGATTTAAGGAAAAAACGCTGCTGCCAGGTCTCGGCGAAACACCTGGAAACAAACAGTCTCAGTTAAGCGTATTCGGAGGCTTTCGAGGCGATCAGCAATCCTGCGAAACTTCCACCGGCCCGTATCTCTAGCAAAACCCGTGCAAGTCCGAAAAGATTCAATGCCGCGCGCTTCGCCGCGCGCTTGATAGGCAGGTGCCTGAAATCGCGACACCGATTGCGCGCAATCGCAGCAAATGTTGCGAGATTTCGTCCGTTCCCTCGGGGGATTTCCTAGGATGCACCGAGATACGGTGGAGTTCGCATAGGCCGTTATTACTGCGTTACAGCGGTTTCAAGGGGTGGTCAGAGGACGGCTCTTGCGGGGTGCCTGCGGGCGACTGCCGTTTAAGTTGGGCCTACGACTTTCTTGGGGGTTGACTATTTCATGCCAGAACCCGCCACAATTGCCCGGCGTTGGTCCTTCGTCAACATAGTTCTCACATCCAACCACGTTTTTCTCGATAGCAACACATACTTCGCAAAGGCTCCCTGAACTTCTGAATCGGGGCCATCGCTTTTCTTTGCCGCTTGTAAAATCTTTAGTAGGGGAGCAGCGGCCTCATCGAAATGCGCAAATGAGGCATTGATCAACTTTTTAGGCTCATCATCTGGCCGGGCTATGGCAACAAGCTGTCGCATTTCTGCTGTCGGCGACCGCGAATAATCCAAATATCTTGGAGAACTCAACTTCATCTCGAGGATGAACTGCATACTCACCAGCTTTACTTCGTCGGGATCTGCAACGTTCGAGGCGAACACGCCTAGGATCAGATTATCGGGCCTGGCGATATCCATCGTGGCGGGCTTCCCGTGCTTCACGGCCTGGTACCGGATCGTCAAATCTTTCTCGGTGGCGTCGATCTCCGCGAGGCAATCGGCCAGCTTGTTCGGCTGCAAGGAACTGTCGCGAATCACCAGCTTTGCGACAGCCATCGTATGGGGAAGTTCTTCGGCAGCGCGCAATGCTGCGGAGTCCAGTACAGGCTGAAGATCCTCACGGCGCGGATTCGCTGCCACGCTGCGGATTGAAACGACTAGAACAGCGAGGGCAAAGATGAAGTGGCATTTACGCGAATGATGAGTGGCAAGCATGAACGATCCTGCTATTCCGACAGGTCTGTTTCTCCCGACCGCGCCCGGGTCTCAACTACGTCGTCGGTTGTGTCTTCTGTTTGCGAGGCGGCGGGGGCGTGCTGTCGCCCAGTCGGCCGAAGATCATTTTGCCGGCGCTGGTTTGCAGCACGCTCGTGACCGTGAACTCGACGTCTTCGTTCACGAACTGCCGACCCTGCTCGACGACGACCATCGTGCCGTCTTCCAGATAGCCGACGCCTTGGCCGGTTTCTTCGCCGGGCTTGATCAGGCGGACTTTCATCTTCTCGCCCGGCAGTACGACGGGTTTAAGCGCGGTGGTCAGATCGTTGAGGTTGATCACCGTGACGCCGCGGAGCTGGGCGACCTTGTTCAGGTTGAAATCATTCGTCAACACGCGCGCGTTCATCGATTGCGCGAGATTCATCAGCTTCTGGTCGACGTCGGTCTCGGTGTCGTCTTCGTGGACTGAGGAATCGTACAGCACCACTTCGCAGCGTTTGGAATTCTGCAACTTGCCGAGCACCTCGAGCCCGCGGCGGCCGCGGTTGCGCTTCAGCTTGTCGGCGCTGTCGGCCACGGTTTGCAGTTCCACCAGCACGAACTTGGGCACGATCATCTTGCTCTCGATGATGCCCGTGTCGGCCACGTCGGCGATGCGGCCGTCGATCAGCACGCTGGTGTCGACGAGCATCGGGCGCGCGCCCTTGGTTTCCTTGGCGAACTCCACGAACGGAATGATGAACCGGAAATCGTCCTTGGTCTGCAGGATGAAGCTGATCGACAGGTAACAGCACACGATGCCGACGAGCAGGTTGACGAACTGAATGAACTCTTCGTGGGCCTGCTGCTGCTGGGCGATATCGCCGGTGGGGTCGAACGAAGAGAAGAAGCGGTCGATGAGCAGTCGTACCACGAAGCTGAGCGCGAAGGCAATGGCGATTCCAACGACGAGGCCGAAGAACGCGCCGGAGAAGATCATGAGCTTGCGTCGCGGGGCGAGGATGTCGACGCAGACGAGCAACACGCCGACGGTGAGCGCGACCGCCATCGACCAGTCACCCACGCCGGTCTGATCGGACCCGAGCTTGCCGAGGTAGTGATATCCCGCGGCCGCCATCAGCATCACGAACATGGCTCGAAGGATGTGCAGGACCATCGAAAAACCTGGTTGATGAAAAGGGTAGCCCGAACGAATATAAAGTTCTTGTCTGCTACCGTCTACAGAGAATTGTAGACCACGTTGCGAGGGGCGGCGTCATAACCGTTACAGCCGGTTGTGCATCACCAGATACAGCAGAATCCCACCCAGCACGATGCGGTAGATCGCGAACGGGATAAACCCGTGCTTGCGAACCCATCCCATGAACAGGTGCACCACCACCAGCGATACCACGAATGCAGACACCAAGCCGATGCCGATCTGCATGAATTGCTCGTGCGTGAGCGGCGCAAGGGCGGCGAATTCGTCCTTGTGGCGGACGACGTCGAGCAGTTCCTTGCCCGTGGCGGCGAACATGGTGGGAATCGACAGAAAAAAGGAGAACTCCAGCGCGGCCGCGCGGGTCATGCCCGCGGTTTGGCCGGCGGCGATCGTGCTCATGCTGCGGCTGGTGCCGGGGAAGATGGCGCTCAGCGACTGGATCAGGCCGACCCAGATCGCCTGCGGGAGGGACATCTGGTCCATGCGGTGCGTGTGCCCTTTGCGGAACATCACGTCGACGATCCACATGATCACGCCGCCGATGAGCAGAGCGAGCGCGATGACTTTGAAGTTTTCGAGGTTGGCCGAGATCCGCTTCTTCAGCAGGATCGCGGGGACAGCCGTGCAAACGAAGGCGATCATCGTGAGCGTGATCGGGTGGTTGATGAGGTTGCGGTCGTTGTTCTCGCCGCGGGGAAAGTGCTTCACGTGCTTGACGATCTGCTTCCAGAAGTACACCGGCAGACAGGCAACCGCGCCGAGCTGGATGACGATGGAGACGGCCTTCCAATACGGATCGGTATCAGAGTACCCGCCAAAGTGTTGGCCGATGTAATGGCCGACCAGTCGGATGTGCGCCGTCGAGCTCACGGGCAGGAATTCGGTCAGACCCTCGACGATGCCGAGGATGAGCGAGATCAGATAAGGATTCACATTCGTTCCTTTACGGGAGGGGTATCAGAGGCCGGCTGATGTCCCCGCGGGTTATATCGACATTTGATGACAATCGGATTACGTCCCGGCGTTCCGTTCGAGCTGCCGGACGAGCGAAATCGACTTGGTCACGTAGGTGAGTCCGCTCCAGACCGTGACCACGAGCGTCACCCAGATGCAAACATCCCGAAACCGCGTGGCCGCAACGTTGTACTGATTCTGCGTCAGCCATGGCAGGTAGTTCACGTACAGCAAGATGAGGAGGATGGCGACCGACTGAGTGACCATCTTCGCTTTACCGATAAAGGCCGCGCCGAATTTGATGCCCGCCGCCTCGGCAACTCCGCGCAGGCTGGTGACGAGCAACTCTCGTCCGAGGATGAGCACCACCATCCACGGCACGACGCCGGTGATCGTGAGCACGTTGGTGGGGGTTTCATCGGGGTTGGTCGCGGGAATCGTAAAGTTCTTACCGGCAAAAAAGATGAAGCTGCCGAGGACCAGCACTTTATCCACGAACGGATCGACGACCCGCCCGAACGCGCCTTCGACTTTCCACTTGCGGGCGAGGTAGCCGTCAAGGAAATCGGTGAACAACGCGACGCAGTAAAGAATGAACGCGCAGTTCAACCAAAGCGGATCGCCGTGCGAGCCCGACTGGCTGTTGTATTGGTAGTAGCTGAGCATCCCGAAAAAGACGCCGGCCAAGATCAGGCGGAGGCCGGTCAGCAAGTTGGGAACATGGCGAAACACAGGCGGGGGATTGTAAGGAAGAATGGCTGGGGTTCCAATGTGGCTGATCTGAATGCGAGCGGATATCCCATTCCCGTCGCACTATTTTCTAACGCAGCACGTCATGGAACCTCCGATTTCGCCGCCGCCGTTCGTGCCGACCTATGCCGGGCCCGTCTCGCTGAACGAGGCTCGCGGGTTTCGCGTCGTCTGCTGGATGACCGTCGCCAGTTCAGCATTGCTGGTTCTGGTCGGCGGTGCGCGGATCCTGCCGTTCGTGCAGCGATCTTTGGGCTTCTCGGCACCTTTTCTGAGCGCGTCGAATCGGGACCTGACTTCAATTCTTTTAACGGTCTCTCAGATCGTAACCGGGTCCGTTTTTGCGACCGGCGCGATGCTCTGCGCCACACGGCATCCGGCAGGGGCGAGGGTTGTTAAAATCTTGGGTGGGATTTTTATAGGCGTTCAGTTGATCGCGATCGTGGCTTCGCAGATTCAGATCGTGATGTATCAAACGACGTTGCCGCTAGACGCAATCGTGCTTCGGACCATTTCATCGGTTGGGTTTCAGCTTCTGATCCTCACACAGCCGGTGCTGATGTGGATCACGCTCTGGACGCGACGTAATTAACTCGCCAGGACGGTCAGCTTCTTCGACTTGCTCTTGGGAATCTCCGCGACCAGATCGTATGCCTGAAAATCGGTGATCTTCACGTTCAGCATCTGCCCCGGATGCACGTTGTCGGCGTACAGGAAGACCGAACTGTCGATGTCCGGCGCCTGGCCCTGGTGGCGGGCGACGAAGCCGTCTTCGATATCCCGGCCGGCGGGGCGGTCGATGAGGACCTGCATCTCCTGGCCGATCTGGCTCTTCGCCTTGGCGAATGCGATTTCCTGCTGCGCGAGCATGAGTTCATCGACGCGGGCCTGCTTCACGTCGTCGGGGATCTGATTAGTGAGCTTGCCCATCGGCGTGCCGGGTTCGGGGCTGAAGGGGAAGACGCCCATCATGTCGAAGCCGAAGTCTTTGACGAACTGCACGAGTTCGTCGTGCTGCGCGTCGGTTTCGCCGGGCGATCCTGCAATGAACGTGGTGCGGATCGCGATGCCCGGCACCCATTTGCGCAGCTTGCCGAGCAGCGTTTCGATCTGCTTCTTGGTCACGCGGCGTTTCATCACCGTCAGCAGCTCGTCATTGATGTGCTGCAGCGGCATATCAATGTACTTCACCACGCGGTCGCTATCGGCGATCGTCTTGATCATCTCGTCGGTGAAGCACGACGGGTAGGCGTACATCAGCCGCAGCCAATGCACGTCTTTCATCTCTTTGCTAAGCGTGCGGAGCAATCCAGAAAGCCCGGCGGCGTAGGCGATGTCTGTGCCGTAGCTGGTCGTGTCCTGCCCGATCAGATTCAGCTCCACGGCACCGTCGGCGGCGAGTTCCTTGGCTTCGAGCAGGATCTGCTCGATCGGCTTGCTCCGCATCGGCCCGCGGATGCTGGGGATCGTGCAGAAGCTGCAGCCCTGGTTACATCCTTCGCTCATGCGCAGGTACGCGAAGTGACGCGGCGTCAGTCGCAACCGCGCACGATCGTCTTCAAACACTGGCAGTCGATTGGTTTTCGATTCTTTTTCCGGACCGGCGGAGATTCCCTGGGCGTTCGCCAACTCGCGCGAGAGGTCGTGATACTTCCCAAGGAAATGCCCGTGTTCCTGCCGCGGATTTTCTTTCCCGCGAACGGCTTCCACAATGTGCTCACGATCGAACACGCCGACCAGCCGATCAATTTCCGGAACGTCGTTCAGCAGCTTGGTCTTGTGCCGCTGCACGAGGCAGCCCGCGACAACGACTCGCTTCACTTTGCCCGCCTTCTTCAGCGCCACCGCATCGCGGATTTCCTGCAGCGATTCAGTTTTGCTCGCTTCAAGAAAGCCGCAGGTGTTAATGACGATGACGTCGGCGTCGTTGGAATCGGACGTGATAGAAAGCCCGTCCTGCGCGAGCAGGCCAAGCATGCGCTCGGAGTCGACCAGGTTCTTCGGACAACCCAGGCTCACAAACGCGACAGACTGAATAGACTTCGGACGGGGCACGACGGTTCTCCAACAAGGGGGCGGAAGGATACTCGCAATACGATGGGTTGGGAAGCAAAATCGGGACCTGAAGCTTATCCGCATACCGATCAAGACCCGAACAAACAAGGTACTTTAAAAGACAAAGTTTGGTTCCCAACTGGCGTGCCTGTCGCGACTTATCTTCAAAATTTGCAGGATTTTAGCGATTCTGCTAGAATTACGCGACTATGGCGACGAAGGCGAAACCGAGGCGGGTTGCATCTCAGCGGCGAACTGTTGACCGGGCGGAATCCCGCTCGCGGACTTCTAAGCTGAAACCGACCGCGCGCCGCAAAGCGGTTCGCGCGCCAGAGCCGGTCGTCGTCAAGCCGGTCGTAAATCCAGGCGTGGCCGCGTTTAACCGCGCGATGCGGTCGCTGTCGACCCTCGCCGATTTCGAACGCCTGCGCATCGTTCGCTACAACAGCCAGAATTTTGACCTCGACCGCATGCGGCTTCTCCTCAAGCGCATCGGCAACCCGCACGAAGCCTTCCGGTCGATCCACATCGCCGGCACTAAGGGCAAGGGCAGTACTTGCGCGATGATCGCCGCCATGCTGCAGGCCAACGGCTACAAGGTCGGCCTGTACACCTCCCCGCACCTGATCGACATCCGCGAGCGGATGACCATCAACGGCGAGATGATCTCGCACTCCGATTTCGCCCGGCTCGCCAAGATGATCGAGCCGTTCCTTCCTCGCATCAAGCCGTCACCCACGTATTTTGACGTGCTGACCGCGATGGCGTTCAAGTACTTTGCCGAGCAGAAGGTAGATATCGCGATCATCGAGACCGGCCTTGGCGGTCGCCTCGACAGCACCAACGTCATTAAGCCTGAAGTGACCGCGATCACCTCGATCTCGATGGATCACATGGCGCAGTTGGGCCTCAACCTGAGCGCCATCGCCACCGAAAAAGCCGGCATCTTTAAGGCGGGCGTGCCTGCCGTCACCGTCATCCAGTCACCTGACGCCGAGGCTGCCCTGAAGCGCGTGGCCGACAAGATCGGCGTGACGCTCGATATCACCGGCAAGACGATCGAATTCAGCTACCGGTTCGAGTCCAGCCGCATGCTCGGGCCGCACAACCGCATCGTGCTGACCACGCCGAGCAGCAAATTCGAACACTTGGCCGTCCCGCTCATGGGTGAGCACCAAGCGATCAACTGCGGGCTTGCGCTCGCGGTGGTCGATCGGCTGAAAGGTCGCGGCTTCGCGATCAACGACGCCCGCGCGATGGAAGGGCTCGCCAAGACGCAGATTCCGGGTCGCATGGAGATGGTCAACCAGACGCCGCGCATCATCGTCGACGGCGCCCACAACGCCGCCAGCCTTGATGCGGTCATGAAAGCCATCGGCCAGCACATTCCCTACGACAGCATGGTCGTGATCTTCGGCTGTTGCTCGGACAAAGACGTGCCCGGCATGCTGGAGCGCATCACCAGTGGCGCCGACAAAGTCATTTTCACGCGGGTCGATAACATCCGCTCCGCCAACCCGGCCGAGCTTGCCGCCACGTACACCGAGTTGTACGGCAAGATGGCTCAGGTCGCCCCGACGCTTGAAGAAGCGCTCGCGATCGCCGGCCGCGCGGTGACGAAGGAAGACCTGATCTGCATCACCGGCAGTTTTTACCTGGTAGGGGAAGCCAAGAAGTATTTCATCGCCAAAGCCGCCGCAGCCGCTGCCGCCGCGGCGCTGGAAGCACAAAAAGCTTAGTCGGGGAAGTCGGTGTCCAGTAGCGTGCGGCATTCAGTCCGCATGATTCTTCAATCGTAGACACGTGGGCCGGGGCCCATGCGTTGAACCTCCCCGTAAATATTTTTAGTTGCGATGAAACATCCGGCGCGCCCCGCGCGTTTCATAGGCATGCTGTTGTCGCGACCACTCCATATGCAGAAGCAAACCGCTCAAGCCGAGCTCTTCATCGACGACGTCCGCGTCGGCACGGTTGAATTGCGCGGCGTAGACACCTCCTGGTCCTTCGGCGAATTCAAACCCGCGCCCTGTTTCAGCAAATTCGCTCCCTACTTCGGCCAATGGTCGATGCTGATGCACGAAGACGAGGACAAGGTCCTCCACGAAGCCGCCGCCGACGAACTCCGGCGGCTCGAGTACGCGATCGATCGGTTGAAGATCCGATTATTTTTCCCGGACAAGAACGAGTACGTTCGCGTGACTCAGGTGAATATCGACGGGCCGATGATCGAGTGGAAATCGTACTAAGGCGTGTCGGGCACTGGTGTTAGCGCATTCCACGAAAACCCTCGAGTGTGGTCGCGGTTGGCCATCCCTTCCTAATACGCACGATGTCCCCGCGAATAGCGTCCTGTAGGCCGTCTGTAGGCCGTCCGTCCTCGCACAGAAAATCCCACCACGTCGGTAGCCTTTTGTATTCATATCGCTGGCTGGCACGAAACCGGGCGAAAATTGCAGTTCATTGCTGGCATCGATATCAATTCATCAGCACACGTCCTCCCAGGGTGGGAAATAACCGCGGCTGATTCGGGGGCGATCGCTTCTGCGGCATCGGTTGGGACTGTGACCACATCTCTTTTCTGGGGAGCCAATCATGGCCGTCTACGAAGCGGAAAATATGACGATCAGCCCGACCGCCAGCATTGAAAGCGAGGACGGACTGACGTTCGTCAATCCCGGAGGACCGCATGGAAGCGGCGCGAATGAAGTGATCAAATGGAGGGTGGCTGAAACCGGAAGTGCAACCATCACCTTCACCTACAACAACCCAAGCCAAGGTGATCGGCCTGTAACGTTAATGCTCAACCAGAGAGTGTTGAGCACCTTTTCCTGTCCGCCGATGGGACGATGGACCAAGGTTACGCCGGTGCAAGTTGAGCTTCCGGCCGGGGGCAATCCGGTCGAGATCGAAATGGCGTTCGGCGCCAACGGAGGGCCAAACATCGACACGTTGATCGTGGAACCCGTTGTGCCGGTTCCCGTTCCACTCCCCGGCCCGGTCAACTTGGCCGGTCGACCGTCGAGGGCAACGACAGGCATTCCAGTCGGCACACCAATGGCTGCCGCGCCCGCCGGCTTTAGGCCCGTTGCCGGCCAGACCTATCGAAACATGATGTTCGCTGGACAATTCTTCCCTGTGCTGGGCGGCGGCACAACCACGTTCGTGAACTGCCTGTTCGACGGCAAGGGCAACACCCGTTCCATTCGTACCGATCGGTGCCAGGGAACCGTCGTTTTCGACCATTGCGAAATTACCAACTCCAACGACGAAGCGATCTACGGCCCGTTCTGGCAGGCGATCGGCTGCTACGTGCATGGGCACAACGCCGACGGCTTCAAGGCGCTTCACGATTGCGTTCTCCAAAACTGCTACATCACCGACCTCGGACGCGGTGTGAACGTTCACGCAGACGGCCTACAGTTGCTGGGAAATGGCAACGTTAAAGTGACCGGCAACTTCTTCGACCAAGGCCACGACGTGCATTGCAACCGCAATCTGATGGCGTCGCTTAATGGGCTGAGAAATATCCAGTGGAACAATAACTGGCACTCGGGCAGCGGCGCGTTCGCCATCCAGTTATTTGATTCCACCGAGCCCAATACGATCGAGTTCCGCAACAATGTCTTCGCGCGGTTTCCCGGAAACCCACGGATGTACATTCCGCGCCATGTTCAGCCCAACGTGACTTGGGTGAACAATAAGTTTGAAGACGGTACGCCGGTGTAAGCAATTGACGATTGGATCATTGGGTCATTGACGATTGGAGAGAAGCCTCTTCAATCGTCAATGGCCCGATCGTCAACGATTCAATTACTCAAATCGTCTTGGTCGTCATATTCGCCACGATCTGCGTCGCCAGTTCCACGGCGGCGAGGCCATCGTCGGCGTTGACCTCGGGCCGGGTGTTGGTTCGCACGGCGTGAAGGAATGCGTCGAGCTCGGCTCGCAGAGGCTCGGTGTTGTCGGCTTTTAGTTCTCCGATCTGGACCAGCTCCATGAAATTCAATTGCGAGATGTCTTCGATCTCGCCGGAGCGGACTTTGGCCATCGCTTCGCGGAGGGCGGCCACGTTGCCGCTCTTGAGGGCGATCGTGCCGGTGCGCTTCTGGTAGTCGAGCGAGACGTACGCGTCGGGGGAGAAGGCCCGGAGCTTGCGCTCGGTTTTGAGTGCGAGTCTGGATGCGGTGAAGTTGGCCACGCAGCCGTTCTCGAATCGCACTCTGGCGTTGCAGACGTCTTCGACGTCGCCGATGACGCTTACGCCGACCGAATCCACCTGCACGGGTTTGCTCTTGGCGAATTTCAAGACGATGTCGATGTCGTGGATCATCATGTCGAGCACGACGCCGACGTCCACCGAGCGGAACGTGAACGGGCTGACGCGGATCACTTCAATAAAGCCGGGTTTGATGTCGTAGGGGTTTAGCGCGCGGACGATCGGATTGAACCGCTCAACGTGCCCGACCTGCACGATCGTGCCGGTCTGCCGGGCAAGAGCCGCGATGCGCGTCGCCTCGGCCACGTCCTTGGCCAGCGGCTTTTCGATCAGGACGGCGACCTTCCCCTTGATGAACGGCGCCGAGAGCGACTCGTGCGTGACCGTCGGCGTGGCGATGGTGACCGCCTTCACCAGTGGCAGCATTTCCTCGACGTTATCGAACGCGCGACAGGAAAACTGCTCGGCCACCGCTTTGGCGGACTCGAGATTCGCGTCGTACACGCCGACAAGCTTGGCCTCGGGGATCTGGCTGTACACGCGGGCGTGAAGGCGTCCCATCCGGCCGCATCCGACGACGCCTACCGGCGTGGGTTGTGCTGTGCTCATGCGGTGCATTCTCGGAGTTGGCGAGTGGGAATCAAGGCAAGTGCGCGGTCCGTAGACGATTCAAACATCATTCGACGTTCAAAATCCAACGCTTGTCATCCTGAGCGTACTTGCGAAGGATCTGCGCCCCTCGTCGATCGATGCCAGATCCTTCGGAGTACCTTAGGTTAACAATTTCGTGAATATGATACGCGCCCTATACTGCACATCGCATGAAACCTGCCAACATCGTGATGATCCTGATCGATGACTTGGGCGCGCGCGACCTCGGTTGTTTCGGCAGCACGTTTTACGAGACGCCGGTGCTCGATCGGTTGGCGCGGGAGGGCATGAGCTTCGATCGCGCCTACGCTGCCTGCCCGGTGTGCTCGCCGACGCGGGCGAGCATCCTTACCGGCAAGTACCCGGCCCGCGTCGGCATCACTCAGTGGATCGGCGGGAACAACGTGGGGCCGCTGCTCGATGTGCCGTACCTGCACTACCTGCCGCTGGAAGAAACGTCGATCGCAACGGCGCTGCGGGAGGGCGGCTATCAGACGTGGCATGTCGGCAAGTGGCATTTGGGCGATGACGCGTTCTACCCCGAGCGCCACGGCTTTGACGTGAACATCGCCGGCTGCCACTGGGGAAGCCCCAAGAAAGGGCACTTCAGTCCTTGGCAGATTCCCACGCTGCCCGAGGCCGAGCCGGGTAAATATTTGACCGACGAGATTACCGATCAGGCGATCCGGCTGCTTCAATCGCGCGACAAGTCAAAGCCGTTCTTTTTGAACCTGTGGCATTACGCAGTGCACACGCCGATCCAGGCGCCGGCAGAGCTGGTGGAGAAGTATCGCCGCAAGGCGGCCGAGCTGGGGCTGGATCAAATCAACCCGCTCGTGAAGGGCGAGTTAATGTCGTTCATCACCGACCGCCCGCGCCACGTGATGCGGCGGATGTTCCAGTCCGATCCCGTGTACGCCGCGATGATCGAAAATCTCGACACCAACATCGGCCGGCTGCTGGACGCGCTGGCGGCCGAGGGGCTGGCGGACGACACGGTCGTCGTGTTCACATCCGACAACGGCGGCGTGGCAACGGCGGAAGGATCGCCCACGTGCAACCTGCCGTTGGCCGAGGGAAAAGGCTGGGCCAACGAGGGCGGCAATCGCGTCTGCCAGATCCTCCGTTGGCCCGGGCGGGTTGATGCGGGCACGCGCTGCGACACGCCGGTGACGAGCACGGATTTCTACCCCACGTTCCTCGACGCCGCGGGCCTGCCGCCGCGACCGGAGCAGCACATCGATGGCGTGAGTCTCATGCCGCTGTTTGACGGGCGAGTGATCGACCGCGAGGCGATCTTCTGGCACTACCCGCACTATTCGAACCAAGGAAACTCGCCGTCTTCGTGGGTGGTCAGCGGCGACTGGAAACTCGTCGAGTATTTCGAGGACCGGCGGCTGGAACTGTTCAACCTGCAGGCCGATCCGAGCGAAGCCCGCGAGTGCGGCGCGGCGCATCCGGACGTTCGCTCGCGGCTGCAAAAGCTGCTGGCGGATTGGCGAACCGCCGTACAAGCGAAGATTCCCGCCCCGAATCCTGACTACGAGCGCCTGCGTCCCCGCATCGCCAACAACGCGCACGAGTGAATCCTTCTTGTAGTGATAAGGGTTGCGGGAAGGCTTACTTCGCCCGCATGCTTTCCAGATACCGTCCGTGACGGCCCTGGTCGCGGCGGCGCAGGAATTCGATGAGATGCTTCACGTGCTTGTTAATGCCGTTCTGCGTTTCGAACTCGGCGATGGCAACGGCGAACGGTTTCTCGCGGCGGAAGAGTTTTTTGTAGGCTTCTTCGAGCGCGTCGATGTCTTCGGGCGTGAATCCGTTGCGGGCAAGGCCCACCGCGTTCAATCCTCGGACGAGGTCGTGACCGTCGGTTTTACAGAAGGGGGCGGCGTCGTGCGTAATGCGGCTGTACGCGCCGATGTACGCGTAATCGCCCACCGTGCAGAAGTGGTGAACGCCCACGCAGCCGGCGAGGTTCACCGTGTCGCCGACGATGGCGTGGCCGGCGATCATCACGTTGTTCGCGAAAATGCAGTTGCTGCCGATCTGTGCGTCGTGGCCGATGTGCGTGTTGACCATGAACAGGCAGTTGCTGCCCACGCGGGTCACGCCGCCGCCTTTTTCAGTGCCGATGTGGGCGGTGAAGGCTTCGCGGAGCAGATTGCCGTTGCCGATTTCCAGCCGGGTGGCGGAGCCTTTAAATTTCTTGTCCTGCGGCGGCCCGCCGAGCACAACGTTGGGGAAGATCACGTTGTCGTCGCCGACCGTCGTGTGATTCATGATGGTGACGTTGTTGTGCAGGATGGTGCGCGCGCCGATGCTCACGTGCGGCCCGATCACGCAGAACGGGCCGATCTCCACGTCGTCGCCGATGGAGGCGGCAGGGTCGATCACAGCTAATGGGGAAATTTTCGCCATCGGATTCCGAACTTTGTCCTACACGGGTTCAGCATCTACGAGCATGAACTTGATATCGGCCTCACACGCCAACTTGTCTTGTACGAAGGCTTTACAACGCACGTGTCCGGTCCGGCTCTTCACCCTGACGGTAACGGCCTCAAGGATCAGCTGATCACCCGGCGTGACGGGGTGACGCATCTTAACCTTATCCATGCTCAAAAGCACCGCCAGCTTGCCGGTGTGTTCCAATTTTTGGCTCAGCAGCAGTCCGCCCAATTGCGCGAGCGCTTCCACGATCAGCACGCCGGGCATGATGGGCGTTCCCGGATAGTGGCCCTGGAAGAAAATGTCGTTGAAGGTGACGTTCTTAATGCCGACCGCGCGGGTGTCGCCGTCGATTTCTAACACGCGATCGACCAGCAGCATCGGATAGCGGTGCGGGAGGATGCGCTGAATCTTGCGGATATCGAGTGCGGCCTCGCGGGCGAACGCCATCTCGCGCGTCGTGTGCTGCGCCTGCTCGAGCAGTCGCTTGGCAAGCATGTGGTTGAGCAGGTGGCCGCTCTTGTGGGCGATGATGCGACCATACACCGGCCGGCCGACGAGGTAGAGATCGCCGATCAAATCGAGCACCTTGTGGCGGGCACATTCGTCGGCGAAGCGGAATGCGTTATCGACCGGCCCGCTCGGGCCGATCACGAGGAAGTCCTTGGGCGTTAAGTGCTTGCCTACGCCGCGCGACTGGATCGCTTCCATCTCGCTCTCAAAGATGAAACTCCGTGCGGGCGCGATGGATTTCACGAAATCGTCCGGCCCGAGGTGGAAGCTGAACGTTTGCCGGCCCAGCGGGGCGGGGGCTTCAAAGTTGTAGATTATTTCCAGCCGATCGGTCGGGCCCGGCAGGGCGGCGATGGAGGCGTCGTCGCGCGTGAGTTGGATCGGCCGTTTGATGATCAGCGGGTGCTGCTCGGCGGCCTGTTCGACGGTGCCGGCCTCGGCCAGTGCGTGGACGAACGGCTCGCTCGATCCGTCGCCGCCCGGCAGTTCGCCGGTCGGTCCGCCGATGACATGCACCGCCGCGTTGTCGATCCCCAGGCCCGCGAGCGCCGCCATGCAGTGCTCGACCGTTTCGACGCGCAACGTCCCGTTCCGCAAGCACGTATGGCGCGGCCGCTCGAGCATGTTCGCCACCAGCGCTGGGATGGTCGCCACCTTGCCGTCGTATTCGCGGATGAAGGTGATCCCCGAGTCGGCTTGGCTGGGCTCGAATCGCACGGTGATTTGCTCACCCGTGAACAGGCCCGGGCCCGAGACCGTCGCCTCGCGGGAAAGGGTTTTTTGCTTGTGACTGACCATTCGAGTCCCGTTATTATAGTGAGCGACCGGCAAACGCAAAGGTGCACCCGCTAATTCGCTGAAAACGAGGATTTGACGCGGATTGCCTACTGCCCTATAGATTAATGGGGAATGCTTGGTGTGTGGGCTATAGCCTGCACGTCTTTCGTCTCCAAACGCGAAGACGTGCAGGCTAAAGCCCACACGCCAAATCATTCATTGCGACGCATTCCGCGCGCCGCTATTCTCGACGATTCGCAACGTCCAAACTCGAAAAAGGATTCACCATGAGCGCGCCCAACTGGAAGCAACAACTCGGCGAAAAAATCTCCGCCACCCTCGGGCAGGAAATCGACATGTTCGAGGCGCAGATCGTTCTGCGCAAGCAGGGGAAGATCGACGAGAAGGTCTTCGCCGAAACCCGCCTGCGTCGCGGCGCGTATGGTCAGCGCTACGATAACGGCCAGCGCAGCGACGGCCGCACCACGCAGAAGCTCGCGTACGGCCCGCTGACGAAAGGGCCCGACACGTTCTGGGACGCCCCGGGCATGATGCGCATCAAAATCCCGTACGGCGCGATGACGCCTGAGCAGATGATCGTGCTGGCCGAGCTGGCGGAAGAATATTCCGACCAGATCCTGCACATCACCACGCGCCAGGACATCCAGCTCCACTTCGTGCACATCGACGACACACCGGACTTGTTCCGCCGATTGGCTGCCGTCGGCATCACGACGCGCGAAGCGTGTGGTAACTCTGTGCGTAACGTCACCGCCTGCCCGCTCGCCGGCGTGTGCAAAACTGAAAGCTTCGACGTCACGCCGTACGCGAAAGCGACTGCGTACTACCTGCTCGGCCATCGCGACACGCAGGACTTTGGCCGCAAGTTCAAGATCGCTTTCAGCGGCTGCGAACATGAAGCGTGCGCACTGGTCTCGATTCACGACCTCGGCGGGATTGCGAAAACCAAAACCGAAAACGGCCAGACCGTTCGCGGATTTGATCTCTACGTCGGCGGCGGCCTCGGCGCCGTGCCGCACCAGGCCAAGCTGATGTACGAGTTCGTTCCGGATTCCGAGATCGGCCCGATCGCCCGCGCCATCGGCCGGGTGTTCGCACGGCTGGGCGAAAAGAAAAACCGCAACCGCGCCCGACTGAAATTCCTAGTGCAGAAGCTCGGCTTGGATGAGTTTAAGAAGCTCGTCGAAGAAGAGCGCAAGATCATGCCGCCTGATGCGCTGTGGAACGACTATCTCGGCCAGATTCCGACGTACGAGGAAAAGCCCGCGTGGCAGGGCGTCCAGCTCAACGGCCAAAAGCGGCCCGAGGGTTTTGAAGAGTGGTCGGCCACCAACGTGTACGAACAACGGCAGCCCGGCTACGTCGTCGCAACCGTCACCTGCCCGCTGGGGGATCTCACCAGCGATCAGTTCCGCGCCCTCGCAGATATTTCCAAGCGGTACGCCGATGGAAACGCACGCGTAACCGTTGAGCAGAACCTCGTCCTTCGCTGGGTTCAACACAGCAAGGTCATCGACCTCTACTCCGAACTCAAAGCCATGGGCCTTGCTCAGGGTGGCGCGGGAACGATCGTCGACGTCACCGCGTGCCCGGGAACCGACACCTGCAAACTCGGTATCGCATCGTCGCGCGGACTCGCAGGTGAACTCCGCGAACAGCTCGGCGTGAAGAGCGCCAGCATGGACAAGGCGATCAAAAACCTCCGCATCAAAGTCTCCGGCTGCTTCAACAGTTGCGGCCAGCACCACGTGGCAGACATCGGCTTCTACGGCAACAGCCGCAACGTCGGCGGGTACACCGTGCCGCACTTCCAGGTGATGCTCGGCGGCAAGTGGGTGGAGAACGGCGGCAGCTACGCACTGGCCATGGGTGCGGTGCCGAGCAAGCGCATCCCGGCACTGGTGACCGCACTCACTGATCGCTTCGTCGCAGAGCGGCAGGGTGAAGAAACCTTCCAAGCCTGGTGCCAGCGGATCGGCAAGAAGGAATTGAAGGCGCTGATCGAGCCGTTCGCCCCCGTCCCGCCGCGGGCGGAAGACGCCACGCTCTACACCGACTGGGGCGACCCGCGCGAGTTCAGCATCGGCGACATCGGCGTCGGCGAATGCGCCGGCGAAGTGGTGTCGCTCGCGCAGTTCGGCTTCGCAGCGGCCGAGTCCGAAGCGTTCGAGGCGCAGTTGCTGCTGGACGACAAGAAGTTCAAGGACGCCGACGAGCGGGCCTACAAGGCAATGCTCACCGCCGCCAAGACGCTCGTGCAGGAGCAGTGGCTCGACGTGCCGGACGATGCGAATGTGATCGTGAACGAGTTCCGCACGCGGTTCGTGGACACCAAGTTGTTCTATGACACCTACATGCACAACCAGTTCAACAACTACCTGTTTTTCCGTCACGAAGGCGCCGATACCCGCTTCACGAGCGACACCGCTCACAAGCTCGTGGAAGAAGCGAACCTGTTCATCGACGCGGCCCACAAGTGCTTCGCCAAGCTGCAGGCGGCCAAGGCCACGGCAATTCCTGCGGTTGCGAAATAAGAAATTTAGCCACAGATGAACACAGATGAACACAGATAAAACAAGGAATTGATTTTCTTATCTGTGTAAATCTGTGTTCATCTGTGGTTAAAAAATGAATTGAGAAGAATATGGATGCGTTCAAAATCTCCGTAAAACTGTTCGTCTCCCACGACACCTTCGGCCATGCCGAGTTCGTGCCGGTGTTTCATCGGTGGATTCAGGAGCACGTGCTTGAAGACCACCTGCTGATCGACGTGGCCGACTACGCGCACGTGCCGAACGGGCCGGGCACGCTGCTGGTGACGCACGAGGCGAACATTTACATGGACCGCACCGGCGGCCGCCTCGGGCTGATGTACCAGCGGAAACTGCCGCTGGCAGGATCGTTCGGCGATCGCCTGCGAAGCGTGGTCGCCAGCACATTGAAGGTGGCCGCTAAGTTGCAGGAAGAACCGAACATGCAGGGCCGGCTCACGTTCCGCACCGGCGAGTTGTCGATCCGCATACACGACCGTTTGCTCGCCCCGAACACACCGGCGACGCAGCACGCCGTCCGCGGCGACGTGCAGTCGCTGGCTGACACGTTGTACGGCAAGGGCGCCGCGACGATCGAGTTCCCGAATGATCCGCAGGGGTTGTTCGAAGTCCGCGTGAAAGCGCCGACGACTTCGTCGAACGTGGCGGAGCTGCTGGCGAAGGTTTCGCTGGTTGGGGTGTAGTACTCTTTGAAGGTAGGTCCGTCCCGCTTCAGCGGGACGGATCCTGCAATTCATCGCGGTTCACGCGCGGCACAAGAACCGTGATCGCGAGAACCCTTCTGCAAACCATTCCATAGTCGGCATTGAAGCCATGTCATCCTGAGCGTACTCGCGAAGGATCTGCGCCCCTCGTCGATCGATGCCAGATCCTTCGCGAGTACGCTCAGGATGACGACTCTGGCACGCCAAACACCCCACCATGCCCTGATCGACCGGCCCAAGTGTCGGCCCGGCCAAGGGTTGTAAAAATCTCACAAATCGGCCGAAAATTCGCGGATTTTGGCCGACATTTCACATCGGCGGCGGGATAATTACCCGGTTGCTTTCGCGGAAGCGGAGCGACGCTTCTGGTGTCTCTCCCCTCCGGGGCGAGTGAGCCGAAGCGCTCTTTGACAATTGAATACGTCGCGTACCTTTCCGTACCTTTTTGTACCTTTGCGACCGTTTACAACCGTTTGCGACCGCCTGCGACCGTTTACAACCGGTTTCGAGCGCGACGGAAATCGACCAACCACCGGCCGGGCCGAGGGTTGCGAGTTGGGCGTGTCGCAGCGAGCAAAATGCGCGCGACGCAGGTTTTTTCGGGGACTTACGACGATGCGTTTACGAAGACAACGCCTTCTCGACCAATCGCTTCGCGTCGTCGCGCATCGGCAGGGCCAGCGCCGCCGCGTGGCCGACCGGCGACATCTTCGCCCACGTCTTGCGCAGGATGCCGATGACTTTTTCCTCGTCGTGCCGCGGCGCGAAGTCGGCGAAGTAGTTTTCCAGGAAGCAGAGGCAGATGACGTCTTCCAGCGCCTGGCCGTCCAGATCGGTTTTGATGCGTTCTTTTTTCAGCAGCGATCGCACGCGGGCGATGACCGAATCGTCGTACCCCACGTCGCGCAAAATCTGCTCGGCGACGTCGGCGTGAAAGCCGTAGAGCGTCGTCCGCCACTTGAGGTAGCCGATGCGGTTCATCGGGTAGCTCGAGCGGGGGATTTCCCATCGCCGGATGTGCTGGGCCCGGGCGGCCAGTTGCAGGGGCTCGTCGGCGGCGGGGTAGAGACGCTCGAGCCAGTGCGTCATTCGGCGGCTGTAGAGCAGTTCGGCCGGTACAGATTGCCCGGCTTCCTCGACTCGATTCGGGTCGTTGGCGTTGGCTTGGTCGATCCGTTCGATCGCAAGAAAAAGTTTGGCAGAGCCCGTCGGCATGGTGCGTATCATTCCCGCACGCCGATAAGATGCAAGACGACCCGTTCCCACGTGCTAAAGAGTGGGGTTTTGGGCAATTGGAGGGCGATTTTCCGGCCCGCGGACGCTATGATGTTAAGTGCATGTCGGGCATGCAACTTTCCGGCAGGGGCGGTGTCTAAAGGGATGGCGGCCGGTGTCGAATTAACGCAGTTGAGGTGAACTATGAACTCACGGACTCGAATCATTCTTCTCTCCGCCGTGCTGGCCACGCCGGCGATTTTCGCGCCGCGGGCGGCTCAGGCTCAGTACCGCATCGATAACGGCGCCGCGCTCGACGCCAACAATCGCATCGGCGGCGCGGGCACGAACGAACCACACGACCTGGGTATCAACTCGGCCAACAATGTGATTACCGGCAACGTTACCGGCGGAAAAGAATTCCGTGGCAATGTTCCGTACCGAGCGCCTGGCTCGTTCCACGGCAACGTTTCGAACGTCGACCGGTTCGTTCGCTCGTCGTCGAGCGCGTACGACCAGAACGCCAATGCGTCGCGGGCATTTTACGGAACCGGTTACGGTGCTCCGCCGCCCAAGGGATTCACGCAGTCCACTAACCCGTCGGGCGAGTTCATTCAATCGACCCCGTCTGTTCGCGGTCCCGGTGATCTGCGCCTGGGCGTGGTGACCGACCGTCCGATGAGCGATCTGCAGCGCCAGAACGGCGGGGAGTTAATGCTCCCCGGTCAGATCGATAACGGCAATGCGAATTCACTCATCACGGCCAGCCCGCTCTACGGTATTCGGCAGGGCGATCCGTCGTCGCAGACCGACAACTCGCTATCAGGCGCGAACTACCTCAACGTCGATCGCAATGACTTGCGGACGCGCCAAGGCATTACCGACAAGTCCATCCAGGGCATGCGGGATGAACTGCGCAAGAACGTGGTTTCCGATAATCCGAACGACGTGAACTCGACTACGTCGGCCGATCCGAATGATTTGTCGAGCGGCCAGAAAATGGACAAGCCGTTTGAATCGCCTGAGACCAAGACGATTCAGGCCAAGCCGCTGAATTCGTCGCTCGAACAGACACAGTTGCAGTCGAAGATCACGGCTGACCAGAGCACGCGCAACGCGCTCGTGCCGGCACCGGCCGAGCAGAGCGAGCAGTACGCGGAGCTGACGCGTCGCTTCAAGAAGTTGCAGACCGGGCCGCAGACGGATCAGCAGATCCAAAGCCAGGTGAACGCGGATCTGAAGGCGCGGGCGGATGCCCAGAAGATGGCCGCCGCGAAAAAGACCCCGGGGCCGCGCATCGGCACGGGCGGTCCGGTGGGCACCGGCGGCGGGGCGGGCTTTACGCCTTCCGCGGGCGGACCGGCGATGGACGATACGACGCCCAAGACGGCCGTGAAGTCGACGACGCCTGACAAGACCGTCGGCGAAATGCCGATCGAGCCGAAGGCAGCCACGCCGGACGCCGCCGTCAAGCCGGACAAGCCGAGCGAGACGGGTCCGCTCATCAATCCGAACAATAAGATGGTTAAGCCGGGCACGCCGCTCGTGATCCGCAGCCTGACCGAAGGCATGAAGCCGGGCGGCCTCCGCGACACGATCGCCACCGCCGAAGATCAGGTGCGGCAGGGCAAGTACACCGCCGCCCTCGATCAATACGAGCTGGCCGAGCGTGTAGCGCCGAACAACGCGTTGATCAGCCTTGGGAAAGCCCACGCTGAGCTGGGCGCGTCGTACTACGCCCGTGCCGACGGACATATTCGTGCTGCGTTCGCGTCCGATCCGGTTGTGATGCTCGCGCAGTTTAATCTCGAGCAGTTTCTGGGACGCGAGCGCATGGAGTTCCTTGAGAAGGATTTGAAGGACATTGCGAGTACCGAGCCGAAGTCGGTGCGAGCGCCGTTCCTGCTGGCGTACATCAAGTACAGCGCTGGCGACTTGAAGATGGCTTCAAACTATCTCGCCCTGAGCGAGAAGCGCGCCGGCACGGCCGACCCGCTGTACAAGCAACTCCGGATCCACTGGGGCCTGCCGCCGGCTGATGCAATTCAGGAATCCGGCCAAGGCGAGATGAACAAGTAACCAAACTCGAGACGTATCAACGGACAAGGGGCAAGTAAGTTTGATCTTACTTGCCCCTTGCCTCTGAATACTTGCCCCTGATTTTTTAGGTCGGGTAATCCTGCTTCTGCTGCCAGTCGAGTTCCACGCTGCCGGGGATGCCGTGGTATTCGCGGGGGAAGACGTAGTCTTTGCGGAGCGGGAATCCTTCCCAGTCATCAGCACACAAGATGCGGCGAAGATCAGGATGGCCGGGGAACACGATGCCGAGCAGGTCGTACGCTTCGCGCTCGTGCCAGTCGCCCGCGGGCCAGAGGTCGGCCGTGCTGGGGATGCTGGAGACCGCGCGGGGGCAATACACCTTCACAGCGAACGTGTGTTTCAACTCAAAGCTGTAGAGGTCGTACACGCAGCACATCTTGTCGTCGGCCACGTAGTCGACGCCGGTGTGATTAGCGAGCCAATCGAGCTTGAGCGTCGGCTCGCTGATGAGGAACTCGGCCACTTCGCGCCAATGCTCGGCGTCGACGTGTACGCGCGGGTGCTTGTCGTCGGGCAGCGAGGCGATGATCTTGTCGCCGAACTTGTTGGTGATGGCGGTGGCGATCTGTGATGCGGTCATGGCGGAGAAGTATACCGGCGAGGTGCGGCAAGGCCAACTGGGTTTCGGTCGCCCGATTCAGTCCGGCTGGCGCGGATCGATGCTCAGTTCGACCGAGTCCAACTTGCCGCTGACGTGCCCGACGCCCTGCAGCGGCCGCCAGCGGAGTTCCAACTGCCGCTGGCCGATGGGCAGCCAGTCGCGGCCGATCGGAACTTCGGCCGACAGCGTGTTGCCGGTGACGACGGCGGATGATTCGCTCAGGACCTTGCCGTCGATGACTACTTTGCACAGCACCGGCGGCTCGACGGGGCCGGTGAGCGTCGCGCCGATCGTCAGTTCGCCGCGGCCCTGGATTGCAAGCGGTACGTTTACGGTGATCGAATCGACGAATTTGCCGGTGGGGAATTCGACTCGCGGTTTCGTGATGGCGTCGAGATCAACACCGCACACGGTGTAGCCCGGCGCCTCGGCGATGAAGCGGCGATCGATCCGCTTCGGCTCGATTATCGCCGGACTGACAACGCCGCGGGCCAACATCAGGAGCATCGGCATGTGCTGATCGAGTGCGACTTTGAGCGCCGCGTCGTCGGCCACGCCCACGCCGGGCATGCGGCGGAGATAGAACAGGTCCGTCGCCTCCAAGCCTGCCCGGCCGTACCAGATCGGCGTGTCGCCGGAATATCCCGCGATGACGAACTTCGCCGAGCCGCTGCGGATTGCCGGCTCGAACGCGCGATACACCTCGTACGGCTCGTATTGTTTTTCAGGCTGGCTGAACCGACTGGCCCCGAACCACACGGCGTTGAGCACCATCGCCGCCGTCAGTCCACCGTAACCTGCGAGCTTGGCGCGGCCGCGGTACTCTTCGTTCTTCCACGCGCCGGCGATGCGGTCGATCGTCCACGCCAGCAGGCCCGCGATGCAGATGCTGATCGCCGGGAACGCCGGGTAGAGGTAGTGCGACGCTTTGCTCTGGCTGAGGGAGAAAACCACGATCCAGCCGACGCCGACGATCGCGATGAGCCGCCACGCGACGCGCCGCGTGCTGCCGAACGACGCGATCACCGCGAACAGCATCGCCGGCAACGCGAGCGCGAACGCCGTGGTGGCCCGGCTGATCACGCGGCCGTAGTACAACGCCTCGTGCAGGTGACGCGGATCAATGCCGATGGTCGCGCGGTCGACAATATTGCGGCCGACAATCTCGTGCCAGAACTCGCCGCCGAACCGAAACGCCTGCACGGCGAACCAAGGAATCGTGACGAAGATCGACACGATCAATGCGACGACAAGGCCGATCCAGCGCCGACGTGCGCCGATGCGCGGCAGGGTGATCGCGTGCAGCGCGAGGAGCAGCAAGAGCGGTAATCCGGCGAGTGGCTTGAGCAGGCCTGCCAGTCCCACCGCGACACCGAGCACGATCCAGCCGAGCAGCGTCCCTTTGTTCCTTTTCCGGTACTCCGGGAGAGGGGAGGGTGAGGGTTCTGCTGCGATGGGCGATTGATTGGAGGATGTGACAGAACCCTCATCCCCGCCTTCTCCCGGCGTACCGGGCAAAGGAGTAAGCCGCCGCCGGATCACGCGCCAGTAGATCGCCGTCGCCAGCAGAGTAAAAAATGTCAGCCCCGAATCAAACGTTCCCGCCCGCGCGCCGTGCTCAAACAAAAATCGATTATTCGTCGCCAGCAGCAGTCCCGCGAGCAAGCCGACCTCCGGCCCAAACATCGACGCCGCCAGCAGGCAGACGATCCCCGCGCTCATCACGCCAAACGCCGCCGGCCAAACGCGGTATCGCATCACATCCGGAAAAAAGCGGTATGTCGCCACGCTCAGCCACATCTGCAGCGGTGGCTTCTGGAAGTAGTGGGCACCCGGAAACGGCGCGGGCGAAAGCCACTGGCCGGTTTCGTGAATCGTGTCGACGCAACTCGCGTAAACCGCTTCGTCGCCCCAGATGCGGTCGGCCGACAACCCCGAAAATATCGCCGTCGCGGCGGCGGACATCACGATCAGCGTGTAAGCAAGCGTGCGAATCCATGGGCGGGCGAGGGTCATTTTGATTTTCGAATTTCGATTTGCGGTTTTCGTTCGGCAGACGGTTTCGCGTTACATCTGATCTGGATGCTCGATGCCCAGCAGGTCCAGGCCGAGCGCCATCGTCTTGGCCGTCACGTCGCACAGTGCCAGGCGGCTCGACTTCGTCGGCTCCTCGCTCTTGAGCACATCGCAGTTCTCGTAGAAGCCGCTGAATTTGCTGGCCAGTTCGTACAGGTACGTGCACAGCAGGTGCGGCTTGAGTTCCTTGGCGACGAGTTCGACGATCTCGCCCATCCGAAGGATGTGCTTGGCCAGTGCGAGTTCGAATGGGGATTCAAGCGAGATCTCGCCCTTACCGCCGCCGGAGCCGCCGGCCTTGCGGAAGATCGACTGAATTCGCGCGTACACGTACTGCAGGTAAGGCGCGGTGTTGCCTTCAAACGAGAGCATTTTGTCCCAGTTGAAAACGTAGTCGCTTGTGCGGTCCTTCGAGAGGTCCGCATACTTCACGCCGCCGATACCGACGGCCTTGCCGATGGCGCGGAGCAGTTCCTCGGAGAAGGGCGTCACTTCTTCGCCTTTCTCCGTTGCCCGCGAGACGCGCTCGGCGTCCTTCGCCTTGGCGAGCATGTAGCCGCGTTCCTCGGCTTCGTCGAGCAGTTCCTTCAGCTTGACGACGTCGCCGCTACGGGTTTTGAAGGGCTTGCCGTCTTCGCCGAGCATCGTGCCGAACGGGGCGTACTCGAGTTTCACCTCGCCACCGCGCGTCCAGCTCGCTTTGTCGGCTGTGCGGAAAACCTGCGAGAAGTGCTGCGCCTGCCGCGAATCGTGCGTGTAGATGATCCGCTCGGCGTGCTCCTCGTTGATGCGGTAGCGGATGGCGGCCAAGTCGGTCGTGCCGTAGAGATAGCCGCCGTCAGATTTCTGAATGATGAGCGGGGATTTTTCAGGACCGTCGATGAAGACGCAGACGGCGCCGTCGGATTCGGTAGCGATGCCGCTGGCTTTCAAATCCTTCACCACGTCGGCTAGCAAAGGATTGTAGAAGGACTCGCCTTTTTCATCCTCTTCGCGGAGGCGAATTCCCATATTCAGGTAGATTCTTTGATAGTGCTCTCGCGTGGCTGCGACTATGTCTTTCCAGATTGCAAGTACATCCGGATTTCCCTGTTGAAGCCGAACGACAAATGATCGAGCGATTTCCTTAAACTGGTCATTTTCATCGAAGAGCTTCTTGGCACTTCGGTAAAAGCCTTCAAGATCAGAAAGGATGGAGCGGTTTATTGGCTTGAACTGCGTTCCTTCTCCCGTGAAATCAATATTCAGAAGCGAGCCACGATCGGTAAATAAATACGCGATCAGCATCCCAAACTGCGTTCCCCAGTCGCCCAGGTGATTCCGCCGAATCACGTTGTGTCCCAGTCGCTCCAGCACGTTGGCGATCGCGTCGCCGATGATCGTGCTGCGCAAATGCCCGACGTGCATTTCCTTGGCGATGTTCACGCCGCTGTAATCCACGATCACCGTCTGTCGTTTGGGGGCGGCTGGGAAGACGAACTCGGGGTCGCGGACAACCGTATCAACCTGTGCGCTTAACCACGCCGGGTTCAGCTTCACGTTGATAAAGCCGGGGCCGGCGATGGTCGGTTTTTCGGCGGCGATGTCTCCCAGGTTCAGCTTGGCGACGATTTGTTCCGCGACCTGTCGCGGGTTGGCTTTTTGGCCGGTCTTTTCGCTGACGAGCTTGGCCAAACCCATGGCGGCGTTGGACTGGTAATCGCCAAACTTTTCGTTCTGGCTGAGGCCGATCAATGGGTCGGCATCGATATCAAACGCGTCGCGAATGGCGGCGGCGAAGGCGCGGTGGAGTTGAGAGGCGATCGTTTCCATGGTTTTGGTCGAAAATTCCAGCCGGGCCATGCAACTTTGATCGAAAACTGCACTACTGTTACTAGCGGGATTCGCACGGCCCGAGCGGCATGCTACAGGCCGACGCAATCTTCGCCAACCCGCCTGTTTTCGTTGACCGAATGCAAGGCCCTGTTACATTGGCAAGGCCGTAGCGAATTTCCGGGCGTACAACAAGGATGCACATGAAACGATCGTGGAAGCAATGGATGCTGGGTGTCGCGGTATTGGCCGGGATCGGCCTCAGCGTCCCGATGTTTGTGCGGGCCGAAGACAAGGCTGCGTCCAACAACATTCCGGACATCGGCGCTCCCGCCGGCGCGCAAACCAGCACCCCCGGCGGCGGGGCACCGGCCACCGTCGAACGGCTCGCTCCCGCACCGGCCATGTCGGTCGACGAGATGAAGGCGGCCGCGTTCAACTCGCTCCGTCACGGCAAGTTTGATGAAGTCGGCGACCTGCTCACCAAGGCTTCCTCCATCGCCACCGATGATGCCACGCTCAAGCAGATGGCCGCCTGGACCAGCCAGTTTGAAACGCAGCGGCAGGGGTTTGTCGCCGAGCGTCGCAAGGCGTACGACAAGACCGTCTCCGACGTTGAACTGCTCCTCAAGAACAACAAGCAAAGCTACGCCATCGACATGGCCGCCCGCGCGTATCTGCTGTCGGTCGATAAGAAGGAATTTCGCGCTGAGCCGTGGGTCGATTCGCTGGTGAAAGACACGATCAAACTCGCCGACCAAGCCGAATCGAGTGAACACTGGCTGCAGGCGATGCGGATCTACTCCGATCTGGGCGCCATCGAGCCGGCCAACCCGATGTGGAAGGACAAGCTGAAAGTCGTCACCCGCCGCGTGCGGCTGCTGGCGATCTATACACCTGATCAGCTCAAGGCGCTGCAGGAAAAAGAGACGAAGGACCGCGACGAGGTCGATGCACTGCTCAAACCTGCGACGCAGCCCACCACCAAGCCGGCCGACTGGGGCAACAACGAGGCCTTCCGCATCGACTGGCACGAAACGCTCAAAGACATCCGCATGAGCATGCTCCGTGATGCGATGGAGCACGCGGCCGAAAACTATTACCGCGACGTCAACTACAAGATCATGTCCACCGGCGGGCTGAATGCGCTCCGCGTGGTGGTGACGACGGCGGGGTTGGATGCGGTCTTCCCGCAACTGGCCGACGCCACGCGACGCGAAGCGTTTGTGAAGGCGCTGGATGAATCGGTTGACCTGATCGGCCAGGCGAACGCCGACACCGAACAGCTCGTGGCCAACAAGATTCTGACCAAGCTGCAGATCGCCAACCGCGAAACGATCCAGCTCCCGGAAGAAGTGCTCGTGAGCGAATACGCCGACGGCGCGTTCGCCGAACTCGATCCGTTCACCAGTATGATCTGGCCGAGCGACATCGCGGAATTCAACAAGGCCACGCAGGGCGAATTCTCCGGCGTGGGCATTCAGATCCAGAGCGATGATGACGGCAGCCTGAAAGTCGTCAGCCCGATCGAAGATTCGCCTGCGTACAAGGCGGGCATTAAGGCCGGCGATGTGATCACCCACATCAACGGCAAGAACGCCAAGGGCATCACCACCACGCAGGCGGTGAAGTCGATCACCGGCCCGCCGGGCACGACGGTGCTGCTGTCGATCCGCTCGCCGGACCTGACGGTGAAGGACTACACGCTGCGTCGCGAGACGATCAAGGTGGCCAGCATCAAGGGCTGGCTGCACCTGCCGGGCGGCGGGTGGGATTACTTCGTCGACCACGATCAGAAGATCGCCTACATGCGACTGACGAACTTCACTCGCACCACGGGTGACGAGTTGGACAAGGCCGTGGATGAACTGAAGACCAAAGGCGCCAAGGCGATCATCCTCGACCTTCGCTACAACCCCGGCGGCCTGCTGACGGCGGCGACGGACGTGTCGGACAAATTCCTGCACGACGGCGTCATCGTCTCCACCCGGGCCGACCGCGCCACGCCGAATCAGCCGACGGTGGCCACCGCCCATCCGGATGGCGGCGAGACCGACATGCCGCTCGTCGTGCTCGTGAACCAGTACTCCGCATCGGCCAGCGAGATCGTCAGCGGCGCGCTGAAAGACCAGCACCGCGCGATCATCGTTGGCGAGCGCACGTTCGGTAAGGGCTCGGTGCAGATGCTCTTCCCGCTGTCCAGCAAGTCGGCGTACCTCAAGCTCACCACGAGCCACTACTACCTGCCCAGCGGCAAGTGCATCCACCGCGAAGAAAACAGCACGGAGTGGGGCGTCGACCCCGACGTGAAGGTGGAAATGACCCCCGAGCAGATGCGCGGAGCGATCGACGCCCGCCAGGATCTGGACATCCTTCGCGACGCCGACGACGTGGCGAAGGCCGCGCCGTCGACCCAGCCGGTGAAGAAGGACCTGCTTGCGGCGGATCCGCAGTTGTCGGCGGGATTGCTGCTGTTGCGATTGAAGCTGTCCGGTGCGGCGCTGTAGGCGCGTCGGATGGATCGAATGACTCTCAACACCGCTTGCGGTTTCGCAGCGTGACCAGAACGGTCAGCTCGAAACCGCAAGCGGTTCTCTTTTGTAGGGTGGGCGTTGCCCACCATCTGTGATCGCAATGCAACTCGTGGTGGGCAGTGCCTACCCTACGCGCTACATCGTTTGCTGAAGGGCTGCGACTGCTTCTTCTGCGGTCTTGTTGAAGTCGAAGAGCTGATTTAATCCGGTTGCCAGGAACAAACCCCACACGCGATCAGTCGCGGCAGAGAGTCTCACTTCCTTGTCGCGCGTTTTCAGTCTCGATCGCAGCGTGAGCAGTGCGGAGAGGTTCGCAGATTTCAGATAAGAGACGTCAGAGAAATCCAGCACCATCGACTGGATCGGCGTGAGTTCCATCGCGGCCGACAAATCATCGGAAAAAATCGGATCGTCTTTCAGCCGGATCACCGTTACGCCGCTGGAGTGTTGTTCGATCGGCACGCATTTCCTGACTGAAGAGGGTTAGCGGGCATTATCCGTGTCTTCCCATCCGCCGCCAAGTGCCTTGTAGAGGGCAACGAGGTTGGCGGCCACGGTGCGGTCGCTTTGCACAAGGGAATCCTCGGCGTTAAAGAGCGAACCCTGGGCTGCGATGACGTTGATGAAGTCTGTTTCGCCGTTGTTGTAGAGACGCGTCGCTAGGTCCAGCGCCCGGCGGTACGCGACGACGGTTTGCGTCAGGGCCTGCCGGTGTTGCTGCTCCTTGGCGTACGCAGTGAGGGCATTCTCGACGTCCTGCAGCGCGGTCAGGATCGACTGGCTGTAAGTGAGCACCGCTTGATCAGTGAGCGCGTTCTGCACGTTAATGTTCGAGCGGATGCGACCGGCGTCAAAGACCGGCCAGCTTACGGCGGGGCCGATGTTCCAGAAACGGTTGTCCCAGTCGCCGAGGTCTTTCGCTTTGCGTCCTTGAACGCCGAACGAGCCGGTGAGTGAGAACTTGGGATATAAATCGGCCGTCGCGACGCCCACCCGCGCGGTGGCGGCATGAAGCTGCGCCTCGGACCGGCGGATA
>Ga0070665_100000625_pt1 | contig 48195 bp, 45 predicted proteins | sample KBSS13metaG_FD_65862 | JGI IMG/M metagenome (GOLD analysis project Ga0070665, IMG submission 65862) | Switchgrass rhizosphere microbial communities from Kellogg Biological Station, Michigan, USA - KBS S1-3 metaG | ecosystem: Host-associated > Plants > Roots > Rhizosphere > Soil ...
CAGGGGGAGGTCAGGAGGGGGCCCGCCCCAGACAAGGAGCGGTCCCGCGGACTCCGCGAAGCCCCCCTCCTGGCCTCCCCCCGTTCCGGGTGGAGGAAAGTCCGGGCCTCGAGAACCATCCACTTCCTCAGAAGGGGAGGTCAGGAGAGGGCCGCCCCCTTCCCTCAGTGCGGCCCGGGCTCGCCGCCCAGCGCCGAGGACCGCAGAGCATGGAGCTCGTGGCGCAGGCCGGCCAGGTCTTCCACCTGGACGGCGCCGATCTCTTGCAGGATCGCGTTGTAGGCGAGGCAGGCGCGGCCGCCGGCGATCAGCGAGGTGCGGACTCCCAGCAGCCGGCGCAGCCGCCGCAGGTCGTCCACCAGGGTGGGGTCGTCGGGCGGGTAGGTGATGCTGAGGGCCACCGCTCGCGCTCCCTTCTGCAGGGCGGCGGCGGCGATCTCCTCGGGGGGTAGGTCGGGGCCGAGATAGGTCACCTGCCAACCCTCGCCGGCGGCGGTGGCGGCGGCGAGCAGCGCGCCGAGCTCGTGCCGCTGGCGCGCCGGGGTGGTGACCACGAGATGCGGGGCCGAGACCTCCGGATGATAGGCGCCCTGCATGCCGCCGAGAAACGAGCGCACCACCGCCGAGGCCATGTGCTCGTGGATGGGGCGCAGCGCCCCCTGATGCCAGAGCTCGCCGATCCGCCGCATCAGCGGCACCAGCAACCGCTCGATCAGGTGGGTGCGGCTGAACAGGACCGAGGCGCGGTCGAGCTCGAGCTCCATCTCCCGCACGTCGAGCCGCTGCGCCGCGGCGATGCAGCGGCCGAGGAACGACTCGGCCGCCTCATCCAGCTCGTCGCCGACGGGCGCCGGCCCGGACGGCGCGTAGGCCGGGGGAGCCGGCTCGGACTCGATCAGCGCCATCAGCTCTGTGTTGGAGAGGTTCGCCACCTGGCTGATCCCCCGGCCGGTGTTGACCACCCGCCGCAGGAGCAGGAGGCGCTCGACATCCTCGTCCGAATAGAAGCGCCGGCGGGTATCCGTACGACCGGGCGCCACGGCGCCATAGCGCCGCTCCCAGGCACGGATCAGGTCCGGCTTGAGCCCCGTGCGCCGGGCCACGACGCCGATCGGATGGCGCGGACTACTGGCGCTCGATGAGTTCGTCGACATCGAGGGGAGACTAGCAACAACGTCTAGGGAGTGTCAAGGAAAGGAGCGCTAAATAATGGACAAAACAGTTAGTCTGTAAGCTTGTCCAGAAAGGCGCGAACTACGGCTCCTCCCCGCCCTCAGGCCCATCCTCCCAGCGGTCGATTTCCCTTCGTTCCTTCTTGGTGGGCCTGCCGGCGCCCTTCTCGCGCAGGGCCGGCGGGCGGCGCATCAGCCGCTGGAGAGGGTCGGCCTCGGGGCGTGGGGGGCTGAGATCCTCGAAGAGGGTGCGGGCCTCTTCCTTCGAGACCGGCTTGTCCTTCAATTCCTTGACGATCAGCACGCGGGTCCACTCGCCGATCTCCACCTCGATCCGGTCGCCGATGGCGAGGTTCCGGTGCGGCTTGGGCGTCTGGCCGTTGACCTGCACTCGATTGAGATCGACCGCGTGGGTCGCCTGGGTGCGCGTCTTGAACACGCGGGCCACATGGAGCCATTTGTCGAGGCGGACGGACATGTGGGAAGTCTATCGCGAGGCCGCCCGCACCGGCAGCGAGGCCCGGCGTAGCGCATCCGCCATCTCGCTAGGGCCAGGAGGATTGCGGAGCAGCGGCGTGTACTCCCCCAGCCGCTGGGGCCACGGCAGCCCCACCGGCGGCGCAACCAGTCCGCCGACCGCCGCGAAGAAGAGGACATAGCCCACCAGGGCCGCCCCCACGGCGGCCGCCGCCTTGAGCCGGGTCCGCCCGCCGGCCAGGAACGCCGCGAAGCCGAGACTCAGGGCGGGCAGGGCGTCGATCAGGAACCGCTGGCCATAGCCGCCGGCATTGTTCCACTCCGACCACCAGCCATAGAGCACCGCCACCGACAGAAACCAGACGGCGGCGATTACGGCCCATCGCCTGTTGGGGTGAGGCCGAGCCGGCAAGAACGCCATCCCCACCGCGGCCAGCAGCAGCGCCGGATGAAACAGAAAGAGCCCATGGACCGGGGAGAACAGCACGTTCCAGGGCGACGCGGCCGAAATCACCCACGTCCCCCCGTAAGGCGGGCGCCACGAGCCGAACAGCCATTCCCACCAGAAGGGGAGCGCTAGCAGCGGGAGAATCAATCCCGCCCCAAAAACAAGAACGCTTCTAAAAGTCCCGGTCCAGGGACGGCCGTCGGTAGCCCGGGATTTCAATCTCGGGCTATGAAAGATCGCCAGCAAAGCCGGAGCCGCCAGGGCCGCCGATCCATACCGCACCATCACCGCTCCGCCCACGATCGCCCCGGCCGCCAGGGCGAGCCGCACGCTACCGGTCTCCCGCTGGCGGACGAGCACCAGGAGCAGCAGCGCGGCCAGGGCGAAGGCCGGCGCGTGGGTCATCCCCACCAGCGAATAGAAAATCAGCGGCCCGCCGAAGAAGGTGAGGGCGGTCGCGGCGGCGGCGATCCCCTCCGGGAACCCGATCCGGCGCAGGGCGCGGGCGATCCATAGCAGTCCCAGCAGCGTCGCGGCGTTGCGGGCGAGCACGATCATCGCCGCCGAGAGGAACACCCCGCGCGGCACCCGGCCGGCGGGGGGCAGATCGGCCCCGTCCGCCATCCACCCCGCCGGCAGCGCCCGGTCGAGAATCCGGCCGGCCAGAAAGGGGAGGGCGTCCAGAACCAGGATGCCGGGAGGATATTGCAGGACCAGATGCCCCCCCGGCCCGCCCACCAGCCCGTTCATCACGCCGTGGTGATCGTCCTCCACGAAGGGATCACCGTCGTCCGCCAGCGACTGGAGCGTGGCGAAGCTCGCCCACCCGTCGCCGCCGAGACCGCGGTCGAACACCGCCATGTGGAGGGCGGCGAGGAGGAGAACGGCGGCGAGAGGGCGGAGACGGAGGCGCACGCTTGGTAATCTATCCTCATGCGTATCCCCCCCGAAGAGTTCGAGGCCCTGGTCGAGCACGCGCTGGAGGGGCTCCCCGAGGAATTCGCCGAGCTGCTGGAGAACGTTGCGGTGATGGTGGAGGAGGAGCCCGACCCCGAGGATCTCCAGGCGCTCGGGATGGAGCCGGACGAGGAGCTGTTCGGCCTCTACCAGGGAGTTCCTCTCTCCGACCGCGACAGCTTCTACCAGGCCGCCATGCCCGACCGCGTCTTCATCTACCGCGGTCCCATCCTCCGCTACTGCCGAGACCGCCGGCAGGTGATCCGCGAGATCCGCGACACCGTGGTCCACGAGTTGGGGCACTACTTCGGGATGGAGGAGGAGGATATGCCGTATTAGAGGGTGGCCCCGCGCCTACAATACCCCTCGTGCGCCGCTCCCGCCGCCGTCTCGCCGTCCTGATCCTCGGCCTGCTCCTCACGGTGCTCGCCTCCGCCTTCCTTTATATGTGGGGGATGGCGGCGCTCGAGGGGAAGCCGCGCTCCTTCTGGCAGAGCCTCGAGTGGGCGGGCGAGACGCTGAGCACCACCGGCTATGGCGCGGACTCGGGGTGGCGCCATCCGGTGATGGTGGTGCTGGTGGTGGCGGTCCAGTTCCTCGGCGTCTTCCTGGTCTTCCTGATCTTTCCGATCTATCTGATCCCCTTCCTGGAAGAGCGGTTCGAGACCCGGCTGCCGCAGGAGGTGGCGAAGGATCTCGAGGGGCACGTGGTGGTCTACCGCTACGGGCCGGCGGTCGAGACGCTTCTGGAGGAGCTGGCGGGGGCGGACGTGCCGACGCTGGTCCTGGAGCAGGACGACTCGGTGGCCCGCCGCCTGTTCGAGAGCGGAGTGCGGATCGTCCACCGTTCCTTGAGCGAGGGGGCGCTACGGTCGGCGCGGCTGGAGAAGGCGCGGGCGATCATCGCCAACGGCACCGACGACGAGAACGCCGCCCTCAGCCTCTCGGCGCGCCAGCTCGGCTTCCGCGGCATCATCCTGGCGCTGGTCGAGGACCCCTTCCACCGCCGCCCGATGGAGCTCGCCGGCGCCACGGCCGTTTTTACCCCACGGCACATCCTGGGCGCGGCGCTCGCCGCCCGCGCCTCGGCCCGCATCAACCCGCGCGTGGGGGGGATCCAGCAGCTCGGGCGCAACCTGGAGGTGGCCGAGCTGCGGGTGAGCCCCGAGAGCCCGCTCGCCGGCCATACGCTCGACGAGACGGCGATCGGCACGCGCACCGGGGCCAAGGTGGTCGGCCAGTGGATCGGCGGCGAGCTCATGGTGCCCGACGGCTCGGGGCTCCGCCTGGAGCCGGGGGGCATCCTGGTCGTCGTGGGGAGCCCGGAGAGCGTCGACCGCCTGCAGGATCTCGCGGGGGGCGCGGTGACCTTGCGGAAAGAGGGGCCGTTCGTGGTGGGCGGGGGCGGCGAGGTAGGGCGCAAGGTCGCCGAGCTGCTGCGCGCGGTGGGGGAGGAGGTCGCGCTGGTCGACCGCCATGCCGGCCCGGAGGTGGACCTGGTGGGCAACGTGCTCGACTCCCGGCTGCTCGAGACGGCGGGCGTCAAGGATGCCCAGGCGGTGATCCTGGCCCTGGATGCTGACAGCGCCACCCTCTTCGCGACCGTGATCCTCAAGGATCTGGCGCCGGGGGTGCCGGTGATCGCGCGCGTCAACGAGGCCGAGAACGTGGAGCGCATCCACCGCGCGGGGGCCGACTACGCGCTCTCGATCAGCCAGGTCTCCGGCCAGATGCTGGCCAAGAAGCTGCTGGGGCAGGAGTCGGTCGCGGTCGATCCGCAGCTCAAGATCCTGAAGATCGTCCCCGACGGCCTCGCCGGCCGCCACCCCGCCACCCTCGCCGTCCGCGAGCGCACCGGCTGCTCCGTCGTGGCGGTCGAGCGCGGCGACGAAGTCTTGGTCGAGTTCCCCGCCGACTTCCGCTTCAAATCGGACGACGCCATCTACATCTGCGGCAGCGGCAACGCGGTGCGGCGGTTCCGGGAGGTGTTCCGGCGGGGGTGAGCCCGAAGGGCCGATAGTACGCCTTTGAGTTGAGGACGGGCACGGACGAACACGGACTGACAGAGACATAAAGGGGGACGCTGGCGCTTCGTCCGTGTTGGTCCGTGGAGGTCGTGTGCCGTTCGTGGGTTCTTCCGCCGCGTTGGTGGCCAATGCAGTTCTCTCTCTACTAAACCTTTGCTGCCTTTTGCTCGAACGCCAATTGGCTGCCCAGGCCCGTGCTTCGAAACCGACCGGATCAGGAGCAAGCGGAGAAGGAGCTAGGTAGAGGGTATGCTCCTTTATGGGCCTCGGCAGGGCCCGGGAGCACTCACCCTGGAGGAACACCATGCCTGCGATCGCCGAGCTGTTGTTAGCTGAGTTGGAGCGGGAAGCGGCGGGGACTCGCCGCATTCTGGAGCGCGTGCCCGAGGGGCGCGGGGACTGGAAGCCGCACGAGAAGTCGATGTCCCTTGGATATCTGGCGGCGCTCGTCGCCACGATCCCGGGCTGGGCCGCGGCGATGATCACTCAGGACACGCTCGACGTCGCCGCGGCCGGCGAGCACCAGACGCGGGGCCTGGGCACGAATCGCGAGCTTCTCGAGGTGTTCGACAAGGCCCTGGACAAGGCGCGGGCGGCCCTCGGTTTCACCACCGACGAACATCTGATGACCTCCTGGAAGCTGCTCGCCGGCGGCCACGTCGTCTCCGAGCAGCCGCGGTACGTCGCGATCCGCGAAGGCGCCTTCAACCACCTCGCCCATCACCGAGGGCAGTTGACGGTCTACCTGCGACTCAACGACGTTCCCGTCCCGTCGCTCTACGGGCCGACGGCGGACGAGAAAGTGTTCTGATGAAACCGCCGCACCTCGGCAGCGCTTCAACGGCAGCCGAGGAATACTTCGCGAGAACTTTCGAGGAGGGCCTTCCTGGTTACCGGTCCCGTCAGGTTGGCGGCCGCGACCTCCTCGCGATGACGAAAACGGCCCTGCTCAGGGCGCTGACGATCACCGACGAGCTCCCTCGTACACACTGGGTCTGGCAGCCCGGCTACGCGATCCAGACCGTGAATGTGCGACGCCTGGGGGACTTCTGCCAGTTCAGCCTTCGTGAGGACCCATCGGACGAACTGGCCCTGTGGGCGCGGATCGGCATGGCGCTTTCCGGAGACCATTCGGAATTCGGTCGAGACAGCTTCAAGATCCTGCGGCGCCGGGCCGGTTTCGACGCGGCCTGGCCCGTTTACGCCGCTTGCTTCGTTCAGCGGATCTGGGCCTCGTCCGAGCAGGTAAGGCTGGGTCCGTTTCTGAGGGAATCGGGCCTCCTCGAGAAGGCGGGGGCAACGATAGACGCTATCCGGGAACGGCGCGACCCTTATATCGACGTTTTCGAGGTGGAAGAGTTCACGCGGGAGTACGCCGCGGAGTGTCTGGAGATCGCCCTCTGGGAGGCTCCGGCCTGAGGCATTCCTCAGTTCCTCGATGCAAGCCCTCACTCGATCTCATCCAAGTCGCGGTATTTGAGCCCTGGGAGCCGCGAAGTACAGATCTCGAAGCCTCGCTCTCGGAAGACGGCCTCGAAGATTTCGATCTTGTAGGCGAGGCCTTCGGGCTCACCCGAGTCGGACCAGTAGTGGCGATGCTCCCAGGCTTCTTCAGAACGCACGAGCGGCCAGCCGGCGAGCGCGAGATGGAGGGCGAAAGTGCCAGGAATGCAATGAGACAGCTCCCTCGACAGGCTTCCGAGATCTCCAGTCTCCCAGCCGAGACGCTCTCCAAGGTTGCGTGCTGTGACCACGGCATGCCATTGATCCTCCTGATGGATCAGGAAGCGTGCTTGTGAGTCGCCGATCTCGACACGGTAGGGCGGCAGGTCCGGCTGCCAGGTGAAGACCAGGTTGTGTTTCCACATCCGGACCCACATCCCGATTCGAGCATAGAAGCGCACCGCCGGCTGCCAAGTCCAATTCGCGTCGAGCCGGATACCTCCGGCACCGTTGGCGAGGGTTGCGCGGAAAACCGCTTCGAGGGCTCGGCGGGCGATGTTCCGCCTCCGCTCGGCGGGATCGACGTACAGGCTCGCGATAGAGACCAGGTCGGAACCGTAATACACCGTGCCGATGGCGATCGTGCCGACGCGCCGGACACCGGCGAGCAGCCAGAAGGGGCGAAAGTACTCACCGTGAGGGCTTGCCAGAGGGCGGCCGTCGTAGCTGACACGGCGCTCGTAGGCGAGGCGATCTTCCTCGGACAGCCGGGTGCCGTCGAGTTGAACGTGGAGGTGGCCCTCGACCAGGGACGCCAGCTCTCGCAGCATCCAGGCTTTCGTATCCCCCTCATCCGTCGACAGCGGCTCGATGACTCCCTCGGCCATCAACTGGCGGCAGCAGGCTTCAAGGCTGCTCTGTTGTGTCTCGTAGCGGTTGGTGGTGGCGCTCATGGGAGGTGGCGTGTTTGGGGGCAGTTTACGCCGCCAGGTTCTCTGAGTCGAGAAAAAGAACCGTAGTAGCTGATATCGTCCCGCTCAGTACGATACCGTTTCCAGGAGGAGGACCAGGGGGGATCGTGGGGAGCGATGAGCCGCTGATTCCGAAGCACGGGGGGTACCGGAAGCTGAAGAGCTTCCAGTTGGGGCAACTGATCTACGACATTACGGTACGTTTCTGCGAGCGATACGTCGACCGCCGGAGCCGAACCGCGATCAGATGGTGCAGGCGGCGCGCAGCGGGGTGCAAAATATTGCCGAGGGGAGCCAGTCTTCAGGCACTTCGAAGAAAACGGAGCTCAAGCTGACCAATGTCGCGCGGGCCAGCCTGGAGGAGCTACGGCTCGACTACGAAGACTTCCTGCGGCAGCGAGGGCTGCCTCTCTTGCCGCCGGATTATCCGGCGCTGGTGCGCTTCAAGGCGAGGCGCTGCGCGACGGTGGAGGAAGTACGCGTTTGGGTTGAGGACGAGCAGGGACGGACACGGACTGGCAGGGACAGGCAGGAGGACGCTGGCGCTCCGTCCGTGTTGGTCCGTGGAGGTCGTGTTCCGTCCGTGGGTTCTTCCACGTTGGTGGCCAACGCGGTTCTCTCGCTGCTGAATCTGTGCTGCCACCTGCTCGACCGCCAGATGGCGGCCCAGGCCCAGGCTTTCGAAACCGAAGGCGGCTTTACGGAGCGCCTGTACCGGATCAGGAGCCAGAAGAGAAGGCGCTGACTTACACTGCGGACCCATGATGGCGATCTGGAACAACCTCAAGAAGAGGCGCGCGGACAAGCTTCTGGAGCGCGGTTACGCCCTGCTCAAAGATGCGAAGCCTGACGAAGCCCTGGAGGTCGCCGACCGGCTCCGGGAACTGCGGCACTCCGGGGCGTTCGAGATCGGGGCGCTGGCCCACGCGGCCAAGGGGGACCTCGAGGAGGCGGTACGCTTGCTCGAGGAGGGTCTGGAAAAAGCGCCCGGCGTCTGGCTGAACTGGCAGTTGCTCGGCAACTATCTCTCCGATCTTGAGCGTTTTCCCCAGGCAGCTACCGCCTATGAGCGGGCTCTGGCCTGCTCCGATGTGTGGGTGGCCTCCGTGCGATTGAACCAGGCCATCCTGGCCCAGCGCCGAAAGGACTTCGAGGCCGCTCTCGGGTTGATCGAACAGGTCGCCGATCCGGAGCCGGCCTTGCGGGCGGCATCCGTCCGCATGGGCGTTCTGGCCGGCTCCGGACGAGCCGAGGAAGCCGAGCGCTTCGGCATGGATGTGCTGGACTCCGTGCCGGACGCCGATTCCGACGCCGACGCGCTGGCGCGTATCGTCGCCGCGATCGCGCGCATCCGGCTCGAGCGGGACGGGCCCACCGAGCTGACGCGATCGTTTCTGGTGGATCACTGGCAGCGATGGGTCAGCCCGGAAATCCTCACGGCGATTCGCGATCTCGACAATGTCTACTCCGATCGGGCGGAGTACTACCGGCTCCTGGTGCATGGCAAGTTCCCGGAGACGGAGGCTCCCGGGCTCGACGTTCGCGGATTCTTCCGCACGTACGACGTCGTCGCGGACTCTCCAGACGAGGCTCTCCAGTTCATCCAAAGGCTGGATCGCCATGAACCGATCGCGGACCTCGCGATCGAGGAATCGCGGGTGCTGGCGCCGCGGCCGCTAGATCCGAAAGGGGTTTATTGGTGCAGCGGCCGTGCGTACTACGATCGAGACTGAATGATATGGTTTATCCCACCGCACGCGATCAAGGAATCAAAGCCCATGAAACCTGCAGTGGGGGCCGGGCCTGAAGGCCCGGCCCCCGGGCTCGATCTTTTACTGACAGACACAGGTCTGGCCGCGCCCGCACTGCGAGCTCGTGGCGCAAGCAGCGCCACTGCCACTGCAGAGCCCGGATTCGTCGACGCACGCCTCCAGGGTGGAAGGGGCGGTCAGGGCTTTTGCGGACGGCACCGCCAGGGCGGGCACCAGGACGAGGGCCAGTATCAGGCTACGAAGAAGATTCCGCATTTCGTTCTCCTTACTCTGAGTTGCCGGCCGGGCAGAGAGTCCCGCCGACTTATCTTAGAGGGTGCGCGATGATGGAAGAAACGAGTCCTCAGCCCTTCCGCAGCTCCTCGATCTTCCGGTCCCGATCCTCTTCGATGCGGCGACGCTCGCGGCGGTACTCTTCTTCGTCTTCCTGCCGCTTGCCGGGGTCGTAAACGGATTTCAGGCTGTTCTTGTGGAGGATCTCGAGCTCGGCGATCTTGGCCTCGGCCTTGCGCCGGGTCTCCGCGATCTTCTCCCGCAGCTCGTCGCCGAAGCTCTCCTCGCGCGGACGCTCGATCCCCTGCTTCTCCATGCGCTCCAGCGCCAGCTCATACGCGGACTTCATCCCGGATGCCTTGTCTTTGTCTGCCATGCTAAAGAGGATAGCATCCGCCTCGGCCGATCTCCGATGAATCCGCGCCAAAGTGGCACCCCGGTACTGTGACGAAGCGCCGGAACGTCGCGGATCTCCTGCTTTTTCCTGGGTTTGCGGGCGGATCGCCACGGCATCCCGTTTGCTAATTCCGCTTGGGCATTGCTTGCGGGCCGATATCTTCTGGGAGGGCTCCATGATCGAAGCGCAGAACCTGAGTCGCCGCTATGGCGACTTTACCGCCGTGGACGGCATCTCCTTCTCGGTGCGGGAAGGGGAGATCCTGGGAATGCTGGGGCCGAACGGCGCCGGCAAGACGACCACCATCCGCATGATCACCGGCTTTCTGCCGCCCACCGGCGGGCGGGTGACGGTGGATGGCAAGGATCTCTTCGAGTCGCCGCGCGAGGCGCGCCGGCAGGTCGGCTATCTCCCCGAGAACGTTGCCCTCTACACCGAGATGCGGGTGAGCGAGTACCTGGCCTACCGCGCCCGGCTCGAGGGGCTCCCCCGTGCCGAGGCGCGCCAAGCGATCCCGATCGCCCTCGAGCGCTGCCTGCTCGCCGACGTGCGCGACCAGATCATCGGCACTCTCTCCAAGGGGTACCGCCAGCGCGTGGGGCTCGCCACCGCCATCCTGCACAACCCGCGCGTCCTGGTGCTCGACGAGCCGACGGTCGGCCTCGATCCGCGGCAGATCATCTCGATCCGCGAGCTGATCCGCGAGCTCGGGCGCCAGCACACGCTGCTGCTCTCCACCCACATCCTCCCCGAGGTCGAGCTGCTCTGCGACCGCGTGGTGATCATCGACAGCGGCCGCATCATCGCCGAAGGAACGCCGGCGAGCCTGCGCGAGAGCTGGACGGGCAATCCGGCCGTGCGCGTCGATCTCAAGGGCGCTCCCGAGGACGCCGCGGCGGCACTGGCGGCGGTGCCGGGGATCGTCGCGGTGCACCCCGGCGGGATTCCGGGGTCCTTCACGCTCGAGTGCGAGCCGGGCGGCGATCCCCGCGAGGCGGTCTTCCGCACGGCGGTCGAGCGCGGCTGGGTGATTCTGGAGCTCGCCCGCGACCGCGGCGCGACCCTGGAGGACATCTTCGTGCGCCTCACCACGCATGACACGGCCGCCGGCGCGACCGCCGGTGCGACCGAAATGCCGCCGCGGCAGCAGGAGGTGGTTTCGTGAACGGCGCCCTGGCGACTTTCCGCCGCGAGCTGCGGGCCTACTTCTTCTCGCCGCTCGCCTACATCGTCCTGTTCTTCTTCATGGCGGTCAACGGCATCATCTTCATATATCTGATCGGCGAGCTGAGCGATCCCCGCTCGCCCGGCGGGCCGCCGTTCAATTACTTTTTCCGCGCCACCTGGCTGATGCTGCTGCTCATCGCGCCGGTGCTGACGATGCGGCTGGTGAGCGAGGAGCTGCGGTCCGGCTCGATCGAGGTGCTGATGACGGCGCCGGTCACCGAGGGGGCCGTGATCGTGGGCAAGTTCCTGGCCGCGCTCACCTTCTACGCTTTCCTCTGGGCCCCCACGCTGGCCTACGGGTTGATGATCTCGGCCTATCAGAAGGTGGACTGGGGACCGATCTTCGCCGGCTACGTGGGGGTTCTGCTGATCGGCTCGCTGTTCCTGGCGATCGGCATCTTCTCCTCGGCGACGACGAAGAGCCAGCTCCTGGCGGCGATGATGACGGCCGCCCTGCTCTTCCTGCTCTTCCTGTTCGGGGTGTTCGAACAGATGGTCAACAACGACACGGCCAAGCAGGCGCTCGGCTACATCGGCATCTGGAATCACATCGACGAGTTCGCGAGCGGCATCGTCGACACCCGCCGGCTGGTCTTCTATCTGTCGGGCACCCTGTTCTTCCTGTTCCTGGCCAGCCGGGCGCTCGAAGACAAGAAGTGGAGATGACCGCGATGCCCCAGATTTCAACAGAGAAACGCCGCACGCTGATCAAGACGGGGACGCTGTCGGCCGGCGTGCTGCTGCTGGCCGCCCTGCTCCTGATCCTCAACTATTTCGGCTGGAAGTACTACAAGCGTTTCGACTGGACGAGCAGCCAGCTCTACAGCCTGTCGGACAAGACCCGGAAGGTGCTGAAGGGGCTCAAGCAGGATATCGACTTCATCGTTTTCCTGTCGCCCGATCAGCAGGAGCTCTATCAACCGACGACCGAGCTGCTGCAGCGCTACGGGGCGGCCTCGCCGCGCGTCCACGTGCGGGTGATCGATCTTGCGAAGAATGCGATCGAAGCCCAGTCGCTCGGCCAGAAGTACGGGGTGGAGACGCAGGGGGTGGTGGTCGCGAGCGGCAACGACAAGCGCATGGTCGCCAGCCAGGACCTCGCCGAGATCGATTCCCAGGACGGCGCGCCGCGGATCACCGGTTTCAAGGGGGAGCAACTGTTCACCAGCGCCATCCTCCAGCTCTCGGAGGGTCGGAAGCCGAAGATCCTGTTCACCACCGGCCACGGCGAGCACGCGCTCGACGACCAGGGGGGGCACGGCTTTTCGGGCGCCCAGTCGCTGCTCGGGCGCGACAACTTCGATCTCTCGGAGTGGGCCTCGCTGGGGCAGGCGGCGGTGCCGCCGGGCACCGATCTGCTGGTGATCGGCGGCCCGACGAGCAGCTTCATCCAGCCGGAGCTCGACGCCTTCTCGGCCTACCTCGACAACGGCGGGCGGATGCTGGTGATGCTCGATCCGACGCTGAATCCGGCCGGGACGGGGCTCGTCGACACCCATCTCGAGGGTTGGCTCGCCCGCTACGGGATCAAGGCGGAGCCGGACATCGTGGTCGATCCCGAGGCGCTCGTGCCGTTCTACGGCCCGGAGACGATCTATCTCAAGAGCTACGGCGACCATCCGGTCACCAAGGCGTTCGCGGGGGGGAGCGTGCCGGTGCTGATGAGCCTCTCCCGCTCCGCCCGCGCCGGCAGCGCGCCGGGCATCAAGGTCACCGACCTGGTGCTCACCTCGGCCAAGGGGTGGGGGGAGACCGGCCTCGCCCATCTCCCCGCGGTCAGCCTCGATCCCAGCGACGTGCAGGGGCCGGTGCCGGTCGGAGTGGTGGCCGAGAGCGCTCTGACCGCGCCCGGCAAGCGGGCGATGCGGCTGATCGTCTTCGGCGACTCCGACTTCGCCACCAATCAGCTCCTCCAGATCAACGCGGACAACGGCCTGCTGCTGGCCAACGCGCTCAACTGGCTGGTCGAGCGCGAGGAGCTCCTGGGCATTCCGCCGAAGAAGACGGAGCAGGTCCGGCTGGCGCTGACCGGGGACGAGATCCGCAAGATCTATCTGCTGGCGGCGTTCCTGCCCATCCTGGCGGTGGTGCTGGGGGGCTTCGTGTTCGTCCGCCGGCGGAGGTAACGGATGAAGCCGCGCACGCTGCTGATCCTGCTGGCCGTCGTCCTGGCCCTGGGGGCCTTCATCTGGTTCTACGAGCGCAAGCTGCCGTCGAGCGAGGAGCGGGCGACGCTCGGCAAGAAGGTCCTGGAGCTCGACAAGGCGGAGGTGACCGCGGTGGCGATCGACTCCTCCAAGGGGACGCTCCGCCTGGAGCGGACCGGCGGCGCTGCTGCCCCCAAGGCGAAGGAGGGGGAGCCCGCTCCGGAGGCGCCGGCGGTCGAATGGCGGATCGTCCAGCCGCTCGCCGCCCGCGCCGACTCCTTCGCGGTGGACCGCCTGCTCGACGGCCTCGCCGCGCTGGAGAAGACCCGCACGCTCGACGACGTCGATCCCAGGGCGGTGGGGCTGGACAAGCCCCGGGCCGTGGTGCGCCTGACCACCCGGACCGAGGGTAAGACGGTGGAGAAGGTGCTGCAGCTCGGCGCCGAGGTGCCGCCCGGCGGCAGCCTGATCGCCGCCGTGCCGGGGCGGAAGGGCGCCTACGTGGTGGGCGACGCCATCCTCGCCGAGGTGGACAAGGCGCCCGGGGAGTGGCGGGACCGCCTGGTCTTCCGCGGCGACCGCGAGAGGATCCGGAGCATCACGCTGACCGGGGCCGCGGGCGGGCCGGTCGTCCTCGCCCGCCGGGCGGACGGCTTCTGGATCGAGCGTCCGTTCGCCGACCGCGCCGATCACGATCTGGTGGACGGCCTGCTCTCGGACCTGACCGGGCTCACCGCCGACCGCTTTCTGGACGGCGGCTCGCGCCCCCCCTCGGCGCTGGGGCTCCAGCCGCCGCGCGCGACCGTCGACGTGGCCTTCTCGGGGGTGACGCCGCCGGTGCGGATCGACCTCGGGACGGCGGTCACCGGCGCGGCGGCCCCGGAAGGTCAGCCGAGCGGCGAGGTGGGCTACGCCCGCGTGGGGGACGTCACCTTCGAGGTCCGCACCCGCCTGGGCGAGTCGGCCCTGCGGGCGCCGGCCGACTGGCGGGCCCTCCAGCTCTCCGCCTTCGAGGTGCACCAGGTCGACTCGGCCACCGTGCGCGACGGGGGAACGGCCCTAGAGCTGACCCGCGCCGACACGGACTGGAAGCGGGGGGATACCCTGATCTCCTATCTGCCGGTGAGCGATCTGCTGTTCGCGGTGATCGGCGCCCGCGCCGAGCGTCTGCTGACCCCCGCCGAGGCGCAAGGCCTCCATGCCGGCCTCGCCAAGCCGCTGCTCACCTTCGAGCTGCGCACCAAGGACGCGGGGAACGAGACGCTGACTCTCTATCCGCCGGTCCAGGGAGGGGTGCCGGCCCGCGCGAGCGGCCGCGAGGTGGTCCTGCTGCTGCCGGCGGATGCGCTGCAGCAGATCCAGGCCAAGGTGAAGGCGGTGCGGGAGGCGAAGGCGGTGAAGCCGGAGCGGTGATTGGCGATTTTTCCTCCCCCTTCAGGGGGAGGCCAGGAGGGGGCCGCCCCAGACAAGGCAGCGTTCCGGACTTTGGAACACCCCCTCCTGACCTCCCCCGTTCCGGGAGAGGAAAACAGCTCCTACGGCGGTCCCTCGTTCTCCATCCGCCCGTCCCCCTCCCGATCCTCCATCCTCTCCTGCCGCATCCGCTTTTGCCGCAGCCGTTCCATCGGCCCCAGCCGGCGTTGGCCGGCCCCGGGGTTGCCGATCCCGGCGCCTGGGCCGGGCACGCGGAGGCGGCCGATGATCTTCAGGTACTCCTCCTGCTGCTCCGGGTCGAGCAGGTCGCGGGTGGCGAAGACGTTGTTCACCAGCGACCTTTCGAGGGCGAGGTAGATCCGCGCCGACTCGTTCAGCAGCCCTTCGACCCGCTGCCGGTCCGGCGTGGGGCGGCTCATCTCCCGCCGCAGGTCGCGGTGGACCTCGTTGAGCCGCAGGCGCTGCCGGGTAGTCTCCTGGTAGAGGTTCCACTGGATGTCGAGGAACCGGCGCCGCGGCTCCCCCTCGAGCTTGAGACGGTCGGCGAGGCGGGCCAGCCGGGGGACGGGGTCGGTTCCCGGCTTGGCGGCTTCCACGGGAGGTCGCGCTCCCTTCCCCGTCAGCACCGCGGACCGGCGCGCGCCGATGGCGGCTAGGATGCCGAGGTTGAGCCCCACCGAGAGGAGGAGGGCGATGACCAGCCACCAGCGTCTCATCGCTGGATCTCCTCTCCGGCGCCGCCGGCATCGTCGTCGTCCACCACGTCCCAGTACCCCTCGGCGAGGCTGTACTCGGCCGCTTCGGTCGCCGCCAGAGCGGAGGCCGGCGCGGGCTCCGGGGCCTTCTCGGCCGCCGGCCAGCTCCCTCCCACCCCGGCGCCGAGCGCCGCGCCCGCCAGCAGCGCGGCGGCGGCCGCGGCCCGCACCCAGCGGGGGGCCGCCGTCCAGGAGAGGGCGGCGGGGGCGGGCTGGCTGCGCGCGCGCGCCATCACCCGGCCGGCGAATCCGGCCGGCACCGGCGAGGGGGGCGGCAGGGCGAGGCCGCTCCAGGCGCGCTCGAGACGGTCGAAGGCCTCGGCCAGCTCCGGCTCCCGCCGCAGCCGCGCGCGCAGCTCCCGCGCCTCGTCCGGCGGCAGCTCGCCGTGGAGCAGGCGGATCAGATCTTGTTCGGTACCGCGTGTCATCGTTTCCTCTCTCCGGGTGAAACCCCCGAGCCGCCGGCTTCCTGCGCCGCCTCGAGGCGCCGCATGGCCCGGACGAGCCGGCTTTCGACGGCGCCCTCGGTGATCCCCAGCACCGCGGCCGTCTGTTGATAGGACAGTCCCTCGAAACGGACCAGCACGACCACCGCGCGCTGGTTCTCCGGCAGCTTGCCGATCGCCCGCCGTGTCACCTGCCAGCGGCGGCGGGTGGCCAGGGTGGCGGCGGGATCGGGAGCGCGGTCCGGGGGATCGAATTCGGGGAGGTCCCGGTCCCCCGGGTCTTCCCAGCGCAGGAAGCGCACCAGCTTGCGGCGCCGCAGCTTGTTCAGGCAGTGGTTGACCGCGATGCGGTAGAGCCAGGTATAGACCTGCCCCACGGGGCGGACATCGCCCGCCTTGCGATAGGCCTTGAGGAAGACCTCCTGGGCGGCGTCGCGCGCCTCCTCCGGGTCGCCGAGCAGGCGCTCGCAGAGCCGGAGCAGCCGTTCCTGATGACTTTCGACCAGGGGGGCGAACGCCTCGGCGTTCCCCGCGGCCACCCGCGCGAGCGCCTCCCAGCCTGGATCGACGGCCGTTGCCGTTGCGGGATCGGTCGCCACCTCGTGACTGGAACCCCTGGCGCGGAAGAACCCTGCGGGGTAGGGATCAGGAAGGAGGAGTCGCGTGCCGCCGCAGGCGCCGCAGGCAGGCGCGGCGGAGGGTGGCGAGCAGCCAGATCTCGCGGCTGTCGATCTTGTCCCAGCGATAGATGGCGAGCAGCAGGGTCTCGCGCAGGAGGTCCGCCGCCTCCCGTTCGCTCAGATGGAAGCGCGAGAAGATGCCGTCGATCTCGAACGCCAGGGTGGCGGCGAGGGCGGTGATGGATTCGGCCGCCTCGGGCTCCCCGGGAGCCTGGCGGGTCTGGTGGAAGTCGGCCATGGCAAGATCAGGTACGGTCTCAATTTTAGCAGAAGGCACCACGCCGCGAACCATGACAAAATCCCGCCCGTGATCGTCGACCGCGTAACCCGATTCCTGACCTCCCCGCAAAACGAGCCTTTCGAGGAGCTGGCGCTCGCCGCCTTCGCTTGGCAGTTCGAGCGTGTCGAGCCCTTCCGCCGCCTGTGCGAGCGGCGGGGGGTGAGCCCGGCGACGGTGACCGATTGGCGGCAGGTGCCGCCCGTCCCCACCGCCGCCTTCAAAACGATGACGCTGGCCGCCGCGCCCGCCGTCGAGATCTTCCGCAGCAGCGGCACCACTTCCGGAGAGGAGCGCAGCGTCCATCACCAGCCGTTCCCGGACCTCTACCGGGCGGTGATCGACGCGTCGTTCCCGCGCTTCTGCCTGCCCTTCGCGGGCGCGGGCGGCAGGCTGCCGATCCTCTCGCTGATCCCAACGCCCGCGCAGCTTCCGGATTCGAGCCTCTCCTTCATGGCCGGCCACATCCTGGACCGCTGGGGGAGCCCGGAGAGCGCCACGGCCTTCGGCTCCCGCGGGGTCGAGGCGGCGCCGGCCCGCTCGTGGGCCGGGGCGCGGCAGCGCGAGGGGAAGCCGGTGTTGGTGCTCGCCACCGCCTTCGCCCTCGCCCAGTGGCTCGACGGGCTGGAGCGGCTGGGGCTCAAGTTCCGCCTGCCGGCGGGCTCGGCGGTCTTCGAGACCGGCGGCTTCAAGGGGCGCGCGACCGAGGTCGCCCGCGAGGATCTCCTCGCCCGGCTGCGGGCCTGGACCGGCGTGCCGGCGGCCTCCGTGGTCCGCGAGTACGGCATGACCGAGCTGACCAGCCAGTGCTACACCGGCTCGCTGCTGGGCGAGGACCCGGAGCTCTTCCGGGCTCCCCACTGGGTGCGCGTCCGCATCCTCGACCCCGAGACCCTGGAAGAGGTCCCCGCCGGCACCCCCGGCCTGATCTGCGTCTTCGACCTCGCCAATATCGGCTCGGCGGTCCACCTGCTGACCGAGGACCTCGGCGTCGCCGACGGGGAGGGGTTCCGCCTCCTCGGACGCGCCGCCGGGGCCGAGCTTCGAGGGTGCTCGCTGGTGGTGGAGGAGCTGCGGGGAGCGCCGTAGGTCCCGATCAGGTCCCGATGCTCCGCGACGCCTTCCTCCCCGCGACCCTGACCCACTCCCGCGAGCCGGTCTTCCGCGCCGTCGAGCGGCCGGGGATCCGCTACAGCGCCGCGCGCTGGAATCCCGAGGCTCTGGGGAGGGTGGTGGCGGCGCTCCAGGAAGGGGGGGCGGCGCTGCGGGAGATCCCCGCCCACGATCTGCTCGCCGCCTGGGGGGACACGGTCGCCACCTTCCTGCGCACGGGATCGCTGGAGCGCCGGGCGCTCGATCCGCCGCTCGGCCGCCTCTGCGAGCTCTCGCAGGACGGGCTCCGGGCCGGGCTCGAGGCGGTGCTCGGCGGCGTCCGCAAGGAGCCGGCGGCGGCGCTGGCGTCCCGCGCCCGTCCGGCTCCCCAGGAGCTGGGGCCGGTGCTGGCCGTCCTCGCCTCCAACCTTCCGGGCCTCGCCGTCCAGCCGCTGCTCCCCGCGCTGCTGGCGCGCCGGCCGGTGCTGCTCAAATCCCCCTCGGCGGAGCCGCTCTTCGCGCCGGCGTTCCTCTCCGCCCTCGCCCGGCGCGAGCCGCGCTTGGCCGGCGCGCTGGCCGCCGCCACTTGGCCGGGCGGCGACACGCACCTGGAGACGTCGGTCCTGGAGGGGGTGGGGACGGTGCTCGCCTACGGCGAGCAGGCGGCGCTGGACGACCTCGAGCGGCGAGCGCCGGGCAAGGTGGTGGGCTACGGACCGATGACCAGCCTCGCGGTCGTGGCCGCCTCGGCGGACTTCCGGGGGGCGGCGGAGGGGCTTGCGCGCGACGTGGCGCTGTTCGATCAGCGCGGCTGCCTCTCGGTGGTGGCGGTCTATACGGACGGGGACGCGGAGGCGCTGGCCGGGCGGCTCGCCAGCGAGCTGCTCGACATGGCCCGCATCTGGCCGCCGGGACCGGCGGCCAAGCCGGTTTCGGCGGCGGTCCAGCACGTGCGCTTCGAGGCGGAGATGCGCGGCCTGCGGCAGTTCGCCCTGTCGGTGCGGGAGGGGACGGTGATCGTCGATCCCAGGCCGGAGCTGCGCCCCTCGCCGGGGCTGCGGACGGTGCGGGTCCATCCGCTGGAAAATCTGGAGCGGCTCCCCGCGATCCTCGCGCCCTGGCGCGGCCGGCTGCAGGGCGCGGCGCTGGCCGGGGAGAAGGCCTGGGAGCTGGAGCCGCGGCTGGTGGAGCTGGGATTCTCGCGCTGTGTGGCGCCCGGCGAGCTGCAGTCGCCGGACGCCACCTGGCACAACGGAGGGATCGATCCGCTGGAGGCGCTGGAACAAGAGCGCTAAAGCGGCGCTATTTTCCCTTCGCCGCGGGAGCGGCGAGAATCCTGTCGAGCGCGACCTCGGGATTGTTCCAGTTGTCGATCCGTCCGATCTCCTTGCCGTTGGCGTAGACGATGCCGGTGGGCACGGCGTGGACGCCGACCTTCTGGGCCTCCGGGTCTTTGAGGCTGGTAGGGAGGCCGTAATACTCGAACTGGATTTTGGGGTTCCGCACCTCGTCCTCGACCTTGAGGAGCAGCGGCACGTGCTGCCGGCAGTGGGAGCACCAGGAGCCGAAGAACACCCGCACGCGCGCCGGCGCGCTCCGCTTCCTGAGATCGGCGACGGCGGCAGCGGTAGGCGTGTAGTTGCCGGCGCCGCGGACGTACTCGGGGAGGTAGGCCTTGAGATCGGCGTTCTTCTTCAGGCCGAGGAGGGGGGGCTTGGGGACGAGGACCACCTTCTGAGCCGCCTTCTCCTTCTGGATCGTGAAGGCGATGTTCTTCCCCTCCATCGCGAACTGGCCGAGCGGCGCCGCCACGGCGTCGGCGAACAGGTCGATCGAGCCGTCCTTCTGCTTGGAGACCTTCATCAGGTTGATGCTATCGACCCGGCTGGTCCGCGGCGTCAGCATCACGGGGGAAGGCAGCTTCGAGGTGAGGATCAGCAGGGCCGGGATCTTTTCGCTCAGGTAGATCTCGGCCGCCGGGACCGGCTTGCCGTCGACGACGAGCGAATAATCGCTGTACATCTGGAAATCACGGAGAGGGCTGGCGGACGGCACGCCCTGCGCGCCCAGGGGAATCGCCGCCAGCAAGGCCAGGACCGTGAGTCTCAGGGAAGTCATTTCGCGCTGACGATCCTGGAGAGGGCCACTTCGGGGTTGTTGAACGCCTCCCCCTCGATGCGGCCGGCCTGGACGCCGTTGACGTAGACGATCGCCGTCGGGATCCCCTTGACGCCCAGCCGCTTGACCTCGGGGTCCTTCCAGCCGTCGGGGGGCTTGGCGATCCCGTAGTACTCGAACTTGACCTTCGGATTGGCGACCGCGTTCTCGACCCGCAGCATCAGCGGCACGTGCTGCCGGCAGTGTGGGCACCAGGAGCCGAAGACGACGCGCACGACCACCGGCCGGTTGGCCTTCTTCAGCGCGGCGATGGCGGCGGCGTTGGGCGTGTAGCCGCGGGCGGTGCGGAGGTACTCCGGGAGACTGGCGAGGAGAGCCGGCCCGCCGCGCAATCCGGTCAGGGCCGGCTTGGGATTGAGGCTCACCTTGCGCCCGTCGGTGGTGAAGGTGACGTTCTCCCCCTCCATGGCGAACTGGCCGATCGGCGCCAGCACGGCGTCGGCGAAGAGATCGACCGTGCCGTCCTTCTGCTTGGAGACCTTCATCAGGTTGACCGTCTCGACGTTGCCGGCGCGGGGCGTCAGCATCACCGGCGAGGGGAGGGCCGAGGAGAGGATCAGGATGGCCGGGATCTGGTCGTTCTGGTAGATCTCGGCCGCGGGGACCGGCTTGCCGTTGATGACGAGCATGTACTCGCTGCTCGGCTGGAAACCCCGGAGCACGCTGTCGGACGGCATGCCCTGGGCGCGCGAGGCGGCCGGCGCGGCGGCCAGCAACAGGACGGCGGCCAGCGTGGCGAGGAGCGCGGATCTCATCTGGGTCATTTCGAGGACCTCATGGAAGTGTCTTTGGAAGCCGCTGGGGAGAGGGGCGGCAGCCCGGCGAACGTACGGGTCACCCGCCCGTCCCGCACCGTGAAGGAGCGGGGCAGGCGGCGATAGAGCGGGCGCAGCAGCTCCGGCGGCGCCTCGCGGATCTGGAACGTCGGGCCCCACTTCCAGAAGAAGGCCCGCTGCTGCTCGGCGGTCGACGAGGTGAGCAGCCAGAGCGCCGGATGGCCGGCGGCGCCGGCGTAGGCGTTCAGCGCGTCGACCGATTTCGTCAGCCCGTCGTCGTCGAGCTTGGCCATCACCACCAGGTTCTCCCCCTGCCGGAGCTCCGGGATCAGCGAGTCGAGGCAGACCCGCTGGGCCCCCTCGCCGGCGCAGACCCCGCCGACCTGGGTGCCCGGGCGCAGGCGCGTGGCCAGGTCGTCGAGCGGCAGCTCGGGCGCCTTCCAGGCGAAGATCACCGCCACCAGCGCGCCGAGGACCGCCACCGCCGTGCGGGCCGGCGGGAAGAGCGGCGGCCGCCGCTCGCGCCCGATCCAGGCGAGGAGCAGGGCCGGCACGAGCAGGGCCAGATCCTGCCAGAAGGCCTGGGCCGGCGTCCGCTGCACGAGGTTGCCGAAGCAGCCGCAGGACTCGCCGGCCTCGCGCAGGCCGTGGGCCGCGAGCCACCAGGCGCGGCCGGTGAGAGAGAGGAAGAAGGCGACCAGGAGCGTGGCGGGGATCAGCACCCACTTGCGCCGCAGGCCGAGGAGCAGGGCGAGCCCGAGCCCGGCCTCCAGGGCCAGGGCGATCAGGGCGACGCCCCGGGCGGGGATCAGGAAGTCGAGCCCCTCGGTCTGGATCTGCGTGACGAACGCCCCGGGATCGATCATCTTGGCCCAGACGGCGAACAGCAGCACGCAGCCGAGGAAGGCGCCGGCGAACGTCCCCACCCACCAGAGGAGTGGACGGGGGGGCTTCTGCGCCAAAGAGGTCTGGGTCGATTCCATGGGTCGCTCATCCTACCGGCCCGGTGGCCGCCGTCGCAACTTGAGCTCTCCCGGGGAGAAACAGGGGGCCGGGCCGGAAAAATCCCCGGCCTATGCCATCGTCAGGCCGCCTCGTCCTCCCAGTGCAGGTGCCGCCGCAATTCGTCCGCGGTGGGACCGATCCCATGGTCGAGGAACCCTTCGAGGGGGCCGGAGTAGAGCAGCTCGCCGCCGTGGACGCCGCCGCCGGGGCCGAGATCGATGATCCAGTCCGAGCGCGAGATCAGGTCGGGGCTGTGCTCGACAACGACGACGCCGTCCCCCCGCTGCACCAGCCGGCGGAGCGTCTGGTAGAGCAGGTCGATGTCGGCCAGGTGGAGCCCGGTGGTCGGCTCGTCGAAGAGGAAGAGCCGCTTGCCCTCGGCGGCCGGGCGGTCGAGGAAGCTGGCGAGCTTCAGGCGCTGGGCCTCGCCGCCCGAGAGCGTCGAGGTGGACTGCCCGAGCCGCAGGTAGCCGAGCCCGACGTCGGTCAGCAGGCTGAGACGCCGGGCGAGCCGCTTCTGGTCGGCGAAGAAGACGATCGCGTCCTCCACCGTCAGGTCGAGCACCTCGGAGATGTTCAGGCCGCGGCTGTTCTTGCCGTCGCCGCCCTTGCCGAAATACCGTACGGCGAGCACCTCCGGCCGGAAGCGGTGCCCCTGGCAGGTCTCGCAGGGCACCGTCACCGGCGCCATGAACTGCATGTCCACCTCGGTGATCCCGGTCCCCTCGCAGGTCGGGCAGCGCCCCTTGTCGACGTTGAAGGAGAAGTGGGCCGGGGTGATCCGCCGCGCCTTGGCATCGGAGGTGGCGGCGAACAGCTTGCGGATCTCGTCGTAGGTCTTGATGTAGGTGATCGGGTTCGAGCGGCTCGACCGCCCCAGCGGCCGCTGGTCGACGAGCGTCACGTCGACCACCCCTTCGAGGCCGGAGAGGAGGTCGCACTCGCCGGGCTCGACGTCCACCACCCCACGCGAGCGCTGGTAGGTGCCGTAGACGACGTTCTCGATCAGCGTCGACTTGCCCGAGCCGGAGACGCCGGTCACCGCGACCAGCGCGCCGAGGGGGAAATCGACGTCCACGTCCTTCAGGTTGTGGGCGCGCGCGCCGCGTACCGAGATGCGGGGGAGGCTGGAGAGCTCGTCCGAGAGCGTCTCCCACCCCTGTTCGCGGCGGAAGCGGGCCATGTGCCGGCGGGCCAGGGTCGGCGGGCGCTCCCGCAGATAGCGGCCGGTGAGCGATTCGGCGCTGGCGAGGATGGTCTCGATCGGCCCCTCGGCCACCACCTGCCCGCCGTGCTCGCCGGCGGCGGGCCCGAGGTCGATCACGTGGTCGGCGCCGCGGATCAGCGTGCGGTCGTGCTCGACCACCAGCACCGTGTTGCCGCGCGCCGCGAGATCGCGCAGCAGGGAGAGCAGCTTCTCGCTGTCCTGAGGATGGAGGCCGATCGTCGGCTCGTCGAGCACGTAGAGGGTGCTGGTAAGGCCGGAGCCGAGGGCGGCGGCGAGGTGGATGCGCTGCGTCTCGCCGCCGGAAAGGGTGCGCGCCTGGCGGTCGAGAGTCAGATAGTCGAGCCCCACCCGGTGGAGCACCTCGACGCGCTCGGCCAGCTCGTCGAGCAGATGGCCGGCCACCTCGCGCTGCCGGGGCGTCCACGGACGCTCCCGCAGCCAGGCGCGGAGCTGCTCGAGGCTGAGGGCCGCGAGCTCCGGCAGCGTCCGCCCCTCCAGCTTGATGGCGAGCGCCTCCGGCTGCAGGCGGGTGCCGAGGCACTCCGGGCAGAGGTTGTAGGAGCGGTAGCGGGCGAGCAGCACGCGCACGTGCACCTTGTAGGTGCGCTGCTCCAGGTAGCGGAAGAAGTCGTCCAGGCTGGACGGGTTCCCGGCGCCGCTCCAGATCCACTCACGGTCCTTCTCGGGGAGATCCATCCAGGGCACGTCGAGGGGGATCTTCCGCTTGCGGCAGGCCGGGAGAAGCTCGTCGTAGAGCTCCTCATAGGCGGGGGTGTTCCACGGCGCGATCGGGCGCTCTTTGAGCGTGCGCCGGGGGTCCGGGATCACCCGCTCGCGGTCGACGCCGATCACCCGGCCGAACCCCTGGCACTCCGGGCAGGCGCCGAGCGGAGAGTTGAACGAGAACAGGGCCGGGGTGGGCCGTCTCGCCGTCTCACCGCAGACCGGGCAGGAGAGCTCGCGGCTGTAGAGGCGCACTCCGGCGGGCCCGCGGGCCTCCACCCGGCCGCCGTTCATCCGGTATCCCTGTTCGAGAGTGTCGAGGACGCGCGCCTCGGTCGCGGCTTTCGCCGTGAAACGGCCGAGGACGAGGGGCAGGGGATCGCGTTTGGCCGGCCACTTCTCGCCCGGCTCCATACGCACGACCTCCTCCCCCTCCAGACGGCGCTGGAAGCCCTGGCGGATCAGCTCGCCGAGGGCGTCGTCCGCCCCCTTCTTCGGCCGCGGCAGACGGACGACCAGGGTGAAGGAGTCGCCGGCCACGCCGGTGGCGAGATCCGCCGCCGCGTCCTCGGGGCTGTAGCAGCGGACCGGGCCGTGCCCGTTGACGCACTCGATCTCCCCCAGGTGGGTGAAGAGGAGGCGCATCACGTCGAGCGTCTCGGTGATCGTACCCACCGTCGAGCGGGCGTTGCGGACCGCGTTCTTGGCCTCGAGCGCCACCGCCGGCAGGATGTTGTGGATGGCGTCCACCGGCGGGCGCTCCATCTGATCGAGGAACTGCCGCGCGTAGGTGGACATCGACTCGACGAAGCGGCGCTGCCCCTCGGCGAAGATGGTGTCGAAGGCGAGCGAGGACTTGCCCGCTCCCGAGGGGCCGGTCACCACGGTCACCGCGCGGTGCGGCACCTGGCAGTCGATCCCCTTCAGATTGTGGGTGCGGGCGCGTTCGACCAGGATGGCTGGGTGCTTGGGTCTGGGCATCGTTTCCCGGCGGCGCCCGGGATCGGGCGGGGCCGATCATCATAACGCAGGGGGTGGCGGGGCATTCCCGGCGGAGATCACAGATCCCGCGGCCGGCCGCCGCCGTCGTCCTCTCCGCGGTCCCGCTCCTGCTTGCCGCGGTCCTTCTCTCTCTCCTTGCCCCGCTCGCCGTCGCCGTCCCGGCGCCCGAAGACCCGCCGCAGCCAGGTTCGGAAAGTGCGCGGCTGGCGCTCCTCGGTCCGCCGCTCGACGGCGGGCTCCGCGGCCTCTTTCTGGTCTTCGGTGTCGGCGGAGGCCAACTGGGGCTCGGGCGCGCCGCCGTGCCGGTCGCAGGTCTCGGTGGGAACCTCCCCCTCGCGGAAGACCTCGGTGATCACCGAGGGGCAGAATCCGGTCGCCAGCTTGCCGGTCGTGGGGTCGATCGAGGCCGTGGTGATGCCCGGCGGCGAGGCGAAGCTGGAGTAGCCGCCCGGCGGCGCGACCCTGGCCATGAAGCGGACCCAGATCGGCAGGGCAGCACGGGCGCCCGAGAGGCGGGTCTTGCCATTATCGTCGTAGCCCACCCAGACGACCGTGGCCCGCTCCGGGGCGTAGCCGGCAAACCAGGCGTCCCGCTGCTGGTTGGTGGTGCCGGTCTTGCCGGCGAGCTCGCCGGGGATCCCCGCCGCGGCACCGGCGGCGGTGCCGCGCAGGAGCACCCCTTCGAGCAGCGAGGTCACGAGGTAGCCGGTCTCGCGCGAGATTACCCGCACCGGCTTCGGCAGGGGCGCCCCCTGGACCAGCTTGCCGGTATGGTCGAGGATCGCGACCAGCTCGTGGACCGGCGGCCGCGAACCGCCGCCGGCCAGGGTCGAGTAGACCGTCGCCATCTCCATCGGCGTCACCGCGGCGGCACCGAGGGCCATCGAGGGGAAGGGCTCCATTGGCGTCGTGATCCCCATGTCGTGCGCCAGCTTGACGACCTGGGGCATCCCCACCTCCAGCGCCAGCCGGGTGGTCGCCGGGTTGTAGCTCTTCTCCAGGGCGGTGCGGACGCTGACCCAGCCGTGGAAGCTGCCGTCGTCGTTTTTCGGGCTCCAGACCTGGCCGCCGGAGGCCGGGACGGCCAGCGGCTCGTCCTCCAGGAACGAGGCGGGGGAGGCCTTGCCGGCCTCGAAGGCGGCGGCGTAGACGATCGGCTTGAATGCGCTTCCCGGCTGGCGCTGCGCCCGGCCGGCGCGGTCGAACTGGCTGGCGTCGTACCCCCGGCCGCCGACGTAGGCGAGGATGCCGCCGGTCGCCGGGTCCATCGAGACCAGGGCCGCCTGCAGCGACCGCCCCTTGCGGCCGCCGTCGATCGTCTTCAGCCCGCTTTCGACCGCCTCCTGGGCCGCCTTCTGGCCCGCCCAGTCGAGGGTGGAGAAGAGCACGTAGCCGCCATCCTCCAGGTCGTCGACGCCGAAGCGGCGCGCCGCCTCCAGGGCCGCCGAGTCGGCGAAGTAGGGGGCGCGCCGGCGGACGACCGCCTCGGGCGCCACGGCGATCGGCTCCCGCAGCGCCTGGTCGACGCGCTCCTGGGGGACCAGCCGGAGCTTGGCGAGGCGGCCGAGCACCCAGTCGCGCCGCTGCTTCGCGCGGTCCGGATGGGTGGCCGGAGAGTAGTTGGCGGGCGCCGGAATGATCCCGGCGAGCGTCGCCGCCTCGGCGAGATCGAGCTGGTTCGCGTCCTTGCCGAAGTAGGCGCGCGACGCGGCCCCGACGCCGACGAGCGAGACGCCGTTGCCGCCTCCCAGGTAGATCTCGTTGAGATAGGCCTCGAGGATCTTCTTCTTGGAATAGCGCATCTCGAGCAGGACGGCCAGGAGGATCTCCTGGGTCTTGCGCGTCAGGGTCCGCTCTTGGGTGAGATAGAGATTCTTGACGAGCTGCTGGGTCAGCGTGCTCCCCCCCTGGCGGACCCCCTTGCCGCGCAGGTCGACCCAGACGGCGCGCGCGATGCCGGTGAGCGAGACCCCGGCGTGGCCGAAGAAGGATTCGTCCTCGGCGGCGAGAATCGAGGCGATGAGGTCCGGCGAGACCTCGTCGAGGGTGACCGGCCGGCGTTCCAGGAGGCTGGGGCTGTAGTACGAGGCCAGGAGGGGGGGATCGAGGATCACCGAGTCGGTCGCTGTCTCGCCACGGCGGAGGGCGGCGATGTGGGTCCCCTCGTAGGCGACCTCGACGAGCCCGCCCCCCCGGCTGCCGTCGGGCAAGGGGAAGCTCCGCAGGTGGACGTCGACCCCTTGTTTCGTCCGGCGGTAGCGGCCGGCGGGAAGGCCGCGGGAGGTCTTGTCCTCGCGATACCCCTCGTCGGCGAGGCCGGCGATCAGGAGATCCGGAGGATAGTTCCGCCCCTCGTAGAGCCGCGTCGCCCGGCCGTAGAGCCGCGACGGCTGGCGGAAGGTGACCTCGTCGAAATGGCTCGACAGCCGCCAGAACGGCCGGATGACCAGGATCCCCGCGATCAGCAGCACGGCGGCGATGCCAAGGAGGATCCACCGCGGACGCCACCGGCGCCGTGGGGCAGGCTTGGATTTGCGGGGTGCTACGGCCATTGCCAATTTGCTTACCAGACCGCGCCGGGGAAGTGATCGTGGATACGGGTGTCGCGGGTTACCAGAGGAATTTGGTGGAGAAGGGCCGTAGCGACGAGCATCCGATCAAAGGGATCTCGCGTCCAGGTGAGGGGCATGGCGAGAGCCACCAAGGCGTCCAAGGGGTCGCTGGTCATCGTCACCCCAAAGTCGGAGCTGAGCAATCCCAGGAGCTGGTCCGGATCGACCTTGAGCTTGCCGACTTCTTTGAGGAACTGCAACTCCAACCGGACCATGGGGGAGATGAGAAGAACAGCCTGTTCCACGATCTCTCGCGAGCCGGCTCCAAAGAGCTCGGCTCTCCCTTCCCAGAGAAAGATGGCGGCGTGAGTGTCCAGGAAAGCCCTCAAGCTTCGGGCTCCCACTCCCAGGTGGTCTCCACCAACTCGTCCGGCGTGCAGTTGAGCGCTTCCCGCCTGGGGAGGTCCGCCAGACGGAGCCGCCGCCCCCCTGCCGGCACAATCATCAAGGTCCGCGATCCCCGAATCACCTGTTGGGGAGTCCCGGTCTCAAGAACATCGTCCAGCACCTTATAGATGTCCTTCCGGAGTTCTGTCGCTGTCATAGGTTTCCGCATGGCCGGATCATCCTTCACATGTACGCTTTCATTTTGATGCGTACGCTTCCGAAAGGCAAGGTCGGTGGTCAGATGCCACTGGTCTTGCTTTAATGGCCCCCGACTCTCACGGATGAGCTCGACACTGTCAGGCCCTTCGAGATTCTTGGGTAAGGATTCCCGGAGACGCCGCGCCTTTTCCAGCACTTCTTCCATGGGAGGTCCCGAATATCTCTGCTGGAGCTCCTCCGCTTCCTCTAAGACCCGCCGCCGCCATTCCTCTCTGGTCTCTTTCTTTCGTATGGAGATCACTAGCTAGCTCCCTTCAGCAACTTGGTTACCGCAAAGAATACCAAGTTTCGGCTCTCCCAGCTGCCCGCCCGTGGAACACCGGGCCCTCTCATCCTGTTATCATTACCGGCCCTATGATCGCCGTATCCGACCTTGGAAAGTCCTTCGGCCCCCAGACGCTGTTCGAGGGGGTCTCGATTCAGTTCAACCCGGGCAACCGCTATGGCCTCGTGGGGGCCAACGGTTCGGGCAAATCCACGTTTCTCAAAATCCTCGCGGGGGACGACATTCCCAGCGAGGGGACCGTCGCGATGCCCAAGCGCATCAAGCTGGGCGTCCTCAAGCAGGACCACTTCCGGTACGAGCACATGCCCATCCTCGAGGTCGCCATGATGGGCAATCACGACGTCTGGGAGGCCATGGTCGAGAAGGAGCGCCTGCTCGCCAACGCCGAGCAGGAGTTCGACGCCGACCGCTACTCCGAGCTGGAGGACCTGATCCTCCGCCATGACGGCTATACCCTCGAATCCCGCGCCGGCGAGGTGCTCGAAGGGCTCGGCATTCCGACCGAGGTGCACCGGCTCGCGCTCTCGACCCTCTCGGGCGGCTTCAAGCTGCGCGTGCTGCTCGGGCAGGTGCTGGCCTCCGATCCCGACGTGCTGCTCCTCGACGAGCCCACCAACCACCTCGACATCCTCTCGATCCGCTGGCTCGAGAAGTTCCTGGTGGACACCTACAAGGGCACGGCGATCGTCATCTCCCACGACCACCGCTTTCTCGACAACATCTGCACCCACATCGTCGACGTCGACTACGAGACGATGATCCTCTATCCCGGCAACTACAACGCCTTCCTGTCCGCCAAGACGGGCAACCGGGACCGCAAGGAAGCCGAGATCGAGAAGCGCGAGGCCGAGATCGCCCGCCACAAGGAGTTCGTCGACCGCTTCAAGGCCAAGGCGACCAAGGCCCGGCAGGCGCAGAGCAAGATGAAGATGATGGAGAAGATCGTCATCGAGCGCCTCCCCCAGACCTCGCGGCGGTACCCCACCTTCAAGTTCAAGCAGGTGCGGCCGAGCGGCAAGGTCGCCCTCGAGCTCACCGGCATCTCGAAGTCCTACGGCGACAAAGAGGTGCTCCGGGACGTCTCGCTCACCGTCGACCGCGGCGACCGCATCGCCATCATCGGCCCCAACGGCATCGGCAAGTCGACCCTGCTCAAGATCGCGGTCGGCGAGACCGAGCAGGACGACGGCAAGGTCGAGTGGGGGTACGAGACCTACCAGGGGTACTTCTCGCAGGACCACCACGAGCTGCCGAAGGGGAGCAAGCAGAGCGTCGAGGCCTGGCTCTGGGAGGCCGTCCCCGGCGAGCCGATCGGCTTCGTGCGCGGCAACCTCGGCATGGTGCTGTTCTCGGGCGACGACGTGAAGAAGCCGGTCGGCAGCCTCTCCGGCGGCGAGGCGGCGCGGCTGGTCTTCTGCAAGCTCTCGGTGACCAAGCCGAACATCCTGATCCTCGACGAGCCCACCAACCACCTCGACCTGGAGGCGATCGAGGCCCTGGTCGAGGGGCTGAAGGCCTACGACGGCACGCTGATCTTCGTCTCCCACGACCGCTGGTTCGTCTCCCAGCTCGCGGACCGCATCTTCGAGATCTCCCCGCGCGGGATCAACGACTTCCGCGGCACCTACGAGGAGTATCTGGAGCGCCTGGGCGACGACCACCTCGACGCCGAGGCGGTGCTGCGGATGAAGCGCGAGCAGAAGAAGAAGGCCGCGGCGGCCGCGCCGGTGGTGGAGCTCGATCCCGCCGAGGCGCGCCGGCGCCAGAACCGCCAGAAGGAGCTCGCCCGGAAGCTCGATCTGGTGACCTCCCAGGTGGAGAACGCCGAGTCCCGCATCAACGCCATCAACGAGATGTTCTGCGATCCCACCTTCTTCGACCGCAACCCGCGCGAGCAGGTCAAGAAGCTCGAGGCCGAGCAGAAGACCCTCTCCGGCAAGGTCGAGGAGCTGATGGCGGAGTGGGAGCGGATCGAGAGCGAGAAGGCCGAGCTCGGCCTAGCGTAGCGCCACGCGCGTCGTCGTCCCCGGCGGGGTGCGCGGCGGCAGCAGGCGGATGTAGCCGCCGGTGGCCAGCTTCCAGAACAGCATCAGGGCGTCGAGCTGCGCCATCGGCGTGATCTTGAGGATCGACTGGATGTCGTAGGTGCCGTTGATCCGCGTCAGCATGAACCCCTCCTGGGGGGAGAGGTTCGAGGAGGTGAGCTGCTCCATGGTGGCCGTCACCTGGGGGATGGACGCCAGGGTGACGCCGGAGCGCTCGATGTGCTCGCGGGTCTTCTTCTCGGCCTCGGTGAGGGCCTCGTGGGCGTCCGGATTCTCCGGCTCCAGGGCGCGCGCGGCCCGCAGGTGGCGCAGCGCCGCGTCGAACTCCCCCTGGGCCAGGAAGGTGCTCCCCGCGGCCACCAGCATCTCCGCGCTCACCCCGCCGGAGCCGTCGCCGTCCACCGGCGCCTGGCGCCCGCCGCGCAGCTTGACCAGCTTCAGGCGGCCGAGCTGCCACTGGTCGAAGATCAGCTTGCAGGTGAGGTACTCGGTCGAGTGGGTCTGCTGGCGGATCTCCTCGATCGTGCGCTCGTCGTTGATCAGGCTGACGATCCGCTGGTCGCCGGGGCCGAGGCCGGGGATGGTCGAGAGGTCGACGATCGCCACCGGGATGATCTGCTCGTTGGGGATCACCTGGCGGATGCGCCGCCACTCGTCCACCCGCTGGACCCCCTCCATCACGATGCCGGTGACGTCCATCCGCATCGGCACCATGGCGCTCTCGGGCAGGATGTCGTCGAGGAAGCGGAAGTCCCCCTCGGCCCAGGAGAAGATGTCGTAGATGCTCTCCTCGGCCTTGAGGCGGAGCATGCGGGCGAGGTCCCGCTCGGCGATGGCGCCGTTGTTGACCAGGATCATCCCGAGCAGCATCCGGCTCTTCTCCTGCAGCTCGATGGCCCGGCCGAGCTGCCCCTCGTTGATCAGCCCGTGGCTCATCAGGAAGTGCCCCAGGTACTCCTCGGGCTTGTTCGAGGCGGAGGAGAGGATCAGGCCGTCCTTGAAGAAGATCTTCTTCTCGGTCCGGCCATGGACGATCTCCAGCGTCCCGCTTTTCTTGCTTTGCGAGAGCCACTGGAGCAGCTCCTCGAGCTGCATCGTTCTGAGGTTTCCGACGATGCCCATGATGACTGGGCCGATTATACTTCTATGTAAATACTGGCTGCTGTGCGAATACTGAGAGATAGCCCGGGCCGCCATTGCGCTCCGCATGGGAGAAGAACCTCATCTTCGGGCCGGAGTCGTCCCCCTTTGGCCCTGGTAGTGACTCGAGGAGCCCGGATCGCCATACGCGACTTCCGGCTCGGACTCCATAGCGATGAAGATGAGTTGTGCAATTCGCCTGCCCGCCTCGAGAACGAAGGGTTGCGGTCCGAGGTTCTGGAGCTCCAGGGTGATCTCCCCCTGAAATCCAGGATCGCACCAGCCGGCCAGCGAGTGGTTGATCCACAGCCGGCCGAGGGTGGATTTGAGCTTGAGATCGCAGGCCACGTCGCGCGGGATGCGCACGTACTCCAGGGTGGAGGCGAGCACCACCTCGCCCGGGAAGAGCTTGATGTGGGGCGCCCGGAACTCCTCGGGGTCCCGGGTGGGACAGATCCAGTGGTCGGAGACGCGCACATCGTAGCTGGCCGCATTGACTTGTGACTCCTCGAACGGGGTGACCCCGTTGTTCTTTCCCCACTCCCGGATCCAGCGGTCCGGCTTGATCATTCGGACTCTCCCAAAGACGGCTCTCCCAAAGGCGACAAGGTGGAGGGGCGCTCTACAGGAAGCGGACCGGCGTCGTCACCTGCTCGCGGTGGATCGTATCGACAAACCGGATGATCTTGCGCGAGAGCGACATGAAGAGGCTCGAGGTGCGCGAGCCGCCGCCGAAGAAGCGAACCCCCCGCAGCAGCTCGCCGTCGGTGACGCCAGTGCAACTGAAGAGGATCTGGTCCCCCGGGGCGAGGTCTTCCGTCTTGTAAATCTTGGAAACGTCGTGGAAGCCGAGGGCCCGGAGCCGCTCCTCCTGCGCTTCCTTCTTCTCGTTGTCGGCGTCCTGGGGCTTCAGCCGCGCCTGGATCTCGCCGCCCAGGCAGCGCATGGCCGCGGCGGTGATCACCCCCTCGGGCGCGCCGCCGGTCCCCATCACCGCGTGCACGCCGGTGCCGCGCACGGCGGCCGAGATGCCGGCCGAGAGGTCGCCGTCCGAGATCAGGCGGATGCGGGAGCCGGCCTCGCGGATGTCGGCGATGAGCTGGGCGTGCCGCGGCCGGTCGAGCACCACGATGGTGAGATCGCTCACCCGGCGGCCGAAGGCGTTGGCGATGTTGCGCAGGTTTTCGGCCACCGGGGCGTCGATGTGGGTGACGCCGCGGGCCGTCGGGCCGACCACCAGCTTCTCCATGTAGACGTCGGGAGCGTGGAGGAGCCCGCCGCGCTCGGAGGCGGCGAGCACGGTGATCGAGTCGGACGAGCCGGTGGCGCAGAGGTTGGTCCCCTCCAGCGGATCGACGGCGATGTCCACCTGGACGGCGCCCGGCTTGCCGCGCAGGGCCCCGAGCTCCTCGCCCACGAAGAGCATCGGCGCCTTGTCGCGCTCCCCCTCGCCGATGACGACGCGGCCATCCATCTGGATGAAGTCCATCTCGCGCCGCATCGCCTCGACCGCCACCTGGTCGGAGTACTTGCGCTGGCCGAAGCCCATGGTCTTGGCGGAGGCGATGGCCGCCTCCTCGGTGACGCGGATGAAGTCCTGCTCGAGCAGGTGATCCATCACCGCCGCCATCAGCGGGTGCTCCCGGCGGCCGCGACCGGCTGTTCCTTCGGCTTCGGGGCCGGCCGCTCCGGCGCGTTGTAGGCCGGGATGCCGGTGATCGCCTCGCCGATGATCAGGCCGTGGATGTCGTGCGTCCCCTCATAGGTGTAGACCGACTCGATGTTGAGCATGTGGCGGATCACCGGGTAGTCGTCCACGATGCCGTTGGCGCCCAGGATCTCGCGGGCGAGCTTGGCGCATTCGCGGGCCAGCCAGATGTTGTTGCGCTTGCCCATCGAGATCTGGAACGGCTTGAGGCGGCCGCTGTCCTTGAGCCGCCCGAGCTGGTAGGCGAGGAGCTGCGCCTTGCTGATCTCGGTCGCCATCCAGGCCAGCTTCTCCTGCACGAGCTGATGGCAGGCGATCGGCTGGCCGTTGAACTGGATCCGCTCCTTGGCGTACTCGAGCGCGGTGACGTAGGTCTCCATCGCCGAGCCGACGCCCCCCCAGGCGATGCCGTAGCGCGCCTGGTTGAGGCACATCAGGGGGCTCTTGAGCCCCGTCGTGCCGGGCAGGATGGCGTCCGCCGGGATGCGGCAGTCGTGGAAGCCGAGCTCGGAGGTGGTGGAGGCGCGCAGCGAGAACTTGCCGTGCTGGTCCGAGGAGGTGAACCCGGGGGTCCCCTTCTCGACCAGGAAGCCGCGGATGCCCTCGTCGGTCTTCGCCCAGACCACGGCGACGTCGGCGAGCGTGCCGTTGGTGATCCACTGCTTGGAGCCGTTGAGCACCCAGCCGTCGCCCACCCGTTTGGCGGTGGTGCGCATGCCGCCAGGGTTGGAGCCGAAGTCGGGCTCGGTGAGGCCGAAGCAGCCGATCGCCTCGCCGGTGGCGAGCCGGGGGATCCAGCGGTCCTTCTGCTCCTGGGAGCCGAAGGTGTAGATGGGGTACATCACGAGCGAGCTCTGGACGGAGACGAAGCTGCGCAGCCCCGAGTCCCCACGCTCCAGCTCCTGCATGATCAGGCCGTAGGCGACGCCGTGCAGCCCGGGCAGCCCATAGTCGGAGATGCTGGCGCCGAAGAGATTGAGGGCGCCCATCTCGGGCACCAGCTCGAGGGGAGTGCGGGCATCCCGGTGGCACTCCTCGATGATCGGCTTGACTTTATCGTCCACGAAGGCGCGAACCGTGTCGCGCACCAGTCGCTCCTCTTCGGTGAGGAGCGCATCAAACTCCAGCAGATCGACGCCTGGAAAGCGGCTCAAGGGGTCTCCTCCTTCAGTATGCGCTCGCAGTACGTGTTCGGAACTACTGCGTTCGGAACTTACTGCGCTCGGAACTTACGTGCGGAATAGGTGAGTCATGGCGGTCAGGAAACCGCGCACGATAGGATACCACGCGACCGGAGACCACCTTGACCGACCCTTTTCAACCCGTGCCAGCCCCCCGACCCTGGCTGACCGCCCTCGCCACCCTGACCGGCAACCTCTTCCTCGTCGTGGGATCGGCGATCCTGGCGATCGTGACCATCCTGGTCTCCTGGATTCCGCGGGGGGTCTGGGCTTTCGCCGTCATGCGGATCTGGGCCAACGGCGTGCTCGCCGCCAGCCTGGTCCGCGTCGAGGTCCACTGCTCGCCGGAGCTGGAGCCGGGGAAGAGCTACGTCTTTCTCGCCAACCACCAGAGCCTGTTCGACATCCCGGTGCTGCTCGCGACCTCCCCCGGGCAGCTCCGGATGATGGCCAAGCGGACCCTGTTCCTGATCCCCATCTTCGGCTGGGCGCTGAAAGCGGGCGGCTTCATCTCCGTCGACCGCGCCGACCGCAGCACCGCCACCCAGAGCTTCTCCCTGGCGTTCGCCCGGCTGCGCGAGGGGACCTCGGTCCTCCTCTTCCCCGAGGGGACCCGCTCGCTCGACGACACGCTCCTCCCTTTCCAGCGCGGCGGCTTCCTGCTCGCCATGAAGAGCGGCCTGCCGATCGTGCCGGTCGGCATCCGGGGCTCCCGCGCCGTGCAGCGCCGCGGCAGCTTCGCGATCCACCCCGGCACCATCGCCGTCACCTACGGCGCGCCGATCGATCCCGCCGCCTACGGCGTGCGGCGCAAGCGGGAGCTGATCGCCGAGGTGCGGCGCAGCATCGCCGGGCCCGCCGGACTGCGGGTGGGGGAGGAGGGGGAGGATGCCTGACCGGTGGTACGCTGTCCCCTGGAAGGCATTGGAAGGAAACTGACGCTATGACAACCGATTTCGAATCCGCGGTGTGGGACGCCCTGAAGGGGGTGAAGTTCCCGGGCATGAGCCGGGACATCGTCTCCTTCGGCTTCGTGCACCAGGTGCAGGCGAGCGCCGGCTCAGTGGTGGTGGACCTCCAGATGTCCACCCACAACCCGGCGGCGGGCGAGAAGGTCCGCGACGAGGTGGAGAGGACGCTGCGCGCCCTCCCCGGGGTGACGGAAGTAAAGGTCAACATGAACGTGGTCAAGCCCGCCGCCCGCGAGGAGGCGGCGTCGAAGGCGATCGCCCAGGACGCCAGCCTGATCCCCAAGGTCCGGCACGTGGTGGCGGTCGCCAGCGGCAAGGGAGGGGTGGGGAAGTCGACCGTGGCGGCGAACCTGGCGGTGGCGCTGGCCCAGCTCGGCCATCGCGTCGGCCTCCTCGACTCGGACATCTACGGCCCCTCGGTGCCGACGATGTTCGGCATCACCCAGAAGCCGCGGGTGATCGGCAACCGCATCTACCCGTTCGAGAAGTACGGCATCATCCTGATGTCGCTCGGCTTCATCCTGGAGATCGACACGCCGGTGATCTGGCGCGGCCCGATGGTGATGCGGGCGATCGAGCAGATGCTGGGCGACGTCGAATGGGGGGAGCTCGACTACCTGATCCTCGATCTGCCGCCGGGCACCGGCGACGCGCAGCTCACGGTGACCCAGCGTATCCAGCTCGCCGGCGCGGTGATCGTGACCACGCCGCAGGACGTGGCGCTGATCGACGCCAGGAAGGGGCTCGCCATGTTCCGCAAGGTCAACGTGCCGGTGATCGGCATCGTCGAGAACATGTCCACCTTCGTCTGCCCGCACTGCGGCCACGCCACCGACATCTTCAAGCGCGACGGCGGCCGCAAGACCGCGGAGCTGCTGGGCACCGCCTTCCTCGGCTCGATCCCGCTCGACCCGCAGATCGTCCTCGGCGGCGACGCCGGCGTGCCGATCACGGTCGCCGATCCCAAGGGGCATCACAGCGAAGCCTTCCGGCGGGTGGCCGAGTCGGTCGTCGCCGAGGTGGCGCGGCAGGAAGAGACGAAGCACAAGCTGACGATCGTCTAGATGCCGACCGCGCCGTCTGTAACCCTGATCGCGGACGCCCACCTGAGCGGACCCGGCGGCCCCGCCGGTCCGCTCGTCGCCCAGCTCCAGGCCCTGCCCGGCCAGGGGTGCCGGCGCCTGGTGCTGATGGGCGACCTCTTCCAGGCCTGGGTGGGATTCCGGAGCTTCGAGACCGACGACGTCCGCGCCGTGGTCGCCGCGCTGCGGGACCTCCGCTCCCAGGGGGTCGCCGTCGAGTACGTCGAGGGGAACCGCGACTTCTTCCTCGCCGGCAGCCCCTACGACGACGCCTTCGACCGCGTCGCGCTCGAGACCGCGTTCGAGACGGGGGGCGTCCGCTACCTCGCGGTCCACGGCGACGGGCTGAACGACGAGGACTGGAAGTACCGCTTCTGGCGCTGGCTGTCGAAGAGCGCGCCGGTCCGCTTCCTGGTCGGGACCATCCCCGGCTCGCTGGCGAACCGCCTCGTCCATCTGGCCGAGCGGCGGCTCTCGCAAACCAACTTCAAGCACCGCGCGACCCTCCCCGAGGCGGCCATCCGCGCCTACGCCGAGCGGCGGCTGGCGGAAGGATACGACGTGCTGCTGCTGGGGCATTTCCATGAGCCCCGGGTCTGGCAGGTGGAGGGCGGGGAGGTGCGGCTGCTGGATGCCTGGTTCCGGAGCCGGGCGGTGGAGTGGCTGCGCTAAACTCCCTGGTCCCATGTCTGTGCGCGTCACCATGCTCGGCAGCGGCACCTCGACCGGCATCCCGGTGATCGGCTGCACCTGCCGGGTCTGCACCTCCGACAACCCGAAGAACAAGCGGTCGCGGCCGGGGCTGAAGCTGGAGATGGGCGACGGGGTCGTGCTGGTCGACACGCCGGTCGATCTGCGGGCGCAGGCGCTCCGGTTCGGCCTGCCGCGGGTCGACGCCATCGTCTTCACCCATTCCCACGCCGACCACATCTTCGGGCTCGACGACGTGCGCATCTTCAACTTCCGCCAGCAGGCCGCGATCCCCTGCTACGGCTCGGCGGAGACCCTGCGCGCCATCCGGCGGGCCTTTGCCTACGTCTTCGAGCCCGGCCAGGAGGGGGGCGGCAAGCCGCAGCTCGACCTCGTCGAGGTGCGCGAGCCGTTCGAGGTGCTGGGGCGCCGGTTCATCCCCATCCCCGTCTGGCACGGCGAGATGGAGGTCTTCGGCTACCGGATCGGCGATTTCGCCTACGTGACCGATTGCAATCAGATCCCGGAGACCAGCCTGCGGCAGCTCGAAGGGGTGGAGATCCTGATCCTCGACGCCCTGCGCCATCGCCCCCACTCGACGCACTTCTCGGTCGAGGAGGCACTGGAGATCTCAGAGCGGATCGGCTCGCGCCGCACGATCCTCACCCACATGGCGCACGAGGTGGATCACGACGATCCCCTCCCTCAGGGAGTGGAGTTTGGCTATGACGGACTCGTCTTCGATTTCGATTGAGCTGCCGACGGAGCCCTTCGCGGTGCCGACCGGCCGGAAAGCCCGGGGGCGCGTGCGGGTGCCGCCGTCGAAGAGCATGACCCATCGCTATCTGAACCTGGCGCTGCTCTCGGGCGCGCCGGTGGTGATCGAGCGCCCGCTGGTCGCCGAGGACACGCGCCTGTTCCTCACCGCTCTCGGCCGCTGCGGCTTCACGGTGGAAGAGAGCGAGGACGAGGTCCGCCTGACGCCGGCCGGGCGGCCCGACGGCGAGGTCGAGGTCTTCTGCGGCAACGCCGGCACCATGCTCCGCTTCCTGGTCGCCACGCTCACCGTGGTCCCCGGCCTCTGGCGGCTCGACGGCGTCCCCCGCCTGCGCGAGCGGCCGGTGGGGCCGCTCGTCGAGGCGCTCCGGCGGCTCGGCGCCAGTATCGAGTACCTCGCCGGCGAGGGGTACGTCCCCCTGCGGATCGAGGGGGGCACCCTGCGCGGCGGCACCACCACCCTCGACGCCGGCGAGTCGAGCCAATATCTCTCGGCCCTGCTGATGGCGGCGCTGCTCGCGCCGTCGGAGGTGGTGGTGGAGGTTCCGACCCTCACCTCGCGCCCCTACGTGGACGTGACGATCGCCGCTGCGTCGGCCTTCGACGGCCACATCGAGCGGTCGGGGCCGCGCGCCTACCGCGTCCGCCCGTCGGCGCTGCGCGGCGGGCGCGCCCGGGTGGAGGGGGACTACTCGGCCGCCTGCTACCCGGCCGCGGCGGCGGCGCTGACCGGCGGCGAGGTGATCCTCGACGGCCTGTCCCCCGACTCCAAGCAGGGGGACCGCGAGTTCATGGACCTCCTCGCCGAGATGGGGGCCGAGATCTTCTGGAAGGGGGACGATCTCCGCATCCGAGGCGGCGCGGCGCTGCGGGGGATCAAGGCCGACCTCTCCGGCATGCCCGACCAGGTGCCCACCCTCGCCGCCCTCGCCCCCTTCGCCGAGGGGGAGACGCTGATCCACAACGTCGCCCACCTGCGCATCAAGGAGAGCGACCGCCTGGAGGCGATGGCGACCGAGCTCAAGAAGCTGGGCGCCGACGCCCGCGAGGGGCGCGACAGCCTCTGGCTCCCCGGCCTCTGGGCCGGCGCCGAGCCCCCGGGCGAGACCGTGCACATCGACCCCCGCGGCGACCACCGCATCGCCATGAGCTTCGCCCTGGTCGGGCTGCGCCGCCCGGGCGTGGTGATCGATCATCCGGAGGTGGTGGCGAAGTCGTACCCGGGGTTCTGGCGGGATTTTTTGAAGATGATTTAGGGGAGCAAGGCAACACGGACGAACACGGACTGACACGGACGGGCACGGACCAGGAAAGTTTCCGTGTCTGTGTCCGTCCGTGTTCGTCCGTGTTCTGTTTTCCCGCTTTCCACTACAATCCCCCTCCAATGTCCTCTTTCTCGGAGACTCGCCGGGCGGCCGGTGTCGTCCATCCGTGTCTCGCCTCGCCGCCGCGGTCGATCGCGCTGGCGGAGGCGCGGCTCACGGACCGCCGCAAGGTGGCGGCGCTGCTGGAGGCGGCGGGGCTGCTGTCGCTGCTCGAGCGCGCCGGGTGGCGGCTCGCCGAGGGGTGGGACGCGGCTCGGATCTCGCCGGCGGACCGGCTGGTGGTCGGCGCGGAGGGCGCCGCTCCCGGCCGCTCGTCCCTCCCCTGCCAGGAGATGCTGCTCGACCTCGCCGAGCGGCTGTTCGGCGCGGGAGTGGTCCCCGGGCGCTGGGAGGCGCGGCGGGCCGTCCGCGCGCTGATCGACCTCTGGCGGCAGGCCCCCGCTCCCGTGCCCCCGGACGAGGCGGTGGCGGCGATCCTGGAGACCGCGCCCTTTCTCTGGGAGCGGCCGGAGCTGGCGATGGCCCGCGAGGCGCTGGCGGGGGAGATCGTGCGCGAGGACGGCGGCGTCCGGCCGTGGATCGCGGGCTCGCGATCCTTCCGCTCCCGCGTGCTCGGCCAGGGGCGTCCGGCGAGCGAGATCGCGGAGCTGCTGGCCACCGCGGAGGCGCGGGCGCTGTGGCACGGCGAGGAGGCGGGATCGCCGCGCGAGCTGGCTGCGGCGGGGCGCTGGCGGGCGGCGGTGGCCGCCTGGGAGCGCCGGCCGCCCCAGGATGACGAAGAGCGGGTGGAGCGCGCCACCGCTCTCGCGGCCCTCGGGCGCCGCGAGGCCGCCCTGGAGGCGCTGGCCGGCAGCCCCGCCGCCGCCGCGCGCGTGCTCGCCACCCGCTGCCAGCTCGAGCTCGGCCGTCTGGGCGCGGCGCGGACCTCCCTGCGCGGCTTCGAGGAGGCGGCGCTGGCGCCGGCCGAGGTCGCCGAGCTGGCCGAGATCGCCTCGCGGGTCTACGCCAGCCACGGCAAGCCGGAGCGCGCCGGCTACTGGATCCGCCGGGCGCTCGACGAGACCTCCGGCGACCCGCGGGCCGCCCTCCTCGCCCGGCTGGCCGCCGCGGGCGCGGCCTGGGACCGCCAGGACGCCGATGCCCTGGAGCGCTTCCTGAGAGCCTCCCGGGGCGCCCTGGACGATCCCGGCCTCGCCTGGCGCTGGCACCAGCTCCGCGCCCTGCAGGCCGGCGGAGCCGGCGACCTGGACGGCGCGGCGGCGGCCGCTGAGCGGGCGATCCGCGCCGGCCGCCGGCGGCTGACCCGGCGCCAGGCCGCGGGGCTCTGGAACGACCTCGGGCTCGCCCGCGCCCGCCGTGGCGATCTCGCCGGGGCCGAGCGCGCCTTCCTGCACGCCGCGGGGCTGGCGGCCGGCTGCGACGGCCCGGGCAGATCGACCCTCGCGCTGTACAACCTCGCCGAGATCCGGCTGCGCCAGGGGCGCACCCAGGGGGTGAGCGAGATCGTCGCCCGCTCGGAGAGCGAGAACCGGCGCTCCGGCAACCTGCGCGCCCTCGCCATGGATGCCGAGCTGTGGGCCCGCTACGAGCTGGCCCAGGGGCGGCCGGCGGCGGCGCTCGCCGTCTGCCGCGGCGCGCTGAGCGATCTCGAGCGCCAGCGGCTCGCCGGGCGCCCCGAGCTCCGCCTCCTCGCCGCCCGTGCCCTGGGCTGGCTCGCGATGCCGGAAGCGGCCGCCGCCGAGCTCGCGGGGGTGCCGGCGGAGACCCTCGGCGAGCTCGAGCCCGAGGAGCGCCCCGCCGTGCTGGCGCTGGCCGGCGACTCCGAGGGCGCCCGCCGCGAGGCGGCCGGAACCCCCTTCGCCCCGCTCTGGGAGGCGCTGCTCGCCGGCGGCCTGCCGCCGGCCCGCGACTGGGAGGCGCTGGCGGCGCTCGGCCCTTACCGCGCGGCGCGGCTGGTCTACGACCTCGACCTCCTCTCCCCCGGCTCGGCGCCGACGTCGTGGCGCCGGGAGGCGATCGCCACCTTCCGCAAGCTCGGCGCGGCGGCGCCCGCCGAGCGGCTGGAGGCGCGGGACGGCGGGCCGTGGGCGGTGGTCGCCCTGCTGCTCCAGGGCTTCGCGGGCAAGGAGGCCGTAGAGAGCGTGGAGGAGCTGACGCCCGCTCCGGCGGGGGACGATCGGGTGAGAAACGATCTGGTGGGGGAGAGCCCGGCGCTGCTCGCCGCGATCGATCGCCTGGACCGGCTGGCTCCCGGCGGGCTGCCGGTGCTGATCCTGGGCGAGAGCGGCACCGGCAAGGAGCTGGCCGCCCGCCGGCTTCACCGCCGGAGCGCCCGCGCCGGCCGGCCGTTCGTCGCCGTCAACTGCGCCGCGCTCTCCGAAACCCTGCTGCTTTCGGATCTCTTCGGTCACGTTCGCGGCGCGTTCACCAGCGCCGAACGCGATCGCAAGGGAGTCTTCGAGGCCGCTCACGGCGGCACGGTATTTCTCGACGAGATCGGCGATCTCCCGCTCTCCGCGCAGGGGCTGCTGTTGCGGGTGTTGCAGGAAGGCGAGATCCGGCGGCTGGGGGAGAGCGAGGCGCGGCGGGTGGATGTCCGCGTGCTCGCGGCCACCCATCGCGATCTCGCCGGCATGGTGGCGGCGGGATCGTTCCGGCGTGATCTGTTCTTTCGCCTGCGCGTCGGCTGTGTCGAGATGCCGGCGTTGCGCGAGCGCGGAGATGATCTGTTGCGAATCGCCGATCACCTGCTCGATCGGCTCGCTCAACGCGATCGCGGCCGGCCGCCGGCGCGGCTCAGCCGCGAGGCGCGGGCGAGCCTGCTCGCGCATCGCTGGCCCGGCAACGTGCGCGAATTGGAAAATGTGCTTTCAGTGGGCGCCGCGCTCGCCGGCGGCGGCGTGATCGAACCGGCGCATCTGGAGCTTCCGGGCGCGGCGGGGAGTGAGCCCGCGGGCTCCTATCATCAGCAGGTCGACGCGCTGCGCCGGCGCCTGGTCGCCGAGGCCCTGGAGGATTGCGCGGGCAATTACACCCGCGTCGCCGGCCGGCTCGGGGTTTCGCGCCAGGCGGTTTCCTATCTCATCCGCCAGCTCGGGCTCGAACGGAAAAAATGAACCGAAGGGATCAGGCGCTGTAGAAAGCCGCGCGTTCGCCGCCGAGGCTGGCGCGCAGCCGTTCGGCGACACGCTCGAGCCCTTCGCGATCGATGTCGTCGAAGGCCGCGGGCTGATGGGAATCGATGTCGAGCACGGCGACGAGGTCGCCGTCGGGATGGAAGATCGGAATCACGATCTCCGAGCGTGCCCCCTCGTCACAGGCGATGTGCCCCGGAAACTGATGGACGTCGGCGACCACCTGCGGCGCGCGCTCGCGGGCGGCGGCGCCGCAGACGCCGCGATCGAAGGGTATTTCGAGACACCCGAGCGGCCCCTGATAGGGGCCGACGCGCAGCAGGCGCGGCGCCACCACGCGATAGAAACCCGTCCAGCTCGCGGCGGACAGGCGCTGGTGGAGGATGCAGGCGCAGGTGGACATCGCGGTGATCGGGTCGTCGACGCCTTCGAGCACGGCGTCGATCTCCCGCAGGGCTTCGCGGTAGATCTCATGCTTGGCGGTGGTGGATTCTTCGTTCACGGTGGCGTTCATGACGGCGATTCTACTTGAGTCCAGATATCCGGAGCTTTCGCTCAAACGATCCCCCGATCCCGCGGTGGTTTCAGGCCCGGAGTGAGAACCGGGAACAAACATCGCCATCCGCGAAGTTTAAAAAAGATGGGCTTCGCTCGTGCTGATCGATGCAGAATCTCTCCCAGGGGCTCCCCTTTCCATCCCGAACCGTCCGGAATCGCTCCTTTTGAGGACATTTTTCGTCGGAACTATTGACATGTCGCCTTTCCTTTTTGATAATGAGTGCGGTTTTTTGATCGAAGGCTTATTTCACTCCATTTCTGATAACGCCCGAGGAGGCAAGAACATCATGGCCGAAACCGAATCCCCGGATTCAAAACTCTACACACTCTCCGAAATTTCTACCAAGACCGGCATCTCGATGCCGACTCTGCAGAGATACAAGAAGCTTTACCAGGACCGCATCCCTTCCGAGGGGGAGGGGCGCAAGCAGCGTTACCCCGAGAGCGCCCTGCCGGTTTTCGATGTGCTCAAGAATGAGAACGCGGGCAAGCGGGGCCGTCCGCGCAAGGATCCTTCCGCTCCCCGTCCGGAGCGTCCGGCCGCGAGCAAGCGCCGTCCGGGCCGTCCCGCGCGCGCCGCCAAGGCCACTCCCGCCGCCGCCGCGCCGGCCAAGCGTGCCGGAGGCCGCAAGGCCGCTGCCGCGGCGAGTGGCGCCGCCGCCAAGCGGACTCCGGGCCGTAAGGCCGCCGCGACGCCGACCGGCCGCCGTCCGGGCCGTCCGGCCAAGACCGCGCAGAAAACCGCGCAGAAGCCGGCTCAGAAGCCTGGAAATCTGATGACGCTCACCCAGATCAGCGAGACCACCGGCATTTCCTATCCCACGCTGGTCCGCTACGTGCGCATGCATGCCAATCGTCTGCCGAGCGAGGGTAAGGGGCGCGCGCGCCGCTTCTATCCGCAAGCGGTGGACGTGTTCCGTCAGCTCCGTTCCGAGAGCGGCCGCGGCGGACGCAAGAAGGGGAGCGGCGCCGCGAAGCCCGCTGCCTCCACCGGCCGCGGCCGGGGTCGCGCGGCGGCCTCGCAGTCCACGGGCGAGGCGATCAGCGGTGCGATCGGCCAGCGTCTCAAGCAACTCGAGAAGACGCAGCAGAACCTCGAAAAGCGGTTCAAGGGCTTCGTCGACAGCCTGCAGAAGCTCTTCCGCTGATCGATCCGTTCCTCCGGTTTGTCGAGAAACCCCGGCGTGACCCGCCGGGGTTTTTGTTTTTACAGGGCCTTTACGACGCCGCCAGATGATCCCAGCCCTGATCGGGCAGCAGCGAGCGGCTGCCTTCCCGCAGCAGCGTCACTCGCTTCCCCTTCACGATCTTTCCGATGCGCCGGGCCTGTTCTTCTGGCGGCTCGATCCCTTCCGGCAGCGTGAACAGCAGAACGTAGTCCTCACCGCCGCCGAGCGCGAGCGCGAGCGGATCGGCGCCGACCGCCGCGCAGAGCTTTGTAAAACGTTCGGAGAACGGCAGCGCTCCGGCGTCGATCTCCGCGCCGGCGCCGCTCGCCTTGCAGAGGCGATGGAGATCGCGCGCCAGGCCGTCTGATACATCCATCGCCGCGCCTTCCCGCTGAGTCCCGAGCCAGAGGCCCAGCGCGAGCTGAGGGCGCGGTTCGAGATGGCGGCGGATGGCCCGACGTATGGCTTTTTGCAAAGAAGGGATTGCTTCTTTCAGCTCGCTACGTTCGATCAACATTCGTCCGGCCGCCGATTCGCCGATCGTTCCACCCAGCCAGAGCGCGTGTCCGGGGATCGCGCCGCTCCGGTGAAGCCAGCGTGCTCCCTCAGGTTTCGTTCCGAACAGAGTGAGGCTCGCGGTGAGCCGCTCGGGATTGCGCGCCAGGTCGCCTCCCGCGAGAGTGATCTCGTGGCGGCGGCAGCCCGCGAGCAGAGCGGTGAAGAACCGGCGGTGATCGAAACCGGGCGGCGCGGCGAGGGCGAGGAAGGCGTAGGCGGGGGTGGCGCCCATCGCCGCGAGATCGGAAAGGTTCACCGCCAGCAGGCGCCGCGCCACCACCGACGGATCGAGACCGGGAGGGAAATGAATGCCGGCGATCTGGTGATCTACGGTGATCGCGAAGGGGCCGCCCGCCGGCAGGATCGCCGCGTCGTCGCCGATCGGCGAGCCGCCGGGCTGTTGGCCCGAGCGGCGCCGCAGCCAATCGATCAGGCGGTCTTCGCGATCGAACGGAGGGGGGCTCACACCGTGGCGGGCTGCGGCTGCTCGCTGGCGATCTCGGTGGGCTGGCCGTCCGGCGTCACGTCGGGCTGCCGGACGTCGGGATCGATCAGCGCGAGCTTCAGCACGTCGTCCATGTGATCGACGAAGTGGAAGGTGAGCCCGTCGGTGATCGTCGCCGGGATGTCGGCGAGATCGCGCCGGTTGAGCTTCGGAACGATCACCTGCTGAATGCCGGCGAGCTTGGCGGCGAGCGTCTTCTCTTTCAGGCCGCCGATCGGCAGCACGTCGCCGCGCAGGGTGATCTCGCCGGTCATCGCCAGCCGCCGGTTGATCGGCTTGCCGGTGAGCACGGAGAGGATCGCGGAACCGATCGTGATACCGGCCGACGGGCCGTCCTTGGGGATCGAGCCCGCGGGCACGTGGACGTGCAGGTCGTGCTTGGCGAAGAAGTCCTCGCCGATCCCGTGCGTGGCGGCGTAGGCGCGGGCGAAGGAGAGCGCCGCCTGCGCCGACTCTTTCATCACGTCGCCGAGCTGGCCGGTGAGCAGGAGCTGCCCCTTGCCGGGCACCGCCACCACCTCGATGAACAGCAGGTCGCCGCCCACCGAGGTCCAGGCGAGGCCGGTGGCGACGCCGACGCGGTCGCGGGTCAGCAGCTCTTCCGCGAAGTGCTTGCGGGCGCCGAGGAACTCCTCGACCTTCGCCGGATCGATCACCATCCGCTCGGCCTCGCCGCGCGCCACCTTCACCGCCACCTTGCGGCAGATCGCCGCCAGCTCGCGCTCGAGATTGCGCAGCCCCGCCTCCTTGGTGTAGCCGGAGATGACGGCGCTGACCGCCTCGTCGGTGAACTCGATCTGCTCGTCGGAAAGACCGTTCTCCTTCGTCTGCTTGGGGATCAGGTGGAGGCGCGCGATGCGCAGCTTCTCCTCCTGCGTGTAACCGGTCAGGCGGATGATCTCCATGCGGTCGAGGAAGGCCGGCTGGATCGGCTCCAGCATGTTGGCGGTGGCGATGAACATCACCCGCGACAGATCGTAGGGGATGCCGAGGTAGTGATCGACGAAGCTGAAGTTCTGCTCCGGATCGAGCACCTCGAGCAGCGCGGACGACGGATCGCCGCGGAAGTCGGCGCCGATCTTGTCGATCTCGTCGAGCACGAAGACCGGATTGCTCGTCCCCGCCTGGCGGATCCCCTGGACGATGCGGCCGGGGAGCGCGCCGACGTAGGTGCGGCGATGGCCGCGGATCTCCGCCTCGTCGCGCACGCCGCCGAGCGAGATGCGCACGAACTTGCGGCCGAGCGAGCGGGCGATCGAGCGTCCGAGCGAGGTCTTGCCGACGCCCGGCGGGCCCACGAAGCAGAGGATCGGGCCGCGGGTGTCCGGCTTCAGCTTGCGCACGGCGAGATATTCGAGGATGCGCTCCTTGATCTTCTCGAGGTCGTAGTGGTCCTCGTCGAGCACGTCCTGGGCGTGCTTCAGATCGAGATCGTCCTCGGAGGTGATGCCCCAGGGGAGCGCTGTCAGCCAGTCGAGGTAGGTGCGGATAATCTGCGTCTCGGCGCTCTCCGGATGGCTGCGCTCGAGCCGGCGGATCTGCCGCTCCAGCTCCTCGCGCGCCTCGTCGTTGAGCAGCTTGTCGTCGGCCTGGCGGCGGTAGTTGGCGATCTCCTCGGCCAGCTCCTCCCCCTCGCCCAGCTCCTGCTGGATCGCCTTGAGCTGCTGGCGCAGGAAGTACTCGCGCTGGCTGCGGTCGATCTCGCCGCGCGCCTGCGAGGAGATCTCCTGCTGCATGGTGAGCACCTGGATCTCGCGCACCAGCAGATCGCTCACCCGGCGCAGGCGCTCGATCGGATCGATCATCTCGAGCACCGCCTGCGCCTCGCTCAGCTTCAGATCCAGGTTGCTCGCCGCGAGATCGGCCAGCCGCCCCGGATCCTCCAGGTTGGCGGCGATCACCATCACCTCGGCCGAGATCCCCTTGCCGAGGGTGACGGCGCGGTCCATGCTCTCCTTGACGCTGCGCACCAGGGCCTCGATCTCCATCGACGGCGCCGCCGGGCGCGGCTCCTCGATCCGCTCGATCTTGGCCTGGAGATAGGGCTCCATCTGGCTGATGTGCTGCACGCGGGCGCGCGACAGCCCTTGCACCAGGATACGGATGCGGCCGTCCGGCAGCTTGAGCATCCGCATGATCACCGCCGCGGTGCCCACCTCGAAGAGGTCGGCCTCGCCCGGGTTGTCGGCGGCGGCGTCGCGCTGGGCGACCAGCATGATCACGCGGCTCTCCGAGAGCGCGCGGTCCACCGCCAGCACGCTCTTGTCGCGTCCCACCGAGAGCGGCAGGATGATGTACGGAAAGACGACGGTATCCTTGAGCGGCAGGACGGGGAGAACGTCGGGAATCTTGATGGATTCTTCCTGCGGTTCTCCTGGCGGTCGACTACTCATCCACTGTTTCCTCAGCCTCCAGAATATGCAATACCCGAGCCTCCTGCCGCTTGTCCTGGATCTTCGGGAACTCCAGGATCAGCAGACCGTCCTGCAGCCTGGCCGTCCCCTGGTGGGTGTTGACCGGCGTCAGGACATGGATCTCACGGGTGAACCGTCCGTGCCCGCGCTCCAGACAGTGGAAGCGAACCCGCTGGGCCTCGGGCAGGGCGGTCGACTTGGTGCCGGAGATCACCACCCGCGTTCCGCGCACCTCGATCTTGAGGTCGGCGGTGGTGAAGCCGGGGAGCTCGGCGAGGATCTGAATCACCGTGGGCGTCTCGACGACGTCGATCGGCGGCTGCCATTCGCCGAGCGGCGCGTCGTTCTCGCCGATCTGCATCGCCTCCTGGAACAGGCGGTCGAGCTCGGCCTGGAACCGGGAGATCAGGAACAGGGATTCGTATCGGGCGGCCATCTAGAACTTCATGCCTCCGTGGATTCCTTGCTCGGCTTGAGCAGCGTTTTGACGACGTCCATGAAGGCGTCGATGTCCTCGAACCGGCGGT
>Ga0070665_100000627_pt1 | contig 48156 bp, 45 predicted proteins | sample KBSS13metaG_FD_65862 | JGI IMG/M metagenome (GOLD analysis project Ga0070665, IMG submission 65862) | Switchgrass rhizosphere microbial communities from Kellogg Biological Station, Michigan, USA - KBS S1-3 metaG | ecosystem: Host-associated > Plants > Roots > Rhizosphere > Soil ...
GCGCACTCAGAAGAGCCCGGGACCCGCGGGCACGGGGATGGCGCCGTCGCGAACCTGCAGCGCACCGGGCACCGGTAGATCCAGCAGACTAAGCGTTGCGAGCCCGCATGGGGCCTGGACCCGCAGCGCGGCAGCGCAGTGCACGGCGGCCGCGATGCCCAGCGGCCCGTCGAACGTCGACGCCAGATAGACCTCCGCGCCGGTCGCCTGCGCGAGCGCGGCCGTCGCCAGCAGCCCGGAGATCCCGCCGCGGCGCGACACCTTCAGGCACACCGCGTCCGCGGCGCCCGACGCCACGGCGCCGGGTTCGTCGCCGGTCTCGTCCATCGCGATGCGGACCGGCACGCGGTCGCGCACCTCGCGCAGCGCGCGGATGCCGTGGACCGGCTCCTCGACGAGCTCGAGCCCGGCGGGGGCGAGCGCCTCGATCGTGCGGACGGCCTCCTCGACCTCCCAGGCGCCGTTCGCGTCGAGCCGCAGCTCGAGCTGCGGGCCGCCCGCGGCGCGGGCGGCGGCGACGCGGCCTGCGTCGTCGCCCACGCCGACCTTGAGCTTCACGCACGTGAAGCCGGCCTGCGCGGCCTCGGCGCACGCGGCCGCGGCGGTCGCGCGGTCCGTGGCGTCGACCGTGGCGTTCACGGGAACGGCGGCGAGCGGGTCGTTCGTCAGCAGCTCGGCGACGGGACGGCCGGAGTGCTTGCCGGCGCGGTCCCAGAGCGCCAGGTCGATGGCCGCGAGCGCCTGCGGGAGGTCGGCGGTGGCGCGGCAGGCGTCGAGCACGGTGACGCCCTCCGCCTCGGGCCCGAGCGCGGCGACCGCGGTCGCGTAGGCGGCGAGCGCGGCGCGGACCTCGGCGTCGCTCACGCCGTCGTAGGGCTCCAGCGGCGCGGCCTCGCCGCGCCCGATCACGTCGTCGTCGCCCTGCAGCCGGACGTCGAAGAGCGTGCGCTCCAGCAGCACGGCGTAGGACGTCCGCAGCGGCGACCGGAACGCGACCGTGCGCTCCTCCACGGTCAGGATCATGAGATGAGGATGCCCGCCGTCAGCAGCACGCAGAACACGAGCTGCAGACCGGCGGTCCGGGCGAGCGCGCCGTTGAGCGTCGGCCCGTCCACCCGCGTGCGCACGACGCCGACGAGCTTCACGGCCAGTGGCACCGTCAGCCACGGCAGCAGCCACCACAGCGCGCTCCAGGAGTCCGAGTCGGCGATCTCGATCGCGGCGATCGGCAGCAGCACGAGGAAGCCGACGGCCATGAGCGCCGAGTACTCGAAGCGGGCGCGCTCGCGCCCGAGCCGCACCGCCAACGTCCGCTTGCCCGCCCGTCGGTCGGTGTCCATGTCGCGGATGTTGTTCACGACGAGGATCGCGGTGACGAGCAGGCCGACCGGGACGGCGAGCGCGAAGGACTCCCACGGCCAGGACTCGAGCTGCGCGAAGGCCGATCCGGCGACGGCGACGATGCCGAAGAAGAGGAACACGAAGACCTCGCCCAGGCCCTCGTAGCCGTAGGGGCGTGGGCCGCCGGTGTAGAGCACGCCCGCCAGGATCGACAGGACGCCGAGGACGAGCAGCTCCCAGCCCGCGACGACGACGAGGTACACGCCGCACAGTGCCGCGGCGCCGAACGTCAGGTACGTCCACAGCAGCACCGTCTTGGGCGGGACGAGGCCGCCGGCCGTCACGCGCATCGGGCCGAGCCGCTCCTCGGTGTCGGCGCCGCGGCGTGCGTCGGAGTAGTCGTTGGAGAGGTTCGTCCCGACCTGGATGAGGATCGCGCCGAGCAGCGCGGCGATGAACGCGCCGGGACGGAACACGTCGCGGGTGACGGCGATCGACGTCCCGACCAGGACCGGCGCCACGGCAGCGGGCAGCGTCCGCAGCCGGGCGGCCATGAGCCACATTCGCATCAGGCGCGCCGGGGGAACCTGGAGAAGTCGGGCGGGCGACGGGCCTTGTAGGCCTCGCGGCCCTCCTTCGCCTCGTCGCTGGCGTAGAAGAGGAGGTTCGCGTCGTGGGCGAGCTGCTGGATGCCCGCGTAGCCGTCCTCGTGCGCGTGGAAGGACGCCTTCACGAGCCGCAGCGCGAAGGGGGAGAGGGCCAGCATCTCGCGGCACCAGGAGACCGTCTCCTCCTCGAGGCGGTCGAGCGGCACGACGGTGTTGACCAGGCCCATCGCGAGGGCCTGCTCGGCGTCGTACTGGCGACACAGCAGCCACATCTCCTTGGCCTTCTTCGTCCCGACGAGGTCGCGCATGAGCGACGCCCCGAACCCGCCGTCCCACGATCCGACGCGTGGACCGGTCTGGCCGAAGCGCGCGTTGTCCGCGGCGATCGTGAGGTCGCAGACCATGTGGAGCACCTGGCCGCCGCCTACGGCGTAGCCGGCGACCATCGCGACGACCGGCTTGGGCAGCCGGCGGATCTGGACGTGCAGGTCGGTGACGTGGAAGCGGCCGACGGACGCGCCCTCGGCGACGTAGCCCGTGTCGCCGCGGACGTTCTGGTCGCCGCCGGAGCAGAACGCGAGCGGCCCCTCGCCGGTCAGGACGATGACGCCGACCGACGGATCCTCGCGCGCCTTCTCCATCGCGTCGGAGATCTCCACGATGGTCTTGGGGCGGAAGGCGTTGCGCACCTCAGGGCGATCGATGGTGATCTTGGCGATGCCGTCATCGCTGAGCTCGTAGCGGATGTCGCCGTACTCGCCGCCCGGGGTCCAGTCCACGGTCATGGGCGGGCACACTAGTGTTCCGCGGCGTCGGTTCGGGTGCAGACTGCGGGATGGATGGTCGTGGCTGACGATCGCCGCCGATCGCGCGCGTACCGGGCGTACGAACGGGATCGGCGGCGGCCGTCAGGCGCGGCCAGGGGCCCGCAGACTGCCCGCGAACGGGCGACGCGGGACACTGCTGAGGCATGGAGGTCCAGGCCTGGCTCCCGCGCGCCGCCGAGCGCCGCCCCGACGCGACCGCCCTCGTGGCCGGCGGGCGCACCCTGTCCTACGCCGCGCTGCTCGACGACGCCGATGCCGCCGCGCGCCGGCTGCACGCGCGTGGCGCCCGCGCGGGGGACCGAGTGGGCATCGCGCTCCCGCCCGGCGTGGCGTTCGCGGTCGCGCTGCACGGGTGCCTGCGGCTGGGCGCCGTCGCGGTCCCGGTCGACCTGCGGCTCGGCGGCGAGGAGCGCGCCGCGCGCTCCGCGACCTGCGCCGTCACGGTCGACTCGCCGCTCGACGGCCGTGAGGCGGACGCCCCGCTCGCCGCGACCCACGACCTCGACGCCGTCGCCGCCGTCATCCACACCTCGGGAACGACCGGCACGGGTCGCGCGATCGAGCTGACCTACGGCAACTGGCTGTGGAGCGCTCTCGGCTCCGCCGTCGCGCTCGGCCTCGACCCCGCGGAGCGCTGGCTCAGCGCCCTGCCGCTCGCGCACGTGGGCGGCCTGTCGATCCTGCTGCGCTCCGCGATCTACGGCACGACGGCGGTCGTCCACCCGGCCTTCGACCTCGACGCGGTCCTCGACGAGCTGCGCCGCTCGACGCTCGTCTCGCTCGTCCCGACCCAGCTCTCGCGGCTGCTCGACGCCGGACTGCGCGAGCCGCCGCGGCTGCGCGCCGTGCTGCTCGGCGGCGGACCGATCCCGCCGGTGCTCCTCGAGCGCTCGGCGCGGGCCGGGGTGACCGTCGTGTCGACCTACGGCCTCACCGAGGCGTGCTCGCAGGTGACGACGGGCGGCTTTGCGCTCTTCTGCACACGCGTGGCGCTCTCGGCCGCCGGCGAGATCCTCGTCGGCGGCCCGACGGTCGCGCCGGGCGCGCGCGGCGACGACGGCCTCCTGCACAGCGGCGATCTCGGCAGCCTCGACGCGGACGGCAGCCTGCGGATCACGGGCCGCGCCGCGGACACGATCGTGACCGGCGGGGAGAACGTCGCGCCCGCGGAGGTCGAAGCCGTCCTCGAGGCGCACGCGGCCGTCTCGGAGGCGGCGGTCCATGCGCGACCCGACGACGAATGGGGGGAGGCGGTGGTCGCGACGGTCGTGCTGGCGCCGGGCGCCGCCGCGACGGCCGACGAGCTGCGCGCCCACGTGCGCGAGCGCCTGGCCGCCTTCAAGGTGCCGAAGGACGTCGGGTTCGCGACGACGCTCCCGCGCACGCCCTCCGGGAAGCTTCTTCGTAGGCTCCTGGCATGAGCGATGCCGACGAGCTGCGCGCGCAGATCACCGACCGCTGGGAGCGCGCCGCGGAGGGATGGGGCGCGCAGCGGGCGATGTTCCAGGCGGCCGCGGAGCCCGTCTCGCAATGGCTGGTCGAGCGCGTCGACCCGCAGCCGGGCCTGAAGATGCTCGAGCTCGCGGCGGGGCCGGCCGACACGGGCCTGCGCGCCGCCGAGCTGCTGCATCCGATGGGGACGATGGTCATCACCGACGTCGCCGAGCAGATGCTCGAGGTCGCCAGGGCGCGTGCCGCCGAGCTCGGCATCACGAACGTCGAGTTCGCCGTCATGGACGCCGAGTGGATCGACCTGCCGACCGCCGACGTCGACGGCGTCCTGTGCCGCTGGGGGTACATGCTGGTCGCCGATCCCGGCGCCGCGCTGCGCGAGACGCGTCGCGTGCTCAAGCCGGGCGGGACCGTCGCGCTCGCGGCGTGGACGGGACCCGAGGACAACCCGTGGTCGTCGGTGCCCAACCAGGAGCTCGTCCGCATGGGTGCCGTCGAGCCGCCCGACCCGGCCGCGCCCGGGCAGTTCTTCTGGCGCGACGCGGCGGTCATCGCCGAGGCCCTCGAGGAGGCGGGTTTCGTGCTCGCCGAGATCGACCAGGTCGACTTCACCTTCCGCTACCCGAGCCTCGACGACTGGTGGGACGCGCAGCTGGAGCTCTCGCCCGGTCTGCGCGAGGGCGTCACGAAGATCACGCCCGCGCAGCGCGACGACCTGCGCGACGCGGTCGACGCACGCCTGGCCGAGCACGTCGCCGAGGACGGCACGGTCGCGCTGCCGGCCCGGACCCACGTGGCCGCCGCGTCCGCTTGACGGCGACGACTTCGTCGTACGCCTGCGGTTGCGTCGCTGGGCGACGCAACCGCGGCATCCTGAGGGCGCGTCCATGCCGGTGACCACGGTCCACGGCAAGCCGGCCGCGCCGGTGATCGGGGCGCTCCTGCTGTCCGCGCTCACCTACGCCCTGGCCCAGACGCTCGTCGCGCCGGCGATCCCCGCCCTCACGCGGGAGTTCGGCACGGAGTCCTCGACGACGTCCTGGGTGCTCACCGGGTTCCTGCTCTCGGCGTCGGTGTGCACGCCGCTCGCGGGCAAGCTCGGCGACCTGTTCGGCAAGGCGCGCGTCCTCACCGTCGTGCTGCTGATCTTCTCCTTCGGCTCGATCGTCTCCGGGCTCGCGGGCTCGATCGAGATGGTCATCGCCGGGCGTGTCATCCAGGGCGTCGCCGGCGGGGTGTTCCCGCTCGCCTTCGGGATCATCAACGACGAGCTCCCGGCGGAGCGGCGGTCGGTCGCCATCGGGATGATCTCGGCGATGTTCGGCATCGGCGGCGGCATCGGCCTGCCGCTGTCCGGCGCGATCGTCGACAACACGGACATCTCCTGGCTGTTCTGGATCGGTCTGCTCGCGCTGCCCGCAGCGTTCCTCGTCCACCGCGTGGTTCCGCCGTCGCCGGCGAGGGAGCGCACGCGGATCGACTGGGGCGGCGCCGCGCTGCTCTCGCTCGGCCTCGCGGCGCTGCTGCTCGGGATCTCCAAGGCGAACAGCTGGGGCTGGGGGTCGGGGAGGACCGTGGTGGCGCTGCTCGGCGGCGTGGTCGTCCTCGGCGTCTTCGTCGCGTTCGAGCTGCGCCGCAGCCAGCCGCTCGTCGACATGCGCGTGCTCGCCGAGCGCCCGGTGCTGGCGACGAACATCACGGGCTTCCTCATCGGCGTGGCGATGTTCGGCTCCTTCCTCATGGTCCCGCAGTTCGCGCAGGCGCCGGAGTCGACGGGGTACGGGTTCGGCATGACGGTGCTGCAGTCCGGGCTGCTGATGGCGCCCGCGTCGTTCGTGATGCTCGTCTGCGGCCCGCTCGCGGGGCTGCTGGGCAACCGCATCGGCTTCCGCGCGGTGCTCGCCGCGGGTACCGTGGCCAACGCGATCTCCTTCGCGATCCTCGCGGTCGCGCACGACACGACGCTCCAGTTCATCGCGTCGAACCTCATCCTCGGCGTCGGCATCTCCTTCGGGTTCGCGTCGATGGCGAACCTCATCGTCGGCCTGGTCGACCCGAGCGAGGTGGGCGTCGCGACCGGCATCAACACGATCATGCGGACCGTCGGGGGCGCGTTCGGCGCGGCGGTCGTCACGGCGCTGCTCACCGCCGACACGATCGGCGCCTCGAGCATCCCGACCGAGCACGCCTACACCGAGGCGTTCACGATCTCGGTCGTCATCTGCCTGCTCGCGCTGCTCGCCGCGCTGTGGATCCCGCGCTCTCGGCGGCCGCGACCCGCGCCTGCGCCGCGGGGGCGGGCCGCGGGCTCGGCGACCGCCTGAGCCCGTTGATCTTCTAGAGTCGCGCCCCATGTTCTACGACGACGACGCCGACCTCGGTCTCCTCAAGGGGAAGACCGTCGCCATCATCGGCTATGGCTCCCAGGGCCACGCCCACTCGCTGAACCTGAAGGACTCCGGGGTGGACGTCGTCGTCGGTCTGCGCGACGGCTCCGCCTCGGCCGAGAAGGCCCGCGCCGCCGGCCTGGAGGTCCTCCCCGTCGCCGAGGCCGCGGCCAAGGGCGACCTGATCATGATCCTCGCGCCCGACGAGAAGCACCGCGAGGTGTACGAGGGCGCGGTCGCCGAGGGCGTCGCCAAGGGCAACATGCTGCTCTTCGGCCACGGCTTCTCGATCCACTACGACGAGGTGAAGCCGCCGCCGGACGTCGCGGTCGCGCTCATCGCCCCCAAGGGCCCCGGCCACCTCGTGCGCCGGCAGTACCTCGAGGGCTCCGGCGTGCCCGGCCTCATCGCGATCCACCAGGACCCGGACGGCGAGGCGCAGAAGCTGGCGCTCGCGTACGCCAAGGGCATCGGCTGCACGCGGGGCGGCGTCATCGAGACGACGTTCAAGGACGAGACAGAGACCGATCTCTTCGGCGAGCAGGCCGTCCTGTGCGGCGGCGCGAGCGCGCTGGTCCAGGCGGGCTTCGAGACGCTCGTCGACGCGGGCTACGACCCGCAGATGGCGTACTTCGAGTGCCTGCACGAGCTCAAGCTGATCGTCGACCTCATGTACGAGAAGGGCCTGGCGGGGATGCGGTACTCGATCTCCAACACGGCCGAGTACGGCGACCTCACGCGCGGCCCGCAGGTCGTCGACGACCACGTGAAGGCGTCGATGAAGCAGATCCTCGCGAACATCCAGTCGGGCGACTTCGCGCGGGAGTGGATCGCCGAGAACCGTGCCGGCCAGGAGAACTTCCAGCGCCTGCGCTCCGAGGCAGCCGCTGCGACCATCGAGTCGACCGGCCAGGAGCTGCGCTCGCACATGAGCTGGATCGACGGAGAGTTCTCCGACAAGTAGCCGATGCCGGACTTCCTGCCGCCTCGGGCACCCGATTCGCAGGAAGAAACCCCGCCCCCCCGGTGGGAGGCCCATCCGCAGGACGGCGCCGACCAGGCGCGGATGGTCGTGGCCGCGAAGGCGGGCGCCGCGCCCGTCGTGCAGGCCGGTGAGCACCCGCCGCGCAACGCACACGCGCTCTGGTCGCTGGGCGTCGCCGTCGGCGGCCTCGCGCTGCTGCTCCTGAGCGTCGGCGTCGCGGGGCTGATCACCCTCGCGTTCGCCCTCATCGCGATCAACCTCGGCCGCCGCGGCCGCGCCCGCGCGGTGGGGGAGGGCATCGGCGGCTATCGGGCCGCGCGTTGGGGCGTGACGCTCGGATTCGTCCTGATCGCGTTGTCGGTCCTCGTGATGATCGGGTGGATCCTGGTCCTCGTGTTCGACTGGAACATCACGACGGACGTCGGCGGCGACAGCCCGTCCGCACCGACCGACCTGAGCACGATCGCGGCCCTCCTGCGGGGGCACTTGTAACCTCGGGCCGTGTCCACCAGCAGCCTCTCCCTCGACATCCCGAAGGACCTCCTCCCCGCCGACGGCCGCTTCGGCTGCGGCCCGTCCAAGGTCCGTCCCGAACAGCTCGCCCGCCTCGCCGACCAGGGTGGGCGGGTTCCAGTCATGGGCACGTCGCACCGACAGGCGCCGGTCAAGGCCGTCGTCGGTCGCGTGCGGTCCGGTCTGCGTGAGCTCTTCTCGCTCCCCGAGGACCACGAGGTCGTCCTCGGCAACGGCGGCACGACCGCGTTCTGGGATGCGGCCGCGGCGGGTCTCATCCGCGAGCGCTCGCTGCACCTGAGCTTCGGCGAGTTCTCCCAGAAGTTCGCGTCGGTCAGCGCCGGCGCTCCGTTCCTGGCGGACCCGATCGTCGTGAAGGCCGATCCCGGCGGCGCGCCCGCGCCCTCGGCGGATCCGAGCGCGGACGTCCTCGCGTGGGCGCACAACGAGACGTCCACCGGCGTGATGGTCGACGTCGTGCGACCCGCCGACGCCGGCGACGCGCTCGTCCTCGTCGACGCCACGTCGGGCGCCGGCGGCCTGCCGGTCGACGTGGCGCAGACCGACGCCTACTACTTCGCGCCCCAGAAGTGCTTCGCCTCCGACGGCGGGCTGTGGCTCGCGCTGCTGAGCCCGGCCGCGATCGCGCGGGTCGAGGAGCTCGCGGCGACCGACCGGTGGATCCCCGAGTTCCTGTCGATCACGACGGCGCTGGACAACTCCCGCAAGGACCAGACCTACAACACCCCTGCCGTCGCGACGCTGCTCATGCTCGCCGACCAGATCGAGTGGATGCTGGCCAACGGCGGGCTGGACTGGTGCGTCTCGCGCACGCGCGAGTCCTCCGGGCACCTCTACGGGTGGGCGGAGGCGTCCGACGTCGCCCAGCCGTTCGTGTCTGACCCGGCGAAGCGGTCGCTCGTCGTCGGCACGGTGGACTTCGACGAGTCCGTCGACGCGGCCGCGGTCGCCGAGGCGCTTCGCGCCAACGGCGTGGTCGACACCGAGCCGTACCGCAAGCTGGGTCGCAACCAGCTGCGCATCGGCATGTTCCCGGCCGTCGATCCCGACGACGTGCGCGCGCTCACCGCGTGCATCGACTTCGTGGTGGAGCAACTGGCCCGATGAAGGTCCTGGTGAAGGAGAAGATCGGCGAGTCGGGGGTCGAGCTGCTGCGCAGCCAAGGCTTTACGGTCGACATCGGGACCGACTGGACCCAGGAGGAGCTGGAGCAGCGCATCGGCGAGTACGAGGGCCTGCTGATCCGCTCGGCCACGAAGGTCGACGCGGACCTCCTCGCCAAGGCGACGAACCTGCGGGCGGTCGGGCGCGCCGGGGTCGGGGTGGACAACGTCGACGTCCCCGCCGCGACGAAGCGCGGCGTGGTCGTGGCCAACGCGCCGGAGTCCAACGTCGTGACCGCCGCCGAGCACACGCTCGCGCTGCTGCTGTCGCTCGCGCGCAACATCCCGCAGGCGCACGCATCGCTCGTCGAAGGCCGGTGGGAGCGCTCGAAGTACTCGGGCGTCGAGCTCATGGACAAGACGCTCGGCATCATCGGCTTCGGGCGCATCGGCCAGCTCGTGGCGCAGCGCGCGCAGGGCTTCGGGATGCGCATCGTGGCCTTCGATCCGTTCGTCGGCCCGGAGCGCTACCGGGAGCTCGGCGTGGAGAAGGGCGACACGCCGGAGGACGTCTACGCCGTCGCCGACTTCATCACCATCCACCTGCCGAAGACACCCGACACGGCCAACTGGCTCAACGCGAAGGCGTTCGCGGGGATGCGCGACGGCGTCCGCGTGCTGAACGTCGCCCGCGGCGGGCTCATCGACGAGGCCGCGCTGAAGGACGCGCTGGACTCCGGCAAGGTCGCCGGCGCGGCGCTCGACGTGTTCCCGGCCGAGCCGACGACGGAGCACCCGCTCTTCGGCTATCCCAACGTCGTCGTCACGCCGCACCTCGGCGCGTCGACCGCGGAGGCGACCGACCGGGCCGGCTACCAGGCTGCCGAGCAGGTCGCCGCCGCGCTGAACGGCGGGACCGTGACGTCCGCGGTGAACATGCCGGCGATCGGCGCCGAGGACCTCGAGGTGCTCGGGCCGTTCATGCCGCTGTGCACGGCGCTGGGGCGCTTCGCGACGGCGATGGCGGAGGGCATGTCGATCGAGCGCGTCGAGGTCGAGCTCCTCGGACGCATCGGCGAGCGCGACGCCCGGCCGCTCAGCACCGCGGTGCTGCTCGGCGTGCTCAGCGGCCACACGGAGGAGGACCTCAACGCCGTCAACGTGAACGCCGTGGCGGCCGACCGCGGGATCGAGCTCGTGGAGTCGCGCCGCGCGAGCGCGCGCGACTTCTCCGACCTCATCCGGGTCACCGTGTCCTCGGCGACGGCGCGCCACCGCGTGGTCGGCACGACGCTCGGCCGCCTCCACCGCCCGCACCTGCTCGAGGCGTGGGGACAGCGCTTCAACCTCCAGCTCGAGCCGTACGTAACGCTGCTGAAGTACCACGACGTGCCGGGCATGATCGGCAAGCTCGGCACGACGTTCGGCCACCACGGGCTGAACATCGAGCTCGCCACGGTCGGTCACAGGCCCGACGACGAGCCCGACGAGGGCGACGCCCAGGCCGAGGCGGTCATGGCGGTCACGACCGACCAGCCGGTCCCGCGCGGCGTGCTCGACGAGATCATCGCCGAGGAGGGCTTCGTGGCGGCCCGGTTCGTGTCGCTGGCGGGGACGCTGGGGTAGGGGAATCGCGGGGCATCCGGCCGGGCATGTCCCGGGGATGCCCAACGCGATCATCACCGGCGGCAACAGCGGCATCGGCCGCGGCTACGCGAAGGAGATCGCCTCGACGATCGTGTTCCTGGCGGGGGAGGGCGCGTCGTACGTGACACGGGAGTCGGTGGTCGTGGACGGCGGGCTGCGGTGGGTGGCGGCGGAGCATCAGTAGTGACGAGCGCTGCCGCCTGTGGGCGGATGAGCGCTGTGGTGCCACCCCGGCGAACCTCGGCAGGTTGATGTCGCTGGACGACATCTACCTACCACCACGATCACACGGCGGAGCTCCACCTAGGCCGCCACGACCTCCCGCATCCACGGCGACCCCGACAGCAGCTCCAGCACGCGCGCCTGCCCGGCCTCGCTCAGCGGAGAGAGCGGCTCCCGCGCGAACGCCGACGGCAGGATCCCCATGCGGTGCATGATCCACTTCGCCGGCACCGGGTTCGTCTCGGCGAACGCCGCGTCCACCAGCGCGTGCAGCTCGTAGTGCAGCCGCCGCGCTGCGTCCTGGTCCCCGGCGACGAACGTGTCGTACAGCTGCGCGGCCGGTTCAGGGGCGAAGTTCGCGACGCACGACAGGTGGCCGACGCCGCCCAGCGCGAGCATCGGGTAGCAGAGCAGCTCGATCCCCGAGAGCGCGATGAAGTCGGTGCCGCAGATGTCGAGGACGTAGGAGACGTGCTCGAAGTCGCGCGTCGTCTCCTTGATCCCGACGATGTTCTCGTGCGCGCGGCGCAGCCGGCCGACCGTCTCGGGCGTGATGTCCACCGCCGAGCGGGTCGGGACGTTGTAGACGAGGATCGGCAGGTCGGGGAACTCGCTCGCGATCCGGCTGTACCAGTCGAACAGGCCCTGCTGGGTCGGGCGCGCGTAGTACGGCGCGACGACGAGCGCGGCCGGCGCGCCGAGCGACTGGGCCTCCGCGGTGAGCTCGAACGTCTCGTCCAGCCGCGCGGTTCCGGTGCCGGGGAGGAAGGGGACGCGACCGTCGATCGCCGCGACCGCCGTCCGCATGACCTCGATGCGCTCGGCGACCGTCTGCGAGGTCGGCTCGCCCGTCGAGCCGCCGACGGAGATCCCGTGCGTCCCGCGCTCGAGCTGCCAGTCGATGAGCCGCCCGATCGAGCCGAGGTCGAGCGCGCCGTCCGGGTGGAACGGGGTGACGAGCGGCGTGATCGCGCCCTTGACGTCCGAAACGGTGAAGCTCATGCGGATCTCCTTCAGTCGCCTGCGCGCGCCGCGCGCCAGGCCTCGAACTCCTCACGGCGCTCCGGCGCCATGGGGAACGTGTCACGGACCGAGTCGCCCGCCTGGACGCGCTCGAGCGCCCACTCCTCGCGCAGCTCCTGCTCCGTCGCGTCGTGCGCGACCTCCTCCGCCATCGCCGCGGGCACGACGACGACGCCCTCCGCGTCACCCACCATCACGTCGCCCGGCATGACCAGCACGCCGCCGCACGTGACCGGGACCATCGACTCCAGCGGGAGGTGCACGAGCCCGAGCACGGAGCCGTGCGGCGCCTGGAAGTACGTGGGTATGTCGAGGCCGGCGACGGCCGGGCTGTCGCGCAGGCCGCCGTCGGTGATGACGCCGGTGCCCCCGCGCGCGAGCACGCGCGCGACGAGGATGTCGCCGATCGTGCCGGCGCCGCGGTCCTCGCGCGCCTCGATGACGAGCGCCTCGCGCGGTTCGACGGCCTCGATGGCGGCCTTCTGCGCGTTGAGCGGGGCCGTGTCGGCGTCGCGGACGTCCTCGCGCAGCGCGACGTAGCGCAGCGTCCGCGCGTAGCCGACGAGGCGCAGGTCGGGCCGCGTGGAGTGCACGCCGCGGATCCACGAGTTGCGCACGCCGCGCCGTTGGAGCTGCTGCGTGAGCGTCGCCGTCCCGACGTGGTGCAGCATCTCCCACGCCTCGGGCGTGAGCTCGTGCGCGCGGGGCACGGGCTCGCCGGTCGCCCACGAGCGCACCTCCGGCGTCACCTTCGGCCCGGCGCCCCAGGCCTCGATGTCGTGATCGGCCTCGACGACCGTGCTGCGCACGCTGCCCGCGCCCTCGAGCTCGATCTCGACGACGTCGCCGAGATCCAGCACGCCCGTGCCGGTCGGGGTGCCGGTGAGGATGACGTCGCCCGGGTCGAGCGTGATGAAGCGCGTGATGTCGGCGATGAGGTCCGCGAAGGAGAAGATGAGATTCGCCGAGACGTCCTCCTGGACGATCTCGCCGTTCACGCGCGTGCGGAGCACGAGCGCCTGCGGGTCGACGTCGCCGGCCGCCACCGCCGGGCCGATCGGCGTGAAGCCGTCCTGGCCCTTCGAGAAGAGGTTGGACCCGCGGTCGTTCCAGCGGAAGTCCGCGATCCCGGCGTCGTTGGCGGCAGCGAACCACCCGACGTGGGCGAGCGCGTCCTCGGGTGCGACCCGATGCGCGCGCGTGCCGATCACGACCGCGATCTCGCCCTCGTACCCGAGCAGCTCGGTTCCGCGCGGCCGGACGAGGTTGCCGTCGCCGGCCAACGTGGACGGCGGCTTCAGGAAGTAGGAGGGTACGGACGGCGTGCGCCCGCGCTCGGCCGCCCGGCTGCGGTAGTTCAGGTGGACGGCGATGACCTTGGAGGTCGTCAGGCCTGCTGGCAGGGGCATCACGGCGATCATATATGGTTTCCGATCACACACCAGGGAGAGGCACCATGACGCACACGCAGGCCACGGCGCCGCGCCGGGCGCAGCTCGTGGAGGAGATCGGCCTCCAGCGCCACTACATCGACGGGGAGTTCCGCGAGAGCGTGGCGGGCGGCACGTTCACGACGCTCGACCCCGCGACGAACGAGGTCATCACCGAGGCGTCCGACGGGCAGGCCGCCGACGTCGACGCGGCGGTCGCCGCTGCGCGCCGCGCGTTCGACGAGGGTCCGTGGCCGAAGATGAAGGCGGCCGACCGCGCGAAGGTCCTGCGCCGGATCGCCGAGCTCGTCCGCGCGCACGCCGAGGAGTTCATCGAGCGCGAGGTCCTCGACATCGGCATGCCGATCAAGCAGATGCGCGGGCTCGCGGCCCGTGCGGCGCAGAACTTCGAGTACTACGCGGGCGTCATCACCGAGCTGCACGGCCGGTCCTTCCAGGTGGGCGACGAGTTCCTGAACTACACGATCCACAAGCCCGTCGGCGTTGCCGGGATGATCATGCCCTGGAATGCGCCGCTCATGCTGTCGACCTGGCGCATCGCGCCGGCGCTGGCCGCGGGCAACACGATCGTCCTCAAGCCCGCCGAGTGGTCGCCGCTCACCGCGACGCTGCTGGCCTCGGTCCTCGAGGAGGCCGAGCTGCCGCCGGGCGTCTTCAACGTGGTCCACGGCTTCGGCGAGACAGCCGGCGCCCCGCTGTCCTCGCATCCCGACGTCCAGCTCATCTGCTTCACGGGGGAGACGACGACGGGCTCGACGATCATCGCCGCGGGCGCGCCGACGCTGAAGCGCTCCTCCGTCGAGCTCGGGGGCAAGTCGCCGGTCGTCGTCTTCGAGGACGCCGATCCCGACCTCGCGGTGGACGCCGCACTGGCCCAGATCTTCACCCTCAACGGCCAGCGCTGCACCGCCGGCTCGCGGCTGCTCGTCCAGCGCCCGCTGTACGAGCAGATCGTGACCGCGGTCGCCGAGCGCGCGAGGAACGTCCGCGTCGGCGACCCGTTCGACCCGGGCACGGAGCTCGGGCCCCTCATCCGCCCCGAGCACCACGCGCGCGTCATGGACTACATCGAGTCCGCCCGCACGCGGGGCGCACGGATCCTGGCGGGCGGCGAGCGCCCCGACGGGATGCCCGACGGCAACTTCCTGCGCGCGACGGTCATCGCCGACGTCGATGAGAGCTTCGAGGTCTTCAAGGAGGAGATCTTCGGCCCCGTCCTCGTCGCGATGCCGTTCGACACCGAGGAGGAGGCGATCCGGCTGGCCAACGCCACCGAGTACGGCCTTGCCGCCTACGTCTGGACGAACGACATCAAACGCGCCCACCGCGTCGCCCACGCGATCGACACCGGCATGTGCTGGATCAACTCGCAGAACGTCCGCGACCTGCGGACGCCGTTCGGCGGGGTCAAGAACAGCGGGATCGGGCGCGAGGGCGGCGACTACGCGTTCGAGTTCTACTGCGAGACCGAGATCGTGCACGTCGCCCTCGGCACCCATGCGATCCCGAAGATCGGGATGCCCGACGCGGAGGAGGAGCGGTGAGCGCCACCGTCGCACAGCAGCTGCTGAAGGGACCCTCGGAGGTCCCGTTCGACATCATGCGCGTCGCCTATGGCGTGCTGCAGGTGCGCGACGTCGACGCGTCGCTGCACTTCTACGAGGAGCTGCTCGGGCTGCGTCTGACGCTCCGCGACGGCGACGTCGCCTACCTCAAGGGCTGGGAGGAGCGCCAGCACCACTCGCTCGTGCTGCGCAAGGGGGACACGCCCGCCGTCGAGCGGCTCGGCTTCCGCGTGCGCACCGACCACGACCTCGACCTGCTCGCCGACTGGTACGCGGAGCGCGGCGGGACCGTGCGGATGGGCGACGCCGACCTGCGCGGCATGACCGGCAGGACGCTGCGGGTGTGGGACCACCTCGGCACCCCGCTGGAGTTCTACGTCGCGATGGAGCTGCTGCCGTCCGTGCTGCAGGACTACCACCTGCACCGCGGCGCGCCGATCATGCGCTTCGATCACGTCAACCTGCACTCCTCGCAGCTCGAGGAGGCGCTCGTGCACTGGCAGCAGCTCGGGTTCCGCTGCTCGGAGTACATCTCCACCGACTCCCAGCCCGAACGCGTGACCGGGGCCTGGATGCTGCGCAAGCCCACTGTCCACGACGTCGCGCTCACCGCCGGCAAGGGTCCACGGCTGCACCACCTCGCCATGTGGGTCGCCGAGCCCAACGGCATCCTGCGGCTGTGCGACCAGCTCGGCGGCGCGCACTGGACCCACGCGATCGAGCGCGGGCCGGGGCGCCACGGCGTCTCCAACGCGTTCTTCGTGTACCTCCGCGACCCGGACGGCCACCGCCTCGAGCTGTACACGTGCGACTACTACACGGGCGACCCGGACCACGTGCCTCTGCGATGGTCGGTCAACGACCCCCGCTGCCGCTCGTTCTGGGGCACCCGCGCGCCGGACTCCTGGTACGACGAGAGCTCGACGCTGCTCGGCCCCGACGGCACGCCCGTCCCGACGACAGAGGCCACCGTCGACGAGCGCGACCAGCACTCGGAGGTGATGGCCTGAACAAATTGCGTACGCAGCGTTCGCTATCCGTGCTACGGTCTCGCCCATGGGAGAGCACGACCTCGCGCGGCTGAGGACGGCCCTCGGTCGCTTCGCGACCGGCGTGGCCATCGTGGCCTTCGACGGTCCCGACGGCCGGCACGGGATGACGATCAACTCGTTCACGTCGGTCTCCATGCGCCCGCCGCTCGTCCTGGCCAGCGTGGCCAGGAAGGCGCGGGCCCACGACGCCCTCGAGGGGCAGCCGTTCTCGATCAGCATCCTCGGGGCGGAGCAGGAGGACGTCGCGCGCTGCTTCGCCGGCGGTCCCGCGGTCGGCGTGCACTGGGTCGAGGGCGATGTGGCCCCCCGGGTCGCCGGTGCGCTGGCCTCGATGGAGTGCCGCCCCTGGCGCTCCTACGACGGGGGCGACCACACGCTGTTCCTCGGCGAGGTGGTCGCGTTCGACCATCGCGACGGGGATGCGCTGGGCTACCACGCCAGCGGCTTCACGACGATCGCCGAGTCGGTCCTCGGCTACGAGCACCTCATCTAGGAGGAGAGACAGCATGGGCGTACGCACGGGTCAGGAGTACATCGACCGCCTCGCAGCATCCAGCCCGACGATCGAGATCGGGGGCGAGCGGGTCACCAGCAACATCCCGGAGCACCCCGCGTTCCGCAACGTGGTCAACACGTACGCGCAGCTCTACGACCTGCAGCACTCCGAGCCCGAGGTCCTGACCTACGAGTCGCCGACGTCCGGCGAGCAGGTCGGCACGTCCTTCCTCGTCCCGCGCACGCACGAGGACCTCGTCACGCGCCGCGCCGGGTTCAAGCGCTGGGCCGACCACAGCCTCGGCACGCTCGGCCGCACGGGTGACTACCTCAACAGCGCCCTCATGGCCCTCAGCGAGGCGCAGGGCTACTTCGCGCGGGCCGACCCGGCGTACGGCGAGAACGCCCGCCGCTACTACGAGAAGGTCCGCGAGGAGGACCTCCTCACCACGCACACGCTCATCCCGCCGCAGGCCAACCGCAGCGTCGGCGCCGCCCAGCAGGTCGACGGCCGCACGCTCGGCGCGCACGTCGTGTCCGAGGACGACAACGGCATCGTGATCCGCGGCGCGCGCATGCTCGCGACGATCGGCCCGACGGCCGACGAGCTCCTCGTCTTCCCCTCCACGGTCCTGAAGGGCACGCCCGAGGACGCTCCGTACTCGTTCGCATTCGCGATCAGCTGCGACGCGCCGGGGCTGCGCTTCGTCTGCCGCGAGGGCATGGACTACGGCCGCTCGCACTTCGACCACCCACTCGCGTCGCGCTTCGAGGAGATGGACGCGCTCGTCGTCTTCGACGACGTCCACGTGCCGCACGAGCGCATCTTCATGCACGGGCACCCGCAGCTCTGCAACTCCTTCTACGCCGACACGTCCGCCGTCGTCCACATGACCCACCAGGTCGCGACGCGCACGACGGCCAAGACCGAGGCGATCCTCGGCCTGATCTCGCTCATGACCGAGGCGATCGGCATCGAGAAGTTCCAGCACGTCCAGGAGGACGTCGCGGAGACGATCGTGGCGCTCGAGGTCCTCAAGGGCCTGGTGCGCGCCGCCGAGGCCGACGCGACGCTCAACGAGTTCGGCGTCATGACGCCCGCCTGGGGCCCGCTCAACGCCGCGCGCAACTGGTACCCGAAGGTCTACCAGCGCTTCCCCGAGATCCTGCGCAAGCTCGGCGCCAGCGGCCTGATGACGCTGCCGACCGAGGCCGACATCGAGGGTCCCGCCGCCGGCGACATCGAGAACTACCTCCAGTCCGCCGCCCGCTCGGGGCCGGAGCGCGTGCGTCTGTTCCGCCTGGCGTGGGACCTGTCGATCTCCGCCTTCGGCGGCCGTCAGACGCTCTACGAGTACTACTTCTTCGGCGATCCGGTCCGCATGGCGGGGGCGCTCGTCGGCTCCTACGATCGCGAGCCCTACAAGGAGCGCATCAACGAGTTCCTGCACCGCGCGGACGTCGAGGTCCTCGCGTAGAGGCTCAGCCGATGGCGGCCGCGATCGCCTCGGCGGCCGCCATCACCTGGTGACCGGCAGCGACGTCGTCGCGCTGGTTGAGCCATACGGCGCTGATCGCGGCCTGGGCGTCGCCCTCGCCGGTGCGGATCGGCGCGCCGACGCCGGTCGTCCCCCGCAGCAGCTCGCCGCTGGACGTGGCCCAGCCGCGCATGCGCGCATCGGTCACGGCCGGCCTCTCGCCGGGCAGCGGCGCGCTGCCCGCGAGGATCGCGATCCCGGACGCGGCGACGTCGAGCGAGTGGCGCAGGCCGGCGCGGTACATGATGTGCATGTCGGTCGCCCGCGGCTCGACGACGAGCAGCACGAGTGCCTCGTCCGCGTCGCGGATCGTCAGCGCCGTCGTCGCCGCCATCTCGTCGGCGAGGCGCTGGAGCTCGGGTCGCGCAGCCGTCTGCAGCCGCGAGCGCACCCTGCTGGCCAGCTCGATGAGCCCGACGCCGAGCGTGTGACGCCCCTCCGCATCGCGCACGACGAACCGCTGGTCGAGCAGCGGCCCGAGCAGCCGGTAGATGCCGGCGCGGTGCGTGTCCATCTCCGCGGCGAGCGCGGACACCGACAGCCCGTCCGGGTGCTGGCCGAGCACGCGCAGCACCCGCAGTCCGCGCTCGAGTGTCAGCGAGTGGTTCGCGGACGAGGCAGTCCGTTCGGGCGTGCTGCTCACATAGCGGACACTATCGGCGGCTAGGCGGGGTCGGCCGCCGGCGCGACGAGGAACTCGTCCGCCAGCGCCTCGACGAGGCCGCCGAGCCCGCCGTGCTCGTCGGCCAGCCGCCGCTGTCGCCCGTCGGCGCCGTCGGCGGCGATGTCGGCGACTGCCGCGAGCTCGGCGGCGCAGCCGAGGTCCTCCGCGTGGGGCGTGCACACGTCGATGACGGAGCTCAGGAGCTCGGCCACGTCGATCCGCTGGGCGGTCACGGGATCGACGAAGCGCGCGTGGACGCCGTCGCGCGTCGCCAGGAAGCGGTTCTCGTCGAGCACCTCCTGGGCGTGGATCGCCTTCTCGGACGCGAGACCCTCGGTCGCCTCCACGCGCGCGAGGGACTGGACGAGCGCGACGAGCGGGCCGACGCGGTCCAGCCGGGACTGCGCATCCATGATCCGGATCTCGATCGTGCCGAAGCGCGGCTGGGGGCGGACGTCCCACCAGATGTAGGTCGCGTCGGGCATCGTGTCCGTGCGGATGAGGAGGTCGACGATGTCGGCCCACTCGCCGAAGTCCGCGAACGCCCGCGGGATGCCAACGCGGGGGAACGCCTGGAACAGCGGCGTGCGCGCCGAGGCCAGGCCGGTGTCGCGGCCCTGCCAGAACGGCGAGTTCGCCGACAGGGCCAGCAGGAGCGGCAGGTGGACGCGCATGCGGTTGGCGACGCGGATCGCGACCTCCGGGTCGGGCAGCCCGACGTGCACGTGCAGCGCGAAGGTCGGCTCGCGGCGCGCGAGCGCCCGCACGGACCCCATGACCTCCTGGTGGCGGGCGCCGGGCGCGACGACCATCTCGTCCCACACCGCGAACGGATGCGTCCCCGCGACGCCGGCCGTCAGGTCGAGGCCGTGCAGCAGGCTCGCGATGTCCTCACGCAGCGTCCCGAGCTCGTCGACCGCGCCCCCCACGGAGTCGTGGACGCCGGTCGTCAGCTCGACGGCCGCGGAGTGCGTCTCCGAGCTCACGCTCGTGCGCATGGCATCGGGCAGCGCCTCGAGCACTGCTTCGATCGACTGGGCCAGCGCGCCGCCTCGCGGCTGGAGCAGCATGACCTCCTCCTCGACCCCGACCGTGTACGGCGGCCATGATCGGTCCGCGCGCCAGGCCCACCACGGCTGCTCGGCCGCTATGCCACCGCCTCCACGCCCTGCCAGTCCGTTGCCTCGCCGACGAACGCGGCGAGCAGGTCCGCCTGGACGGGCTGGGACTCGGAGAGGCTCTCGGCGTGCCACTGCACGCCGACGACGAACCGGGCGGTTGGATCCTCGACCGTCTCGATGACGCCGTCGGGCGCCCAGCCGACCGGACGCAGGCCGCTGCCGAGGCGGTCGATCGCCTGGTGGTGGAAGGAGTTGACCTCGATCGCCGTCGCGCCGGCGATCCGCGCGATGCGCGAGCCCTCGGCCAGCCGCACCTCGTGCGTGGGGACCCGGCCCGCCTCCTCCTGGCGGTGGGAGAGCCCACCCGGGCGCTCGCTGGGCAGGTCCTGTACGAGCGTGCCGCCGCGCGCCACGTTCAGCGCCTGCATGCCGCGGCAGATGGCGAGGATCGGCAGGCCGCGCCGCTCGGCCGCGCGGATGAGCGCCAGCTCGAACGCGTCGATCTCGCGCTCGGTCGGCCCGAGGGCCGGGTGCGGCGCATGGCCGTAGGTCTCCGGATGCAGGTCGGGGCCGCCGGTCAGCAGCAGGCCATCGAGCCGCGCGACGAGCAGATCGATGACCTCGGGCAGCAGCGGCGGGAGGATCACCGGCATCGCGCCCGCGCGCTCCAGCGACTGCGGGTAGGTGAGGCCGAGCGCGAGCTCGCGCATCGGCGGCTCGGACTGCGCCTGCCGGCGCGCGGCCTCGGGCATGCGCAGCTCGGACGTCGTGAGACCGATGAGCGGCCGGAGATGCGCTGCGGGACGGACTGACCTCACACGCGCATTGTGCAGGTAGTTCCGGCGACGTGTCTTGGACATCCGTCGAAAACGTCACGAGCGGGGGTGGCCCCCCGGTCGAACCTGTCCGATTCACGCCCCCGACCGGGGGGTATGTGCGGGGCCATGAGGGTCCGGGGGGTGGTCACCGCGCTGGTGGCTGGGCTCATGCTCGCGATCGGCGCATGCGGTGGGGAGAGCAGTTCTGGGACGGTCACGCTCAACTTCTGGGCGTACAACGAGCCCGGAGGGACGTTCCGTGCGGCGGCAGATCGCTGCACCGCGGCGTCCAACGGCCGATACCGCATCGAGTTCAACGCACTGGGCAACGATCCGAACACCCAGCGCCAGGCGCTCGTCCGCAGACTCGCGGCCGGCGACTCGTCCATCGACATCATGAGCATGGACGTCATCTGGACCGCGGAGTTCGCCGAGGCAGGCTGGATCCTGCCGTTCCCCGACGACGTGGCGGCCCAGATCAAGGACGGGACGCTGAAGGGGCCGCTGGACACGGCGACCTACGACGGCAAGCTCTACGGCGCGCCGGCGAACTCGAACACGCAGCTGCTGTGGTACCGCAAGGACCTGGTGCAGACGCCGCCCAAGACCTGGTCGGAGATGATCGACATGGCGGTCAAGATGCCGAAGGCCGGCCGCATCGAGATCCAGGGCGACGCCTACGAGGGCTACACCGTCTGGTTCAACTCGCTCATCCAGTCCGCGGGCGGCCAGATCCTCGAGTCGCCGACGAAGGTCGCCATGCCCGAGGGGCCGACGAAGGCGGCGCTCGGCGTCATCCAGAAGCTCGCGACGTCGAAGGCGGCGGACCCGTCGCTGCCCGCGCAACGCGAGGACCAGAACCGGCTCGCGTTCGAGACGGGCGCCGCGGCGTTCCAGGTGAACTACCCGTTCATCTATCCGAGCGCCCGGGACAACAAGGCTCCGATCTTCAAGGACATCGCGTGGGCCCCGTATCCGGCGGTCGACGCCGACAAGCCGGCACGCGCGCCCATCGGCGGCTTCAACTGGGGCGTCGGCGGCAACACGAAGCACCGGGCCGAGGCGTTCGCCGCGGCGGCGTGCATGCGCAACGAGGCCAACCAGCGTGACTTCGCCCTGAAGGGCGGGCTCCCGCCGACGCTCGAGAAGCTGTACGACGACCCGTCGTTCAAGAAGGAGTACCCCTTCGGCGACGCGATCCGGACCTCGCTGCAGACCGCCGCGGTGCGACCGCGCACGCCCGTGTACTCGGACGTGTCGCAGGCGATCTTCACGACCCTGCATCCGCCGAAGAGCGTGACGCCCGAGGAGTGGAAGGCCCTGCGCGACAAGGTCCAGAAGGCACTCGAGGGGGAGGCGCTGCTGTGAGCGACACGACGACGACCCCCACCACGACGGGGACGGACTTCGAGAAGGCGCGCAAGAAGCACGTCAGCGAGCGGGCCAGGGCGGAGCGGCGACTCGGCCTCATGCTCATCACGCCTGCGGCGATCGTCATGGCCGCGGTGACCGCGTACCCGATCCTGTACGCGGTCTGGCTGTCGCTGCAGCGCTCGGACCTGCGCTTCCCGGCCGACAGCGAGTTCGTCGGGCTCCGCAACTACATCACGGTGCTCTCGTCGAGCCTGTGGTGGTCGGACCTCGGCCGCACCGTGCTCATCACGGTCGTGTCCGTCTCGATCGAGCTCGTGCTCGGCATGCTGCTGGCGCTCGTGATGCACCGCGCCCTCGTCGGCCGCGGGCTCGTGCGGACGGCGTCGTTGATCCCCTACGGCATCGTGACCGTCGTCGCCGCGTTCGCCTGGCGGCTTGCGTTCTCGAAGGCCGACGGCGGCTTCGTGCCGGTGCTCTTCGGCTGGGAGACCGACCCGCTGACCGAGACGTGGCCGACGATCGGCATCGCGATCCTGGCGGAGGTCTGGAAGACGACGCCGTTCATGGCGCTCCTCCTGCTCGCGGGGCTGTCGCTCGTCCCCGACGAGCTGCACGAGGCCGCGCGCGTGGACGGAGCGACCGCCTGGCAGCGCTTCTGGAAGATCACGATCCCGCTCATGAAGATTCCCATCCTCGTCGCGCTGCTGTTCCGCACGCTCGACGCGTTCCGGATCTTCGACTCGATCTACATCCTGTCCAACACGGGTCAGAACCGGGATGTCGAGACGGTCTCCATCCTGGGCTACAACCAGTTGCTCAACCAGCTGAACCTCGGGTTGGGCTCGGCGATATCCGTGCTGATCTTCATCTGCGTGGCGATCATCGCCGTGTTCTTCATCAAGGGCTTCGGCCTGCAGACGACCGGGGAGAGGAGCTGACATGGACCGCAAGATCGGACGGTGGGTGGCCGCCGACGTCGTCGTCCTCGTGTTCGGCCTGTTCCCCGTCCTGTGGATCATCTCGCTGTCACTCAAGACCCCGGCGACGGTGGCCGACGGGCGGCTCATCCCCTCGGAGTTCTCCTTCGACAACTACTCGGGGATCTTCAAGGAGGGCGTCTTCACCGACGCCCTGCGCAACTCGATCGGCATCGCGCTGATCTCGACCCTCATCGCGGTCGCGATCGCGGCCCTCGCCGCGTACGCGATCGCGCGCCTGGAGTTCCCGGGCAAGAGCCTGATCCTCCTGAGCGCCCTGGCGATCGCGATGTTCCCGCCGATCTCGATCGTCGGGCCGCTCTACAAGGTGTGGGCGAGCGTCGGCCTCTACGACACGTGGCTCGGCCTGATCATCCCGTACATGACGTTCACGCTGCCGCTGGCGATCTACACGCTCAGTGCGTTCTTCCGGGAGATCCCCTGGGAGCTCGAACAGGCGGCGCAGGTCGACGGCGCCACACCGGCGCAGGCGTTCCGCAAGATCATCATGCCGCTGGCCGCGCCGGGCATCTTCACGACGATGATCCTCGTGTTCATCTTCGCGTGGAACGACTTCGTGTTCGCGGTGTCGCTGACCTCGACGTCGGCGGCCCAGACGGTGCCCGCGGCGATCTCGCAGTTCCCGGGCGCATCGCAGTTCCAGCAGCCGACGGGCTCGATCGCGGCAGCGGCCGTGATCGTGACGATCCCGATCATCATCATGGTGCTCCTCTTCCAGCGGCGGATCGTGGCGGGGCTCACGGCCGGCGCGGTGAAGGGCTAGCGAGGAGGGGGAAACGTGGCCGGCATCCAGTTCGACGACGTCACGAAGCGCTACGACGACGGCTTCGAGGCCGTGAAGCACATGAACCTGGAGATCTCCGACGGAGAGTTCATGATCCTCGTCGGGCCGTCAGGGTGCGGGAAGTCCACCGCGCTGCGGATGATCGCCGGGCTCGAGGACATCACCGACGGTGAGCTGAAGATCGGCGAGTCGGTCGTCAACGACAAGGCGCCGAAGGACCGCGACATCGCGATGGTGTTCCAGAACTACGCCCTGTACCCGCACATGACCGTGCGCGACAACATGGGCTTCGCGCTGAAGATCGCGGGCGAGGACAAGGGGTCGATCAACCAGAAGGTCGAGGAGGCCGCCCGCATCCTCGACCTGTCCGGCCACCTCGACCGCAAGCCGGCGAACCTGTCCGGCGGTCAGCGCCAGCGCGTCGCGATGGGCCGCGCGATCGTGCGCAGCCCCAGCGCGTTCCTCATGGACGAGCCCCTGTCGAACCTCGACGCCAAGCTGCGCGTGCAGATGCGCACCGAGGTCTCGCGCATCCAACAGCGGCTGGGGGTGACGACGGTCTACGTGACCCACGACCAGACCGAGGCCATGACGCTCGGCGACCGCGTGGCGGTCATGCGTGGGGGCCAGCTGCAGCAGGTGGACACGCCGAAGGAGCTCTACAACCACCCCCGCAACATCTTCGTCGCCGGCTTCATCGGGTCGCCGTCGATGAACTTCTTCACCGCGCACGTGGAGGACGGCAAGGTGCGCCTGCCCTTCGGCGAGGTCGACCTGCCGCAGGGCGTGCAGGCCGGGGGCGAGGTCATCGCGGGCATCCGTCCCGAGGACTTCGAGGACGCGACGCTCACGGGCGACCTCCCCGACCATCTGGTCTTCGAGGCTCCGATCGACCTGGTCGAGTCGATGGGCTCGGAGATCTACGCGTACTTCCCCGTCGAGGCGCCGGTCGCGCAGTCCGACGAGCTGGCCGAGCTTGCAGCGGACTCCGGGCTGGCCGACGTGCCGAGCGCCGGCGAGGAGGCCCAGGTCGTCGCGCGCCTTGCGCCCGAGAGCGAGGTGAAGGAGGGGTCGAAGGCCAGGCTCTCGCTGGACACGACCAAGCTGCACCTCTTCGATCCGTCGGACGGCAGCAACATCGCTCACCGGGGGGGTTGAGCGACCACCCGCGGCGCCCGCCCGCAGGACGCGGGCGCCGCGGTTGCCGTCCCGCAGGACGGCATGGAATCCTCCTGTTGCACGTGATCCGCACCGTCGCGCCGAGATCGTCAGATCGTCGGACCGAGGGCCTTGACACTCCGCGAAGTTCGCGAGTAGCGTCCGTTCTCCGTACCGCTGTGCGCTCAGCGAACGGGAGAGGGGGACTGAGGAGTTCCCCCGCGTGTCATTCCCAGGAGGAGGATCAGGTGCGAAGGACAACGCTGTGGGGGCGACCCCGCATGCTCGCGACACTGTGTGTCGCGGTGATGTCCGTTGGTCTCGTTGCGTGTGGCGACAGCAGCGACAGCAGCAGCAGCAGCAGCGGCAGCAGCGGCAACGACGCCGCCTCGACCGAGGCAGCGGCGAACGCCTCGAAGTGCGGGCTCGGCAACGGCCAGAAGGCCTCCGGCTCGCCGATCAAGCTCGGCGCGATCATCACGAAGCAGCCGGGCACGGATTTCACCGACATCAGCGACATGGCGAAGGCCTACTTCGACTGCGTCAACGACAACGGCGGCGTCAACGGCCACCCGGTGCAGTACCAGGTCGAGACGGAGCAGACCAACCCGCAGCAGGTCGCGTCGCTCGCCACCAAGCTGATCGAGAGCGACAAGGTGCTCGGCATCGTCGGCAACACGAGCCTCATCGACTGCGCGGTGAACCAGAAGTACTACGCCAAGCAGGCGATCAACATGATCGCCAACGGCGTCGCGCGCGAGTGCTACTTCTCGGAGAACATCCGCGACATCAACATGGGCCCGTACTACTCGACCGTCGGCGCGGCGCAGTACCTGATCAACCAGGGCGCCAAGTCGATCGTCGCGGCGACCCTCAAGGCTCCCGGCACGGACTTCAACAACCAGGGCGCCGTGGAGCTCGCGAAGCAGAACAACATCCCCGGCAAGTCGGTGACCGAGGTCGTGCCGATCAACGACGGTGCCGCGCTGGCGCTCAAGCTGGTGCAGGCCGCCGGTGACGGTGGCGGCGTGGTGCTCGACTTCATCCCGCCGGAGGCGCTGAAGGTCCTCCAGGGCGCCGAGCAGCAGGGCCTGATCGACAAGGTCAAGTGGGCCTGCGCGACGCCGTGCAACGACGCGTCGATCGCCTCAGCCCTCGGGCCGGCGTGGAACGACAAGCTCGGCATCAACGCGGAGCTCAACCTCGTCGACTCCAAGGGTCCGGACAACCAGCTGTACCTCCAGGTGCAGAAGAAGTACGCGCCCGACTCGGCGATCGGCTCGTTCGGTCAGATGGGCTTCATGGACGCGCTGCTCGCGACCAAGGCGCTGATGACGATCAAGGGCGAGTACACGAAGAAGTCCGTCAACGACGCCTTCAAGGCGCTCAAGGACGTGAAGACGGACATCCTGTGCAACCCGTGGACGTTCGGCGACGGCGTGCGACTCGCGAACGATGCGGACCGGACGATCGTGCCGCAGGACCACAAGTTCGTCGAGAAGGAGAAGTGCTTCGACATCGCGGCGCTTCCGAGCAACAACCTCGAGGAGCAGCGGAGCGGCCAGTAGCTCCGTCGAGAAAGGACGTAGGTCAGCTATGGAAATCGGGGTTCCGATCGCGGCGGTGCCGGATCTGAAGCCGTTCATCGTGCTTGGGTTGGCGCTGGGAGGGGTGTTCGCCCTCTCGGGTGTCGGCCTTGTGGTGCTCTTCCGCGCCACGGGCGTCGTCAACCTCGCCTATGGGGCTGTGGGTGCCTTCGGCGCCCTGATCACGTGGCAGCTGATCAACGAGGCCGGGTGGAACGAGTGGCTCGCGTTCGCCGCCTGTGTCCTCTTCGGGGGGGTGATCACGCTGGTCTACGGGTACTTCTTCGGTCCCCTGCTGGCCCAGCGCGATCCCCTCGTGAAGGCGACGGCGACGCTCGGGGTGCTGCTCATCCTGCTCGGCCTCGCGTCCTGGATCTGGGGCGACGACGCGCGGTCGATCGTCCTGCCCACGACATCAAAGGGCTTCAACATCGGCGAGGTCCGCGTGAACTACACGCAGATCCTCGCGCTCGCGCTGGCCCTCGTCGTGACGGGGGGCACGGCCGTCTTCCTGCAGGCGACGAAGCTGGGGACCGCGATGCGGTCGCTGGCCAACGACCGTGAGATCACCGCCATGCTCGGCGTGCCCGTGCGGCGCGTCGAGGCCGCGGCGTGGCTCGGGTCGGGGCTCCTGTCCGGGCTCACAGGCCTGCTGCTGTCGAACCTCGTCGGGCTCGACATGGTCGGCCTGACGTTCCTGGTCATCGCGGCGCTGGCAGCGGCCCTCATCGGTCAGCTGCAGTCGCTGTGGGTCACGCTCCTCGCCGGTCTCGCGATCGGGATCGTGCAGGCCTGCGCGACCCCGTTCGAGTCGATCGGCGGCTACCGGTCGATGACCCCGTTCCTGTTCGCGATCGTCGCTCTGCTGTGGTTCGCCCGCAAGCAGCCGGCGCTGGTGAGGGTCTGATGAGCGCGGTCGACGAGCAGTCCGGCTCGACCGGCACGGGCGCGTTCGCTCCGCGGCCGCAGTCCCGCAAGGTCCCGGCGAAGACGATCGTCAACACCGTCATCGTCGTGGTGGGGATGCTGTTCCTGTTCTTCCTGCTGCCGACGCTGACGAGCAACTACTGGCTGCAGATCTGCACCCAGGTCGTCGTGTACTCCGTCGTCGCGCTCGGCCTGGCCCTGCTGGTCGGCCGCGTCGGCATGGTGTCGCTCGGGCAGATCGCGCTCCTGGCGCTGGGCGGCTGGGTCGCCCTGCGGATCGGGTTCGCGACCGGTCTGCCGTTCCCGCTGCTCATGCTGGCAGCGGGCGTCATGACCGGTCTGTTCGGCGTGATCATCGGCCTGCCGGCCCTGCGTCTGGGCGGCCTGTACCTGGCGCTCATCACGCTCATGGCGGCGGCGGCGATCTCGATCGTGCTGCAGCAGACCAACTTCCCCAACGGCGGTACCGGGTTCCTCGGGTACTCGATCACCGGCTCGGGCACGGCGGCGCTGCGGCGCCCGGACATCGCCCAGCAGACCGAGGGCTTCTTCCGCTACACGCTCATCGTCGGCGCGCTCATGTTCCTGCTGGCGTGGATCCACGTCCGCGGCAAGCCGGGGCGCGCCTGGGCGGCGATCCGCCAGAGCCAGCCGGCCGCGCTGGCCGGCGGCGTGAACATCACGCTGTACAAGCTGTGGGCGTTCGCGCTCGCCGCCTTCATGACCGGCGTGATGGGCTGCATCCTGGCGGCATCGGGCGGCGGGCTGACGATCCTGCAGTTCCCGACGCAGGAGTCGATCTCGCTGCTCGCAGCGGTGTTCATCGGCGGGGTCTACGGGTTCTCCGGCGCGGTCGTCGCGGGCGTCTTCACGAAGCTCGTGCCCGCGCTGCTCGACAACTGGAACCTCCCGCCCGATCTGCTGCTCATCCTGTTCGGCGTCGGCGTCCTGCAGGTGCTGCTCACGGCGCCGCAGGGTCTCGCGGTCCAGTTCCCGAAGGACATGGCCAAGCTCGGCCGGCTCATCGCCAGGCCGTTCACGCGAGGCAGCAAGGCGAAGGCCGAGGAGGCTGCACGGTGATCACGATCTCCGACCTCACCGTGCAGTTCGGCGGCGTGAAGCCGCTGGACAGCGTGGACGTCGAGTTCCCGGTCGGGACCTGCGGTCTCATCGGGCCCAACGGCGCGGGGAAGACGACGTTCTTCAATGTGCTGAGCGGGTTCGTCAACCCGAAGTCCGGCAGCGTCATGGCGTTCGACACCGACCTGTTCGCGATGCCGCACTACCGGCGTGCGCGCTGGGGGCTGCGGCGGACGTTCCAGACCGAGCAGGCGATCGAGGAGCTCTCGGTCTACGACAACGTCGCGATGGTGCACGAGCACTGGGGCGAGAACCGCAGCCAGCGCCGCGACGACGTCATGGGCGCCCTCGGGTTCGTCGGGCTCGACCACCTCGATCCGCGCTCGAAGGTCGGCGTGCTCGACGCACGCGACCGCCGGCTCGTGGAGATCGCGCGCGCGGTCGTCGGCCGCCCGCGCCTCGTGCTCCTCGACGAGCCGGCCGCCGGCCTGCCCGACGAGGAGACCGAGCACCTCGCCGGGGTCATCCGCAACATCCCCGAGCACATGGGCGCGCTCGTGATCCTGGTGGACCACGACATGAGCCTGGTGCAGAACACGTGCTCGATCACCGCTGTGCTCGACTTCGGCAAGCTCATCGCCGCCGGCCCGACGGCCGAGGTGCTGCGCAACGAGCACGTCATCAAGGCCTATCTGGGCACGGAGGACGATGAGCTGTGACTGCCACGGTTGAAGCGCCCGCGACGACGAACCTGCGGATCGAGGACCTGCACGTCGACCGCGGTGCGCGCGAGGTCCTGGAGGGCGTGTCGATCGACATCACGCCCGGCGAGGTCACCGCGCTCCTCGGCCCCAACGGTGCGGGCAAGTCGTCCCTGGTCCTGACGGTCGGCGGGGCGCTGCGCGCCACGTCGGGCCACATCTGGCTCGGCGATCAGGACCTCAGCCACCGCAAGCCGGAGAAGATCCGCGCGCTCGGCATCGCCGTCGTGCCCGAGGGCCGGCGGCTGCTGCGTGACCTGACGGTGGAGGACAACCTCCGCGTCGCCACGTACACGATGCCGCGAGGCGATGCGGCCGGCGGCATCGACCACGCGCTCGAGCTCTTCCCCGAGCTGCGCAAGCGGTGGGACGTCACGGCCGGCCAGCTGTCCGGCGGCGAGCAGCAGATGGTCGTGCTCGCCCAGGCGCTGGTGTCGCGCCCGAAGTTCATCCTCGTGGACGAGCTGTCGCTCGGTCTCGCGCCCGTCATCGTCAAGCGGCTGGCGCCCGTGCTGAGTGACGTCGCCGCCACCGGTGTCGGCGTGCTGCTCATCGAGCAGTTCGCGCACGTTGCACTCGCCGTGTCGAAGAGCGCCTACGTCATCGAGGGCGGGCAGATCCGCTACAAGGGGACGGCCGCGGAGCTCAAGGAGCGACCGGAGCTGCTGCAGTCGGCGTACCTGCTGCGCGACGCCGACGAGGGCGTCGTGGAGGAGATCGAGGCCGAGGCGGACGCCGAGGAGCAGCCCAAGGGCTGAGGACGGGAGCGGGCGCTACCGCCCGCGCAGCCGGTCGAGGACCTCGTCGGTCCACTCCTGGGTGCGCATGATCCGGTAGCGCTCGCACGTCAGCCGCGCGTAGGCGTCGGCCTTCGTCTCGCCCTTGCGGACGAGGCCGGCGTCCTCGAGCAGCGCGATCGCCGGCAGCAGCTCCTCGTGGTACCAGCGCAGCGCGACGCGGTCGCGCTCGAGGAACTGATGCTCGGCCTGCATGATCCGATAGCCCCAGGCCTCGACGCCCTCCGCGAGCTCGCCGTAGCGCCACGGGTCGCTCAGGCGGATGAGGTCGCGGGCGGCCAGCGGCAGCGGCACGCGCTCCCAGAACAACCGCTCGTGCCCCTTGAGCGGCAGGTCGGCGATGCGGATCGAGCGGTCGGCGCCGACACGCGTGAGGACGTCGACGACGTGCGCGTCGATCGTGTCCTGCCCGTGCGCGCGGGCGACGGAGACCCGGTGGTGCCCGTCGCGCACGAAGTGGGCGTCGCCGACCCGGTAGACCTCGATCGGCGGGAAGGCCTCGCCGCGCCGTCGCGCGAGCGCGATGCGCTCCCAGCGCGGGCGCACGCGGCCTGAGGTGGGGCGGAAGCGGCGGTCGAAGTCGCGCGTGCGGTCGACGGAGCCGACGATGCTGTCGAGGCTGATCGACTTGAGTCCGACGTCGCGCTCGCCCACCCGGCCGAGGGCGTCGACGACCTCGTCGAAGGGCAGCACGGCCCCGACGTCCTCGGGTTGACGGAGCAGCAGGCTGCCGATCCGGGAGAGCACGGCGCCCCGGCGCGCGCGGAGGAAATCGTCCTGCGCGTCGGCCTGCGGCATGCCAGTGTCGCGTGGTGGCACGCCTGCATGATGCGCTCCAGATACCGGGTGTCCAAGTGCGGACCGTCACGCACGCCGCTCGCGTGCTTATGATCGCGCGCCATGGAAGCCAGCCAGATCACCCCGCCCCAGGGACCGCAGGTCGGCGACAAGGGCCTCAAGAAGGACGCACTGGGCTTCGTATCCAGCCTGGTCATCGGGGTGGCGTCGACCGCCCCGGGCTACTCGCTGGCCGCGACCCTCGGGTTCATCGTCGCGGTGACGGGGATCGGGCTGCAGGCACCGGCGGTGCTGCTCGTGTCGTTCATCCCGATGCTGCTCATCGCCGCGGCCTACTACTACATGAACCGCGCGGACCCGGACTGCGGCACCACCTTCTCGTGGGTGACGCGGGCGATGGGGCCGACGCTGGGCTGGCTCGGCGGCTGGGCGATCATCGTCGCCGACATCATCGTCATGGCCAACCTCGCGCAGATCGCGGGGCTGTACTCGTTCCTGCTCGTCGACTGGCAGAGCGCTGCGGACTCGACGGTCGCGGTCACGGCCGTCGGCATCGTCTGGATCGCGATCATGACCGCGATCACCACGATCGGCATCGAGCTGTCGGCGAAGACCCAGGTCGGCCTGCTCGGAGCCGAGGTCATCACGCTCGTCCTCTTCGCCGTCGTCGCGCTCGCCAAGGTCGCGTTCGGCACCGCTCCTCCGACGGCGGTCGATCCCAGCATCAACTGGTTGAACCCCTTCGCGATCGACTCCTTCGACGCGCTCGTATCGGGCGTCCTGTTGGGGGTGTTCATCTACTGGGGCTGGGACAGCACCGTCACCGTCAACGAGGAGAGCCGGGACTCCTCGGAGGGACCGGGGAAGGCGGCGCTGCTGGCGACGGTGATCCTGCTCGCGATCTACATCGTCGTCTCCTACGCCGCGCAGGCCTTCGCGGGGCCGCAGGAGCTCATCGACAACGCCGACGACGTGCTCAGCGTCCTGGGCAACGACGTGTTCGGCAGTCCGCTCGACAAGATCTTGATCATCGCCGTGCTGACGTCCGCGGCCGCGTCGACGCAGACCACCATCCTCCCGACCGCACGTACGTCGCTCTCGATGGCTCGCGCCCGGGCGATCCCGGCCAAGTTCGGCGAGGTCCACCCGCGCTACCTCACGCCGCACGTCTCCACGATCCTCATGGGCGTCCTGTCGATCGTCTGGTACGTCGGGCTGACGATCATCAGCGAGAACATCCTGTTCGACTCCCTCGCGGCGCTCGGCCTGATGATCGCCTTCTACTACGGGCTCACCGGCTTCGCGTGCACGATCTACTACCGGCGCGAGCTGACCAAGAGCGCCAAGAACATCCTGCTCATCGGGGTCGCGCCGCTGCTCGGCGGCATCATCCTGCTCGCGATCTTCGTGAAGTCGGTGATCGACTACGCGGACCCGGCGAACTCGGAGTCCGGGGACTCGTGGTTCGGCCTCGGGCCGCCGCTCGTCATCGGGATCTTGTTCCTCGTCATGGGCCTCGTGCTCATGTACTGGTGGCGCTTCACCGCCGGCCGGGAGTTCTGGCAGCGGCGGCCGGAGGTCGTCGATCCGGCGATCGCGTCGGGCCAGAAGCAGGCAGAGGTCGATCCGGAGCTGCTCAATGACTGATCCACGTCCGATCGTCGTCGGCTACGACGGCCGCGCGGGGTCGCACGCCGCGCTCGACGAGGCGCTGCGGCTCGCCGAGGACCTCGGCGCGCCGGTCGTCGCGGTCTTCTCGTTCGAGCCCACGCGGCTCGGCGGGGAGGCCCGCGACCTCGACGACGCCGTCACCGAGCGAGCGCGCGTCGTCCTGGAGGAGGTCACGGGCCGCGCGGCCGGCACCGGGGTGGCGGTGGAGACCGTGCATCGCCAGCAGTCGCCGTCGGAGGGGCTGCTGGCGGAGGCCGAGGACCGGCACGCGCAGATGCTCGTGGTGGGGTCGACCGGGGAGGGGCCGCTGCGCGGGATCCTCGTGGGGTCGACGCCCTACAAGCTGCTGCACCTCAGCACCCGGCCGGTCCTCGTCGTGCGCGCGGTCTGAGCGCGGGGTGGTAGATTCGCCCTGGATGTCGTTCACCGCGCTCGACCTGCTTCTCCTTCTCCTCCCCCGCTAGGGGGAGATATCGCGTGGCGGCCGCTGAAGCCGCGAGCCATCGAGAAGAAGCAGACGGAACGAGCCGAGAAGGAGAGAACGACATGCAGCACGTGCAGATCTTCGACACGACCCTGCGGGACGGCGAGCAGTCCCCTGGGATCTCGCTGAACACGGCGGAGAAGCTCGAGATCGCCCATCAGCTGGCGCGCCTCGGCGTCGACGTCATCGAGGCCGGGTTCCCGATCGCCTCGCCGGGCGACTTCGAGGCCGTCCAGGCCATCGCCAGGGAGGTCGACGGTCCAGTCATCACCGGCCTGGCGCGCGTGAACCCGGGGGACGTCGAACGTGCATGGGAGGCCGTACGCGACGCGGCACGACCTCGGATCCACACGTTCGTCTCCACGTCCGACATCCACATCGTCCATCAGCTGCAGTCCACACGCGAGGACGTCAAGGGCCTGGCGCGGGCGGCGGTCGCGCAGGCCAAGGAGCACCTCGACGACGTCGAGTTCTCGCCGATGGACGCCACGCGCGCCGACGTCGAGTTCACTGCCGAGGTCATCCAGATCGCGCTGGACGAGGGCGCGACGGTCATCAACATCCCCGACACCGTCGGGTACACGATGCCGCACGAGTACGCGGAGTTCCTGACGCGCCTGTACGAGCTTGTGCCGAAGCTGCACGACGCGACGCTCTCCGTGCACTGCCACGACGACCTGGGCCTGGCCGTCGCCAACTCGTTCGCCGGCGTCCTGGCCGGGGCGCGCCAGGTCGAGTGTGCGATCAACGGCATCGGCGAGCGCGCGGGCAACGCGTCGCTCGAGGAGATCGTGATGCTGCTGCGCACGCGCGGCGACGCCGTCGGCTTCGACACGCGGGTCAACACCCAGGAGATCGCGCGGTCCTCGCGACTCGTCTCGCGTCTGACCGGCTACCCGGTGCAGCCCAACAAGGCGATCGTGGGGCGCAACGCCTTCGCGCACGAGTCCGGCATCCACCAGGACGGCGTCCTGAAGGAGCGCACGACCTACGAGATCATGGACGCGCGCAGCATCGGCCTGGAGGGCAACGACCTCGTGCTGGGCAAGCACTCCGGCCGCCACGCGCTGCGCCAGGCCCTGGAGGACCTCGGGTATCCGGTCGACGGCCAGGTGCTCCGGACGGCGTTCGAGCGCTTCAAGGCGCTGGCGGACAAGAAGAAGCAGGTCACGGCGATGGACCTCGAGGCGCTCGTCACCGACGAGCTGCGCGACGAGATCTCCGGCTACGCCCTCGAGTGGTTCGACGTCGACGCGTCCTCGCGCCGGCCGCCGCACGCCACGGTCTCGGTGACGATGCCGGACGGGTCGAGCTCGGAGGGCTCGTTCACCGGCGATGGCCCGGTCGACGCGATCTTCCACGCGATCAACACGGCGACGGGAGTGGACGCACGGCTGCGCGAGTTCCGCGTCGACGCGGTGACGGGCGGCCAGGACGCGCTCGGCGAGGTGTCGGTGGTGCTCGAGGTCGAGGGGCGCAGCGCATCCGGTCAGGGGGTCGCGACCGACATCCTGCAGGCGGCGGGCGTCGCCTACACGCGCGCCCTGACGGTGGTCGTCCACCGCACGCGCACCGAGGCGGAGCCCGCGCTCGCCACGGACGCGGTCGCGACCCCCTGATCGCGTTCCTGCGGTCGAGCAACGCGGGTGTGGAACCCCATGGGTCCCGAGCACCCAGAGGATTCCACGCCCGCGCTGACTCGGCCGATCCCTACGCCGCCGGAACCGGCTCCGGCGCCGCGACCGGATCGACCGTCCAGTCCGGGTGGCCCGGCATGGGCGGCGTGGTCTCGTCGTAGAGCCACGCGTGCAGGAACGGGCCGACGTCGCGTCCGGCGACCTTCGACGCAAGGGCGACGAAGTCGGCGGTGCTCGCCACGCCGTTCTCGTACGTGCTCACCCACGCGCGCTCGAGCGCGTCGAACGCATCCGGGCCGATCTCCTGGCGCAGCGCATAGAGCACGAGCGCTCCGCCCTCGTACACGTTCGGGCTGAACAGCCCGTTCAGCGTGCCGTCCGGCGGCACCGCCACCGGGCCGTACTGCGCGCGGTAGTCGTCGGCCGCGGCGTACGCGGCACGCATGTAGCTCTCGATGTCCGCGTAGCCCTCCTCGCCGAACAGCCCGGCGCTGTCCTCCGCGAGCTGGCCGTGCTCCTCGGCGTAGTTGATCTCGTACCAGGTCGCGTGGCCCTCGTTGAGCCAGATGTCGCTCCACTCGTACGGCGCGACGCTGTCGCCGAACCACTGGTGGGAGAGCTCGTGGACCATCGTCGGCTCCCACACGCCCTGCGGCAGCTGGGTGAACCAGCTGAGGCCGTACACCGACAGCGTCTGGGTCTCCAGCGCGAACGGGATGTCGTCGACGACGAGCGATCCGTAGATGCCGAACGGGTAGCGGCCGACGCGCGCCTGCATCCACGGGATCTGGGCCGTCACGGTCGACAGCGCGGGGTCGAGCTGCGCGGTCAGCCGCTTCGGCGTCACGTCGCGCACGGTGACGCCCTCGACGGCGCCGCGCTCGGTGACGTCGTAGTCACCCGCGGCGATCTGGACGAGCTCGGTCGCCATCGGCCGGCGCAGGTCGTAGTTCCACACGGTCCGGCCGGGCTCGGGCGTCGTCTTGGACACGAGATCGCCGTTGGCGACCGCGGTCATCCCGTCGGGCACATCGAGGTGGAACGTGAACGTCGCCTTGTCGCGGGGGTGGTCGTTGGAGGGCAGGAACAGGTGCGCGAAGTTGGGCTGCGCCGCCGTCGCCGTGCCGTCGGGCGTGTAGAAGAACGCCGACGAGGAGTCCACCTCGGGATCGACGGCTGTCGGCGTCGCCGTGTACCGGGCCACCACGACGCGGAACCTCGAGCCCTTGTGGACCGGCTTCTCGGGCGTGATGACGATGTCCTCGCCGTCCTGCACGACGGCCGCCGGGCGCCCGTTCACCGCGACGGCGCCGTAGCTCGTCCCGGCCCAGTCCAGGTCGAAGCTCGAGAGCGACTGCGTCGCCTTCGCGTCGATCGTCACGGTCCCGGTGACCGGGCTCGCCGGCGCGGCCGTCGGGTAGCGCCAGGCGATGTCGTAGTGCCAGACGTCATAGCCCCCGTTGCCCAGCGTGGGGTAGAGGCGGTCGCCGATGCCGGCGGCTCCAGGGCTCGGTGGCCGGCCACCGGCGGCGGCGACGCCCGGCAGCGCCAGAGCGAGGACGACGGCGCCGGCAGCGACTGCCGCGCGCACAGGTCGGAGGATCATGTGCGCATGCTCTCGTGTTCGTGACGATCGCAACGCGCCAAGCGCCGTTGATTACGCTCGTATGCGATAGCGTACGCGCCGTGGCCGCCCCCTCCGTCACCGACGTCCCGATCGGCCGGCGCATCCGGGCGCTGCGCGAGCACATGGACCTGAGCCTGCGCGATCTCGCCGGGCGCTCCGGTGTCTCCGCGCCGATGCTCAGCCAGGTCGAGCGGGGGGAGACGAGCCCCACCCTGCAGGTGGCGCAGCGGATCGCCGCTGGCCTGGACCTCAGGCTCAGCCAGCTGCTGCGCCTGGACGAGTCCGGCGCCGTCTCGATCACCCGTGCACGGGAGCGCCGCCAGGGCGGGACGGCGGGCCACAGCTACGAGGTCCTGACGCCACCGGAGCCCGGCCAGCGCGCCGAGCTCTCGCGCCACGTCCTCGCACCGGGCGCCGCCACCGGCGGCCCGGGCGACCCCCCGATCCACGAGCCCGGCGCCCGCGAGGTCGCCTTCGTGGACACGGGCGACGTCGTCCTCGACATCGACGGCGAGCGCCACCCGCTCGCCGAGGGCGACTGCGTCACGTTCGACGCCGACCTTCCCCATCACTTCGAGAACCCCGGCGAGGGCGAGGCCGTACTGCTCGCCGTCGTCGCCGCCGGCCTGCGGAGGAGCTGACCCACATGTCCCAACCGACCACGCTGTTCGAGAAGATCTGGCAGCGCCACGAGGTGGCGCCCGACCTCATCTACATCGACCTCCACCTCGTCCACGAGGTCACGAGCCCACAGGCGTTCGACGGCCTGCGGATGGCCGGCCGCAAGGTCCGCCGCCCGGACCGGACGCTCGCCACCGCCGACCACAACGTGCCGACCGACGGCACGACCACGGCCGACCGCATCAAGGACCAGCTCAGCCGCGTCCAGGTCGAGACGCTGGAGGCCAACTGCGAGGAGTTCGGCGTGCCGCTCTTCTCGCTCGGCAGCGAGCACCAGGGCATCGTGCACGTCATCGGTCCCGAGCTGGGCGTGACCCAGCCGGGCATGACGATCGTCTGCGGCGACAGCCACACCGCGACGCACGGCGCCTTCGGAGCGCTCGCCTTCGGCATCGGCACGAGCGAGGTCGAGCACGTCCTCGCCACCCAGTGCCTCGTGCAGCACAAGCCCAAGTCGATGCGCATCAACTACGTCGGCTCGATGGGCAACGGCGTCACCGCCAAGGACCTCATCCTCGCCACGATCGGCCAGATGGGCGTGGCCGGCGCGGCCGGTCACGTGGTCGAGTTCTCGGGCGACGTCATCCGCGGGCTCTCGATGGAGGGCCGCATGACGATCTGCAACATGACCATCGAGGGCGGCGGCCGCGCGGGCATGATCGCGCCGGACGAGACGACCTTCGGCTGGGTCCGCGACCACGGCGGCGCGGTGCAGGAGGACTGGCACGAGCTGTTCACCGACGAGGGCGCGACGTTCGACAAGGAGATCACCGTCGACGTCGACGCGATCAGCCCCCAGGTCACGTGGGGCACGAACCCGGAGATGGTCATCGGCGTCGCCGATGCGGTGCCCGAGCCTCAGGACGACGGCGACGAGCGGGCGCTGCACTACATGGGCCTCGAGCCCGGGACGCCGATGGTCGAGGTGAAGCTCGACCGCGTCTTCATCGGCTCGTGCACGAACTCGCGGATCGGCGACCTGCGCGAGGCCGCGTCGGTCGTGAAGGGCCGCAAGGTCGCGTCGCACGTCAATGCGATGGTCGTTCCCGGCTCCGCGCTCGTGAAGGCACAGGCCGAGGAGGAGGGCCTCGACGAGGTCTTCCGCGCGGCCGGTTTCGACTGGCGCGGCGCGGGCTGCTCGATGTGCCTTGGCATGAACCCCGACATCGCCGCCCCCGGCGAGCGCGTCGCCTCCACGAGCAATCGCAACTTCGAGGGCCGGCAGGGCAAGGGCGCCCGCTCGCACCTCGTCTCGCCTCGGATGGCGGCCGCAGCCGCGATCGAGGGCCACTTCGTCGACATCAGGACGTGGGAGTCATGAAAGCCATCGAGACGATCACCGGGCGCGTGTCGGTGCTGATGCGCGACGACATCGACACCGACCAGATCATCCCCAAGCAGTTCCTCAAGCGGGTCGAGCGGACCGGCTTCGGCGAGTTCCTGTTCTACGACTGGGCGAAGGAGCCGGGTTGGGACCTCCCGGTCAACCAGGTGCTCGTGGCGGGCCGGAACTTCGGCTGCGGGTCCAGCCGCGAGCACGCTCCGTGGGCGCTCGAGGACTACGGGTTCCGCGCGATCATCGCGCCGTCGTTCGCCGACATCTTCAAGTCGAACTGCACGAAGGTGGGGCTGCTGCCGGTGCAGCTCACCGCCGACGAGGTCGCCGCGATCGCGGAGGCGGGGGAGTGCCAGGTCGACCTGTCCGAGCAGGAGGTCCGCTGGCCGGGCGGGACCGCGCACTTCGACATCGACCCGAACATCAAGCACCGGCTGCTCAACGGCCTCGACGACATCGGCGAGACGCTGCAGCTGGGCGACGCGATCGACGCGTTCGAGGCCGACCGCCAGGGGCCGTCGAAGCCGACCACCGCGCTCGTCTCGTGAGCACGCGCACGTGGGACGCGGCGACGTACGACCGCGTCTCGGCTCCGCAGGTCTCCTGGTCGGAGGCGATCCTCGACCGCCTCGAGCTGCAGGGCGATGAGCTCGTGCTCGACGCCGGCTGCGGCTCGGGGCGCGTCACCGAGCTGCTCCTGCAGCGCCTGCCCAAGGGCCGCGTCATCGCGCTGGACGCCGACGCCGACATGGTCCGCGCGACGCGTGAGCGCTTCGCCGGCGACCCGCGCGTCGAGGTCGTCCATCAGAGCCTCAGCGAGATGGAGCTGGCCGAGCCGGTCGACGCCGTGTTCTCTGGCGCGACGTTCCACTGGGTCCTCGACCACGACGAGCTGTTCGCGCGCATCGGCCGCGCCACCAAGCCCGGCGGGCGCATCAGCGCGCAGTGCGGGGGCGAGGGCAACATCGCCCACGTCAAGGCGATCGCCGACCGGCTGTACCCCGGCGAGCCGCCGCACACGTGGAAGTACGCCGGCACGGAGGAGACCCGTGAGCGCCTCGAGCGCAACGGGTTCACCGACGTGCAGACGTGGCTGCAGCCGGCGCCCATCACCCCGCCGGAGCCACTCACGTTCCTCGGTGACGTCATCCTCGGCCCCTATGTGCAGCTCCTGCCCGAGGACCAGCGCATGCCGTTCGCGCAGAGCGTGCTGGACGAGCTCGACGACCCGCCGGTCCTCGACTACGTCCGCCTGAACATCGTCGCCCGAAAGGCCGCCTGATGCCGCACGTCGTCGTCCTGCCCGGAGACGGGATCGGCCCCGAGGTCGCCGCCCCGGCGGTGGCGATCCTCCGGCAGCTCGTCCCGGACGTCACGACCGAGGAGCAGCCCTTCGGCGGCGCGTCGATCGACGCGAACGGCACCGCGCTCACCGACGACGTCCTCGCTGCGTGCACGGCGTCGGACGCCGTGCTCCTGGCGGCCGTGGGCGGCCCGAAGTGGGACACCACGGACCCGTCCAAGCCGCGTCCCGAGCAGGGCCTGCTCGGCCTGCGCAAGGGGATGGGCCTGTACGCGAACCTCCGCCCGGTCCGACCGGTCCCGGCGCTCTACGACGCCAGCCCGCTCAAGCGCGAGGTCATCGAGGGCACCGACCTGCTCGTCGTCCGCGAGCTGACCGGCGGCATCTACTTCGGCGAGAAGACGCGCACCGAGGACAGCGCGAGCGACCTCTGCGCCTACACCGTCACCGAGATCGACCGCATCGCCCGGACCGCGTTCGGCGCCGCGCGGCGCAAGGTCACGAGCGTCGACAAGGCCAACGTCCTGGAGACATCGCGGCTCTGGCGCGCGACGGTCGTCGACGTCGCCGCGGACTTCGACGTCCCGCTCGAGCACGTGCTCGTCGACAACGCCGCCATGCAGCTCGTTTCCCACCCGAGCGACTTCGACGTCATCGTCACCGAGAACATGTTCGGCGACATCCTCAGCGACGAGGCCGCCATGATCACGGGCTCGATCGGGATGCTGCCGAGCGCGTCGCTCGGCGAGCCCGGCACCCCCGGGATGTTCGAGCCCGTGCACGGTTCGGCGCCGGACATCGCGGGCCAGGGGATCGCCAACCCGCTGGCGATGTTCCTCTCGGTCGCGATGTTGCTGCGCCATGGCCTCGGTTTGGATTCCGAGGCGGCCGCCCTAGAATCGGCCGTGGACTCGGCTCTGCGCGACGGGCTGCGCACCCGCGATCTGGGAGGCGACGCCACCACCGAGCAGGCCACCCAGGCAGTCCTCGACCACCTGCACCAAGGGAGCTGACGTGAAGCAAGCGGACCTCATCTGGATGAACGGCGAGTTCGTCGCATGGGAGGACGCGAAGGTTCACGTACTGACGCACGGCCTCCACTACGGCACCGGCGTCTTCGAGGGCATCCGCTGCTACGACACGGAGATCGGCCCGGCCGTGTTCCGCCACAAGGACCACATCGACCGGCTGTACAAGTCGGCCGAGCTGTACTACATGCCGATCCCGTACACGCCGGAGCAGATCCGGCAGGCGACGCTCGAGCTCATCGGCAAGAACGGCATGCGCTCCTGCTACATCCGGCCGATCGCCTACCGCGGCTACGGGACCATGGGCCTGTTCCCGCTCGACGCGCCGGTCGACGTGACGATCGCCGTCTGGGAGTGGGGCGCCTACCTCGGCGACGAGGGCGTGCGCGACGGCATCCGCGCGAAGGTCTCGAGCTGGCGGCGGATCTCCAACGACAGCCTCATCCCGCACGCCAAGGCGTCGGGCCAGTACCTCAACTCGATCCTCGCGAAGATCGAGAGCCACAAGGCCGGCTACGAGGAGGCGATCCTCCTCGACGACCACGGCTTCGTGTGCGAGGGCTCGGGCGAGAACATCTACGCGGTGCGCGACGGGGTCATCGTCACCCCGCCGCAGACCGCCGGGATCCTCGACGGCATCAACCGCAAGGCGATCATCCAGATCGCGCGCGACCTCGGCTTCGAGGTCGTCGAGCGCGACCTCGCCCGAGCCGAGCTGTACCTGGCCGAGGAGGTCTTCCTCACCGGCACGGCCGCGGAGCTGGTGCCCGTTCGCGAGGTCGACGACCACGCGGTCGGCACGGGCAAGCCCGGCGAGATCACGAAAGCGGTGCAGACCGCGTTCCACGACGCCCTCTACGGCCGGACCGAGCGTTACCGCGAGTGGCTCGATCCCGTGCCGGTGCCATCGCCGGTCCGATGATCGAGCTCTACGACGCCACCCTGCGCGACGGGATGCAGGGTGAGGGGCTGTCGCTCACGGCAGCCGAGAAGCTGCGCGTGGCCCACGCCCTCGACGGGCTCGGCCTGCACCTCATCGAGGCCGGGTTCCCGTCGTCGAACCCGAAGGAGATCGAGCTCTTCGGCCTGCTCGCCCGCGAGCAGTTCAAGACCGCGCAGATCGCGGCGTTCGGGATGACCCGGCGCCGCGACCTGACGGCGGACGCCGATCCGGCCCTGCGGGTCCTGGCCGACTGCTTCGCACCCGTCTGCACGATCGTGGGCAAGACGTGGGGTCTGCACCTGGAGAAGGTCGTCCGCGTCGACCGCGAGGACAACCTCGCGATGATCGAGGAGTCCGTCGCGTTCCTCGTCGCGCAGGGCAAGCGCGTCATCTACGACGCCGAGCACTTCTTCGACGGCTGGCGCGACGACCGCGCGTACGCGCTGCGGTGCCTGCGGGCCGCGGTCGCCGGCGGCGCCGAGCGGGTCGTCCTGTGCGACACGAACGGCTCCTCGCTGCCCGGTCAGATCGCCGAGGCGACGGCCGGCGTGTGCGCCGGGCTGGACGGCCACCCGGTCGGCATCCACTGCCACGACGACTGCGGGGTCGGCGTCGCGAACTCGCTCGCGGCCGTCGAGGCGGGCGCCACGCACGTCCAGGGGACGATGAACGGCGTCGGCGAGCGCACCGGCAACGCGAACCTCGTGACCATCACGGCCAACCTGCAGGTCAAGCTCGGCCACGAGGTGCTGCCGCCCGCGAGCCTGGAGCGACTGACGGCGACCGCGCACTACGTCGACGAGCTGCTGAACCTCGTGCCGAACCCGAGCCAGCCCTACGTCGGCCGCAACGCGTTCGCGCACAAGGGCGGCATGCACATCGCCGGCGTCCGTGCCGACGCGACGACCTTCGAGCACATCGATCCGACCACGGTGGGCAACCGCCGCGAGATGGTGGTCTCCGAGCTCTCCGGCCGCGGAACGGTGCTCGAGAAGGCGCAGGACGCCGGCCTGACGGTCGACGGCCCCACGGCCGAGCGCGTCCTCGAGCGGCTCAAGGCCCTCGAGCACGGCGGCTACCAGTTCGAGGCCGCCGACGGGTCGTTCGAGCTGCTCATCCGGAAGGAGAGCGGCGACTACGAGCCGCTGTTCCGGCTGGAGTCCTGGCGGGTCATCGTCGAGCAGCGCGCCGACGGCAAGGTCGACACCGAGGCGACGGTGAAGGTCTGGCTCGAGGGCGAGCGCTACGTGCGCACCGCCGAGGGCAACGGCCCCGTGAACGCGCTCGACGCGGCGCTGCGCTCGGCGATCGTCGAGATCCACCCGCACCTGCGCGACATCGAGCTCGTCAACTACAAGGTCCGCATCCTCGACGAGGCGAAGGGCACCGGTGCGATCACGCGGGTGCTCATCGACGCGAGCGACGGTGAGCAGGTCTGGGGCTCGATCGGCGTGGGCGAGAACGTCATCGCCGCCTCCTGGCAGGCGCTCGTCGACTCGCTCGAGCAGCCGATGCAGCCGGGTCGCGCCGAGGCCGCGGCGGCAGCCCGCAGGGCATAGTGGAGGAGGTTCCGCTCGCACGACCGGTGCTGGGCGAGCCGGAGGAGCAGGCGGTCATCGAGGTCCTGCGGTCCGGGCACCTGTCGCTTGGACCGCGCGTTCCGGAGTTCGAGCGGCGCTTCGCCGCGCGGCTGGGCGTGCCGCACGCGAGCGCCGTGTCGTCGGGCACCGCCGGCCTGCACCTCGCGCTGCGGGCGGTCGGCGTCGCCGACGGCGACGAGGTCGTCACATCGCCGTTCTCGTTCGTCGCGAGCGCGAACGCCCCGATCTACGAGGGCGCCAGGCCGGTCTTCGCCGACATCGACCCGAGGACGCTGAACCTCGACCCGGAGGCGGCGCGGGCGGCGATCACCGACCGCACGACCGCGATCCTGCCGGTCCACATCTTCGGCTACCCGGCCGACCTGCCCGCGTTCGAGTCGATGGGGCTGCCGATCGTCGAGGACGCGTGCGAGGCGCTCGGCGCGATCCACGCGGACGGCACGCCGGTCGGCGGCCGCGGGAACCCGGCGGTGTTCGGGTTCTACGCCAACAAGCAGCTCACGACGGGGGAGGGCGGGCTCATCGCGCTCGGCGACCCCGAGCGCAAGGCGCGCATCGACTCCGAGCGCAACCAGGGCCGCGCGCCGGACATGGGCTGGCTCGACCACGACCGGCTCGGCTTCAACTACCGGCTCACCGACATCGCCTGCGCGATCGGCATCGCCCAGCTCGACCGCCTCGACGACATGCTCGCCGCCCGGGCGCGGGTGGCCGGCTGGTACCGCGAGCTGCTCGGGGGGATCGACGGTCTCGGGCTGCCGTTCCCGGACACCGGCGGCGACGTGCGCGGCTGGTTCGTGTTCGTGGTCCAGCTCCCGCGCGGCGTCGACCGCGACGACACGGTCCGCGCGCTGCGCGAGCTCGGCGTCCAGAGCAAGCCGTATCTGCCCGCCATCCACCTCATGAGCTTCTACCGCGAGCGCTTCGGCCACCGCCCCGGCGAGTTCCCGGTGTGCGAGGACGTCGCGGAGCGCTCCCTGGCGCTGCCGTTCTTCCCCGAGCTGACCCAGGGGCAGGCCGAGCAGGTCGCCCGAGCGTTGCGGGCGGTGCTGCACCGCTAGCGTTGCGGCTCATGGCTACGACCAACGGCTCCCTGCGAGCGCTCGGCAGCACGGGCCTGCAGGTCTTCCCCCTCTGCCTCGGCGGCAACGTGTTCGGGTGGACCGCAGACGAGGACAACTCCTTCGCCGTCCTCGACGCGTACGTCGCGGCGGGCGGGAACTTCATCGACACGGCGAACGGCTACTCGCGCTGGGTCCCCGGCCACGACGGCGGCGAGTCCGAGCGCGTCATCGGCGCGTGGCTGGCGAAGCGCGGCAAGCGCGACGATGTCATCGTCGCGACGAAGCTCGGCAGCGACGGCGGGCTGACGCCCGACAACGTCCGCGCCCGCGCGGAGGAGTCGCTCGAGCGCCTGCAGAGCGACTACGTCGACATCATGTACGCCCACTACGACGACCTCGACACGCCGCCCGAGGTGTCGCTCGCCGCGCTCGACGAGCTCGTCAAGGAGGGCAAGGTCCGCCACCTGGCGGCCTCCAACTTCACCCCGGAGCGCCTCGACGAGGCGATCGCGACGTCCGAGCGCGAGGGCTTCGCGAAGTACGAGGTGCTCCAGCCGCACTACAACCTGCTGGAGCGGGAGTTCGAGTCCACGCTGGAGCCGGTCGCCGAGCGCCGCGGAATGGCGACGGCGCCGTACTTCGGGCTGGCCAAGGGGTTCCTGACCGGCAAGTACCGGCCGGGCCACAAGGTGGACAGTCCGCGTGCCGCGCAGATCGGCGACTACGAGACCGATCGCGGCTGGGCCGTCCTGGATGCCGTCGAGGAGGTCGCCGGGGCGCACGACGTGCCCGCCGGCGCGGTCGCGCTGGCCTGGCTGGCAGCGCAGCCGACGGTCGTCACGCCGATCGCGAGCGCGCGCAACACCGAGCAGCTCGCGCAGATCCTGCCGATGGCCGGGCTGGAGCTCAGCGACGACGAGCTCGCGAAGCTGACGGAAGCCGGGGCTTGAGCCGCTTCGCCCAACCCCAGGACCCGGTCTTCCGGGAGCTCAACACCTCGCTCGGCTTCGATCGCCGCCTCTGGCCGCACGACGTGCGTCAGTCGCGCGCCCATGCGCGGATGCTGGCCGGCGCCGGGATCATCTCCGGCGCCGACCGCGACGCGCTGCTCGCGGCGCTCGACGAGGTCGAGGCGGAGCTCGCCGAGGGGCGCTTCGCGTTCCTCCCCGACGACGAGGACATCCACATGGCGGTCGAGCGGCGGGTCACCGAGCTCGCCGGGCCGCCCGGCGGGAAGCTGCACACCGCGCGGTCGCGCAACGACCAGGTGGCGACCGACGTCGCGCTCTTCACACGCGACGCGGCCGGCACCGCGGCCGCGGGCATGGAGGCGCTCGCGTCGACGCTCGTGGACGTCGCCGAGCGCCACATCGACTGGGCGCTGCCCGGCTACACGCACCTGCAGCGCGCGCAGCCCGTCTACCTCGCACACCACCTGCTGGCGTACGTCTGGATGCTCGTCCGCGACCGCGCGCGGATGCGCTTCGTCGCCGAGGCCACCGCGATGCTGCCGCTGGGCGCCGGGGCGCTCGCCGGTGTGAACTTCGCGACCGATCGCGGCGCCGTCGCCGCCGATCTCGGGTTCTCGGGCGTCGCCCCGAACTCCATCGACGCCGTCTCCAACCGCGACTTCGTCCTCGACTACCTCAGCGCGGCCTCGACCTGCGCGATGCATCTCAGCCGCCTCGGCGCGGAGATCGTCCTGTGGGCGAGCGAGGAGTTCGGCTTCGTGACGCTCAGCGACGCGTGGTCGAGCGGCTCGTCGATCATGCCGCAGAAGAAGAACCCCGACGCGGCCGAGCTGCTGCGTGCGAAGGCACCGCGGATCGCCGCCCACCACAGCGCGCTGCTCGGGGTCATGCACGCTCTGCCGCTGACCTACAACAAGGACCTGCAGGAGGACAAGGAGCACCTCTTCGACGCCGTCGACACGCTCGAGCTGAGCCTCGCCGCGGCGCGTGGGATGCTCGCGACGGCGACCTTCCACCGCGAACGCATGGCCGACGCCGCCTCCGACGAGCTCATCGCCGCGACCGACATCGCCGACCTGCTGGTGCGCAAGGGCGTCCCGTTCCGCAGCTCGCACGGCGTCGTGGCCGGCCTCGTTCGGCTCGCCGTGGACTCGGGCCGGTCGCTCTCCGAGCTCACCGACGAGGAGCTGCGCGAGGCGTCGCCGGAGCTCGACCGCGCGACGCTCGCCGAGGTCCTCGACCAGCGGTCGTGGCTGGAGTCCAAGGTGTCGGAGGGCGGGACCTCGCTGCAGCGTGTGCGCGAGGGGCTGGACGTCGCGCGCCGCGCGCTCGAGGCCTAGCGGTCGGTGCCGCCGCCGGGCAGGCACCAGATGGCGCTCGCCATGCGCGTCGTGGACGCCGCGAAGGCGCTCGTCGGCTGCACGCTGGAGCACGAGGACGCCGTCGGCGTCATCGTCGAGACCGAGGCCTACCACGAGGTCGAGCCGGCCGCCCACTCCCACATCGGCATGACGCCGCGCAGCCGCGTGCTCTTCGAGGCGCCGGGACGGCTCTACGTCTACCGCTCCTACGGCATCCATGCGCTGGCCAACGTGGTGGTCGAGCCCGAGGGCGTCGGCGCGGCGGTGCTCATCCGCGCGCTCGAGCCGATCGAGGGCCTGGGGACGATGGCGATGCGCCGTGGCCGGACGCGGCCGGTCGACCTCTGCTCCGGGCCGGGCAAGCTGACCCAGGCGCTCGGCATCGAGCTCATCCACAACGACACGAGCGTGCGCGACGGGCCCGTCCGGATCGGCCCGCCACCGCGCGGCTGGGAGCGGCCGCGGCTCGTCGTCGGGCCCCGGATCGGCATCACGAAGGCGGCGGATCTGCCGTGGCGCTTCTGCGCGGCCGACAGCATCCACGTGTCCCGGCCGTGGCCGCCGGAGATGCGGCGCAAGGCCGCCTGAGCAGCGCTAGCCCGTGCCCGGCGTCGCGCCGCCGGCGGACGGTGCGGCGCCGCCCGCGGGATCCGGCGTCTGCGGCGTCGGCTGCGCAGGTGTCGGCGTCGCCGGCGTGGGCTGGGCCGGAGTCTGCGGCGTCGGCTGCGTGGGGGCCGGCGCGGGGGTGGGCGTGGACGTCGTCGGCGCGACACCGCCGCCGCTCGGCGCCTGCTGCGGCGTGGTCCCGGTGTCGGGGGTCCCCGTGTCGCTCGGCGTCGTGGCGCTGCCCGGCGCGGGCACCGGGGTCGTCGTCGTGGGGACGTCGCCCAGGCCCGCCTCTCGGCACCGCTCGGTCTTCTTGGCGTCCGCGTCCTCGCACTGCTTCGCGAGCTTCTGCTGGAAGAGCGCGCGCGTGCTGAGCATGAACTGCTTCCAGATCGAGGCCGGGTACGTGCCGCCCGAGACCGGCGAGCCGCGCCATTCGGTCTCCATCGGCTTCAGGCGGTCCGGGTAGCCGACCCAGACGGCGACCGTCATCGACCCCGACGCGCCGACGAACCAGGCGTCGCCGTAGTTCTCGGTCGTGCCGGTCTTGCCCCACTGCGGGACGTTCGCGCCGAGGTTCGCGTTCTTCGCCGTGCCGCTGGTGAGCACGCCCTGCAGCACGCGCGTCGTCTCGGCGGCCACGTCGGCGGGGATGACCCGCGTGCGCTCGCGCTTGTTCGTGTCGAGCACGTCGGACTTGTCGTCGCGCAGCGCGACCTTCGTGATGCCGACGGGGCCGTCCTCCGC
>Ga0070665_100000630_pt1 | contig 47966 bp, 61 predicted proteins | sample KBSS13metaG_FD_65862 | JGI IMG/M metagenome (GOLD analysis project Ga0070665, IMG submission 65862) | Switchgrass rhizosphere microbial communities from Kellogg Biological Station, Michigan, USA - KBS S1-3 metaG | ecosystem: Host-associated > Plants > Roots > Rhizosphere > Soil ...
GTCGTCGGTGCTGCCGACCGCCGCCAACGTCGAAACACGCTTCACCCGCACCATCAAGCTGAACATTCCGCTGGTTTCCGCGGCGATGGACACGGTCACCGAGAGCAAGCTGGCGATCGCACTGGCCCAGGCCGGCGGCTTGGGTGTCATCCACCGCAACCTGTCGGTCGAGCGCCAGGCGGAGGAGGTGCGGCGGGTCAAGCGCTTCGAGTCGGGCATCGTCATCAATCCGATCACCATCGCCCCCGACGCCAAGCTGGCCGAGGCGCTGCGCCTGATGGCCGATTTCGGCATCTCCGGCATTCCGGTGGTGGAAAACGGTCCTAACGGCGCGCGCGGCAAGCTGGTCGGCATCCTGACCAACCGCGATGTCCGCTTCGCCTCCGACCCTAACCAGCCGGTGTCGGAGCTGATGACCCACCAGAACCTGGTGACCGTGCATGAGACGGTGGACAAGGAGGAGGCCAAGCGCCTGCTGCACCAGCACCGGATCGAGAAGCTGCTGGTCGTCGACCCAAACTTCCGCTGCACCGGCCTCATCACCGTGAAGGACATCGAGAAGGCCGAGCTGCATCCCAGTGCGTCGAAGGACGAGAAGGGCCGCCTGCGCGCCGCCGGCGCCGTCGGCACCGGGGCGGCGGCAATCGAGCGCGCCGAAGCGCTGATCGACGCCGAAGCCGACGTGGTGGTGGTCGACACCGCCCACGGGCATTCCGAGGGCGTGCTGAAGACGGTCACGGCGGTCCGCCGCCTGTCCAATGCGGTCCAGATCGTCGCGGGGAATATCGCCACTGGCGATGGGGCCAAGGCGCTGATCGATGCCGGCGCGGACGCGGTCAAGGTCGGCATCGGCCCGGGCTCGATCTGCACCACCCGTATCGTCGCCGGCGTCGGCGTGCCGCAGCTGACCGCGATCATGGACGTGGCCGAGGCCTTGCGTGATACGGGCGTGCCGGTGATCGCCGACGGCGGCATCAAATATTCCGGCGACCTGGCCAAGGCGATCGCCGCCGGGGCCGACACCGCCATGCTGGGTTCGCTGCTGGCCGGCACCGACGAGGCGCCGGGCGAGGTCATCCTCTATCAGGGCCGTTCCTATAAGAGCTATCGCGGCATGGGCTCGCTGGGGGCGATGGCTCGCGGCTCCGCCGACCGATATTTCCAGGCCGAGGTCCGCGACCAGCTGAAGCTGGTGCCTGAGGGCGTCGAGGGCCGGGTGCCCTATCGCGGGCCCGTCGGCCCGGTGCTGCACCAGCTCGTCGGCGGCCTCAAGGCCGCGATGGGCTATACCGGTAACGCCACCATCGCCGACATGCAGCGCAACGCGGAATTCGTGCGGATCACCAATGCCGGCCTGCGCGAAAGCCACGTGCACGACATCCAGATCACGCAGGAAACGCCGAACTACCGCACCAGCGAGTGACGCCCCCTGCCCGCCTGGCGACGGCGATCGAGCTGCTGGGTCTGGTCGATTCGACCCCGCGCCCGGCCGACGCCACCGTCTCAGCCTATTTCCGCGACCGGCGCTTCATCGGCGCGAAGGACCGTGCGGATATCTCCGCGGCGGTCTATCGCACCATGCGCCGCCGGGCACGACTGACCTGGCGGCTGCAAAAGGCCGGCGCCGAACCCAGCCCTACGGCCATGCTGCTGGCCGACCTGCTGGTCGGCGAGGGCCAGGAGCTGACCCGGGTCGAGCGGCTCTTCTCGGGCGGCCCCTACGCCCCGGCGCAACTGTCGCAGGATGAGCTGGGGCTAGCGCGGCGGCTGGAGGGCCGCTCGCTGGAAAGTCCGGAGATGCCGGAAAATGTCCGCGCCGAATGCCCCGAATGGGCCGAGCCGGAAATGCGCCGCGCCCTGGGCGAGGATTTCCTGGCCCAGATGGAGGCGCTGAAGCACCCGGCGCCGCTCGACCTGCGCGTCAATGTGCTGAAGAGCACGCGCGACGCGGTGATCGCCCACCTCAACGCCGACGGGCTGAAGGCCGAGGCGTCGCACCTTTCCCCCATCGGCATCCGCATGGAGGGGCGGCCGTCGATCATGGCGCACCCGCTCTACAAGGACGGCACGATCGAGATCCAGGACGAGGGCTCGCAGCTCGTCGCCCTGATGGCCGATGCGCGGCCGGGACACGAGGTGGCGGATTTCTGCGCCGGGGCCGGCGGCAAGACGCTGGCGATGGCCGCCGCGATGAACAACAAGGGCCGGGTGATCGCCAGCGACGTGCTGGCCAACCGCCTCAACCGCGCCAAGGAACGCTTCCGCCGCGCCGGCGTCCACAATATCCAGACCCACCCGATCACCGGCGAGACCGACCCCTGGATCAAGCGCCACAAGGGCCGCTTCGACCGCGTGCTGGTCGACGCGCCGTGCAGCGGCACCGGCACCTGGCGCCGCAACCCCGACCAGCGCTGGCGCTCGCTCGGCCCCGGCCTGGCCGACCTGCTCCCGCTCCAGGGCCGCCTGCTGCAGAGCGCATCGCGCCTGGTGAAGCCGGGCGGCCGGCTGATCTATGCCACCTGCTCGATGCTGCCGGCCGAGAATGAAGATCATGCAGAGGCCTTCCAGGCTGCCAATCCGGATTTCACGCTGGTCTCCGCCGCGGATATCTGGCGCGAGGCCGTCTGGCCCGAAGGCGGACCGGAAGCGCCGACCGCCCCATACTTGCGCTTGACCCCGGCGACGCACGACACGGATGGGTTCTTTGCCGCTGTGTTCGAACGGAAGGCTGACGTCCCTAACTCCGCGGCAGCGGAAATCCAAATTTGAAGCACCAAGACACCAAGGCACCAAGTTAAAGCCGGAAATCCGGTTTCTTCTGGGTGCCCTTGGTATCCTGGTGCCTTGGTGTTTCCTCTTCGGATTTTGGCGTCGGCACCCCCTTGGAAAATCCGCCGTCCACCGAAAATATAGGCCATGGAGATTTTCATCCGTCCGGCCGGACCGGCCGATGCCGAGGAGATTGCCAGGGTTCAGGCGATCACCTGGCGCGCCACCTATGCGCGGCAGCTTTCGGCGGAATCGCTGGCCCGGGTCGAGACCGCCTGGGACGCACGGCACTGGCGCCATGGGCTGGAGCGGGTCGACGACCGCGCCATCACCCTGGTGCTGGAGGCGCGGGAAGTGGGCATCGTCGGCTTCGGCGTCGCCGGCCGGCGGCGCGGCGGGCGCGACCTGGCGCTGCACCCCTACGAGGGCGAAATCTACCTGATCTATCTGCTGCCCGGCTTCCAGGGCTATGGGCTCGGCACCAAGCTGATGGCCGCGCTGGCGCGGGTGCTGTCGGCGCGTGGCGTAAAGTCCGCGCTGGTCTGGGCGCTGGCCACCAACCGCCCGGCCATCGGCTTCTACGAGCATCTGGGCGGCGAGGTTCTGATGCGGGCGCGCAAGCCGTTCTTCGGCGAAGCGGTGGAGGAGGTCGCGCTCGGCTGGCGGGACATCCAGACACTGTTCGGCGTGACGCCCCGCCGCCGGGAACGAGACCCGGGGGAATAGCACCTATTCGCGGTCCATCTTCCCGAATCACCCGCGTGTGATGTAACAAGGGAAATGCAACCCAACGCTCCCGCCGACCAGGCCCACCACGACCGTATCCTGATCCTGGATTTCGGGTCGCAGCTCACCCAACTGATCGCCCGCCGCGTCCGCGAAAGCGGCGTCTATTGCGAGATCATCCCCTTCTCAGCCTCCATCGACCGGATCAGGGAATTCGGCGCCAAGGGCATCATCCTGTCGGGCGGCCCCGCCTCGGTGATCGATGCCGGCTCGCCTGCCCCGGCCAAGGGCGTCTTCGACCTCGGCCTGCCGGTGCTGGGCATCTGCTATGGCCAGCAGACGATGTGCCAGGAGCTGGGCGGCGTGGTGGAAAGCGGCCATACCCGCGAGTTCGGCCGCGCCTTCGTCGACATCAAGGAGCCTTGCGCGCTGACCGTCGGCGATTGGTCGGTCGGCGGCCGGCAGCAAGTGTGGATGAGCCACGGCGACCGCGTCACCCAGCTGCCCCCCGGCTTCCGCACCATCGGCACCAGCGAGGGCGCGCCCTTCGCCATCATCGCCGACGATGCGCGCAAATATTATGGCCTGATGTTCCACCCCGAGGTGGTGCACACCACCCATGGCGCGGCGCTCATCAAGAGCTTCACCCACCATGTCTGCGGCTGCGACGGCGCCTGGACCATGGCCGCCTTCCGCGAGGAATCGATCGCCCGTGTCCGCGCCCAGGTGGGCGACGCCCGCGTGATCTGCGGCCTGTCGGGCGGGGTCGACAGCGCGGTGACCGCCGTGCTGCTGCATGAGGCGATCGGCAGCCAGCTGACCTGCATCTTCGTCGATAACGGCCTACTGCGCGCCGGCGAGGCGGAGGAAGTGGTCCGCCTGTTCCGCGACCAGTACAACATCCCGCTGATCCACTCCTCCTCGGCCGACAAGTTCCTGGGTGCCTTGGCCGGCCTGACCGACCCGGAGGCCAAGCGCAAGGCCATCGGCGCCACCTTCATCGAGGTGTTCGAGCACGAATCCAAGGCCATCGGCGGCGCCGACTTCCTGGCCCAGGGCACGCTCTATCCCGACGTGATCGAAAGCGTCAGCTTCACCGGCGGCCCCAGCGTCACCATCAAGAGCCACCATAATGTCGGCGGCCTGCCCGCCCGCATGCGGATGAAGCTGGTCGAGCCGCTGCGCGAGCTGTTCAAGGACGAGGTTCGCGCCCTGGGCCGCGAGCTCGGCCTGCCCGAACATTTCGTCGGCCGCCACCCCTTCCCCGGCCCCGGCCTCGCCATCCGCATCCCCGGCGACATCACCCAGGAAAAGCTGGAGCTGCTGCGCAAGGTCGACACCATCTTCCTGGAAGAAATCCGCAACCACGGCCTCTACGACGCCATCTGGCAAGCCTTCGCCGTCCTGTTGCCGGTCCGCACCGTGGGCGTGATGGGCGACGGGCGGTCGTACGACCAGGCGTGTGCGTTGCGCGCGGTGACCTCGACCGACGGGATGACCGCGGACTTCTATCCCTTCCCGCACGAGTTCCTGGGGCTGGTTGCGACGCGGATCATCAATGAGGTGAGGGGGATTAACCGGGTCGTTTACGACATCACCAGTAAGCCGCCTGGGACGATCGAGTGGGAGTGATGGCGGCTGCGATCGATTCCGCAGACATCGTAGAAATTCGCGCACTCTTCTTGCGCCAAGCCGCAGGCGAAACCGCTCACGACATCGAAGCGATCGATGCCGTGCTGGCGCACGCACCTCAGGGGCAGCCGGATCCCGTGAACTTCGTGGCCCGTGCATACCGCTTCTGGGGCCGCGAGGCGGTCTTGAACCACTTTCGCACGATCTTCGCCGGCACGTGGCGGTTCGAACCCGACGAAAGTGCGATCCAGGTGATACAACTCGGCCCGGACGCCGCGCATATCTATGCGCCGACCCGAGTTACCGTAGGTCCCGCCGGTAAGCCGGCAGCCACCTACCAATTCCATATCAACGAATTCGCGATCCGCACCCCCGACGGTTGGCGCATATCGGCCATCGTTCCGGTGCCGGCTGAGTGATTGACGTCCGATATCGAGTTGAGGCGGCCAAATAGGCCCTGAATACAAGCCGTCGCCGATCAGCACGGTCACAGCGGATCAAAGCGACCCCGACCGCTTTTCGTTTAGAAGCGTGACGAGAAGCTCGTCCAGCTGCTTGAACTGCTCAGGCATCCCACCCTCCATCCCTTCGAAGGAACGGTCGAGAGCTTCCTTCGAGGGATAGAGTTCGTGCAGGACCAGCAGCGTCTTGCCGTCTTTTTCCTCGAAGGTCAGCGTGGTGACCGCGCCATCGTCACTTTCCTCATTCGTCCAGACGAGGCGCGCGTTCGGTATGACTTCGATGTACCGGCCGAAGAACGCGAAAGACTTCGAGGGGTCCTGGCCAAACACAAAACGGTACTGGCCCCCGACACGGGCGTCCAGCTCGCAGGACAGCAAGGGCACGCCCATCGACTTCGGCACCCACCACCGCTTGAGCAGCTCGGGCTTGGTCCACGCTTCGAACACGATGCGCGCCGGACCGTTGAAGGTTCGCGTAACGACCAGCTCACGCTCGGACTTCCGTTCGACCGTCGTGCGATTATCCATCGGCCTTCTCCTTCGGTTTCAATTCTTTGACAATGACGTCCAATGCGGCGGACCATATCAGGCGACGTCGGGCCGGCCCGATTGGCGCTTCATCGGGACGACGAACGAGCTTGGCGGGCGCCGACATCGTTCTGCAAATAAAGGGATACGCGCATGACGCACCGAATAGCCTCCTGCAGCTGCGGACAGCTTCGCATAACCTGCGAAGGCGAGCCCGTTCGCATTTCCATCTGCCATTGCCTCGAATGCCAGAAGCGCACCGGCAATGTTTTTGCGACGCAGGCGCGCTTTTCGCGCGAGGGCGTGACGAGCGAGGGCCGCGCGACGCAATGGACGCGGCTCGGCGATAGCGGCCAGGGCGCCACTTTCCATTTCTGTCCGGTATGCGGCTCGACGGTTTATTGGGAGCCCACCGGAATGCCGGGCTTCATCAGCGTGGCGGTGGGCGCGTTCGCCGATCCCGGCTTTCCGCCGCCGCACGTTTCGGTCTACGAGGAGCGGCAACACCCCTGGGCGCTCGCGGCAGGGCAGTTGCCGCTGGAGCATCAGTTCTAGCCGTCTTCGTCCAAACTATCCTCAAGGCGGCCTGTGGGGTCACGATCGCGGTCGTACCGCCTCCTGAGCGGAAACGGCGGCAACCAGGCCTCGCGGCGGACGGTCCAGCTTTCATAGGTTGGCAACAGCTGGTCGGGGGCATCCAGTGATCCCAGGTTCACTTCGATTTCGTCTCCGGTGCGGGCGAAAACGGACGAGCCGCAGCGCGGGCAGAAAAACCGCCCGGCATAATCCCACGTCTCACCATCGATCGTCACCGCATCCTGCGGGAAGATCGCGGACGCGTGGAAAAGCGCCCCGTGATGCTTGCGGCAGTCGAGACAATGGCAAATCCCGACCCGATATGGGCGTCCCGACGCCACGATGCGGACGCTACCGCACAGGCAGCCGCCGGTGAATCGATCCATGCTGCGCCTCCTCCGGAAAAATCTGACGGATGTCGGTTCCGAAATCCCCGCTCGTTCGTTTCGATGTTTGGCGTTTCGATGTTAGGCCGGTGAGGCCGGCGCGAACAGCCGGTTCGCCTTACCTGCTGGCTTGGCCGAAAGGTGTCACCAGATGAGTGGCACCAGCCGCCAGTGCACCTGGCGCGCATAATCGTCATAACCCTCGAGACCCGTGCGCAGCGCCTTTTCTTCGATGCCGATCCGGATGCCGAATAGCAGGGCAAGGATGGGGGCAGCTATAAGTCCCCACCATGATCCGAGCACGAGTGACGTCCCAGCGATGTAGAAAAGCGTGCCTAAATACATCGGATGGCGGACGATGGCATAAGGACCTGTTGTGATGACCGCCTGCCCACGGTCCTTTTGTATTTTTACGACCGGCGCCGCGAAGCTGTTCGTGCGCATGATCCAGTAAACGAATAAAAGCGACGCCAGGAGGAGGCCACAGCCTGCCCACTGCACGGAAGATGGCATTGCTGACCCGTGCCAGCGCGCTGCATCTGCCGCCATGAAGCCCATTCCCCCAAATATGAGGAGCATGATTGGGATGAGGATCAGCTTGTCCGCGAGCGGCTGATCCTTCTGCACGGGCGGCTTCAGGCGCTCTCTCAGCAGGCCGGGATCAACGCGCACCATGATTGTCCCAAAAACGACCGAGAGCGCGACCATCATACCGAGATAGAGCCACCCGCCGGTGTAGGCCATCGTGCCCGCGGCGCCGAAGATGATCGCGCCCATAAAGCCGAACCAGACGATCGTCTGGAGGATAAGATTTAGAACGAGCCCCATTGCCTGCCTCGCGTCGAAGCTGTTGATTCTTCCCGCGGCGTGCGCCGCTGTGGGAGTTCGTTTCTCATCGCGGTCGCCGGCCACGCTTCCAGCGGCTCATCGCATCGTCCATGGCGCCACGCATCATCCGATAGAAATCCGCCATCTCTTCGAGACGCGCGCTTACCGTCCCGGACGCGGCGATTTCGGCCCCGGCGTTCAGCTGTCCAGCCAAGGCGTCGATAAGACGGTTCTGCTGCTGGATCATGGCTTCGTAGTCGTCGGCCACGGCATAAAGCGCGCGCTTGGTTCCGGGCTCGCTGTGGCGCCGCGCAAGCGTGTAGCTCTCCAGCAACCGCGCCGCCACGCTCGCGCTGCTCTTGCTGATCCCGAGGTCCTCGGTGATCTGATCGAGGCTGACGGGGCGTGGGCAGAGAAGCAGATGTCCGTAAAGCCGGGCGGCAACGGATGGCACGCCCCAGGGTATGAGCAGCCGAGCCACATCCTCCACGAAGCGTCGTTCGTCCTTGCCCAGATCGTTTGACATATTCGGCATATCCCGAATATACAGAATGAAGGACTGATGGCAAGCGTTACGCCTGGGAGAGACTGGTGCTTCCCTATCTCGTTGCCGCGATCGTTCTCATTGGGCTGCCGACGCTCTACGTCGCGGTGCGCTACCGCGAGTACCGCAAATTCCTTGCAGGCGCGTTCTTCCTCAGCAGCGGGATGCAATTTTACTTCTACCTGGCGAAGATTCCGATTCCGCTGATATGGACCGGTGCCGTCCAGTCACCCGAGCTCAGCGCCGTGCGTGGCACGATCCACTTTGTGCTCTTTCTTGTCTGTCTGTATTTCGGGTGGTTCTTCCGCGCCAAGCGCCGCGCGGACTAGGGCGGCTCCGGTACCCCGGCTCTGCGTGTGCCCGCCTGCTCTTTGTAGCTCCAGGCGCAACAGTGGGTCGATCAGAGGCCTTCTAATAACCGCTCACAATGACGATTACCTGAATAGGAGGCCGTCCTCGAAAATTGATGGGGTATAGACCATGATCACCGATGAGATTTCCGGGATCAGACTTCCCGACAGCAAATTGGCCCGCGAGGCAACGCAGTTCATTCGCGACACCGAGAGCGAATTTCTGTTTCAGCACTCCACCCGCGTCTATCTCTGGGGTGCCTTGGCAGGAAAGCGAAGGGGTTTGATTTTCGACCCGGAGCTTTTCTACACGGCGGCCATGTTCCACGATGCCGGCCTGACAGCAGGCTTTCGGGAAAGCCACCTGCGCTTCGAGGTGGATGGTGCGAATGCCGCACGCGATTTCCTGCGGAGCCACGGCATTTCGGAAGTCGATATCGAGCGCGTCTGGCTCGCGATCGCGCTGCATACGACGCCGGGCATTTCCGCACATCTGCATCCCATCGCCGCGCTGACTGCCGAAGGGGTGATGATGGACCTGGTGGGCCTGGGCTACGACGAATTCACCGACGCGCAGCGGAACGCCGTCGAGACAGCCTATCCGCATCCCCCAACGTTTGCGGAAGATCTTCTGCAGGCCCTTTACGATGGGCTTAAACATCGGCCTGAAGTCACCCAGGGTACCGGACTCGCCGACGTGGTGGCCGACAAGGATCCTCATTTCCATCGCCGCGACTTTTGCAGCCTGATGCGGAACTCGCGCTGGACCGCTGCGAACTGAACGAAACGGACTGCGAAATGCGATATCGCCTAAGCGATAGCAGGCGATAGTTCGCGCATTCCTCGAACCAGACCTCCACGACAACTCTTATCTTGGCCGGCAAGGAATTTGTCCGCGGCCAAAGGAGATTGATCGGCACCTCGCCGCCTGACATCCCGTCCAGGACGGTCAGCAGCTTTCCATCCCGAATGTCGTCTTGAACCATCCATAATGGAAGCTGCGCCAGGCCTTGCCCTGCTCTCACCGCTGCCTGCACCGCCCCGAAATCCTGGATTTCATGTTTGACGGAAACGGCATGCTGCGCGGTCGAGCCGTCCGGTTGTTTCAGCAGCCAGGCGATGCGATTGCCTTGCCGTCGCCCTACGATGCAATCGTGGGCGTTAAGATCGGCCAGGGACCGAGGAACGCCTCGCCTTGCGATATAGCTGGCCGCCCCAACGATCACCACGTGATGGACTCCAATCTGACGGGCAACCAAGTCGGCCGAGTCGTCAAGATTGCCGATCCGCACCGCGAGGTCGATGTTCTCGCCGACAAGGTCGACCCGCCGGTCGGTGAAGCTTACGTTGAGATGCAGCGCCGGATAGCGTTCAGCCACGTCGAGCAGCACCGGCATTACATACAGCCGGCCGAACGCCGTCGGCAGATCGATCCGCACTTCGCCACCTGGAGTGTCTCGAGCGAGCATGAGTGCGCTCTCGCCGCGATCGAGTTCGGCGAGTGCCGCAACGCAATGCTCGAGCCAAGCCTCACCGGCAGGCGTCAGGATCAGACGACGTGTCGTTCGGTGCAGCAACTTGGAACCCAGCCGGGCCTCAAGCCGCGACACCGCTCGTCCGACCGCGGACTTGGTCATGCCAAGCTCCACCGCGACCGCGGTGAAACTTCCCAATCGCGTCACGGCGACGAATTCGGCGATCCGTCAAAACGCGTGTCCATCTGCTCTTTGTAGCCCCAGATGCAACAGTGAGTCGGTTTGAGATCGTCTAAATCAAGCACTCTCATAGGAATTAGATCAATTGAAGCGCCAAATCCCGAAGCGGCGTGCTTTTAAACGAGGTAAGCCACATCCGTGTTATGCTGCTGCGTTCGACGTGTTTAACGTCGCGAGGGCGTGTTCAGCGGGGATGCCTCGATGGCCGAGGCGCGCCTGGGCCGCATCAGTCTCGACGAATGGCTCAGCCGCGCACCGCGAAGAGCCTGATCTCGCTACATCAACCGAATGATGGGAGGGGATTCCATGAAACAGGTAACTACGACGGCCAAGCTGATTGCTTTGGTTTTGCTATGCCTCGTGACCGGTACGGCGGTGGCTCAGGAGGCTAAGGTCACGTCGCTCATGTCGAAAGCTCTTACGGAGAATCCCGGCAAGGAAGTGCTGATGATCTCTGTGGAGTATCCACCCGGCGGGTCGGACCCTATCCACCGGCACAATGCACAGGCGTTTGTCTACGTGCTGGAGGGCTCCATTGTCATGCAGGTGAAGGGTGGAGAACAGGTCACACTGACGCCAGGACAAACCTTCTATGAAGGTCCCGACGATGTTCATGTCGTTGGCAAGAACGCAAGCAGCACCAAGCCGGCGAAATTCGTGGTGCTTTTAATCAAAGACAAGGGCGCGCCTGTGCTTGTGCCAGTAAAGTGACTGTTAGACGGACAAAGCGGTGGGCAGGCGGCGAGACTAGATGGACGCAGGGTACATTTCAGCCATGGCGGCTCTCGCCGGCGCGGCAATCGGCGGCCTGACAACGTTCGCCACCTCCTGGATGACCCAGTATGTGCAGGTCAAGGCGCAGCGTATCGCGCATGAGCGCGAAAAACGCGAAGCCTTGTTCGGTCATTTTCTCGAAGAGGCCGCGAAGCTCTATTCCGACGCGATGCAGAACAAGCGCGAGGACGCCACGGCGTTGATCAACATCTACGCCCTGGCCAACCGCATACGCCTGATATCCTCCCCGCGGGTTATCGAAAGCGCCGATATGCTGACCCGCGTCATCATAGATACCTATCTCGCGCCTAACGTCACCATGGAAGGGGTGCGGGCGCGGTGGATCGAGGGGGGTGTCGATCCCTTGCGCGACTTCGGCGAGGCGTGCCGCGAAGAGCTAGGGATGATCGGCAAGGGCTGATACCGGTGCGAGAAAGCTGGTATCGGATCAAACACGTGTCTTTGTAGCTCTCGATGCAACAGTGAGTCGATCAGAAGCCATCTAATAGGCATTCATTATCAGAATTAGCTGAATTAGAGCATCAAATCTCTAATGGAGCTGTCGCTGTGCCCTCGCTAATGACCAAGGAAACATTGAACGGCATCGATGTGCCGACGCTCGAAGCTGTCGCGGAGACCGTAAAGAACAACCCCGCTCAGGGAACGGTTGCATTCAGGGTCAAGACGGAATGGAAGGGGCAGACAAAGAGCGTTTCCACGGTGTCGGGCTACATGCTCGGCGGCAAGACACTCAGCCGCCATTTCGAGATTCCCGCCGACGAACCTCATGAGCTTCTCGGCGAGAATACGGCTCCAAACCCGCAGGAACTTCTGATGGCCGCCCTGAATGCCTGCATGTCGGTCGGATATGCGGCAAGCGCGGCGGCCATGGGGATCGTCCTGGAGAACCTGGAAATCGAAACCGAAGGCCAACTGGACCTGCGGGGATTCCTGGGGCTCGATCCCACGATCAAGCCCGGCTACGAGACGGTCCGCTATACGGTCCGCATCAGATCTTCGGCTCCGCTGGAGAAGCTCGAGACGTTGCATCGGGCGGTCATGAAGACGTCTCCGAACTTTTCCAATTTCGCCACCGCGATCCGGATGATCCCCAATCTGATCATCGACAACGCATAGCCAAAACAGGCCGCGGGCCCCACCGCCGACGAGGAGCAGGATGTCGACGCTCAACGACTATCTCCGCGAGAAGCGCCATGCGATCGCCGCCCGCGAGTCCCGGATCGCTGCCGGCGAGGGCGCCCCCATGGCGCTCACCGTCCATGTGCGCGCCGAGGGGCGCAGCGGCATCCGCCGTATCCGCATCCGAGACTTCCAGGTGATCAGCGACAGCGAGGCGGATTTCGCCGGCTACGATCTCGGTCCGAGTTCGCCGGAACTGCAGCTCGGCGTGCTCGGCAGCTGCCTGACCCACACTTTCCTGATCCAGGCGGCCACACTCGGCGTGCCGCTCGATTCACTGGAGGTGGAGATCACCGGCATCATCGATCCGCGCGCCGGTTCGCCCGGATTCGAGGAGGTTCCGATCCATCCGCACGAGATTCGCTATGAAGTTTTCATCGCCTCCTCCGCCACGCCGGCCGAGATCCGTGCGCTGCGGGAGGCGGTGGAACGCAACTGCCCGATCCTGAATTTGCTGCGCCAGCCGCAAGCGATCGCGGGCGAGGTCAGGCTGACCAAGGCTGGGGACGCTTAGTTTGTAGCCCCATACGCAACAGTAAGTCGATTAAAGACCATCTAATAGGCTTCCATAATCAGGATTAGATCAATGGGCGTGATAAATATCCTGACTGATGGAGTGTCACCATGCCCTCATTATTCGACCCGTATGATCTCGGCCCTATCCACCTCAAGAACCGCATTGTCATGGCGCCGATGGAGAGATCGCGCGCGAGAAACCGCGACTGGGTGCCGGAGGCTGAGACTGCGCGCTATTTCTCGCAGCGCGCGGGCGCCGGGCTCATCGTGACCGGCAGCATAGCCATCAGCGAGTGGGCGCGCACCTGGGCGTTCGAGCCCGGCCTCTACACACCGACCCAGATCGAAGCCTGGCGCGATGTGGCCGACGAGGTTCACGACCATGGCGGGGTGATCTTCGGGCAGCTCCGGCATGGCGGCCGCGCCAGCCATGTCTCACATCAGCCGAACGGTCAGCAGACCGTCAGCTCCACCGACACGGGAGCAACGAAAGCAATCTCCATGGCCTTCGACGAGGCCGGCCGGCCGGCCTTCCTCGTGCAGAGCAAGCCACGCGCCTTGCGGACCGAAGAAGTGTCGCAAATCGTCGGCGAGTTCGCTCAAGCGGCGCGTAATGCCCGCAAGGCTGGACTGGACGGTGTCGAGATCCATGGCGCCAACGGCTATCTTCACGATCAGTTCATCAACGGGGCGCTCAACACACGCGGCGACCGCTACGGCGGCCCGATCGAAAATCGTATTCGCTTCACGCTGGAGACGGTCGACGCGGTGAGTGACGCCATCGGTGCTGAGCGCACAGGCATTCGTCTGTCGCCCTACGGACGCTACAACGAGATGCCGGCGTTCGAAGACGAGGCCGAAACCTATCTGACGCTCGCGGCCGAGCTGTCCAAGCGTCACATCGCCTACGCACACTTCAGTGATCAAACCCGATGGGTTGACGACGTCTCCATTCCTGAGACTTTTCTTCGGGCGTTTCGCCGCGCCTTCCGGGGACCTGTGATGCTCGCCGGTGGCTATCTCAAGGAAACCGGGCAGGCTGCAATCGATGCGGGCGAGGCCGATCTTATCGGGTTTGGGAAACCCTTTGTGGCAAATCCCGACCTGGTCGAACGGCTACGCAATGGCTGGCCGCTCAACGCATGGAATTCTGAAACTTTCTATACAGAGGGTCCCGTCGGGTACACCGACTATCCCGTGTGCATGGCTGAAGCTGCTGAGTGAGTGAGCGTTAAAGCAGGCGCCCTCTGCGAAGCCACGGAAAAGTAACATTTTTTCCGGCACGCACGGCGCCTATTATATGTTGCTTCCCGGCAGTGGTCCGCGGGATTCGAGAGGGGACGCCCATGGGTTCATTCAAGCGCAAGCAGACCGACATCGCGAACCCTGTGGGCGGGCAGTTGCAGGTCGTGGCCTGCTCGCCCTTCCCCGACGCCGGGGCCGAGATGGTGCTCTTTCCTAAATGCCATATCGACGGGGTGATCACCGCGGAGCGCCTGGCGCCGACCGCGGTGCATTACAGCGGCTATGGCGTGCCCAAGCCGAAGTGGCCCCGCCCGGGGATGGTGCTCCCGGTCACCGTGGACCTGGCCGACCCGAACCGGTTCAGGATCGAATGGGATCGGGTGCCGACCGGACCGCAGGCCGCCGCACGCCTTGCCGAAAGTCTGAGCGCCCGGCAGCGCGGCGAGCCGTTCGGCGAAGAGCAGGCCGACACGCCCGCTCAGCCCGCCTTCCCCCGGGTCTGGCGTGAAGTGGACTATGCCGGGGCGTCGCCGGCGCTGGTCAACGGCCTCACCCCGCAACAGACGGAGCTCGCGCTGTCCGGCGATGCCGCCGCTGTCGGGCTCGTACCAGCCATGGCGAGGGTGCTGGCCGCGCACCCGGCGGGTCCGAGCAGCGCGCCCGGCGGAACGTGGGACATCGCAGTCTGGGTGGCCGACCCGAACGGCGGACCGGGTTGGGAAGCCGTGACCCGCATGTCGTTCAGCAGCGCCGGGCGCCGCGAAAAGCGCACCGCCGCCGGTATCGAACTGCCCGTCCTGGTCGATCCGGACAACCGCCACCGGATCCTCGTCGACGTCGCCCGCCTCTCCTAGGCGCGCGAACCGGCAAGCCGCTCGGCAAAAATTTGCACGACGATGTCGGCTTCCGAAATTCCCGCTCGTTCGTTTCGATGTCAGGCCGATGAGGCCGGCGCGAACAAGGAGACAGGCGATGCGTGTACTGGTGCTCGTGAAAGCGACCGACGACAGCGAAAAGGGCTTTCTTCCCACACCCGAGACGAAGGAGGCGATGGCGGAGATGGGCAGGTTCAATGACGAGTTGCAGGACGCCGGCATCCTGGTCATGGCCGACGGCCTCACGCCCTCCTCGCAGGGCAAGCGTGTTGTCTTCAATGGTCCCGGCCGCACCGTCATCGACGGGCCTTTCGCCGAAACCCGCGAGCTGGTCGCCGGCTTCTGGCTCTGGGACGTCAAGGACATGGACGAGGCGGTCGCCTGGGTGAAGCGCTGCCCCAACCCCATGCCGGGGCCGAGCGAGATCGAAATCCGGTCGGTGTACGAGCTGGATGATTTGGAATGAGGATCTGACGCCGGAGGGTCACGGAAACCAGGTGGCCAACGCTTCGGGGAGGCCCAGCTGGGATCCTTCTCCCACCCAGGCCACATATCCGTCGGGCCGGATCAAAACGGCGGTGGGGGCCGTGACGACCCCAACGGCTGGAAGCTCCCACCGGCCGGCATATTCGGCGTCGACCAGCCGAACCCGATCCGCCCATGGCGCGATGTCGATGTTGCCGGGCGCAGCCAGGTTGAGGAGCACCGGCCTTGCATCGTGCAGCAGGGTGAAGACCCGCAGCGGGCCGTTGGCGGTGACTAGGTCGAAGTCGGGCATGCGGCGCCCGAGCAGCGCGTGCCCTTCGCCCAGGTCGTAGTGAATGCTCAGGCCGGACATCTCCGCGGCGATCCGTCTGCGGGGCTCGTCCATACCGAGAAGCTCTGAAACGGTGTCGCGCAAGGCCTTGGTGCGGTCGTCGGTACGGCGCAGCGCGATCTGCGCCATCGTGGTGCGCAGCACGCGCGCAGCGACCGGGTGGCGCTCGGCGTGATAGCTGTCGAGAAGGCTTTCCGGCGATGTCCGCCTGACCACCTGGGCCAGCTTCCACCCCAAGTTCACCGCATCCTGCACACCGATATTGAGGCCCTGCCCGCCCACCGGGGGATGTATGTGCGCGGCGTCGCCGGCCAGCAGGACGCGCCTGTCGCGATAAGCGGCAGCCTGACGCGTCATGTCGGTGAAGCGGGAGATCCAGGCGGCCTTATGGACTCCATAGTCGGTCCCGTAGACGACGATGAGCGTCTTGCTGAGATCGCCCAATGTGGGTTCGTTGACGGCTTCACCGGCGGGCGCGATTTGCCGCTCGGTCAGCACGATCCGCGCCCCGCCATTCTCCGCCTTGCCGATGGCATGGATGCCGAGCGCATCCTGGTGAAACCCCCATTTCGGCTCCTCTTCCGTCTCGACCTCGGCGATCAGCCAGCTCGTCGTCGGGTCCCATCCGGGGAATGCGATGCCGGCTGCCTTGCGGATCACGCTGCGGCCGCCATCGCACCCGACGAGATACGCTGCCCGCAGCGACCGGCCGTCGGAGAGCGCGATGTCGACGCCGGTCTCGTCCTGCGTGAAGCCCGTCACCTCACGTCCGCGATAGACCGGCACCGCCAGTTCGCCGACCCATTCGGCCAGGATGCGCTCGATATGGATCTGCCCCAGCCCCAGCACGTAATTGTGCCGCGTGGGAAAGTCGCTGATGTCCAGCGGGATCATATGGAAGCGCACAGACTGATACGTCTGTCCCTGCGAGAGGAACCGGTCGGCGATGCCGCGCTGATCGAGGACCTCGATGGTGCGTGCGTGCAGGCCGCCCGCGCGCGAGCCGACGAGCTCCGGGCCCGCGCGCCGCTCGACGATGGCGACGTCGACGCCCGCCAGCGCCAGCTCCCCCGCCAGCATCAGCCCCGTCGGACCGCCTCCGGCAATCACCACCGCATGATCAGCATCTTCACGCATTTCACCACTCCCTTTTCCCTGAGATTCAGGTCGAGGGCAGCGTTCATGCGCCATGACCGGGGGATTGCCGCAAGTCCCCCGGTGCGGTACACGATAATAGTGGCAGGCAGCGAGTATTCCCCTGCTGCCCCTTTTTCGATTTCTATCCGCTTCTGTGTTACGTCCCGCCGAGGGGCGCAACGTTCCACGGAATATCTTCCTAGTTCTGTGAAACCGATGCATGATCGCGCATCCTTGGAGCGTGAGCCATTCATGACCCTTCCCGCCCCGCCCGCCTTGAAGCCGAGAACGGCCAGGACCGGCCAAATGCCGGGAACGACGCATACCGGCGCACGAACGGCCATGCACGGGGCGCCGCCGCGCGTGCAGGCGCTTGGCGCGATGGGCCAGGGGCTCAATGCACGCCCGGCAGTCGTGGCGCAGCGCGCGCTGGCGCAGGGATTGAACGACAAGGCCGCCGCGGCGCGTCCGAACCGCACCGGCTTGCCGGACGCCCTCAAGACCGGGATTGAGGCAATGTCGGGCCTGTCGATGGACGATGTGCGCGTGCACCGCAATTCCGCCCAGCCGGCGCAGCTCAACGCCAAAGCCTACGCCCAGGGTACGGACATCCATCTCGCGCCGGGGCAGGACCGCCATCTGCCGCACGAAGCCTGGCATGTCGTGCAGCAGAAACAGGGCCGGGTCCGGCCGACGGTCCAGCTGAAGGGTGGCATTCCCGTCAATGACGACAGCGCGCTGGAGCGCGAGGCCGACATCATGGGCGCTAAAGCCGCGGCGAACGGCCGGCGGCCAAGAGGCGGGAACGCGTTCGAAAAGCCGAAAGCACCGCGGAGCACACCGCCGCTGCAAGGCGAATTCTCGTCGATTCCGGAGGCGCGGCGCGCCGCCGGAGACGCCCAGGCGAACCCGAATGCAAGGCTCGAGGCGGAGACCTATCTGCGGCACGCCGATCCGGCCGCGACAAGCCTGATCCAGGCCCTGGTAGCGCGCGGCGATCTTGAAGGGGCTCTCGCGAGAGCGACAGTGCTGGCCGGCCTGCCGGGGGGCCGATACCAGGTGCGGCCCACGGCCGACTATGCCAGCGTCGTCGGCGGCGCGCCGATTCCCCAGGGCGGCACGCCATCGGGCGTCACGGTGATGGAGCAGGCCTCACCGGCGGCTGCCCCGCACCCGGTGATCTACATCCATGAGAATAAAATCCGCAAATGGGTGAACAGCGGCGATATCGGCAATCTGCTGTCCACCATCCGCCACGAGGCGACCCACGCCGACCAGTATCTCCGGCTAGGCCCGCGACCGGGGGAGGATGAACAGGAATTCGAGGCCTATGCCGCCGAGATAACGCACACCCAGGAACTCTTCGCGGCGGGCGAAGACGGCCTGCTGCCCTCATCCGCACACCTCGCCGAATCGTACGAGAAGGCGACAAACCACTACGCCGCCCTGCCCGGACCGGTGCCGCAGCAGCTCATGGCGATCAAGGCCCAGATCGACCGGCTATATCCAAGGCTCAAGCGGCATCTGGAAGAGAACGACAAGGCATCCGGGCGCGTCGACCGCATCACCAACACGACCAGGACCGCGCTGCGCACCTATATCGACGACCCGACTACGCCGCATCCGGACCACGCGTACAATGAGTACTCGAAGATCCCGGACCAATTCCGCGGGCAGTTGGACACGGAATTCAAACCGCTGTTCGAGCAGGCGCAGAATATCCGCAACAGACGGTGGTTCGGCGGCCTGGAAAAACAATGACAGCGCTGCTCCTCACCAATTCTCGGGCGCCGGCAGCCAGGCCAGGAACCGATGCCGCGGTTCGGCAGAAGGCGCAGCCGTCGGGCGCCACGGTGGCCGGGCCGCAACAGAGCCAGTTGTCCGCACTCGCCGACACCTTGAATGGCGCCCCAGCGGTGCAACGGCTCGCGCGCATGGGTGACACGCTCAATCACAGGCCGAACCGAACCGGGCTGCCCAACCGGTTGAAAGCCGGCGTCGAGGCGCTTTCCGGCGTCTCGCTGGACGATGTCCGCGTGCATCGCAATTCCGCCAAGCCGGCCCAGCTTCAGGCGCATGCCTATACTCAGGGAAGCACCATCCATGTCGCGCCGGGACAGGAGCGCCATCTGCCGCACGAAGCCTGGCATGTGGTGCAGCAGAAACAGGGCCGGGTCCGGCCGACAACCCAACTGGCGGGTATTGGAGTCAACGACGACACGGCGCTGGAGCGCGAGGCCGATGTAATGGGCGCGCGTGCGGTGTCTGCAGGACACGCCCGGCCCGATACCGCGACGCTTGCGCCCGCGGTGTCATCCGCTGTTGCGCAGCGCGCGATCGGTTTTGAATTCGAATCGAGCAATGCAATCGCCAAGACCGACGCGCCAGCGGAGAATATTGCAAAGGAACGTGTCTATAACGGCGATGGCTTCCACATCGATGCGGACACGAAGAATGCGAACGGAAACAATATCGAGTTCGTCGGCGACCCACGTGACACCGTTGAAGAAGCCGAAGAGCAAATCGAGGCGATGGCCGAGTTCGCCGGCACGCTGGCAGATGGCGCGGTGGGGGGAGGCGGCTGGGCAGACGATTACACCCTCACGATAAGCGATCCGACCTGGGACGCGACCATGCAGCACACCGAGGGTGTCTTGCTTGTGGAGATGGCCGATTTCCTGCGCTTCAGCCTGGACAACGCCGAGGATGCCTCACATCGGCCCGCGATGGCCGGGATCGACGGCCGGCACCAGGGGCTGCCGCTGGACGCGAAGGTCAAGGGGTTCATCCATCTGGTGCTGCACTATCTCCGCACCCTCAAGAAGTGGGACGGCAAGAATAATGAGGAAGGGCCGAAAAACGCTGGGCCGATCATGAGCCGAACCGATTTTCACGCGATCTTCCAATCGCTCGACGAAGCGCAGCAGGCGCAGTTTCGAGATCGCATCGGCACCGAACTTGCCGAGGGGGAGTTTGCGGTGGGCGATCCCGTGATCCCTAAGCGCTATCTCCAGTATGGAGCCGGCGAACAACCGGTGCTGGCGCGTAACGACACAACCATAGGCGAGTGGCTGACCTCGATTTATGGAGGCTACCAGCGGCAGGATGGCGAGCAGGTCGCCAAGGATCGCCTCTCCCCGCCCGATGGCTATGACGTGTTCGAGAATCCGTCCTACAGCATGGGGGCGATGGCAATGGACGGCGACCGCGTGGTCATCGAGGTCCGCAACCATGGGAACTCCACGAACTTGCCGCGTGACCGCTGGTTCGAAGCGCCGGGGCTCGTCGCACGTGGCGACGGCTAAGCGACGGGTGCGATCTTCCCCTCGTCGAAAATTCCCAGCGGGCTAGGGCTCCAGCAGCAATCGGATCCATGCATCCGCCAGCCAGCATTCGAAATCATCGAGCGACCATCCGCGCTGATCGACCAGCAGCAAAAAGAACTCGGGCGAATTCATGCTCCAGATGATGTCCGTCGCCGTCTCCAGCGAAAGCCCGCGCCGCAAGCGTCCTGTGCCTGCCAAATCCTCGGCGAGCAAACGCATGTTCGCGGCGCGCCGGTCGGCGATCTCGTTCCAAAGTAAGTCGAGGTCCGCATCCTGCGGGGCGGCTGCCTGGAGCACAGCAAAGATGGGCGCCAGCCGGGGCTGTATCGCCCTCAGGGCGGCGGCATAGATTTTCAGTTTTTCCTCCGCGGTCGGCTCAGCGCGAATGGCCTGCACATAGTCGCGTTCTTCCGCCGGCACCGCGGCATCCCCGCCCGAGATTGCCGTTTCCACGAGCAGCCTGAACAAAGCGGGCTTCTTGCCGACGGACGCATAGACGGTATCGAGCGCGATGCCCGCCGCGTTCGCGATCATCGGCATCGTCGTGCCTGCGAAGCCATGTTCGAGAAAGAGACGGCGCGCCGCATCGAGGATCGACCGTCGCGTCGAGAGTGCGGCGGCCTTGCGCGCCGTCGAGTTGTAAACCCGCCGCTCAGCTTCCTTGCCCATGCCGCCCCTTGACGCGATATTCATCCGATGCATATTAGGATCAATATCGCTGCCGGTTCACGGAAAGGCAAGACCATGTTCACACTGCTGATCGGCTTCCTGAATCTTCTGCTGGCCTCGCTGCTGACCGGCGCGATGTTCGGTGTTTTTCTGGCCTTCCGTCCCAAGGGGCTCAGCGGGCCGGACTATGTCCGCATGCAGCAGCGCGGCGTACGCACCCTCGACCCGACGATGCCGGCGTTGGGCGCCGCGACGATCGCGGTCACGGTGCTGGCCGCGGCGATGGCCCGCCACGATGGCATCCGGTTCGGCCTGCTCGTTGCAACGGTGGTGGGATTCCTGGCGGCGGGCGTGATCACGCGGCTTCTGAATCAGCCGATCAACAAGGTCATCATGAGCTGGCCGGTCGCGGCGCCGCCGGCGCACTGGACGCAATTGCGCGATAAATGGTGGCACTGGCACGTCGCGCGCCTCGTCTTCGGCGTGGTGGGATTAAGTGTCTTGATTCTCGCCGATATGGTTGATGCGTAGGGTCGGAAAACCCTAAAGCAGCCCCCCTAACCACGACCCTCTCCCCGTTAGGGCGAGGGAGCCTGCAGTCTGATTTTATTCCTTGACCCAACAATCGTTCCTCTATATTCAACCAATCAGTTATCAACTGAATGGTTGAATTCGTGATGCCGACGGACGCGCTCAGCACAACGCTCTTCGCGATCGCCGATCCTACGCGGCGCAGCCTCCTGGCGCGCCTCGCCAGGAGCGATGCCACGGTGGGCGAGCTCGCTGAGCCATACGATATGAGCCTCGCTGCTATTTCAAAGCATTTGAAGGTGCTTGAGGGCGCCGGCCTCATCTCACGCGGTCGCGAGGCGCAGTGGCGGCCCTGTCATCTCCAAGCCGCGCCGCTGCGGGCCGTGGCCGATTGGGCCGAAAACTATAGGGAGTTCTGGGAGGGCAACCTCGACAGTCTCGGCAATTACCTCGAATCGATTCAGCGCAAGCCACGCGACAGGAAACCAACATGAGCACGCAGACCGAAATCCCCGCGGGGGAACCGATGATCGTCATGACCCGCGTCTATGACGCGCCGCGCGATTTGGTCTGGCAGGCGATGACCGAAGCCAAGCATGTACGGCGATGGTGGGGCGGTCCCGGCTTCTCCAATCCTATGTGCGAGATGGACGTGCGTCCGGGCGGACTCTGGAACCATGTGATGCGGTTTCCAGACGGGCGCGAGCTTCACCTCGCCTTCGTCTTCATCGAAGTGGAAAAACCCGCACGCCTTGTCTGGCAGCACACCGACTACGGCAGACGTAAGGAAGGCCCGCCGGCCTCGCATACGACGGTCACGTTCGACGACCTTGGCGGCAAGACGCGCTGGACGATGGTGGCGCGATTCATGTCGGTGGAAGATCGCGACACCGCGGTCGGCATCGGCTTCAGCCGCCCGATCGAGGCCAGCAACGACAGCTTGGCCGAATATCTGAAAACCATGTGATGGAGTGAGCACCATGCGGAGGCTGTACGTCTTCAACAACGTTTCGCTCGATGGCTATTTCACCGACGCGAATAGCGATATGAGCTGGGCCCACCAGCCTGACGCTGAATTCAACGAGTTCACCCAAAGCAATGCGCAAGGCGGCGGCGTGCTCGTGTTCGGCCGCGTTACCTACGATCTGATGATCAGGTTCTGGCCGACGCCGATGGCGATGCAAAGCGCCCCCCTCGTAGCCGAACGCATGAACAGCGCGGAGAAGATCGTGTTCTCGCGCACGATGGACAGGGCGTCCTGGAACAATACGAAGGTCGTCAAAGGCGACATCGTGGCCGAAATGCGAAAGCTGAAGGAGCAGGCCCGGCGACAACATGGTCATCATGGGGAGTGGCTCCATAATCTCGCAGTTCACTGAGGCCGGACTGATCGACGAATTCCAGATCGTGCTCTGCCCCATCGTGCTGGGCGCCGGCCGCACGCTGTTCGGAGGGGTCACCTCGAGGCCCTCTTTGAAACGCACGCATTCGCGCACCTTCAAAAACGGCAATGTCTTCCTGCGCTACGAACCCGAGCATGCGCAATCTGCGCCTTGACGAGAAGGACGAAGGACGCGAGGGAGTGCCTGTTCGTGCGCTTCCATGAGCGTGCAGAAAAAGGGGCAGAGTGACTTTTGCCGATCAGCGTAAGGCGCCCATTAATTCAGAGCGGCGACTCACTGGCTAAGCTGGCCGGCTAAGCCCATATTTTACGGCAACGTCGATTTGCCGTGCAAACGCCGCGCCGTCCCCCTCTTCAACGATGCCGAGCACCGCGCGCTGGTACGCATCGCCTAGCGCCATTGCCACGACCTCGCCCGCCACTTGCCCCGACTGACTGGCAGGCACTCCGCCCGCTTCGAGCAGTGCTGCTATCCGCCGCCGGATAACGCGCATGCCGGATTGATCGAAGACGCGAGCAAGACCAGGAAAACGCCAGCCGTCGGCAACGATCAAACGATAGAGCGCCAGCGCGTCCGGCTCGATCAGCGCCGATGTGAAGGCGCGCAGCTCGGCCGCGAGCCTGTCCGCGGCGGGTTTGTCGATGTCGGCCGACGGCGCGTTCTCAAGGTTCTCGCGCATGTACTCACACGTGGCGGTGACTATCCCCTCGAATAAAGCTTCCTTGCTTGGGAAGTGCCGATAGAGGGTCATCTTGGCGATCCCCCCTTCAGCTGCGACCCGGTCAAGCGTCGTCCCACCCAGGCCATCCCTGAGCAGAATGGGACGCGCAGCACGCAGGATCGCGGCGCGCTTCTCAGCCATGCGTAGCCTGCGCGGATCATCCGCCCGCCACTTTCTGGAATCGACGGCTTGCATGCGATACGATTTCGTCTTATATGAATGAGACGATACGATTTTGTATCGCCTTATAGCCGCTGAGGTCCCCGATGCGCAACCCCGTCGATCTGGCCCACCTGTTCGCCGACATCATGAATAGCCACGACCCCGGCCGCTGCGCCGAGCTCGTTTCGGAAAACTACGTGAACCATAATCCCAGCGTCGGGCCTGGTCGCGCGGGCCTGGTGGCGTTCATGGGGCACTGGTTCGATACCCTCTCCGACACGCGCGTGGTTGTGGAGGATGCATTCGCGGTCGGCGACCGCGTCGTGGGCCGATACACCTATCGGGCCCGCCACACAGGCCCCTGCGTCGGCGTGCCGGCTTCGGGCGCTGACATAACCATGCGTTCGATCGATATCTGGCGGTTCGAAGACGATCGGTTTGTCGAGCATTGGGACCAACTCAACCTGCTCGTCTTTCAGCAGATGGGCGCCATTCCGATGCAACCTGGAGAGATGCAATGAGCATTGCCGCGGTTGTGAACGGCATCACGGCGCTGGCGTTCGCCGCCGCCGGGCTCGCCAACCTCTTCAATGCCGGTAACGTGGAAGCAAACTTCCAACGCTGGGGCTATCCTAGAGGATGGCGCCTATTGACCGCGGGTCTGGAGCTTGCCGGTGCGGCCTTTCTGTTGCTTCCATCCACGCGCCCCATTGCACTTGCTGGACTGTCACTTTTGATCCTCGCCGCGCTTGTGACGCTTCTGAAGTGGCGCGGGAGCCTCTCGCACATCATACCGGCGATGAGCTTTTTCGGCATGATCCTGGCGGACGTCGTACTCTCCAGCTAACGCGCTCAGGATGAGCAGGCTGTGGAACCAAGGTGTTCAACAAATGCATCCAGGAGGTCGAGCCGGGCTTTCTTTATAAATGGATCGGCGAGGAAAACGTCGTCCTCACGCTCGGTCCAGGGCCACCGGATGCCTGGGAAAAGTACGACGAGAAGGAACGCCTCTATGGCGATCCGGATAAATGCAAGTCCGGATGACGATTTGCGCCCCCTCCAACCTTCAACCCAGCACCCCTGCGTCCGCCTGCCGGACGCGGGGCGCTGGCGCATGCGCCGGCAGCGCCGTTCGCCTTATCGCACGGACGAACGCCCCCTCACCCCCAATCGCCATGCCCCGGTAACGAACCGCCGCCCCGCGCTATATCCCCCATCCACCATGAAATCCCCGGCGGTGCAGCCCGCGCCCTCGTCCGACGCCAGGAACAGGACCATGTTGGCGACATCCCGCATCCGGTTGTTGCGCGGCTGGCCTTGGGCGGGCTCCAGGATCTGGTGCACATGCATCTCCATCGCCTGGGTCGCCTCCATCCCGGCGGGCAGGAACGGGGCGCTCATCTGGGGGTTGCCGCCGTCGGGATGGACGCAATTGACGCGGATGCCGTAGCGGCCGAGCTCCAGCGCCGCCATCTTCGTCAGGCCGCGCAGCGCCCATTTGGTCGCGCCATAGGCGGTGAGCCCGATATCCTGCGCGGTCAGCCCGTCAACCGAACCGATATTGACGATGCTGCCGGCGCGCGCGGCGATCATGTCCAGCATCACTGCCTTGATCCCCAGGAACGGCCCCAGCTGGTTGATCCGAAACAGCCGCTCGAATTCGGCCTCCTCCACATCCTGAAGCTGCGACACGGCCAGGACGGCGGCGTTGTTGACCAGGATGGAGACCGGCCCGAATGCATGGGCCGCCGCGACCAGCCGTTGCCAGTCCGCGGCGGCGCTGACATCCGCCGTGCACGAAGCGGCCGCCGGCCCCAGCTCCCGCGCAAGCGCCTCAGCCTCCTCCGCCCGCACATCGCCGATCACGACGAACGCACCCTCGCCATGCAGAACCCGCGCCGTCTCCGCGCCGACGCCACGCGCCGCGCCGGTCACGATGGCGACCTTTCCCTCCAGCCGTCCGCCACGTCTCTGGGCGCCACGTTCCTGGCCTCCGCGTTCCCGGTTCATGTTCCCCCCTCGCTGTCGTTGTTGCCGCGACTATCGCCGGAAAGCCGGATGGCGGTCAAAGCAAACCCAGGCTTCCCGGGTAGTGTGGGGACCGTCTTACCGCGGTTCGGCAACCGGCTGCTTGCTCCCGACCGCGCCGATAAGGTCGAAGTCGCCGTCCAGGACGGCTGCAAGCCTGCCCGACCGCCAGCCGCCGGCAATATCGCGTACAAGGGGGGCCGGTTCTTCGCGGTAGCGGCGGACGATGTCCGTCTTCACCGGGTTCAGGGCAAGCAGCCGCATGGCCTCAGCAAACTTGTCCGTAGCGGATTCCCCCAGCTCCGACCCGCCATAGATGGTGGTCCGGGCGACGGTGCGCCGTGCCGCGTCTCGTCCTTGCCCCTTTTCCAAGATGTGAAGCCCGCATTCCGGCAGCAGGGTACGAAACGCGCCGAAGCCGGTGATCAGCAGGATCGGCGCGCCGCCGCGCTCGCCGGGCGGAAGCTCCTCGATCTGCATTCGGCGCTTCACCGCCCACCCACGATACATGCGGGTCAGCCGCCCGCACCATTCGCCAGCATCTTCGCCGTCGCCGGAATCCAGGGACGGTTCGACGCGCAGGAACGCATCGATGGGGGCGCCCGCGTTGAAGTCATCCATGCCGAGCCTGACATTGTACAGCTGGAGCGCGAGCCGCGCCGCCAGCTCACGCGAGGTGCGGGCGGTCTCCCGGGCCCCCTTGTCATAACGCTGGAACAGGCGTTCGGCCGTGCGTGCGGCCTCGCCGATGCGGTCGGCCAGTTCGAGATCGGAAAAGACGCGGTGGCGGTCGTCGCGCGACCAGACGGCCGGATCGGCCAGCGCAAGGCGAAGCTGGTCGACCTTCGCCTGCCAGGGATCGCCGGCCAGCTCCTCGGAAATTTCGCGCCAAAAGGCGACGAGCGACGTCCGTTCCGCGCCCGAACCGGTCTGGCGCAGGATGATCGAAGGCAGGGACATGCCGTCGCCCGCCTCGATCTCAACCGGCGATCCTTGCGACGGATCGGCATCGGGATCGACGAACTCGACCTCGATCTCCTTGCCGTTCGACCGCACGAACAGGAACTGGTCGCCCTCAGGGAACCGATGCTCGACCAGCGTTGCCGCCAGCGGCGCCAGAAGGTGCTGATCGATCGCGCGCTTCAAAGGGCGTGCGCCCATCTGCGCGGAGAAGCCGCGATCGAGCAGGAACTCGATGGCGGACGCTTCCCACTCAACCGCCCATGTCCTTTCGCGCAGGCCGCGCCGCTCCAGAATGCGGGCCAGCTCCTTGTGCAGGATACCGCGCATGCGGTCGCGCGCGAGCGGCTGGAACACGATGACCTTGTCCAGCCGGTTGACGAATTCCGGCCGGAACGTCTGGCTGACGCTCCGCAAAACCTGCTCGTCGGCGAAGACGTCGGCTTCAGGCCGAAACCCGAGGCCGCTGCTGCGATGCGCGGTCGCCCCGAGATTGGAGGTGAGGATGATGATGCAGTGGCGAAAATCCGCTTGCCGGCCGCTGGCGTCGGTCAAGCGGCCATCGTCGAAAATCTGCAGGAACAGGTCCCAGCAATTCGGATGCGCCTTCTCGAACTCGTCGAGCAGGACCACCGAAAACGGTTGCTTGCGGATCTGGTCGATCAGCGATTCGCCGCCGTCGTCGCCGCGGACGCCGAGTATCTTCGCCGTCGACTCCACAGCCTGGAACTCGCTCATGTCGAGCCGCACCATCCGCTCGACCGAGCCGAACAGGAACTCGGCGAGGGTCTTGGCCAGTTCGGTCTTGCCGGTGCCGGTCGGGCCGGCGAACAGGAAGACGCCGACAGGCCGGCCGGGATCGGTCAGCCCGGCTTTCAGCATCGCCACGCGGTCGACGATCGCCTTGACGGCTTCCTCCTGGCCGATCACGCGATGGACGAAGAAATCCCGAATGCCCGCCAGATCCATGCGCTGACCGGTATCGAGGACGACCGACGGCAGCCCTGAGATTCGCGACAGGGTGGAGACGACGCTGTCCGCGGTGAGCGTTGCCTCACCCTCGGCGATGGACTGAAGGGCGGCGCGCTTCAGCAATTCGAGGACGGCCCCCGGCAACTGGCCGGCGCCGAGATAGTGCTGCGCCAGGTCCATGGTGGTCGCCACCACGGGCGCAGGCACATTCGGCCCGCCCTGCGCGGTGATGCGACGCCCGACATCGACAGCTAGCGCCAGGGTCGTCTCCTCGTCCATAGGCTGTAAGGTCAGCACCTCCATAAGGGAGCGGAGCGACGGCCGGGCCTGAAAAAGCCGCGCGGCGGCGGCCTGGCTGCTTTCGCCGATGATGATCAGATTGCCGGCGGTTATCGCGGGCAGGAGCTGATCGAGGATGGTGGCGGATTGCCCCTGATGCCGCCCGCTGTTGGCGAGCTGCGCGATATCGCGCACATACCAGACGAGCTTGCGGCGAACGTGAAGCGCCTCGATGACCTTGCGGACGCGCCCTTCCAGCTGCCCGATATACATCTGGTCGGCCATCAACTCGTTGCCGCCCGCCGCGAAAACGGTCCAGCCTTCCTGCTGAAGGCGGTTTGCCAGCAATTTGACGAACGTGCTCTTGCCGGTCCTGGCATCGCCGCAAACCAGCACGGAGCGCGGGCGGGTCTGCCGGACGGCCGCATCGGCGGTCGCCAACGGCGCCTCCCAGGATGCCGGCAGGATCGCCAGGGGATCATCGTCGGCAGGCCCCATTACCGATCCGACGGAGTTCAGATAGGCCAGGTCGATTCTCGTATCCTGCCAGGCGCGGAACGCCGTCAGCAGCTGGGCTGCTAACGGGTGTTGCACCTTATCGAGCAGCTTGATGACCGCGTCGCTCTCGATGTCGGTTTTCTTCCCCAGGCCTTCGCCGAAATCAGGCCCGTCGCCCAGCTTGGCGCACGCCTCTAGATACTCGCTGATGAATTCGGGGATGACCGGATTGTCCGGCCACCATTTGGGTGCGGTCAATATCGGAGCACCCACCGGCGGGCGCGTCTCGAGCGACGCCAGAAAGCGAAATACATACAGGAGGACATAGGGCCGCGTGGCCGGCAGGTGCCGCATGACCGCGTCGTACAGTGACTGCCGATCCGGCCTCTCAGCCAGCACGACGAAGGCTGCGCAGGCGAGGGGCCAATTGGCGCCCAGCGCATGTTGGCTGAGCAGCACCAAAGTTGCGTCCGGGCGCCGGAAAGCCGCCAGAATCGCCTGGAATTCCGGCATGTCGACCAATTCGCGCGGGTGGCCGACCTCCTCAGCCAATGGCGATAGTGTTTTGCCGAGTGCCATCAGAACAGCCGCAATCGTGTCGGGCTCGGTGGAGTCCTCGGCTGAAGGCGCTGGCTTCGGTTCCGGGTCCGCCGTCTCTGGTTCCGGATTTGCCGCTTCGGGTTTCTGGGCTGCGGGCGCCGGCGCAATTTCCGGCGCGGGCGCCACAACGGGCGTGTCGGACAAGGCCCTGGTTCGAAAGACGTTGAATCGGACCAGGATGAGAGAGGCCCCAGTCCCCGCCAATGCACCCGCGACAAGGCTTAAGAGAATATCCGCCATTCCACAGCCTTCTTCTTAGCGTCCGGGGGTACTGCTCCCCATCACTTCATGTGTTCTTACGCGAAACTTCACGCGGCCGCGACCAATCTCATGGAACCGAACGATCTTGACCAGGTTCGACATTCTGACCCTCCATGCGCCTGCGAGATGCCGGATAAACCATCATGACCGAGACAATGCTGCGTGAATTGGGCCTGCGTGAATCCGGCCTGCGCGAATTCGGCCCCGATATCTGGATCGCCGAGGGGCCGGTCGTATCGTTCCTGGGCTTTGCCTATTCCACGCGTGCGGCGGTGATCCGGCTCTCGAACGGTGGGCTGTTCGTCTGGTCGCCGATTGCGTTGACCGACGCGCTCGAGCGGGATGTGGATGCAATCGGGCCTGTGCGCTGCCTCGTTTCGCCGAACCGGCTCCATCATCTGTTTCTTGAGCAATGGAAATTCGCCTATCCCGAGGCGCGGCTTTACGCCTCCCCCGGTCTCCGCCGGAAGCGCAGGGATCTCAGCTTCGACGGTGAGCTTGGCGATGCGCCGGAGCCGGAATGGGCGACCGACATAGACCAGGTGCCGGTGCGCGGAAGGAGTGAGCGGATCGAAAGCCCTGTAACAAAAGCGTCATAAACCTCGGAGAGGCGACGCCCGGGCGGCGATCTCCGTCAGACGATTTCCACCGGCCGAGCGATTCTGTTATTATTATGAAATAACGGTCGGCGCACTTGACCGAACCGGAAGGGATGACGTTGGGTGGCCAGCCATGGCCAGGGTCCGTGCACCTTTCCCGATTTCCACTCGCGTACACCTATTTATACCGCTGATTGCCGCCCCCTTCCTGCCAGGCCACGCACAATAGAGCATCATTGGGCTTGTCCGGCGATATCCGCTCCGGGTTTCGCCATTCCAGGTTTCAAATGACTGAGGATGTGACGTCGAAGAATAGCGCACCGTCCGCTGGTGTGCCCGTATTCGCCTATGCCGGCGCCCCGCGCGGCACGGCCTACGAGACCTGGCGGGAAGAGTTCTGCCGGCGTTTCTGCCAGCTGGATGCCGAGCCGTTGGCGGCCGAGCGGATCGAATGCACTGTCGCGGTGACGCGGGTCGGGGCGCTGTCCTTCGGCGCGGCGCACGGCTCCTCCACCAGCTTCCTGCGCACACGCTCGCTTCTGTCCGATGGCTGTGACGACCTGGTTCTGGTCACCGCAATGGCGGGCGACGTACTGACCGTCCAGCGCGGACGCACCATCGAGCTTAGGCCGGGGGAAGTGGGCCTGATGTCGCTGGACGACATCGCCGAGTGCGGGCACAGCGAGGGCGGCCGTTTCACCGCGCTGCGCATCCCCAGGCAGGAGCTGATCGGCATCTGCCGCGATGCGGAGGACAGGCTGTCCAAGCCGCTGGCGGGAAGCCCGCGCCTGCGCGACGCGGTCTCCGGCTATTTCGCGCTGTGCACGGAGACGGCCGGCGCCCTGGATGCCGTCGCCCAGCACACGATGGCCCGGCATATGACCGAGCTGGTCGGGCTGCTGCTGCGCACGGGGAACGACGCGACGCCGCCGGCCCTGCATGACGGCTATGGCGCGGCGCGGCTGCAGCTGATCCAGGCACAGCTGCTGAAACAGCTGGACGACGGCGATCTGTCGATCGTCTCTGTGGCCCGTCAGGCCGGGTTGACACCGAAGCAAGTACAACGGCTGTTCTGGGCGACCGGCCTCACCTTCTCGGAATTCGTGCTGGAACAGCGCCTGCTGCTGGCGCACCGCCTTCTCTCCGGCATTGCCGGCCGCGCCAAGATCAGCGCGGTCGCCTATGACGCCGGGTTCCGGGACCTGTCCTATTTCAACCGCAGCTTCCGCCGGCGTTTCGGGATGACACCCTCCGAATGGCGCGACGCGCAGCCGGTCTATTCAGAGCAAGGCGGGTGATGTCCGCCTAGGCATATCGATTGTCCGCCCAGTCCAAGACGGCGGGCTGGAAGACACTGTTTATCCCGCACGGCTCCAATGGCTTTCGAGGGAGGATAAGTGTCGGCCGTGGCGATATCCCGTTTTCATGCCTGTGTCCTCGCCGATGCGGGTGCCGGCCCCGGTCGCCGACCGCCGCCCGAGAGCCACCCGCCCGCGGTCGTGCTGCCAATGCGCGCGCCGGCCGCGAGAGCGCCGAGCTTCGAGGATGCGATCCTGCCACATCTCGATGCAGCCTATAATCTGGCGCGCTGGCTGGTGCACGACCCGGTCGAGGCGCAGGACATCGTCCAGGATGCCTGCCTGAACGCCCTGCGATTTTTCGCGTCGTTCAGCGGCGATAGCGGGAAGCCCTGGCTGCTGCGGATCGTCCGCAACACCGTCTATAGCAGGCTCAGAAGCCCCAGGGGGCGGGTCGAGGTTGCGTACGGCCATGCCGGCGACGGGGATGACGACGGCCTCTTCTTCCTGGACATCGCCGATCCCGATCCGGGGCCGGACGCAATCCTCGAGCGTGCCCAGGAGGTGGCGCAACTGAAGGCGGCGATGACGCTGCTTCCCGTCGATCTGCGCGAATGCCTCGTGCTGCGCGAGCTGGAGGAGCTGTCGTACAGCGAGATCGCCCGGATCACTGAGGTCCCGATCGGCACGGTCATGTCCCGATTGCATCGGGCTCGCCGCCAGCTGACGGCGGTGTGGACGAAAAACGCCTCGGGGCCGACCACTTAGCTATGCTTTTAACAGCCAGACATCCTCCTTCGCCGCCACCTTCCCCTTCAGCCCGCCCTCGACATCCGGGCTCGCCAGCAGGGCCAGCGCATAGCTTCCGGCGTAGTGCCGCTGCACCTCCGTGTGGTCAACCGAAAAGGGCGGCCCGTCGATCAGGCTCTGGTCGTAGTCGAAGCTGATCAGCAGCTGGGGCGCCCGGGCGGTGATCTCCATTAGGTGGGTGGCATATCGCCGGCGCATCTCCTCGGGCAGGGCGACCAGGGCCGCCCGGTCGTAGACCGCGTCGACCGGACCCAGCATGTCTCGAGACAGCGCAAAGATATCGCCGACGAAGATATCGATCCCGGGCGCGCTGTAGCGGGTCATGGGCCCAACGCCGGTGATCTCGGGTGTGACGTCCAATTCCGCGAACAGCTGTTCGATGGCAAGCGGGCTCAGCTCCGCACCGCAGACGCGGTGGCGGCGGGACAGCAGCCAGCCGATATCGAGGGTCTTGCCGCACAGGGGCAGGAACACGCGGCTGCCCTTTGGCAAGGCCAGCGCATCGAAATGGGCGACGAGCAGCGGATTCGCCTCGCTCTGGTGAAAGCCAATCTGGTTGGCTTCCCATTTCCGATGCCAGAATTGTTCGTCCATCGCCCGGTCGCCTGTGGTTTGAGTCTCTCCTTATCGCTTGCCCTCGACGGGTGGAAGCCCGCATTTCCACGAAGTAGGAGAAGGGTGACGAAGAAAGACATCGACGGCACCTCCGTCCAGATTATATGTATATACAGGAATAAATGACGTGATTTCACCCACTGAGGACACCATGTCTCAAGGCGACGGACCGGCCCAGACTGAGCGGATTATCGGCGGTGTCGATATCCTCGACGTCGCGGCATGCACCGGTCTGCGGCTCAGGCGAACGGCACGCATGGCGACCCAATTCTTTGAAGGCCATTTGCAGCCCACCGGGCTGACGATCGGCCAGTTCGGGGTCATGGCGCAGCTCTATGGCTGCGGATTGCGGGGTGGCCCCGTCACCATCAAGGAGCTGTCGGCCCTTATCGGCATGGATCCGACGACACTCAACCGCACGCTGAAACCCCTCGAAGCCCAGGGATTCGTCAGTACCGCAGCAAGCGAGCGCGATCGCCGCGCCCGGTGCATTCACCTGACCCCTGCCGGACGCGAGCGCCTGGCCGCCGCGATGCCGCTCTGGCAGGCCGCGGACCGGGAATTCCGCGCCGTTGTCGGCGAGCAGACGACCGTCGCGTTGAGCAGCCTGCTCGACCTTACCGACCGGAAGCTTCGCGCGACGGAATAATCCGCTCTGGACTCCGGACTGGGATCTGTCTTATAAGCTGCATATGCAGATTTATAGAGATACCCATGTCAGCTAGCGCGATTTTCCAGATCGACATGGCCGTGGCTTATGTCGCGTGGGCCCTGTGCGTCGCCAAGTATATCTTGCCACGCCTCAAGAACATGGACCTGGTCGCGGCGCAGCGCGCCATCGCCACCCTCAACAGCTTCCGCTTCTTCGGCCTGGTCTTCCTGCTTCCGGGCTTTGTCGGGCCGGAACTGCCTGAGGCCTTCGCCACGCCGGCGGCCTACGGCGATCTCGCCACCGCACTCCTCGCGATTTCGGCACTACTGACAGTTCGCATACGCGGGCTGTTCTGGCCGCTGGTTTGGGCCTCCAACCTGGTCGGCGCGGCCGACCTCATCATGAATACGGCGCACGCGGTCCGCCTGGACCTGCCGGGGATCGCGGGCCACTCGGCGCCGCGTACGCCATCGTGATCCTGTATGTGCCGCTTCTCCTCATTATGCATGGAGTCGCCTTCTACCTGCTTCTGCGTCCCGCGCAGGCGCCGGGCCGCTCGGCCCCTGTTCACTCCGCCGCGATGCCGGAGGCGCGCTGACGGCGCGGCGGCTGTGTGGTATTGAAGGGCCGATGCCGGTCCAGAATGCCGGCCGAATTCGCCGCATGAAGAAGCGCGGCAGGGGAGGGCGGAATGACTGCGAACACCGAGGCGCCGTCACCGGCGGAAATCTTCAGCCGCGATGCGGCGGAGCGCTATCGCGCCTTTTCCCGGCTGCGCGGCCAATGCCCGGTGCATCGGCTGCCGGGTGGGGAGATGATGGCGGTCAGCCACCAGGCCACCGCCGACGGGGTGCGCCATGTCGAGAGTTTCACCGGCACCTTCTCCGACAGCGGTGCGCTGGCCGAGGAGGACATCATCCTGGCCGGCATCCCGGAGCCGCGGCACAGTGAAGTCCGCCGCATCTTCCTGTCGGCGCTGACCGACATCGCCCGGCACGAAGACTTCATCCGTTCGCTGGCCGAGCGCTTCGTCGATGAGACAGTCTCCGCGGCCGCACGCGACGGCGAGGCGGAGCTGATGCAGGGGCTGGCGCGCCGCCTGCCCAGCGCGGTCATCGCCTATCTGCTCGGCCTGCCGATGGCGGATGTCGAGCGCTTCGCCCGCTGGACCGACGAGCTGCTGGACCGCCAGGGCTCGGACACCAGCGGCAACACCGCGCTGGTCGATCTACACGACGAATTCGCCGATTATCTGCGCGGCCATATCCTCGCCCGCCAGGCAGACGCGAACCCACCCGACGACATCATCACCCGCTTCACCCGCGCCGAGGTGGAGGGTGCCCGCTTGAGCGTGCGCGCCATCCAGACCCAGATGATGTTCTTCATCATCGCCGGCAACGGCACCACCCGCGACCTGATCGGCAACCTGCTGCTGCGGCTGACGCGCGACGCGGCCCTGTTCGGCCAGGTGCGGCAGGATCGCGCCCTGATCCCGGCGCTGGTCGAGGAGGTGCTGCGGCTCGATTCCCCGGTCCAGCTGCTGGCCCGCAACTGCCGGACCGACACGGTGCTGGACGGCACGCAGGTGAAAGCCGGGGAGCGCGTGCTGTTCTCCCTCGCCTCGGCCAACCGCGACGAGGCGGTGTGGGCGGACGCGGACATGTTCAAGCCCGGCCGTGAGCGGGGCCGCGCCCACCTCGCCTTCGGCGCCGGCCCGCATATCTGCCCTGCCGCGGCGCTGGCTAGGATGGAGGCTTTCCACGCGCTGGACGTGCTGCTGAACCGCGTCGCCGGCATGGAGTTCGCATCGGACTATGTGCTGGACCTCAACCCGGTGGTCTGGGCCAACGGGCCCCAAACCTTGCGCGTGACGCTGACGCATTGAGGGTGACGCTGGCCGCGGGATAATCCGGAAAAAAATCGGTCCGCCCGATGTCGGCCCCGTCCGTACCCGTTCGTCGTTCCGACAGAGGGCAGGGAAGGTCCCGGCCCGACAGAGACGGAAGGAACCACGGCCATGCGCTTCATTGTGTTCATGATCCCCAACCAGAAAGACTACGAAGCCGGGGCGATGCCCTCGAACGAGGCCATCGCGGCCATGACCGAATTCAACGAGGCGCTGGTCAAGGCCGGCGTGATGCTGGCGGGCGACGGGCTGCAGCCGCCGGTCAAGGGGGCGCGCATCGAATTCCCCAAGGGGAAGCCGCTGGTGATCGACGGCCCGTTCACCGAGACCAAGGAGGTCATCGGCGGCTATTGGATCTGGCAGACCAAGACCCGCGAAGAGGCCATCGCCTGGGCCTGCCGCTGCCCGGCCGACGCCGGCAACGTGCTCGAACTGCGCCAGATCTTCGAAATGGAAGATTTCGCCCCCAGCCCGGAAGTGGATCGCGCCTTCGAGGTAATAGCGTCGGGAAAGACGACGTAACGCAGGCCACTGTCGGCGGGATCAAGTCGCCTTATGGCTTTCGAGCGCCCTGCGCAGGGCGTCAACCTCTTGCGTCAGCTCCGTGACCCGCTGTTCCCGCAGCCCGGTTGCATCGCGGACACTGCGCACGATGCCGGACGCCTGGCCGCGCAGCTTTCGCCCGGCCTCCGTCAGGGTGATGCGGACCTGCCGCTCGTCCGCGAAATCCCGGCTTCGCCTTATATAGCCAAGCGTTTCCAGCCGCTTCAGCATCGGGGTCAGCGTGTTGGATTGCAGGAAGAGCTTCCGGCCGAGCTCACCCACCGTCTGTTCGTCCTGGCCCCACAACAGCACCATGACGATGAACTGCGGGTAGGTCAGCCCGAGGTCCTTCAGCAGCGGCTGGTAAACGCGATTGAAGGCATGGCTGGCCGAATAGACGGCGAAGCACAGGAACTCCTCAAGCTCCAGAGGGGCTTCCGCCGCGGGCTCGGGCCGGGGATTTTTGGTGGAACCGTTCTTCATCGAGAGTCTTCATATAATCGTATGCGATATAATCGCAAGCGTATTGACTCATCAATTTCAATCGTACACGATTAGATCGCAAGCGATTAACATAACAGTGGATCACTCAAATCGGGAGGTTACGATGACCACAATTGCATCACCTGAGAAGGGCCGGGAACACGGCCTGCACCGCATGAACACGCCGCCAGTAGTGCCAGCGGACGTATGGAACGCCGCACGCGAGCGGATGCTGGTAAAGGAGAAATCCATGATGCGCGCCCACGACACGCTTGCCGCCGAGCGCCGGCGGATGCCCTGGATGGAAGTCGGCAAGGCCTACGTCTTCGAGGGGCCGAACGGCAAAGCGAGCCTGCTCGACCTGTTCGAGGGTCGGCGCCAGCTGATCGTCTACCGCGCCTTCTTCGAGCCGGACGTGCATGGCTGGCCCGAACATGGCTGTGTCGGCTGTTCCCTCGGCGCCGACCAGGTCTCGCATCTTTCCCACCTGAATGCCCGCGACACGACGCTGGCCTATGCCTCGCGCGCGCCGCAGGCCGATATCGCGCGGCTGAAGGCGCGGATGGGGTGGGACCACATCCCCTGGTACACGATCACCGACAGCTTCGACGCCGATTTCGGGGTGGATGAATGGCACGGCCACAACGCCTTCATCCGCGACGGCGAGCGCATCTTCCGCACCTATTTCATCAACGGCCGCGGTGACGAGGCGATAGGCACCGTCTGGAGCTACCTCGACATGACGGCGCTCGGCCGCCAGGAGGAGTGGGAGGACTCGCCCGAGGGCTATCCCCAGACGCGCCGCTACAAATGGTGGAACTGGAACGACAGCTACGTCCCCGGCACCGCCCCCGATCCGGAATGGGTCAAGGTGTCCGATGCCGGCGAGGCGGTGTTCCGCAGGCCCGGCGAATAGGGACTGGCCACGGGGCAACCGAAATGACCGCCGATACCAAGCCCCTGAGCCAGCGGGACGCCGTGCATCCTCCGCGGCGTTTCAAGACAGGCGTGGACCGCGTGCTGTCCTTCGCGGCCGCACCGGCCTTCGCCGTCATGGCGCTGCTCACCGGCCTTGAGGACGGCGGCATGCGCGGCCTGTGCTCGGCCGCGAACGCGGCATCGCCCCTGACCGGAATGGTCCCGATGTACCTGTTGATGAGCGTCGTCCACGCAGCGCCATGGCTGCGCTTGATCTCCACCCGGCGTCGTCAGGCGCGCCAGGCGGCAGCCAGCCGGCATGCGGCCGGTTCCGCGCGCTTCGGCGTCCGGCGCGGCCCGCCATAGCGGACTGCGATGACCTCCGCCTCCGCCTCCGCCAGCCGGCGGGGACAAGCGACATTGGCCGGCTGGCGGCGGGCGACCCCGCTGTCGCTGCGGGCGTGCCAGGCCCATTTTGGCAGCATGAAGGCGTGTACCAGCGCGGGAGCATAGAGGATGACGGCGAACAGGATGACGCAGGATGCGAAACGGGTCAGGGCAGATAAAAGCAAAGACATGGCAATTCCCTCGATGAAAACGGCTTGCGGATTGCGTCGGGCTTTGAGCCCGGCAGGTGCCCAAATGGGGCCGCCCACCGGACCCTGGGTCAGGCCCCTTTGGTGATGACGATTTCCAGATATTCGCTGGGCACGACCATGGTGCCGTCGTCGGCGACGTTGAATCGGTCGATCAGCAGGTGCAGATCGGTCTCCAGCGCTATGCGCGCCAGCTGATCGATCGCCGCGAAGGCTTTCACCACCGGCCCGTAATAGTTGCGGAAGATCGCGATCCAGTGCTCCGCCGAGCGATAGCGGAAAGCGAATGTCCGGCTCGCCGCCGCGATCGTCACGCCCGGACCGAACAGCGCCTCGAGATGGACCCTGTCGCCCCACAGCGCCGGCGATTTCACCCCGGGTGGGGGCGGCACATATTGGCCGATGGTCTTGAACAGCTGGCCGATGAAGCTTCCCGGCGTCCAGTTGGCCAGCCCGATCCTGCCGCGGGGGCGGCAGACGCGCTTGAGTTCGCGCGCGGCCTGCGCCTGGTTCGGCGCGAACATCACGCCGAAGGTGGACAGGACGACATCGAAGCTGGCGTCGGCGAAGGGCAGCGCCTCGGCATCCGCCTCCCGGAAGGCGACCGGCAGACGCTCGGCCTCGGCCCGCCGGCTGCCATGCTCCAGCAGGGCGCCGACATAGTCGGTCGACACCACCTCGGCGAATCGGCGGGCGGCGGCGAGCGTCGCATTGCCATTGCCAGCGGCGACGTCGAGCACGCGCTGGCCGGCGCGCAGATCCACCGCCTCGCACAGCGTCTCGCCGACGATCTGCAGCGTGGTGCCGACGATGGCATAGTCGCCGGAACCCCAGGCCGCCTGCTGGCGCCCCTTGATCGCAGAGAAATCGACGGTCTGCGGCGCAAGTGTATGTACCTCCATTGCAATACTCCTAAATCCCTCTGGCAAATGCCGGGCATTGGTTGTCAATCATTCCAGGTCTGCGATCGCGAATTGGCCTCGCGTCGACCGCAAAATTAGGCTTCGGCGGAATAGGATTGAATGATCGGGCGTCCGTGTTGCTTGACGGGGCGTCCGAAATTCAACAGCCCCTCAATATCGCAGGACGATTTTCGCGCATGTTGGCGATGGGGGATTGGAATGTCGGCAGATGCATTATCTGATGTCTTGCGCACCGTAAGGTTGACCGGTGCGGCGTTTTTCGATGTCGTCTGCAAGGCGCCATGGGTGGCCGAGCAGCCGCCGCGCGAAGCGGTTCTGCCGGTGATCCTGGCCGGCGCGGAACACCTGATTTCCTATCACGTGGTCACCGAGGGCCGGTGCTACGCCAGCATCATCGGCGAGGCAGCGACGGAGGCGATCCCGGTCGAGGCGGGCGAGGTGGTCGTCTTCACCCGCGGCGATGCGCATGTGATGGCGAGCGACCCAGGCTTGCGCGCCGACCCGCCCGTGCCCGCCGCGCTGCCTGAGATCACCGGCAGCCAATTGCCCTTCGCCGTCAATTACGGCAGCGACGGCCCGGTCTCGACCAAGCTGGTCTGCGGTTTCCTGGCCTGCGACGCCCAGCCCTTCATCTCGCTGATCGACAACCTGCCCCGCGTCATCAAATCGGGCGACCCGAAAAACCCGGACGGCGGCTGGCTCGGCCAGTTCATCCGCCTGGCGACCAGCGAGTCCGCCGACAGGCGCGCCGGCGGCGAGGGCGTGCTGGCCCGGCTCTCCGAGCTGATGTTCATCGAGGTGGTGCGCCGCTATATCGAGAGCCTGCCACCGGAGCAGGCCGGATGGCTGGCCGGGCTGCGCGACCCGTTCGTCGGCAAGGCCCTGTCGCTGATCCACGGCGACCCCGCTCGCTGCTGGACGATCGAGGATCTGGGTCGCGACGTCGGCCTGTCCCGCTCGGTTCTGGCCGAACGCTTCGCCGAGATGGTCGGCGTGCCGCCGATGCACTATCTCGCCCAATGGCGGATGCAGATCGCCTCAGGCCTGCTGGCCAACGGCAACGCCAATATCGCCACCGTGGCCGCCAAGATCGGCTATGGCTCGGAGGCGGCGTTCAGCCGGGCCTTCAAAAAGATCGTGGGCAGGCCGCCCTCCGAGTGCCGGCGACGGGTTGGGGTTAATGGGACATTGATGCATTGAAATCGACGGCACCGCCTCACCGACGCCATGGCCGCATCACCCGATAGCGCGGCGCCTCGGTCCGCCCCGCCCGCTCCACCGCGATCAGCCCCCGCCGCTTCAGGTGCGCCACGGATCGCTGGACGGCGGTTTTCGACAGGCCGGTGGCGGTGGCGAGTCCCTGGAGGCTGATGCCGGTTTCGCCGGACGCGCCACCGAGCCTGACCAGCGCCAGGTAGAGGATGTAGGCGCTGGGGCGGCGGTCGTGGCCGACGAGGTCGGCCATCAGGGAGTCGAGGACGTACCAGTCGAGCGTCAGGGTCTGCGGTGTCTTCATCACTATAGTCTTAAAGGAACCACTATCCGGCCATCCTAACCGGCGTTACCTTCCCGCGGCAGTCCGAATTTCGGGGAGAGCCCCCATGGTCGTCCTATGATCGTTAGCATCAAATTCGTCAGCGTGCCGACGCGCGACCAGGATCGCGCACTCGCCTTCTATACGGAAAAGCTCGGCTTCCGCCTGATCACCGACCAGCCTTTCGGGCCCGACCGACGCTGGATAGAGCTCGGCATCGGAAATTCCGACACACGCTTCGTCCTGTTCACCCCGCCGGGCGACGAGGACAAGGTCGGCGGCCGCTTCAGCGGCGCGCTGGCTTGCGACGATGTCGAGGCGACGCACCGGCAGCTGACCCAGCGCGGCGTCGAGTTCGAATCCCCACCCGCCCGCGCGCCGTGGGGTATGTTCGCGGTAATGCTGGACAGCGAAGGCAACCGCTTCGTCCTGTCGTCGCGAGCGTGAGGTGCAAGGAAGAATTCTTTATCCGCAGATTACGCAGATTTCGTAGATTAAACCCGAGTATTACCGCCTTCGGCCCAAAGCCACGCAGCGAAAAAATCATAATCTGCGAAATCTGCGTAATCTGCGGATAAATTCTTAGCTTGGCTTCCCGCCTTCGCGGGTCTGAATATGGAGGCACCATGTCCGACAAGCCCGTTGCCGAGCGCCTGCAGGTCAAGGGCTCCCGCCGTCTCTCCGTGATCGACGCCCCCACCGGCCTGGACAGCGCTATCGGTGTGGCCGAGGCCAGGGCCGATGCGCCCCAGGCCGATGTCGTGCTGCTGTTCGTGGCCGACCGCGCCCGTTTCGATGCCCAGTTGCCGCCGCTGCTGAAGACGATGCGGAAGGACGCCATCCTGTGGCTGGCCTATCCCAAGCTCACCTCTCGCCACGCCGCCGATCTCAGCCGCGACGTGATCCACACCGCCGCCCCCGCCCACGGCCTGGACACGGTGAGCCAGATCGCCATCGACGCCGACTGGTCGGCCCTCAGGCTGAAGCGGGTGGGCTGAGTAACGCCTGGTGACGCAGCATTCAGCCGCAATTGCGTGGCCCTATCCCCCTGCGCACAGGATGAAAAAGGGAAATTCATGTCGTAATCTGCTGAGATTGGAGACACTCATAAAGGAATATAGAAAATAGATCGCGCATGCATCTCTACCCTCCCTTTGCCGATCCTACGATAACTTTCTTTTTACCACCGCCACCTATACCGGCGGCATGGCATCGTACAACCTTACTCTCGATGGTCTCCGGGGCTGCCTTGCAGTCGTAGTTGTCGCCGATCACACCACGCCGATGATGGGGAGCGGGCTTTTCGAGCTCCCCGCCCGATTCGCCGTGAGCATTCGGGCGTCACGGTTCACTCTGGACCGGCGACCGCTAACTTCAGAGCCTAGGAATGCCCAGTTATGGGGCGTGAAGCCGGAATGATGCGGCGTTCCATAGCCATTGCTTGGTCCAACTCCGCTCCCCCCGGCGTATAGAGGGAGGAACCAGGAATGCGCACAGACATCGCGTTCACCAGCGCCGGCATGACCTGCCGCGGTTGGCTTTACCGCCCAAAGGCAACTGGGCCCGTGCCGGCGCCCATGCCTGCAATCATCATGAGCCACGGCTTTTCGGCAACCCGCCATATGGGCCTGCCGAGCTTCGCCGAGCGGTTCCAGGCGGCGGGCTTCGCGGTGCTGCTGTTCGATTACCGCTGCCTGGGTGACAGCGACGGCGACGAGCGCGGGCGGATCGTGCCGCAGGAGCAGCATGACGATTTGCGCGCCGCCATCGGCTTCCTCGCCCGCCAGCCCGGCATCGACGCGGCACGGATCGGGCTGTGGGGCACGTCCTATTCCGGCGGCCACGCGCTGTTCGTCGGCGCGCTGGACCCACGCATCAAGGCGATCGTCGCCCAGGTGCCGGCCCTGTCGGTGGCGCGCTCCCTCATTGGCTTCGTCGGGGCGGAGGGTTTCGCGGGCTTTCTCGCGGCCTTCGCCTACGATTTCGGACAGCGCAACGCCGGCAACCCCAGCGCCCGCATCCCAATCGTCGCGCCCGAGGGCGAGCCCTGCGTGTTCCCCAGCGCCGAGGCGTGGGACTGGTTCGTCACCTCCGCGCCGGCGACCGAGGCGGGATGGGTGAACCACACGACTTTCGAAAGCATCGCCCGCATGGCCGAATACCTGCCGGCTGCCTTCATCGACCTGGCGGCCAAGCCGATCCTGATCCAGGCCGCCGAGCATGACGGCATCATCCCCATTTCCCAGGTTCACGAGGCCTTTGCACGCGCCCAAGAGCCGAAAGCGCTGGAGATCTATCCCTGCGACCATTTCGGGCTGTATCCGGGCCGGCCGTTTCATGAGGCCGCGGCGGAGCGGGCGGCGGGGTGGTTTGGGCAGTATCTCTGATCGCTAAACCGCAACAGCCGCGCGCGGCGGCGGGTTGATCGTGATCGCGCCGTCGATCTCGCCAATTGCGATGGACTCGCGAGCAGCGGCGGCAAGCTCGGCATCGAAGACTTGCCTGGCCGGCAACCGTTCCAGCGCCCTTAAATCGATCGATGGAATATTCTCCATCCATTTCGTGATTGCCGGCGGCGTATCGAAATATTCCAGGCTGATCGGATCTTTCGTGACATCGAAGCGCGGATTCTGCCCGACGACCTCCAGAACCTCCGACCACGGCGCGAGGCCGAAGCGCTCGTCGTTGCCGTCCTCCCGGCTGACCAATACATAGTCGACCTTCGGCAGTAAGACCGGCATCCCGCGCGGCCAAAGCGCCATCGTGTGCAAACAGCCTTCAATGCCGATAAATTGGATCAAAGGCGTGAACCGTCGTCTCCCGCTGATCTCATGTTCTGCCGCCCGGCGATAATTCCAGGCCCAGATGGCACGTAGCCTGTCGCTTGGAAGCGTCGCCATGCGGAAATCGGGCTTGTCGACAAATATCTGTCGGACAGTGAACGAATTTCCAAAGTCCCAGGCGCGCAAGAACCTATCACCCGAATAAGGTCCTTTCGCCATGCCGCGCATCTGGGAATCCTCAATGCGCGGCCCAAACGCCGCCGTGAAAGCCGATAGCTCGATCTCGGCCTCGTCAGCGAACCAGGACGGGCGTCCGTACTTAATTTCAAACTCGGCAGAGACGGCGACTTGCCTGAGCAGCAGGTTCCTGCGGAGTCGAAACGTGAAGGAAAAACCGACCTTCGTGTCCGGATTTTCATATACGGCATCGTTCCCCGCCAGGCTGAAATACCTCCGATCTTGGAAATACCGGTTGATCCGCTTGAGATCGACGGCAGGCTTGAAGAACAGGTCCAGGCTGTAGGTCATGGCAACGGTCCCGCTTGAGCGTCGCTCGGCAATATCGGCAAAGACGCCTTATGTTCTATTTATATTCTTGTTTGGGCGAGCGCTGCGGTCAAGTGAATTCGAAGGACCTGCCAAGCCGCCAAGATGGCCGATATCTCACCACAGAGCGCGCGGCGGTCATTTCTGCCACATCGGCGACGCTTGCTTTGCGCGCACCGCTATGATGCTACATACGGAGATTGCCAAACGAGACTCGCGGAGGGTGGCCTCCGCCCAGGGCAGTGCGATGCAGTTTTCGATGGATCTCGAACCGCCGCGGCCGAAATGGCCGGCCAAGACGCGGGAATTGGGGAGCAACAGCCTGTTTTTCGCCATCCTGCCCGAGCCCGAGGTCGCCGACCGGATCGAGGCTTTGGCCACGGAGCTGCGCGCCGGACATGGCCTGTCGGGGCGGCTGATCCCGACGTCGCGGCTGCATGTGACGACGACGCCGATCGCGGATTACTCCACCTTGCTGGACTACGACGTCTCCGCCGCCATGCGGGCCGCGGAATCGGTGGTGGCGAAGCCGTTCGACGTCGCTTTCAACCGGTTGCAGAGCTTCGGCCGTCCCGGCGGGAACCAACCCCTGGTGCTGCGCTGTGGCGAGGGGCAGGGCGGGTTCACGCAATTGCAGAAGGCACTGCTCACGGCGCTGAGGGCCAACGACTATGATGGGAAGGCACCGGGTGCCTACACGCCGCACATGACCCTGCTCTATGACCGGCGGGCTGTCGACGAGACTTTCCTGGACGAGCCGATCGGCTGGACCGTGCGTGAATTCGCGCTGGTCTATAGCTGGTACGGCAAGGGCCGGCACCAGCATCTGGGGCGCTGGCCGCTGCGCGGCTGAGGGGCGCTGGGAATTCGAGAGCAAGGAACGGATTTTTCTGCGGCGCGCGCCGGGTTATTTTCCGATGCTCGAAAACACATATCGAAACGGGCCGGGCGGCGAAGCTGCGCCATCCTTGAGCCCGGGCTTTCGGGGGCAACCATGACCCAGACAACACAGCATTACGCAATCTTCGAAACCGCCGGCGGGTTCTGCGGCATCGGCTGGAACGGCGTTGGAATCACGCGTTTCCAATTGCCGACACGCACCGCCGACGCGGCCGAGCATCTGATGCTGCGCCGCGCGCCGGACGCCGTGCCCGCCACGCCGCCGGCCGAGGTAGCGCGGGCGATCGAGGCGGCAAAACGCTATTTCACCGGCGAGGCGATCGATTTCTCCGGCGTCACGCTCGACCTCGGGGCCCAAGACCCGTTCTTCAGGCAGATCTATGCCAGAGCGCGCCAAGTCGGCTGGGGCCGCACCACCACCTATGGCACTTTGGCGAAGGAGCTGGGCGCCGGGCCGGAGGCGGCGCGCGATGTCGGCCAGGCAATGGCCCAGAACCCGGTGCCGCTGATCATCCCCTGCCACCGTGTGCTTGCCGCCGGCGGCAAGCTGGGCGGCTTCTCCGCCCCCGGCGGCTCGACCGCCAAGGCCCGCATGCTGGAACTGGAGGGCGTCAGCCTGGCCCCGCCGCCCCCGGCGCAGCAGTCGTTCGGATTTTAATCGTTCGGGTTTTGGGAGCACGGACATGAGCCACGGCCTGCGGAAGGACTATGTCTACAAGATCGTCCCATCTCCGGTGGGCGCGCTGAAGCTGATCGCCTCCAACGACGGGCTGGCCGCGATCCTGTGGGAGAACGACCGGCCGGGGCGGGTGCGGCTCAATATCGTTGGCGAGGACCCGAACCATCCGGTCCTGGTCGAGACCGAGCGGCAGCTGAAGGACTATTTCGCCGGCCGGCGCAAGGAATTCGACCTCAAGCTCGATTTCGCCGGCACCGATTTCCAGAAAACGGTCTGGGCGGCGTTGCTCAAAATCCCATTCGGCGAGACCCGCACCTATGCCGAGATCGCCCGCCAGATCGGCGCCCCGAAGGCCGTGCGCGCGGTCGGCGCCGCCAACGGCCGCAACCCGATCTCGATCATCGCGCCGTGCCACCGCGTGCTGGGCTCCAGCGGACACCTGACGGGTTTCGCCGGCGGGCTGGAGACCAAGGCGCAGCTGCTGACGCTGGAGGGTGCGCGCGAGACCGGGTCACGTCAGCGCATGCTTCGCGTGTAATATTTCGACAGAGGCGGCGCGTCCTCGACCACGCTCATCGCCATGATACGGCTGATTTCGGTGAGGTCGCGGCCCGATTCAGCCGACCAAGCGTTGAACGTGTCCTGGATCGTCTTCATGTCGCGCTTGCCGACGGCGGGCTTGGTCAGCACGCCCTCGCGGATGAGCGCGGTAACGACGGCGTTGGTGGTGATGAAGGCAGGCTTGCCGATCGAACGGAGAAAACGCATCGCCGCCTGGCCGCTAAGCCGGCTGGCGCGTTTCTCGAACAGGTCGAGCAGGCTGATATAGTCGCTGTCCGGCCAGTCGGCGATGAAGCGGGCGGCGCTGCCCCCCTTGGCACTGCCCCCTTTGGCGGCCGCCAGCTCCAGGATGAAACCGGCATTGGCGACAATCGAGCGGATCTTGGCGGCGTTGCGGATGATGCGCCCGTCCTTGAGCAGCGCGTCGAACCGCTCCTCCGGCATCGCGGCGCAGACGCGCGGTTCGAAGCCGGCGAACAATTCCTCGAAGGCCGGCCATTTGTCGTCGACCACCTTCCAGGAAAAGCCGGCCTGGAAGATGCGGCGGCTCATCTCCGACAGCAGGCGGTCGTCGGGGATCGCGGCGATCACCGCCGGCGACGCCGATTTTGTCATGGCCAGCAATTCCTCGAGCGCCGCCATCCCACCCTTGTTAGCGCTGGCAAGTGCGATGACCCTGTCGAATTTCACCATCTTCCGCCCGCCTTCCGCACTTTGCCCAACAGCCCGCGTGCCGTAACGTCATGCCATCATATTACCGAGTCGAACGAAACCATGGCGACCGCAAAGACCGTTTCGATCTATGGGATCAAGGCCTGCGACACGATGAAGAAGGCGCGGACCTGGCTGGAGACGGCCGGGATCGACTACGAATTCCACGACTACAAGACCCAGGGCATCGATGCCGGCCGGCTGCAGGGCTGGGCCGGCGCGGTCGGCTGGGAGAGGCTGCTGAACCGGGCCGGCACGACGTTCCGCGGCCTGCCCGATGCCGACAAGGCCGGCATCGACGAGGCGAAAGCGATCCGGCTGATGGTCGCCCAGCCCTCGATGATCAAGCGGCCGGTGCTGGATGTGGACGGCGCGCTGGTGGTCGGCTTCGATCCCGCGATCTACGCCAAGACTTTCGCCGCCTAGATACAGCGATTCGTGCGTCGCGGTGCGGATCGGCGCGAAAGGATTGTGGCCAGATTATGTCGGGAACAAAGATTTAGGCATAAATGTTACAAACTATTCGCTTTAAACTATATTGACTCGCTCCCTGGGCTGATCAGGCCGGAGCGTGTCAAAATGGCCACGAAAAGGGCGGAAATGCGCGGAATCTGGACCTTTTTACGAATACACAGGATTTACAGTACAAACTAGTTGCTATATAGAGCCACCGTGGCTCGACCGACTTTTTTTGGCAAGCCCACCCTGGAATGAAAAGAGGATATAATGACGACAATCCTGCAAAAGCTCAGCGCCGCTGCCATCCTGCTCGCGGCCACCGCTGTTGTCCCGGCGTGCACGAACAATGCCGACAAGGCCGAGATGGACAAAATGTCCAAGGACGTTTCGGATGCGAAGATGGCTGCTGAGAGCGCTGCCCGCAGCGCGGCTCAGGCTGCCGACGCCGCGAAGGCCGCCCAGCAGGCTGCCGACCAGGCCAGCATGACCCAGTCGCACGCGACTGGCCGTGGCATGCGCAACAAATAATTGTGCAAGGGAGGGCTTCGCTTCGGCGAAGTCCTTTTCCTGGCTGCCTGATCCCTCGTCAGCGGGTGATGGCGACCGGGATCCCGCTACGATCTTTGGCCGCTTGCCGAATCGCCGCCCAGTCCAACCGGCTGGCGGAGTCCTTGGCAGCGGCCAAAATTGTTTTTGTGATCCCCGCCGGATCCTCGAAATCGTCGATATTGTCGAGCTCGAGCTGGTTCGCCTGACGCGGGGTGGGATGCACCTCCAGATAGAGCTGATCCCCGACCCAGCCCAGCTTCACCGGCTGGTTCACCACCGTCACCTTGGTGCCGATCTTCACCGCGTTGTACATCGTCTCGATGTCCTTGTCGTACATGCCCATGCAGCCGCGGCTGTCGCGCCGGCCGACGCGGCGCCAGTCGTCGACGCCGTGGATGAGATAGGACGACCA
>Ga0070665_100000639_pt1 | contig 47531 bp, 40 predicted proteins | sample KBSS13metaG_FD_65862 | JGI IMG/M metagenome (GOLD analysis project Ga0070665, IMG submission 65862) | Switchgrass rhizosphere microbial communities from Kellogg Biological Station, Michigan, USA - KBS S1-3 metaG | ecosystem: Host-associated > Plants > Roots > Rhizosphere > Soil ...
GGATCGGCGCCTGCTGGGCGTCATCCAGTTGAAGGACATCGTCAAGGGCGGCATCCGCGACCGCTTTACCTCTTTGCGCCAGATGGGCATCCGCACGGTGATGATCACCGGCGACAATCCACTGACCGCCGCCGCCATCGCCGCCGAAGCCGGGGTGGACGATTTTCTGGCCCAGGCCACGCCCGAGAACAAGCTGGCGCTGATCCGTGAAGAACAGGGCAAGGGCAAGCTGGTCGCCATGTGCGGTGACGGCACCAATGACGCGCCGGCCTTGGCGCAGGCCGATGTTGGCGTCGCCATGAACACCGGCACCATGGCCGCGCGCGAGGCCGGCAACATGGTGGACCTGGATAGTGACCCGACCAAGCTGATCGAGATCGTGGAGATCGGAAAGCAGCTGCTGATGACCCGCGGCGCGCTGACCACCTTCTCCATCGCCAATGATGTGGCCAAATATTTCGCCATCATTCCGGCCATGTTCCTGGCCTTCTATCCGCAGCTTCAGGCATTGAACGTCATGGGGCTGCATTCGCCCCAGAGCGCCATCCTGTCAGCCATCATCTTCAATGCCCTGATCATCGTGGCGCTGATCCCGCTGGCGCTGAAGGGTGTGAAATATCGCCCGCAGGGCGCGGCCACGGTCCTGCGCCGCAATCTTCTGATCTATGGCCTGGGCGGGCTCATCGTGCCCTTCATCGGCATCAAGGCCATCGATCTTCTGATTACCGCTTTCGGTCTGGCTTAGGAGGCCGCCATGCAGCACATCCGTCCCGCCATCCTGATGATCCTGGTGATGACCCTGATCACAGGCCTGTTATATCCGCTCGGGTTCACGGCGCTCGCGACGGCGATCTTTCCGCGCCAGGCTGCCGGCAGCCTGATCGAGCAGAACGGCAAGGTGATCGGCTCGGAGCTGATCGGCCAGCAGTTCGCTTCCGCCAAATATTTCCATGGCCGCCCTTCCGCGGCAGGCAATGGCTATGACGCCGCCAGCAGCTCCGGCTCCAACTATTCCCCGACGGCCAAGAAGCTGAAGGACCGCATCGCCGCCGACACGGCCAAGCTGCAAAAGGAAAACCCCAACCAGCCGGTGCCCGACGATTTGGTCACGGCCTCAGCCAGCGGGCTCGATCCCGACATTTCACCTGCCGCGGCCTTCTTCCAGGTGCCGCGGGTGGCCAAGGTGCGGGGCGTCAAGGAGGAAGATGTAAACGCCCTGGTGCAAGCCCATGTCGAGGCGCGTCTTTTTGGCCTGATGGGCGAGCCTCATGTCAATGTCCTGAAGCTTAACCTTGCGCTGGACGCACTTTCTAAGCGCACCCCCTCTGCCGTAGCTGGCCCGAGGGACAGCTACGGCATCTCCCCCTCTATGCGCTACGCGCAGAGGGGGAGAATGGTGTCCGGCAAGCAAAGCGCCGGTGAAAGACATAAACTCACGGCCGGATGACCGACCCCGAATCGCGCCCGTCACCGGACGCCCTGCTGAAGGAAGCGGGCCAGGCCGGGCGTGGCCGGCTGAAAATCTTCCTGGGCGCGGCCCCCGGCGTGGGCAAGACCTATGAGATGCTGGTGCAAGCCCGCCGCCGCAAGCTGGAAGGCGTGGATGCGGTCATCGGCGTGGTGGAGACTCATCGCCGGGTCGAGACCGATCTTCTCACCAAGGGTATCGAAACCATCCCCAAGCGCCGCATGCCCTACAAGGGCCGGGTTCTGGCGGAGATGGACCTGGATGCCATCCTGCAGCGGCGGCCGCGGCTGGTGCTGGTGGATGAGCTGGCCCACGACAATGCGCCTGGCAGTCGCCATCCCAAGCGCTATCTGGATGTAGAAGAGCTGCTGGCGGCGGGGATCGATGTCTATACGACCCTCAATGTCCAGCACATCGAAAGCCTGAACGATGTGGTGGCCGGCATCACCCATGTGCGGGTGCGCGAGACCGTGCCGGATTCCATTCTCGATCGCGCCGACGATATCGAGCTGGTGGACCTGACACCGGAAGACCTGATCCAGCGGCTGAAGGACGGTAAGGTCTATCTGCCGGATGTCGCCGAGCGGGCGCGGCAGAATTATTTCGCGCCCGGCAATCTGGCGGCGCTGCGCGAGCTGGCGCTGCGCCGTACCGCCCAGCGCGTCGATGCGCAGATGGTGGATTATATGCGGGCCCATGCCATCGCCGGCCCCTGGGAAGCGGGCGAGCGGCTGCTGGTGGCGGTGAACGCCAAGGCTGGTGCCGCCGCTGCCATCCGCTATGCCCGGCGGCTGGCCGACCGGCTGCGCGCGCCGTGGACGGCGCTGCATGTGGAGACCGGCGCAGCCGAGAACGAAGCCGAGCGCGACCGTGTCGCCCAGGCGCTACGTCTGGCCGAGCGCATGGGCGGCATGGCTGCCACCATTCCCGCCGCCAATGAAGCCGATGGGGTGCTGCAATTCGCGCGGGCCAACAATGTCACCCATGTCGTCATCATGGCGGCGCGCGCTTCGCGCTGGCGCAGCCTGTTCGCGCTGCCATTGGCGGAGGATTTGATCCGCCGCGCCGACGATATCAGTGTCCATGTCGTGCCGCGCCGGCCCGTGAAGGACGAGATCGGCAAGATCGTCCTGCCAACGCCACAGCCGCTGGAGTGGCGGGCTTTGCTGGGCAGTCTGCTGTTCAGCGCCATCGGTCTGGGGGTCAGCCTGGCTTTGCGCCAGACCATGGCGGTTTCCAATGTGGCGCTGGTGCTGCTGGTCGCGGTGCTGGCCAGCGCGGTCGTCTATGGCCTGGTGCCGTCGCTGATCGCGGGGCTGATCTGCGCCCTGGCTTACAACTTCTTTTTCCTGCCGCCGCTTTACTCCTTCACCATCTCCGATCCCGAAAACATCGTGACCCTGGGTGTGTTCATGCTGGTGGCGGGCATCGCCTCCAACCTGACGGCAAGGGTGCGCAGCCAGGCGATTGTGGCGCGTCAGCGCGCCGCCACGACAGAAGACCTCTATCGCTTCAGCCGCAAGCTTGCGGGCATCGGCTCGCTGGACGATCTGCTCTGGGCCACTGCCTATCAGGTGGCGCACATGCTTCGGCTGCATGTGGTGCTGCTGTTGCCTCGTAGCGAGGAACTGGAGGTGCGCGCTGGCTATCCGCCGGAAGACACGCTGGACGAGGGTGATCTGGCCGCCGCCAAATGGGCCTTTCAGCAGGGCCAGGAGGCGGGACGCGGCGCAGACACCTTGCCGGGCGCGCGCCGCCTGTTCCTGCCCATGCGCACCGGTGCCAGCGTGGTGGCGATCATCGGCCTGGACAGCGAGCAGGAGGGCACTTTGCTGACGCCGGACCAGCGGCGGCTTTTGGATTCTTTGTCGGACCAGACGGCGCTCGCCATCGAACGGCTGAAGCTGGCGGAGGAAATGGACCAGGCGCGGGTGGCGGCGGAAACCGAAAAGTTGCGCACCGCGCTTCTCACCTCCATCAGCCACGATCTGCGCACGCCGCTGGCGTCTATTCTGGGCTCGGCGACTTCGCTCATGGCCTATCGCGCCAGCCTGGGTGAGAAGGAGCAGGACGAACTGATTGGCACCATCCGCGAGGAAGCCGAGCGCCTTAATCACTTCATTGCCAACCTGTTGGACATGACGCGGCTGGAATCCGGTGCGCTGGTGCCCAATCTGGAAGCGGTGGACCTCGCCGATGTGATCGGCTCGGTGCTGCGCCGCGCCCCACTCAGCGAGCATCGTGTGAGTTTGGAGCTGGAGCCTGGCCTGCCGCTGCTGCGACTGGACCCGGTGCTGTTCGAGCAGGTGCTGTTCAATCTGCTGGATAACGCCGCCAAATATGCGCCGGGCGGTACCGCGGTAACGATCCGTGCCCGTCGCGAAGGGCCCGTGACGCGGATCGCGGTTGAGGACGAAGGGCCCGGCCTGCCGGAAGACGATCGCGAGCGTGTGTTCGACAAATTCTACCGGGTCAGAGCCAGCGACAAGAAACGCGCCGGCACCGGGCTCGGCCTTGCCATCGCCCGCGGCTTCATGGAAGCCATGGGCGGCACCATCACCGCCGCCAATCGCACCGCCCATAACCCTGACAGGCATGGCGCGGTCTTCACCCTGACGGCACCTGTCGCATGAATCCGTTCCGTATCCTGATCGTGGATGACGAACCGCCCATCCGGCGTTTCCTGAGGACCGCCCTGTCGGCCCAGGGCTATCGCGTGGAAGAAGCGGGCGACGGCGAGGGCGCGCTGGATTTCCTCAAGCGCAACGTCGTGGACCTGATTGTGCTGGATTTGGGTCTTCCGGGCCTCGACGGTCTTGAGGTGATCCGGCGGCGGCGCGGGGAGGGCGATGCCACGCCCATCATCATTCTTTCCAGCCGCGACGATGAAGCCGGCAAAGTCGAGGCGTTGGATCTCGGCGCCGACGACTATGTCTCCAAGCCTTTCGGCATGGAGGAATTGTCTGCCCGCGTCCGCGCCGCGCTGCGCCACCGGCTGCAGCAGGATGGCGAGAAGCCGCTGTTCCGTACCGGCGATCTGACGGTGGATCTGGTGCGTCGGGTGGTGACGGTACGGGACCAGGAAGTGAAACTGACGCCGCGGGAATATGACCTGCTGCGCCTGCTGGTCGCCCATGCCGGCAAGGTCCTGACCCACAAATTCATCCTGCGCGAGGTCTGGGGTGGGGAGAGTGATGTGCAGTATCTGCGCATCTATGTCCGCACCTTGCGCCAGAAGCTGGAAGCAGATCCTGAACAGCCAAGCCTGATTCTGACCGAACAGGGCGTGGGCTACCGGCTGCGCGCGGCCGACTAGGCTGGCCTTTTCCCCGGCGCAAAAACCGGTAAAAGGGAAGGCATAATCATCCGGGGAGCGGCATGTCGAAGCGGTTTTGGAATGCCTGCGCTACAGGCGCGGCGCTGGTGAGCTTGTTTGCGGTCGGTGCTGGTGCCCAGCCCCAGCCCGGATCGGCCACCGACTGGCCGAACTATGGCAACGACCGCGGCGCCCAGCGCTACTCGCCGCTGACCCAGATCACCCCGGCCAATGTCACCTCGCTCAAAGTGGCCTGGACCTATCACATGAAAACGCCCGACGCGAAGCGCGTCGCGACATCCGAGACCACGCCGCTGGTGGTGGGCAATGTGATGTATCTGGGCTCGCCCTACGGCAAGATCGTGGCGCTGGATGCCACCACCGGCAAGGAGTTGTGGGTCTACAGCCTTCCGGGCAACACGCGACCCGCGCCGCGCGGCATGGCCTATTGGCCGGGCGACGACAAATATGCGCCGGAGCTGCTGTTCGGCACCAACGACGGCAAGATGATGGCCATCAACGTCAAGACGGGAAAGCCGGCCGAGGAGTTCGGCGAGCACGGCGTGGTCAACCTGAAGACGCCCGAGATCATGCGCGGCTACGACAAGAATTATGCCCTGACCTCACCGCCGGGCATCTTCAAGAACCTCGTGCTGACCGGCGCTTCCGGGCCGGAGGAATCCCGCAGCGTTTCGGGCGATGAACGCGCCTGGGATGTGCGTACCGGCAAGCTGGTCTGGACCTTCCACGGCGTGCCGCATGATGGAGAGTTCGGTGCCGATACCTGGGCGCCTGGCAGCCGCAGGGACCGCGCGGGCACCAACATCTGGAACATGATCACCGTGGACGACAAGCGCGGCATCGCCTTCCTGCCCTTCACCGGACCCGGGCCGGACCGCTGGGGCGGCGATCGTCATGGCATGAACCTGTTCGGCAATAGCCTGGTGGCGGTGGACGCCATGACGGGCAAGCGGCTGTGGCATTTCCAGCTGTTGCATCATGAAGTGTGGGACTGGGATCAGCCGACCCCACCCATGCTGTTTGACGTGAAAAGGAACGGCAAGACCATTCCCGCTGTCGCGGCAATGAACAAATCGGGCTATCTCTTCATTCTCGATCGCCTCACCGGCAAGCCGCTCTATGACGTCAAGGAAGTGCCGGTGCCCAAGAGCAATGTCGGGGGCGAAGAAACCTGGCCGACCCAGCCCATTCCCGTGACGCCGCCGCCGCTGGCAACAGTACAGAGCTTCACCGCGGCCACCGATGTCACGAACATCACGCCGGAGCTGCATGACTTCTGCGAAAAGCTGATCGCCACCCATCATCTGCATGACAGCGTGCCCTTTTCGCCAATAACCAGCGATTCACAGATTGCCCGCTTCCCCGGCTCGGGTGGCGGCCCGGAATGGGGCGGCGGCGCTTTCGATCCCAAGCTGGGCTATTTCATCGTCAACACCCAGGAGATGGGTTCGATCGAACAGCTGGAGAAGAAGAAGGAAGGCTATTGGGCTTCGGCCAATATTCCCGACAGCTTCTTCGAGCAGGAGATACCGGGCCACGGCTATTACCCCTGCCAGAACCCGCCCTGGGGCGATCTCTGGGCCGTGAACGTCAACACCGGCAAGGTCGCCTGGCGCGTCAATCTGGGCGTGAGCGACATCATGCCGGAAGGCAAGCGCAACACCGGCCGTCCCAACCTGGGCGCGCCGCTGACCACGGCCTCGGGTCTGATCTTCATCGGCGCCACGGATGACAGCCGCTTCCGCGCTTTCGAGACCAAGAGCGGCAAGGAGCTGTGGACCTACAAGCTCGATGCTTCAGCGCATGCTTCCCCGGTGGCCTATCAGGGCAAGGACGGCAAGCAGTATGTCGCGATCGTGGCGACGGGCGGCTCGTTCGTGCACAGCCCGCCGGTGGGCGACAGCCTGGTGGTGTTCGGGCTGCCGTAACGCGCGGAGCTTAAGGCGCCTCGATAATCCGTCCGGAGCCCATGATGCGGCGTTCGATCTGGGCGGGACGGGTCATCAGCCGCACATCGCCGGAGCCCATGATGGTGACTTTCAGCTCGTCGCTGGGCGCCACCGCGACATCGCCGCTGCCGGCGATCGTCACTTCGACGCGACGCGCCAGCAGGCGGCCAAGATTGACATGACCTGAACCCATCACCTGAACGGTGAGTGTGTCGACCCGGCCGTCGGCGATCACCGAACCGGAACTGAGGACCGTGACCTTCAGGCTGGGCTGCTCGATATGGCCCAGGTCTACATTGTGGTTGTCGCGCACCGTGACGCTGTTCGACGTGCGTGTGACGCTTCCGTCGGAGAAACCGGGTGGTGGCTGGGGAAGCGGCGGCATGGGCGGGACAGGCGGCAGATTCTGCAACGCTTCCCGGGTCGCGGCTCGCGCCGCTTCCGTCGCCACGGCTGCCGCTGCCTCGCTGATCTGTTCGATCTCGCCATGACCGATGATGGTCTGGCTGATGCTCCTGGGCTTGGAGGCCAAGTTCAGCTTGCCGTTGCCGGCGATGAAGAGGCGCACATCACCGGTGGGCGCCAGTGCGACCACGCCATTGCCCAGGATCGCCACTTTGGCATTGTCCGTCACGGACAGTCCGCCCAGAGCCGCATTACCTGGTCCCGCGACGGTGAGCCTGAGATGGTCCACTTCGCCGCTGCCAGTCACCGTGCCGTTGCCGTTGATATGCAGGTCCAGGTCCGGCTGTTTTACTTCGCCCAGATCCAGATGCTCGCCGCCATTGACGACAAATTTTCGGATGGGAATACCGGTGACCACCGCCTCGACCTTGCGGCCGCTTCTGCGGCTGAGCGTATTGTCGGCCGCGATGCGGCCTTCCGAAACACGCACATGCTCGATGGCCTCGGCAGGGCCGGTGACGGACACCTGGGGTCTGCCTTCCTGCTGGTAACGGATGTTGATCGGCGCATCCAGCGCCAGGGTATCGCCGCCATTCCAGCGCCAGGCTTTATGCGTGGCCAGATCGATCAGCGGCTTGACGCCTTCCAGCGAACGCGGATCATGGAAGATGTCGTCGCCGCCGACCAGCGCCGCGGCGCCTAGCGAAAGGCCGCAGATGGCAAGGCCGGCGATGGTGGTGATCACAAGGGTACGGGACATGGCTATTCCTCGTCCTCCCGCTTGAGCAGGCGGTAGTTCAATCGGACATAACGGCCGAGCAGGCGCAGGCCGCTGTCGAGCAGAAGCAGGATCAGGCTGCCCATGCCGATCACGCCGGAAATCAGGCCCAGGCCAACCAGGGCAGGGAGCACGACAGTGCCGTTGCCCGACGCCAGTCCCAACAAAAGATGCAGACCGGTGCGGCCCACCTCATACAGCACGTAGGCGGCGACACCGGCGCAGACCAGGATTACCGCCAGAACGGGCAGAACCATCAGCAGGTTGAAGGTCTTGAGCCCTGTCAGGGCGAAACCCGCGCGCAGGAAATTGTGCGGGCTGCGGCGTTTCTCCCAGCGGCGCAGCTTGCTTTCGGCGGCGATTTCCTGGCCCAGCTGCAAGGGATCGCCCAGTGAGGCCGCGACGTCGGCTTCGCTGCGTCCTGCCTCTGCGGCGTCGCTGAAATGGGCCTCGTAGTCCAGCACGATATCCGCGATCTCGTCGGCGGACAGACCCTTCAGTCCCTGGCGCAGGCGGGCGATGAACAAGGCGCGCGTCATGAACCGTCCCCCAGCATTCTCTCCACCGAGCCCATGAAGCTTTTCCACTCGTCGCGCTGGGCCGTCAGCGTTTTGCGGCCCGTTTCGGTCAAGCGATAATATTTGCGCGGCGGCCCGCCAGGGGCTTCCACCAGGTAGGTCGAAACCAGGCCATCGTCCTGCATGCGGCGCATCAGGGGATAGATCGTGCCTTCCCCCATCCCCACATCGGCCATCAGGCGGCTGGCGATCTCGTAGCCATAGGCATCGGCGCGCGACAGCAAGGTCAGCACGCACAGTTCCAGGACGCCCTTCCTGAGCTGCGTCTGAATGCTTTCCGCCAAACCCGAATCTTCCGCTAAGAGCGCCACGCAAAGGCTAACGTCCGCTGTTGGGGGCCGCAATGTGCCCGGGTTTCACGACTCAGTTTCTCGTCACCCGCACGCCGCCAGAGCCGGTGATGTGCTGATTGAGACGGGGAGGGCTCGCCTTCATCTGGATGTTGCCGGACCCGGCGACATTCACATTGGCTTCCTCGGTTGGAGTGACGGCGACATTGCCACTCCCGGCGATGTGAATGTCGGCGCGCTGGACCTTGGCGTCATCCATCCGCACGGTGCCGGAGCCGGCGATGGAAAGCTCCAGCCGGTCAATGCGGCCATCGGCGCTGGCGCGGCCGCTGCCGGCAATGGACAGGCGCAGATCATCCTGGTCCAGGCGGCCGAACTGGATTTCCTCGCCGCCGCCGGCGAGGCTCACATGGCGCAAGGGAATGCCGCTGATCGTGATGTCCAGATGTTCGCCCTTGCCCCAGCAATCGCGGCAGAAACGGATCTGGCCCTGGCCGACGCGAATCTGGTCCAGCATCGCGTCGGAGCCGGTGATGCTGATGCGGGCAGGACCGCTGCGCACATAATGCACGGTGGCAGGCACGGAGATGCCAAGGCCGTCTTCGCCGTCCCAGGCCCATTCCCAATGACCCGGTTGCTTCAGAGAAGGCTCGCGCGGCGTGAAGTTGTCCCAGTCGCGCGCGGACGCCGCGCCGGTGAGAAGCACAAGAGCAAGAGCTGCTTTCACATAAATCCGCATCGCTAGCCTCCGTTGAAACTTCGCGCCGATTTCGCGCCTGCCCTGTATAGACACGAGTACCATGTTATGCAAGGTATAATGTTGTACATGCTATACGGTTATGCAAGGAACACAGGAATGGGTGGAAAAAGAGCAGTGTTTTTAGCGGCTTGGCTCTTGGTAAGCCCGGCGCTGGCCCAGCCGGAGCAGGGAATCTCGATCTATCCGCCCAGCTTCTTCGCCGACGCCAGGCCCGCCACGGCCTATGACATGGTGACCCGTCTGCCGGGCTTTTCCCTCAATACGGGCACCGGCACCTCGGTGCGCGGGTTCGCCGGCACCGCGGGCAATGTGCTGGTGGATGGGACGCGGCCCACCGCCAAGAATGACGATCTGCAAAGCATCCTGCAGCGCATTCCGGCGGCCAGTGTGGAGCGGGTCGAGGTGATCCAGGGCTCGGCCCCCGGCATCGACATGCAGGGCCAGAGTGTCGTGGCCAATGTGGTGCGCAAGAACGGCGCCTCGGACCAGACCATCTTGTCGGCGTCCATGACCTACACCGGGGCAGGCCAATGGGTACCGGCGGAAGGCGTGGAATATCACGGCCAGACCGGCACCTGGCGTTATGAAGCCGCGCTTCAGCGCACAGCGCAGATCTGGGACGACGCGCCCGGCAACGGTTATCGCGTGGTGACGGCGCCGGGCCAGGCGCCGGTCTACGACCGTGCCGTGCGCACCGGCATCATGCGGATGGGCTATCAACTGCATGGCGGATTGATCGTGCCGGTGTGGGGCGGCGACTGGGACAATAACTTCACCTTGCAGACCAACGATTATCCCAGCGGTATCCGCTATTACGGCGGCGGCGGTTCGCGTTTTGACTCCATCACCCGGCTGAAGAACGGCGAGTTCGGCAGCCACTGGCAAGGGCAACTGGGAGCGGTCAATCTGGAAAGCCTGGTGCTGCAGCGGCTGGGCCATGAGGAAGACAGCAACACCAGCGCCGCGCCCGGCAGCAGCGCGATTTTTCTCGCCACCAAGGATACGGGCGAAAGCATCGCGCGCATCACCGCGCGCTACAGCTTCTCGCCGTCGCTGAGCCTGGAGGCGGGCGGGGAGGGCGCCTACAATTTTCTCGACGGCACATCGAGCTATGTCTCCAATGGCACAGCGATCGGCCTGCCCAATGCCAATATTTCGGTGAACGAGAAGCGCGGCGAGGTGTTCGGCACCGCCACGTGGAAAATCACGCCCGCTTTGTCGCTGGAGGGCGGTATGCGAATGGAAGTCTCGGCCATCTCGGAAACCGGCGACAGCACCTCCACCCGCGATTTCTTTTATCCCAAGCCGCGGCTGCTTCTGTCCTACCAGATCGATCCCCAGAGCCAGTTGCGGCTGCGGGCCGAGCGCGTGGTCGGCCAGCTCAATTTTTCCGACTTCGTGGCGTCGTCGAACCTGTCCGGCTATGGCGTGGCGGGGGGCAACGCCAATCTCAGGCCGGATCAGCGCTGGCAGCTCGATGCGGCGCTGGAAAAGCATTTCTGGGACAAGGGCGGCATCGTGCTGGACTATCTGCACGAGGACATCACCGATCTTGAGGATTATATCCCGATCGGCGGCGGGCTGGACGCGCCGGGCAACATCCCGCACGCCACCCAGGACAAGTTTTCCATCTCCGGACAGGTGCCGCTGGATTTCCTGGGGCTGAAGAATGCGCTGTTCAAGCCCAATCTTTACTGGACCACCAGCAGCCTGATCGATCCGGTGACCGGCGAGCGGCGCCGCATCTCCAACGCGCGCAACATCAACTCCTATTACGACATCATTCAGGATATCGACTCCCTGAAGTCCACCTGGGATTTCAGCTGGGGCACCAGCTTTTCCCGCACCACTTGGCGCATCGCCCAGATCAGCCGGGTTGCCATTCACAACAGCCCCTATTTCAATTTCAGCTGGACCTACAAGCCGACGCCGGATTGGAAGGTCACCCTGGGCGCGGACAACTTCGCCGCCTACCGGTTCGAGCTGGAGCAGATCAATTTCCCCGGCCCCCGCAACCTGTCACCGCCCAGCTCGATCCAGGACGTCGTCGATCGCACCCAACCACGCGTCTATCTGAACTTGCGCAAGACTTTCTGAGTGCTCCGCGCTAGTGTCCCGAACCAAAAATTCGGGGGGCGTCATGAAGCTTTGGGCAATAGGTTTGGCGTTTGCGTTGCTGGCGGGTCCGGCGCTGGGGGCCGAGCCGCGCAAGCCGGGCGAATATCCGCCCACCGCGGACTCTATCCCGCAGCCCGGCGTGCCCAAGGGCAAGCTGATCGGGCCGCTGGAATTCAAGGCCAAGGCCATTCCCAATACAGTGCGGCGCTACTGGATCTATGTGCCGGCCAAATATGACGCCAAAAGCCCACCCAATCTGCTGGTGTTCCAGGACGGCCAGCGCGCCATCAATCCGCAAGGCCCGCTCAATATTCCGGTGGTGCTGGACAATCTGATCGCCAAGGGCGACATCCCTCCGACCCTGGGTGTCTTCATCACGCCCGGAAACATCGGCACCGAGCATTATCCCGACAATCTGGGCACCGGAAATCCCAACCACCGCGCCCCGGAATATGACGCGCTCAGCGATGCCTATACCCGCATGCTGATCGACGAGATTCTGCCGGAGGTCGCCAAGACCTATAAATTCACCGACGATCCCAAGAAGCGCGCCATCGGCGGCACCTCCAGCGGCGCGATTTGCGCCTGGACGGTGGCGTGGCACCGGCCCGATGCCTTCGGTAACGTCATCAGCATGATCGGCAGCTACACCTCGATCGGTTATCACCCCGCCACCGCCACGGAGCCCATGATCCCGGGGGGCGACACTTATCCGGGCCTGATCCGGAAAAACCCCATCCGGCCGATCCGCATTTTCCTGCAGGACGGCACCGCCGACCTCAACAACGAGCATGGCAACTGGCATCTGGCCAATGAGCAGATGCTGTCGTCGCTGCAATGGGCCAACGCCAATGCCGATGAGAAGAAGATCCCCGGCGCCCGCTATGATGTGCGTTATGAATGGGGCGATGGCGCACACTCGGATGTGCACGGCGGTTGGCTATTGCCTGGTATCCTCAGATGGATGTTCGGGAAATAGCTACGTGGACACCGTGCTAGGCTGCCTTGTGCTTGGCATCGGAGTCTGTGTCACCCTTTTTACCGAACGCGTAATTGGATTTTTGCGAGTTCAAGCGCGCCCCCAATGGGTCAAAGACTTAATGGGTTCGGATGTCTATTCTCTTTTTATGTGGCTTGGCGGTATCGGCTTCATTGTGGCTGGCGCCGTGATGGTGTTTTGGGGTCTTACTGCTACGTAGCCCCTGCTATTAGGTTGATAATCCCACCAGCCGGTGCGCGTTGGTCCAGGCGATCTTGCGGAACACCGCCGGCGTGGTGGCGCCTGCAAGCAAGGTCAGCGTCTCACGCGCCACGCACTTGCCGCGCATGCGCGGAGCGACGCGGTCTGAGTTCTGCGCCGCCCCGCCGCCTTTACCGTCCTCGCAATTGCAGTCGCTGCCGAAATGCAGCTTGTCCTGGTGACGCTTCAGGAAATCCTTGGTGAAAGCCGCATCGCGTGACAGTGCATTGTTGGCCGAGTTGGCCGAGGTGTCGGCAAAGAGGTTGGGATAGTCCGACAGCAGCTTGTCGCTCACCCCGCCCGGCACGATCGGGCCGGTGGGGTAGGCCTCCTGCTCATGATAGTCGGCGCTGATATTGGCCCAGAAGGCGTCGGCATGGCCGATGAACTTGGTCTTCGGGTATGCCTTCAGGATCGCGCCGAAGCGCTTGATGCCGGTGTTGTAGCCGCCCGGCGCCGCCGGCTGGCCCACCTCCTGGAAATGGATCAGCACCGGCACATTCAGCTCCGCCGCCAGGTCATAGACGCGGCGCATTTCCGGTCCATCGGCGGCGACGGGAAATTTCAATTCGCCAAAGCCTTTGGCGCCGTTCTTCACAGCCTGAGTGAGAAGCTGCTCGGCTTCCGGCTTGCTCACATCGGTCGCGCCAAACCAGCAGGGAAACATTTTCGGATTCTGCCCCTGCAAACCCGCGACGGAAGCCGCCGCGTCGTTCCGCGTCAGCAGATTCGCCGCGGTGATACCCGCGCCTTGCTGATGAGCGATGTTCAGCGCCGGCGTCTGGCGCATGTGGAAATGCATGTCGATCACGGGCGAGGGCCAGTGTGGAACCTCCTGTGCCACCGCCAACTTTGGCGCCGTCGCCGCGGCAATTCCGCCCAGAAAAATCCGCCTGTCCATTTCAGTAAACCTCGTTAATGGATCTTGTCAGGCTAACCTATTGTTCTGCCATGCGGCAGCGGAACTTCCCGGCGGCGTTCGCAATTGCAGCAATATTCTTCCGCAGGATGTGGTTCACATTGCTAATCGGATCGGAGATAAAAGGGTCGGCTTGGACTCGCGCGCGATGTCAAAAAGCGCCGCGAGCATAGGGAGATGCGTATAACATGTCGCTGATCAGGCGCAGTGGTTTTGCCGTCGGCGTCATCGCCTTTGCGGGAGTAGCCGGACTTCTGGGGAGCGCCGCAGCAGATACCGCTCCCGTAAAGGTCGCGGCGAACGCGCCGGCCACCGAGGCCATTACCACCGCGACCTCGCCCGACGACTACAAAAAAATGATGATGCAGTACTGCACGGCCTGTCACAACGACAGGCTGAAGACTGCGGGCATGAGCGTGGTGCCGCTGGATGCCAACAATCTGCAGGCCAACCAGGCGACCTGGGAGAAGATCCTGCGCCGCGTCAGCCTGGGCGAGATGCCGCTGCGTGGCGCGCCGCGTCCGCCCAAGGAGAAGCTTCAGGAGTTCACAAGCTGGCTCGCCACCTCGCTGGACAGCCAGGCGGCCGCCCATCCCAATCCCGGCCATGCCACGGTTCGCCGCCTGAACCGCACCGAATACGCCAATGCGGTGCGCGACCTGTTGGCGCTGGACGTGGACTTCGCCAAGGATATGCCGCCTGACGACACCGGCTATGGCTTCGACAATATCGCCGATGTGCTGACGGTCTCGCCCACCTTGATGGACCGCTACATCACCGTCGCCGGCAAGATCGGCCGCATGGCGACGGGGCTCTCCTCGCGCCGGGTCATCACCACCGACTACAAGGTGCCCAAGGATCTGTTCGTCAATGGCTTCGGCGTTGCCGCGTATAACGAACGCGCCAGCGACGACCTGCCGCTGGCTTCGCGCGGCGGCGGGGCGTTCAAATTCTACGCGCCCTATGACGCGACCTACACGATCCAGGTTTTCCTCAACGCCAACACCTCCGAAGAAGGCGAGATCAACGCCAGCACCCGCTACGAGGTCAAGGTGCCGCTGAAGGCCGGCCTGCGCACCATCGGCGCTTCCTTCCCCAAGAATCTGGCGTTGGACGAACTGGTCGTGCCCAAGACCGTGCTGGGCGCGCGCGAGCCCGCGGCCAAGCCGGTGCCGATCCCGCTGGACGTTTCGGTGGACGGCGCGCGCGTGCAGCGCCTGACGGTGCCCTCGGTTGCCACCGGTCCCAACGTGTCGCAGTCCTTCTATCTGCGCGACGTGATGCAGATTTCCGTGGTCGGTCCCTTTGACATCAAGGGCCCGGGCAATACCCCCAGCCGCCGCAAGATTTTCATCTGCCGCCCCTCGGCCTCTCTGTCCGAGAGCGCCTGCGCCAACAAGATTCTCGCCAATCTGGCGCGTCACGCCTATCGCCGCCCAGTGACCGAGGCCGATGTCGCGCCGCTGATGAAGATCTACGACGAGGGCCGCAAGGGTGCCGACTTCGATCATGGCGTCGAGGCGGGCCTGGAAGCGGTGCTGGTTTCGCCGAGCTTCCTATTCGTGCGCGAGAACGACCCGCCCAAGATGGCGCCGGGCACGGCGCACCGCATTTCCGATCTGGAACTGGCCTCGCGTCTGTCCTTCTTCCTGTGGAGCAGTATTCCCGACGACACGCTGATCTCGGTGGCGGAGAAGAACCAGCTTCACAATCCCGCGGTGCTGAAGGCCCAGGTCGTGCGCATGCTGGCCGATCCGCGTTCCAAGGCGCTGACGGACAATTTCGCGGGCCAGTGGCTGTATCTGCGCCGGCTGGAATATCAGAAGCCTGATCGCCGCGCGTTCCCGGACTTCGACGTGCGCCTGCGCGCGGCGATGCAGACCGAGACCGAGATGTTCTTCGATGGCGTGGTGCGCGACAATCGCAGCGCGCTGGACTTCCTGGACGCGAACTACACCTATGTGAACCAACGCCTGGCCGAGCATTACGGTATCCCGGGCGTCTATGGCACCACCTTCCGCAAAGTGGAGCTGGACCCGGCGCTGCATCGCGGCGGGCTTCTGGGGCAGGGCGCCATTCTGACCGTGACCTCCTACAACAACCGCACGTCCGTGGTGCTGCGGGGCAAATGGATTCTGGAAAACCTGCTGGCCGCGGCACCGCCGCCGCCGCCGCCGCTGGTTCCATCCCTGGATGACACAAAGAACGGCAAGACCATGACCGTTCGCGAGCAGATGGAATTGCACCGCAAGAATCCGGTCTGTGCCTCCTGCCACACCAAGATGGACCCCTTGGGCTTCAGCCTGGAAAATTACGACGCGGTGGGTAAATGGCGCACCGGCTATGCCGGCCAGCTGGTGGACGCTTCGGCCGTGCTGCCGGACGGCACCAAGTTCGACGGTCCCAGCGGTCCGACCGGTCTGCAGGGCATTCTGCTCTCGCGCAAGGACCAGTTCGTTGACGCCCTGACCGAGCGATTGATGACCTACGCCCTGGCGCGCGGGGTTGAATCCTACGATATGCCGGCGGTGCGCAATGTGCGCTACCAGGCGGCCAAAGACGATTACCGCATGCAGACCATTATTCTGGGCATTGTTCAAAGTGTGCCTTTCACGATGAGAAGGACTCCGGAAACATGATGATCACTCGCAAGGCTATGGGCCGCCGCACCATGTTGCGCGGCATGGGCACCGTGATGGCGCTGCCGTTGCTGGAAGCGATGGCCTCCAGCGCCAAGGCGGCGGAGGAAGCGGCAGCGGCGCGCAGGCGCCTGCAGGTCATCTACACGCCCAATGGCATGATGATGCAGAACTGGACCCCGGCCTCCAGCGAGACGGGCTTTGCTTATTCGCCGATCCTCAAGCCGCTGGAGCCCTATCGCAACAAGATCACGGTTTTCACCGGCCTGTCCCATGTTCAGGCGGAAGCCCTGGGCGACGGCGCCGGCGACCATGGCCGCTGCTGCGGCGGCTATCTGACCGGCACCCATGTCAAGAAGACCGAAGGCGCGGATATCACCGCCGGCGTCTCCATGGACCAGGTCGTGGCCAAGCAGTTCGGCGAAAAGACCCAGATCCCTTCCATTGAAGTGGGCCTGGAGCCTCCCAGCCTGGTGGGCAGCTGCGACAGCGGCTATTCCTGCGCCTATACCAACACGCTCTCCTGGTCGGACGCCTCCACGCCACTGCCGGTGACCATCAACCCGCGCGAAGTGTTCGAGCGCCTGTTCGGCGACGGCGACAGCCTGGATGCCAAGAGCCGGCTGGCGCAGCTGCGCCGCCAGGCCTCGATCCTGGACTTCGTGGCCCAGGACGCCAAGCGCCTCTCCACCAAGATGGGCGCCACCGACAAGCACAAGCTGGACGAATATCTGAACTCGGTGCGCGACATCGAAAAGCGCATCCAGAAAGTGGAGCAGGGCGGCACCCAGGCCACCGTGCTTCCGGCCTATGCCCGTCCGTCGGGCGTGCCGGACAGCTTCGAAGATTATTCGCACATGATGATCGATCTGCAGGTGCTTGCCATGCAGGCTGACATCACCCGCGTCTCCAGCTTCATGATCGGGCGCGAAGTGTCGGGCCGCTCCTATCCGGAGATCGGCGTGCCGGATGCTCACCATCCGCTCAGCCACCATGGCAACGATCCGGAAAAGATCGCCAAGCTGACCAAGATCAACACCCTGCACATGGAACAGGTGGCCTATTACCTGAAGCGGATGAGCGAGACCAAGGAAGGCGAAGGCAGCCTGCTGGACAGCACGCTGGTCATGGCCGGCGCCAGCCTGGCCGATCCCAATCGCCACGACCATCGCGACTTGCCGGTGTTCGTGGCCGGCGGCTTGATCAAGGGCGACCGCCACATCACCGTGGAAAAGGACACGCCCATGACCAACATGATGCTGTCCATGATGGACGCCCTGGGCGTCGAAGTGCACAGCATCGGCGACAGTTCCGGGCGCCTTAACACCTTCGCGGTCTAACCGGCAGGACGATGAAAAAGCTGCTGGGATTGGGTTTGCTGGGCCTCGGCCTTTCCTGCGCGCTGCCGGCGTTGGCCAGTGGCGGCGCCGACAGCCGGCTGGTGCAAGCGGTGCGGGACGGCGATCACGCCGTCCTCAAGCGTTTGCTGGCCGCGCATGTGAATGTGAACGCGCCTTTGCCGGACAAGACCACCGTGCTTGCCTGGGCGGTGGACCGTCAGGATGTGGGCTCGGTTCATATGCTGCTGGCGGCGGGCGCCAAGCCCAACATCGCGGGTATCGACGGCGCTTCGCCCATGACCCTGGCCTGCGAGCTGGGCAATCCCGAGATTGTCACCAGCTTGCTCAAGGCGGGCGGCGACGCCAATGCGGCGCGGGCCGACGGGATCGCGGCGCTGGCGCTGTGCGCCGGAAATTCCACGCCACTGGCGCTGGAAGCGCTGGTCGCAAAAGGCGCCAAGGTGGATGCCGTCAATCCACAAGGCCAGACCGCTCTGATGCGGGCGGCGTTCAAGGGCCGTACGGACAACATCAAGTTTCTTCTGGCCCACGGCGCCGACGTGAACGCTGCCGAGCAGAAGGGCTTCACGCCACTGTTCTATGCCCTGCGCAGCAAGGAGCCGTCGGCTCCTCTGGCGCTGCTGGATGCGGGCGCCAACGGCAAAAGCACGTTGCCGGATGGTACCTCCGTGGTCGCGGCCGCGGTCGACAACGGCAATGTGCCGTTCGCCATAACCGTGGTGTCGCGTGGCGCGGACCTCGTGCAGCACGACTCTCAGGGACGTCAGTTGGTGCATGTCGCGGCCGCCAGCGGCAACGCCGATCTGGTCAAGATGGTCTTGTCCAAGGGTGTTGACCCCAATGCCATGAGCGAGCCGCCGCCGCCTCCCGCGCCGCCTCAGCAGGTGGCACAGTTGGTGGCCGTCGGCGGCCAAAAGGTAGCCGTTGCCGACGGCACCCGCCCGCCGCCACCGCGCCCCGTCGCCAAGACGCCGCTGATCTTCGCGGCGGAGGCCGGCAGCGCGCCTGCCATGAAGGCGCTGGTGGATGCCGGCGCCAAGGTCAGCATCAAGGCGCCGGACGGCACCACCGTGGCATTGGCCGCGGCCGGGAGCGGCAACCTGGATGCAATGAAATACACGCTCGAGCTGGACCCGGACCTGACCGCCATCGGTCCGGAGCATCGCAGCATCATGCATTACGCCATCGCCAACAAGAATCCGGATACGGCGATTCCGATGCTGCAATATCTCGCCGACAAGGGCGCGAAGCTGGACGAAAAGAACCAGAAGGGCGACACGCCCGGCGACTTCATCAACCGGGGCGGCCAGCAGGATATCCGTATCTTCTATATCAAGCTGCTCAAGGATCACGGCATCGTGAGCCAGCACGACCACTAGTGTCGTGGTTTCGAAGTTCGCTTGGAGCCCGACATAGAGATCATGCGAATTTCGGAATCGGGACACTAGTTTTTCGTGATGTGGGTGCGATGAATCCGGACAAGCAGCAGGCCGCGTGCGATCTGCTCTACCGCCACTGGCGGGAAGGCACTCGGCTGGAAAACCTGCCGGAGGATTTGCGGCCCACCGAACGCGCCGAAGCCTATGCGGTGCAAGGCTGCCTGGAGGCCTATACCGACAAGCCGCTTTACGGCTGGAAGATCGCCGCCACCAGCGCCGCCGGCCAGAAGCATATCGGCGTGGATGGACCGCTGGCGGGGCGCCTCTTGGCCGAGCGGGTGATCGCCGATGGCGGTGACTGCCCGCTGGGCAACAATCTGATGAAGGTGGCCGAGCTGGAATTTGCCTTCCGCATGGGCCGCGATCTGCCGCCAAGGCCTGAGCCTTATACGGAAGACGAAGTCCTGGCGGCCGTCGCCACCTTGCATCCGGCCATCGAGATACCGGATTCACGGTACGAGCATTTCGCGACCGTGGGGCTTGCCCAACTGGTGGCCGACAATGCCTGCGCCCACCGCTTTATCCTGGGTCCGGCTGCATCCGATGATTGGCGCGGGCTGGACCTGGCTGCCCATCGCGGCCGGGCTTATCGGAACGGCGCTCCGGCGGGCGAAGGCATCGGCAGCAATGTGCTGGGCGGGCCTGCGACCGCGCTCACCTGGCTGGCAAATGAGCTGTCCCGCCACGGCTTGACGTTGCGGGCGGGGGAGGTGGTCACTACAGGCACCTGCCTGATACCGCTTCCCATCGCCGCCGGCGAGCGTATCGAGGGTGACCTGGGTTCCCTGGGCCGGGTATCCGTCACCATCGTCTGACCCCCTTCCGCCCTCCACCCGACGTGGTAGCCTTGTCTGACAAGAAGAAAGACGACGGCTCGGGAAGGCATGAACGTCATTCGGCCAGCGGGGCGACTTAGTCAGACCACCATGCGACGCGCGGGACAGGGAGATATTGCGGCCGCCCTGGGCGGTGAAATTCTGAGTGGCGCGCGCAAGCCGGGCGAGCGCATGCCCAGCGACGCCGACATGCTCAAGACCTTCGGCGTTTCCCGTGTGGTGACGCGGGAAGTGATCAAGACCCTTGCGGCCAAGGGGTTGGTCGCGTCCCGGATGAAGGTGGGAACGGTGGTGCTCGATCCCGCCCACTGGAACTGGCTGGATGCCGATGTTCTGTCCTGGCGCGCCAATGCGGGCCTGGATCTGGATTTCCTGCAGCATATCACCGATGTGCGCCGCGCCGTGGAGCCGACCGCGGCGGCGCTCGCCGCGCTGCACGGCACGCGCGCCGATGTTGTCAAGCTACGCGAGACCGTCAAGGGCATGGCGGATGCGGAAAAGGACCGGCGCCAGTTTGCCGAATGGGACCTGCGTTTCCATCTGACGGTCTGCGCCGCCTCCCAGAACCCGTTCTTCCAGTCCTTCGCGGCCATGATCGAGACGGCGCTGTTCGCGCTCTTGTCCATCAATGCTCTGGCCGAAAGTCCCAAGCTGCATACCGACAGTGTTGCCCGCCACACCCTGATCGTGGACGCCATCGAGGCGCGCGATCCGCACCTGGCCGCCCGGGCCATGCTGCGGGCCGTCGATGGCGGATTTACCAATGCCAAAAGAGTCCGCCAGCAGGCGACAGGACGCACCTGACTACGCTTGCTTTAGGGCTAATTCCCGCTCACCATTGCGGAAAATGACCGCTTGAGGCGGCTTCAGGGGAGAAAAATGCGGATATCTGCGGACGAACGGGGCCGGCTGGAAGACGTTGGCTTCATGACCTGCATGACGCTGGTCTTGTTGGGCAACTATGCCCAGACCGGCCATTTTGGCGGGCCGCTGGCCTATACGCCCTTCAATGTGGCGGCACATCTGCTGGGCCCGGAGCGCGGCGGGCTGCGCTACGATTATCGCCGGCCCAAGCATCCCTTCGGTGACAAATTCATGATGGCGGCGGGCCACAGCGTGCCCACCTGCTATGCGCTCTACATGATCCTGGGCCAGGCACTGGAGCGGAAGCACAAGCTGACTGGTGACAAGCGCTATCACGTCGATCCGGAGGTCGCGATCCTGCCGATCGATGCCTTGGGCTTCCGCCGCGGCGCCGGTGCGATGAAGACGATTTTGGCCGAGACCGGTCTCACTGACGATCCGCTGTTTGCGCAGGCCAAGGCGCGCGGCATCAAGGCACTGTCGGGTCACGCCGAAAGCATCGACGTCACCAATGACGTCAACGGCGGGCCGTCCGGTGTCGGCATCGCCACCGCCGCGGGCAAGGCGGCTTTCTGGGACATGGTGGGGTCGGAAGGTGGACCCAAGATCATGGCGCTGGAAGGCGAGTTCGCCATGACCGAGGGCCACGCCCAGGAACTGAAGACCCAGGCCCTGGCGCTGCAGGTCGGAAAGCGCCTGCGCGTGATCTTGTCGGATAATAATGCCGGCATCGACGACTCGCTGCTGGGCGGTGTGATCTCCAACAAATTCGGCGGCTATGATATTCCCGCGCAGTGGACCTCCTATGGCTGGAACGTGATCCGGGTGGAGGATGGCGGCGACTATGACCAGATCGCGGCGGCCTATCAGGAGATGGAAGACTGGGATGCCGGCGACCGCCGCCCCATCATCACCATCGCCCATACCACCAAGGGCTATTGGCCGGGCGCGGTGAACGGGCAGGTGGGATCGCTGAAGCAGATCACCGGCTATCCCAGCCATCCCTATGGCTACAAGATGAACTCGGATTATTTCGTCGCCCTGGCGGAGACCTTCGAGAAACGCTACGGCGTCACCTTCGACGGCATCCGCAACGGCGCCGTCAGCGACAACAAGCAGCGGCTGATCCAGTTCAAGACCAATATCGACAAGGTCATGTCGGTGATGGATCAGAACGGCTTGGGCGACTGGATCGCCGAGCGGCTGGTCGCCATCGGCGACACGGTGAAGGACACGCACAAGCTCGCCATCGACAACAAGACCGATCCCTTCCAGGACGAGCGGCTGCGGGTCGCCAACCTGCCGATGGACACCCAGAAGGTCGCGGTCAAAAACCCGGCCTCCGGTGCGGAAAAGGAAGTGTCCGTCACCCTGTTCCGCAAGGCGGGCGAGATCATGGGCGCGCGCCGGGGCATCTCTGAAGTCATCAAGTGGATGAATGCCGTTACCGGCAACCGCTTCTATACTCTGGCGGCGGACCTGTCGGAATCGATCAATGTCGAGCATGGGGCCTTGTGGGGTCACTATGACCCCGACACCAATCCGTCCGGCACCCGCATCAAGGCTGCGATCCAGGAGGCGGGCAATGTGGCGACGGCCATCGGCCTGGTCAGCCAGAGCGCCAGCGTCGACCCCAAGAAATTCTCGGGCGTCTGGGCGCTGTCAGGCACCTATGGCGCCTTCACGCCGCTGATGTACACGCCGGCGCGGGTCTGGAGCCAGCAGAACCAGGACAGCCGCTTCCATATGGGCGTACTGCACATCCTGGCCGGCCATTCGGGGCCAGAAACGGCGGCCGACGGACGCACCCATTTCGGCATCTTCGCCACGCAAGTCTGGCGGCTGTTTCCCCGCGGCCAGGTGATCCACCTGAATTTCTGGGATTACAACGACGTGGCGGCCGGCTATTTCGCCGCCGCCGAGATCGCCGCGCGCGATCCCAAGGTCGGCATCATCATCATCGAGGTGGCGCGACCGGACAATCCGGTGGCCGACCGCAGCAAGTTTGCCGATACCGACGTCAAGGCGGCCGCCAAGGGCTTCTACCTGATCCGCGATTTCGCATCGGGGCCGCGCCATGGCACCGTGATCGCGCAAGGCGCATCCTCCACCGTCAATCTGGTCAAGATACTGCCTCGGCTGGAAGAGGCCGGGATCAATGTGAAGATTGTCTCGGCTATTTCCGAGGAACTGTTCGACCGCCAACCAGAGGCCTATCGCAACAAGGTGCTGCCGCCGGAAGCGTTGCTGGACGCCATGGTGGTCTCGACGGGGACGCGGCGGGTGATGCCGGCGCGGAATCTGGGACCGTTGACCGACGCCTATTCTCTGACCTCCGACTGGGACAATCAGTGGCTCACCGGCGGGTTGGAAAACGATGTCATCGCCGAGGCGCATTTGGATCCGGACTCCATCTTCAACGGCATCGCGCGCTTTGCGAAGGACCGGGAGAAGCGGCTGGCGCAGCAGGTGAAGGCTCTGACATAAGGTCCGCCTGCTGGGGTTCTAGATGACCAGAATCCTGCTCGCCGGCATCTTTCACGAGACGCACAGCTTCACCGACGACCGCACCGGCCTTGACGATTTCCTGATCCATCGCGGCCAGGCCTTGCTGGACAAGATCGGCGACGGCTCGCAGGTAGATGGCTTTCTTACCACCGCCAAACGGCTGGGCTGGGAGGTGGTGCCGGCCGCCACCTATCTTGCGGGCGCCTCAGGCATGGTAGATCACGCCGTGTTCGAGACGTTCTGGGACGAGGTGAAGCCGGTTCTGGTCTCAGCCCTGGCGGAGGGCCTGGATGGAATCTTCCTGTCGCTGCATGGCGCCATGGTTACGACCGAGTTGGATGATCCCGACGGCGAATTGCTGATGCGCATCCGCGCCATTCCGGGGGCGGAAAAGCTGCCCATCTTTGGCGTCTTCGACCTGCACGGCAATCTGACGAAAGCGATGGGCGATCTGGCGAACGGGCTGGTCTGCTATCGCGAATGTCCCCATGACGACACGTTTGAAAGCGCCGTGCGCGCCACTGAGCTGCTGGCGCGCTGCCTTTCCACCGGCGTGAAGCCGCGCCAGCATGTGCTGGTGACACCTATTGTCTGGCCGCCGACCGGCACGGGCACGCGCGATGGGCCGATGCATGCGCTGGAGGCGATGGCGCGCCGGATCGAGCGCGAGGTGCCCGGTGTGCTGGCGGTCAATGTGGCCGGGGGCTATTCCTTTGCGGATATGCACGATGCGGGTCTGGGCTTCAGCATCGTTACCGAAGGCAGCGATGAAGACGCCAGGGCGGCACTGAAACAGCTTGCCGATCTGGCCTGGGATCAGCGGGCCGGTGGCGTCCCCAAAGAGCATGATCTCGACTCGGTACTGCGGACCTTCAACCCCGATCCTAAGGGCCCGCTGCTGCTAGTCGAGCCGGCCGACAATATCGGCGGCGGTGGCCCGGGCGACTGCACCGACGTGATGCGCGCGCTCATCGCGCACGATATTGCCGGCAGCGGCGTGATCATCCGGGATGCCGAAGCGGTGGCTGCGCTCCAGGATGTGCCGATTGGTGGCCGCAAGACTCTGGCCATAGGCGGCAAGGGCAGTCGCTTGGACCTGGGGCCCGTGACCCTGGAAGTCGAACTGGTCTCACGCAGCGACGGCGATTTCGATCTGGAGGATATTCTCAGCCAGATGGTGGTGCTGGGCCGCACCATCAGAATGGGGCCTTGCGCGGTGGTGCGCCACAAGGGCCTGACCATTTTGCTGACCAGCCGGCGCGTGGCGCCGATGGACCTGGGCCAATGGCGCAGCCAGGGGATCGATCCGGAAAAACTGTCCGCCATCGGCATCAAGGCGGCGGTGGGCCACCGGCGCGCCTATGATCCCATCGCGTCGGCCAGCTTCACGGTAGCGACGCGCGGGCCCTGTACCTCGGACCTCACGCGCCTGCCTTACCGCAAAATCCGGCGGCCGATTTTCCCGCTGGATTAGCCGATGCGACCACTTACCCGATCCGGGACGTGACCGCTTTCATCTCCAGATAGTTCGATAGCACCGCCTGGCCCATCTCGCGGCCCCAGCCCGATTGCTTGTAGCCACCAAAGGGCAGGGCGCTATCGAAAACGTGATAGCAGTTGATCCATACCGAACCGGCCTTGATGGCATTGGCGATCTGGTGCGCCTTGCCGATGTCGCGCGTCCACACCGCTCCTGCCAGGCCGTAGATGGTGTTGTTGGCCTCGGCGATCAGCGCGTCGTCCGCCTCCTTGAAGGGCATGGCGACGACCACGGGTCCGAAGATTTCCTCGCGCACCACCTTCATGTCCGGCCGCGTGTCCACAAGCACCGTCGGCTTGACGAAATAGCCGGGCCCTTCCACGCCGCTGCCGCCGGTCAGGGCGCGCGCCCCTTCCTCCTTGCCGGATTTCAGATAGCCGCAGACCCGGCCATGCTGGATGGATGACACCATCGGACCCATTTCGGTCTCCGGATCCATGCCGGCGCCCAGCTTGATCTTTTCGGCATTGGCGGCGATGCCCGCCACCACCTTGTCGAACACTTTCTCCTGCACGAAGAGGCGAGAGCCTGCGTTGCAGCACTGGCCATGGTTGAAAAAGATGCCGGCAGTCGCCCCCGCAATGGCGGCGTCGATATCGGCATCGTTCAGGATGATGTTGGGCGACTTTCCGCCGAGTTCCAGGCTCACCCGGCGCAGATCGTGTGAGGCGGCTTTCACAATCAGCTTGCCGACTTCGGTCGAACCGGTGAAGGCGACCTTGTTGACATCGGGATGCGAGGCCAGCGCCGCGCCCGCGGTTTCGCCAAAGCCCGGCACGATATTGACCACGCCGTCGGGAAGTCCCGCTTCCATCAGCAGCTCGCCCAGTTTCAGGCCCGAAAGCGGCGTCTCTTCCGCCACCTTCAGCACGACGGTGTTGCCGGTGGCCAGGGCCGGGCCCAGCTTCCAGGCCGCCATCAGCAGCGGGAAATTCCAGGGAATGATTTGGCCGACCACGCCGATCGGTTCGGGCCGGACGAAGGAGTGATATTCACCGGGCGATACCAAGTGCGAGAGGGTGATGTGCTTGCCCTCAATCTTGGTGGCCCAGCCGGACATGTAGTGGAACAGGTCGGCGGAAAGCGGTACGTCCGCGACCCGCGCAACGGCGAACGGCTTGCCGTTGTCCAGGCTTTCCAGCTGCGCCAGCTCGTCCAGATGTTCCAGGATCAGGTCGCCGATCTTGTGAATGATGCGGCCACGCGCCGACGGGCTCATCTTTCCCCACGGCCCGGTCAGGGCGCGGCGCGCCGCTTTGACAGCCGCATCGATATCGGCGGCATCGCCTTCCGCCACCGTGGCCAGCTTCTGTTCGGTGGCAGGGTCCTGCACATCGAAGGTCTTGCCGGATTTGGCCATCACCCATTTGCCGTCGATCAGCATGGGGCGCGGTTTGGCCAGCCAGTCCTTCAAGGACGCCGGCACATGTTCGAGCGGATTGACGCGGATATTCATGTTTGTCTCCCTGTCGGTTTCGCGCATGCGGCGCGTGATTGGCCGCCCGCGAGGGCTGATCGTGAGGGCGACGGGCGAAACGCTACCGGAAAGGAAAGGGCTTTGCTACAAGGCTGGCGGGGCGAATGTCAGTCGAGAGCGGGCTTTGCGCATTCTGGTTGCAGGATTTCAGCACGAAACCAACAGTTTCGCGCCATCGCCCACTACCTATGAAGATTTTGTGCGGGGCGGCGCCTTTCCCGCCCTGACCCGCGGCTCCGACGTGCTGCAGATGCGGGATGTCAATATCCCGATCGGCGGTTTCATCCGCGCCATGGAAAAACGCGCCGAACTGGTACCTGTTTTGTGGGCGGGCGCGACGCCGGCGGCCCATGTGACCCGCGACGCCTTTGAGCGCATCGCCGGCGAGATTGTTTCAGCCGCAGTGCAGCAAAAACCCGATGCGATCTATCTGGATCTGCACGGCGCCATGTATTGCGAGCATCTGGACGACGGGGAGGGCGAACTTCTGGCGCGGCTGCGGGCGGCGGTGGGCCCGCGCGTGCCGATCGTGGCCAGTCTGGACCTGCATGCCAACGTCACCACGCGCATGCTGGACAAGGCCGACGCTCTGACCGCCTATCGCACTTATCCGCATGTGGACATGGCGGAGACAGGCGACCGCGCGGCTTTCCTGCTGTCCCGTATTGTGGAACGCAGTAACGCGCTTTATCGAGCCCAGAGGCGCATTCCGTTTCTGATCCCGCTCAACGCCATGTGCTCACTGATGGACCCGGCCAAATCCATCTATGACCGCATGGCTCTGGCGGAAAAGGATGGCGGTCTTTCCCTATCCTTCACCCCGGCTTTTCCCGCCGCCGACTTTTCCGAATGTGGTCCCATGGTCTGGGGCTATGGCGAGACGGGGCTGGTGGAGCGCGAAGTCAGCCGCCTTGCCGATGAGATCATCGCGCGCGAGGCGGACTGGATGGTGCCCTTGCTGGAACCGGAAGCGGCGGTGCGCGAGGCCATGCGCATTTCCGCGAACGCCGGCCGGCCGGTGGTGATCGCCGACACCCAGGACAATCCGGGCGGCGGGGGGGACTCCGACACGACCGGCATGTTGCGGGCGCTGGTGGCGTGCGGCGCCACCGATGCCGCTATCGGCCTGATCGTGGACCCGGCAGCGGCGGCAGCGGCCCATGCCGCAGGTGCGGGCACGGACATCACCATCGGCCTGGGCGGCCATTCGCGTGTGCCGGGCGATGCGCCGTTCGAGGCCACCTACAAGGTCGAGCAATTGTCCGACGGCTATTGCCGCTATGATGGCCCGATGCTGCACGGCAAGGAGAGTCATCTGGGGCCCTCCGCGCGTCTTTCGATCGGTGGGGTGCAAATCGTGGTGACCAGTCACAAGGACCAGATGCTGGACCGCAATCTCTACCGCATGGCTGGTGTCGAGCCGGAGCAGATGAAAATCCTGGTCAACAAAAGCTCGGTGCATTTCCGCGCCGACTTCCAGCCCATCGCCGAGGCGGTGCTGGTGGCGCGGGCGCCGGGACCGTTGCTGGCCGATCCGGCTGACTATCCCTGGACGCGGCTGGCGCCCGGCATGCGGCTTCGGCCGCTCGGGCCCGCCTTCAAGGGAGAAGCCGCGTGAAGGCCCTCCGGCTCGCGGCGCTGCTGGCGCTGGGCTTCTGCGGTGCCGCCGAGGCGCAAAAGGCCCAGCCGGTGCGCATCACGGTGGACGAGGGCACCTCCATGTCGGTGGCGGTGTCGCCCGATGGCAAATCGCTCGCCATGGACCTGCAGGGCAGCATCTGGGTCTTGCCCGCCGCGGGCGGGCAGGCGCATCGCGTCACGGACCTGTTCAACGATGCCCGCCAGCCGGTCTGGACGGTAGACGGCAAAAGCATCGTGTTCTTCGCCTATCGCGATGGCGGCTATCATCTCTGGTCGGTCTCGCCCGATGGCACCGGCCAGCGGCAGATCACCCGCGGCATGTTCGACGAGCGCGAGCCGGCCGTCAGCCATGACGGCAGCCGCATTGCCTTTTCCTCCGATCGCGGCGACTCGTTGGGCAGCGACTACAATATCTTTGTGCTGGATCTGCGCAGCGGCGAAACCCGCCAGCTCACCCACGACCCCGCGGAAGACAGCATGCCGGCCTGGTCGCCGGACGACCGTCAGATCATTTTCGCCTCCACGCGCGACAATGGCCATGGCGTCTGGGCGGTGGATGCGGCCGGCGGCCCGGAGCAACGGGTGGGGCAAAGTTCTGCGCGCATCATTGCCGCTACCCGTGCGCCAAGCGGGGAGATCGTCGCCCAGGCCATCGATGGCGCCAGTCCCATCAGTGGTCCGCATGGCTGGCTGGAGGTGGCCGGCAAGTCCATCACTGGGGATGAGATGGTTTTTCCCTTTCGTCCCAGTTTTGTCGCCGACGACACATTCTATTACGTCGCCGACGGCAAGATCAGGCGCCGCCGGTTGAACGGTACGGGCGAGATCATTCCTTTCACCGCGGCCCTGGAGGTGACGCCGGTTGCCGGCACCTATGCCCGCAGGAAACGCGACTTCGACAGTCAGACGCCGCGCAAGGCGCTCGGCATCGTGCGGCCGGTGATTTCGCCGGACGGCAAGACCATCGCTTTCAATGCCCTGGGCGATATCTATGTCATGCCGGTGGCCAGTGGTACATCAAGCGCGCCGGTGAACATCACCCATGACGCGGCCTATGACTGCGATCCCGCCTGGTCGCCGGACGGCGGCCAGCTGGTCTATTGCTCCGACAAGGCGGGCGGGCTGCTGCAGCTCTGGCTGCGGGACATGAAGACGGGGCGCGAACGCCAGCTCACCCATCTTTCCACCCAGCCGATTTCTCCGACGTTTTCACCAGACGGCAAGCGGATCGCCTATCTGGATGTGGACGGCATGTGGCGGCGCGCCAGTATCGCCGTTCTGGATCTGGCAAGCGGGGCGACCCATCCGGTGCATGCCTCGATCTTCGCGCCCGGCGCGCCCACCTGGTCGCCCGACGGCAAGCGCATTGCTGTGGCGATGGTGGCGCCTTATTCCACCCGCTACCGCGAGGGCACCAACCAGGTGCTGACCATGTCATCCACCGGCACGCCGGAGGCCAGCGACGACAAATGGTTTGCGCCGATGCCGGGGCTTTCGATCGACGCGCGGGACTGGAATGGCCCGGTCTGGTCGCCCGACGGCACTCGCATGGCGGCGATCTATGAAGCCACCTTGGCGGTGTTTCCGGTGGCGCCCAGCGGCGAGCCCCTGGGGCCGCCGCGTCACCTGACCAGCGAGATCGCCTATGCCCCAAGCTGGACGGGCGACAGCCGCCATATTCTCTATCAGTCGAACGACAAGCTGCGGCTGCTGGATATCGAGACGGGCGAGGCGCGCACCATCCCGCTCAATCTCACTTACCGGCAATATGTGCCCAAGGGCGAGTATGTGGTGCATGTCGGCAAGCTGGTGGACGGTGTTGCCAAGACCGCCCGCATCGATATGGACATTGTCATCCGCGGCAACCGCATCGCCGCGGTCGAGCCGCACAAAGCCGGCCGCGCCGCGATCGAGGCGCCGGGGCTCACCGCTATGCCGGGGCTGATCGATTTTCATTCCCACCGCCAGAGCGATACCGGCGAGCAGCAGGGGCGCTCGTTCCTGGCCTGGGGCGTGACCGCAGTACGCAGCCCGGGCGGTTTCCCTTATGAGAATGTGGAAGATCGTGAGGCGTCCGACGCCGGCGTGCGGGTTTCGCCCCGCATCTTCTCGACCGGCCATCTGATGGAATGGCAGCGGGTCTATTACAAGATGGGCGTGGCCATTTCCTCCAATGCCCAGCTCGATATGGAGCTCGAGCGGGGCCGCATCCTGGGCTTCGACATGTTCAAGTCCTATGTCCGGATGCCGGACCTGCAGCAGCGCCGCATCGTGGACTTCGCGCACCGCATTGGCATTCCCGCGTCCAGCCATGAAATCTATCCCGCCGCCTTCGACGGCATCGACAGTGTCGAGCATGTCGGCGGAACCTCGCGGCGTGGCTATTCACCCAAGGTGACCCTGGATCACACCTATAACGATGTCGCCCGCGTCATCGGCGGCGCGCACATGACCATGACCCCGACCCTGATCCCGGAAACGCGCGTCTTCCTGGACGAGCACCCCGAACTTCGCCGCGATCCCCGGCTGGAGTTGGACGCGCCCTGGCTGAAGGCGCAGATCCTGGGCTCCCCGCTGCAAGACCCCGGTTCCGCCGCCGGAAACGGCAAGGAAGTGATGGATGTGTTCAAGGCGGGCGGCCGGATCGTCGCCGGCACCGACGAGCCTGAAGCCCTGTATCTGCATAATGAGCTGGCGGCCTATGTCCGTTTCGGTATGAGCCCGTATGACGCCCTGCGTGCCGCCACCGCGGTGCCGGCTGACTTTTTGGGTCTCGACGCCGGCGTGATCGCGCCCGGCAAGCTGGCTGACATCGTGCTGGTGGAGGGCAATCCGCTGCAGAACATCGCCGACACCGCCAAGGTGCGCCGGGTGATCGCCAATGGCCGCATGTTCACGCTCGAGGACCTGGTTTCCGGCAAGGCCAAGAATGCGCCACACTGAAAACTGTGCAGGTGCGAAGGCATTACTGCGCGGTAATGCCGTGATATAGTCCCGCCTCTTGCAGACCAACTCATGCTGAAGGTGGCGGTCATGGGCACAAAGAGTCTGGCGGTAAGCGTTATTGCTTTGATGGGATTGGCGGCGGGCCCGAGCGGCGGCCAGCCTGGTGCGAGCGTCGCCATTGACGGCGACGATATCGGCGGCACGGTGACGGGAGCCAAGGGGCCCGAAGCCGGCGTCTGGGTGATCGCCGAGACGACAGAGCTTCCCACCAAATTCGCCAAGATCGTAGTCACCGACGATCGCGGCCACTTCGTCATCCCCGATCTGCCCAAGGCCACCTACAACGTCTGGGTGCGCGGCTATGGCCTGGTGGATTCGCCCAAGCAGCGCGTAGCTCCCGGCAAGCTCGTTGACCTGAAAGCCGTGCCGGCCCCGGATGCCAAGGCCGCGGCGGCTTATTATCCCGCGCTCTACTGGTACGCGATGCTCCACATTCCGCCCAAGAGCGAATTCGCCGGCGCGAAACCTGTTGCAAACGGCGTGACCATGGATCAGGGCCGCTGGCTGGACATCGTCAAGACCGACGGCTGCTACACCTGCCACCAGTTGGGCGATCTCGCCACGCGCACTTTCCCGGCCTCGCTGGGCAAATTCCCGTCCTCGAAAGACGCCTGGGAGCGGCGCATCCAGAGCGGCCAGGCCGGCACGTCGATGATCAGCGCCATCGGGCGCCTGGATACCCAGAAGGCGCTGGGCCTGTTCGGCGACTGGACCGACCGTATCGCCAAGGGCGAGCTGCCTTTCGCCAAGCCGCCACGGCCCAGCGGCGTCGAGCGCAATATCGTGGTGACTTTATGGGACTGGAACGCGCCCACGCACTATCTGCATGACGAGATTTCCACCGACAAGCGCGATCCCCATGTCAACGCCCATGGCACGCTTTATGGCTCGCCGGAAGAAAGCACCGACCTGATCCCCACCCTGGATCCGGTGAAGAATGCGCGCGGCTCGGTGAAGGCGTTCCCGCGCGATGCGGAGACACCGACCACCAAGGACAACGAGATTCCGGCGCCGTCGCCTTACTGGGGCATGGAGAAGGTCTGGGATAGCCAGACCAACATCCACAACCCCATGTTCGATGCCAACGGCAAGGTGTGGCTGACGGCGCGGGTGCGGGGGCCAAGCAATCCGGCCTGGTGCAAGGCGGGTTCGCAGCATCCGTCGGCCAAATATTTCCCGACCGAAAGATCGGGCCGCCATCTGGCGGTCTATGACCCCGCAACCAAGAAATACACGCCCATCGACACCTGTTACTCAACGCATCACCTGAATTTCGCTTCCGACACCAATGACACGCTGTGGACCAGTGGCGGCGGCGAAGTGGTGGGTTGGCTCAACACCAAGGAGTTCCTGAAGACCGGCGACGCGCAGAAGGCGCAAGGCTGGGCGCCGCTGATTCTGGATACCAGCGGTGACGGCAAGGCCGGGGCTTACACAGAGCCGGGCCAGCCGCAACAGCCGGGCAAGGACATGCGCATCCGCGCCGGTTTCTATGGCGTGTCGGTCAGCCCGGTGGACGGCTCCATCTGGGGTTCGACCATCGGTTATCCCGGCGGGGTGGTGCGGCTGGTGCCGGGCGCCAATCCCCCCGCCACGGCGCTGGCGGAGATCTATTATCCGCCGATGAACGATCCCAAGGCCAAGATCCATGGCTTTTCGCCCCGCGGCATGGATATCGATCGCCATGGCGTGGTGTGGATGCCGCTGGCCAGCGGCCAGCTCGCCAGCTTCGATCGCAGCAAGTGCAAGGGAGCGCTGAACGGGCCCAACGCCACCGGCAATCAGTGTCCGGAGGGCTGGACGCTCTATCCCTTCCCGGGGCCGCAGTTCAAAACCGTCTCCACGCCGGGCAGCGCCGAGGCCAGCTATTATGTCTGGGTCGACCAGTTCAACACCTCGGGTCTGGGCGCCAATACGCCCATCGCCACCGGCAACGCCTCTGACGGCTTGCTGGCGCTGGTGAAGGGCAAGTTCGTCACCCTGCGCGTGCCGTACCCGATGGGCTTCTATGCCAAAGGGCTGGATGGCCGCTTTGACGACCGCAGCGGCAATTGGAAGGCAAGCGGGCTCTGGTCCACCTATGCCACCCGGACGCCGCAGCACATTGAGGGCGGCAAGGGGACGACCAGCAAGGTGGCGCATTTCCAGGTCCGGCCCGATCCGCTGGCACATTAGGGCGCATCAGGATCGCATGCAGATTGGCAGGGTGAGTGTCGGCCTGTTGGGCGCCTGCCTGCTGGCCTGGCTGCTGCTGCGGCTGGATGTTTCCAGTGTATTGGTGGCGCTGGGCCACATCGGCTGGCTGGGCTTCGGACTGGTGCTGGCGGGCGGGCTGTTGCTCACATTCTGTCTAAGCAGCGGGCTTTATCCGCTTATTTTAGAACATATTTCTCCGATATCGGCACTGCTGGCGCGGCAAGTGCGGGATTCCGCCGGCGACATCCTTCCCTTTACCCAGGTCGGCGGCATCGCCGCGGGCATGCGGGTGCTGATCCTGGCCGGGCTGACGCCGGCCCGGGCGATCGCGGCTGGGATGGTGGACGTCACCACCGAGCTTCTGGCCCAAAGCCTTTTCATCCTGCTGGGCCTGTTCCTGGCGGCGCCGGCCATGCGGGCTGACCCGCACTGGGCGCCCTGGCTGGGCTGGCTGGTCGGCGGCACCGCGCTGTTCGCGCTTTGCATCTTGGGCTTTGCCGTGGCCCAGCTTGCCGGTAGCCATCTGGCTGAGAGAGCCATGCGTCCAGCCGCGTTCGGCGCCAACGCGGCCTCCTTCCGCGAGGCTGTGCATCGGCTCTACCGCCATCGGGTGCGGGTGGCGTTGTCGGTGGTGCTGCACCTGTTCGGCTGGTGCGCCAGCGGCTTTTGGCTGTGGCTGGTGTTCCGGGTGCTGGGCCATTCCATCCCGCCGGCGTCTGCCATCGCCATCCAGGCGCTGCTGGAAGGGCTGCGCAGCGCCACCGTCTTCATTCCCGCCGCCATTGGCGTGCAGGAAGCCGGTTATGCGGCGCTGGCGCCTTTGTTCGGGCTCCCGACTGAAGTGGGATTGGCCGCCTCGCTGCTGCGGCGCGCGCGCGACGTTGTGATCGGCGTGCCGGTGCTGCTGCTATGGCAGTTTGTGGAGGCACGGCGGATCGGTAAGATGATGCAGAAGCCGTTGACAACGGACCGATAAGCAGAGGGACCCATGGCTGCGACACGCCGCAATTTCTTTTCCTGGACCAGAAACGCGCTGGCGGCCACCGGCCTGGTGGGAGGTGCGCCGGCAGTGGCGCAAGCCGCGGCGGCGGGCGAGGACTATTACGCCAAGCTGGGTGTCACCAAGATCATCAATGCCGCCGGCACCTATACGGCGCTGACCGCCTCGATCATGCCGCCGTCCGTCCAGGCCGCCGTGGCGGAGGCGGCCAAGCATCCGGTCCGGCTGGCGGAACTGCAGCAGAAGTCGGGCGAATATATTGCCCAGAGGCTGAAATGCGAGGCCGCCCTGGTCAGTGCGGGCGCGGCGTCCGCGCTCACCTTGGGCACGGCTGCCTGCATGACGGTGGGCAATCGGGCCGCCGCCGCCCAGCTGCCGCTCGATGTTTCAAACCTGAAGAACGAGGTCATCATCCAGAAAGGCCATCGCTATGGCTATGACCATTCCATCAGCGTCTGCGGCATTCGCTTTGTCGAAGTGGAGTCGTTGGAACAATATGAAGCGGCTTTCACCCCGAAGACGGTGATGTGCCACTTCTTCAATGCCGCCGAGCAGGGCCAGATCGGTCGCGAAAAATGGATCGAGGTGGCGCACCGCCATGGCGTGCCTTGTTTCAATGACGCCGCCGCCGATGTGCCGCCGATCTCCAATCTGTGGAATTACACCCAGATGGGCTTTGACCTGGTCACCTTCTCGGGCGGCAAGGGGCTGCGCGGGCCGCAGAGCGCCGGTCTTTTGCTGGGCCGCAAGGACCTGATCGAAGCAGCAGGCTGGAGCAACAGCCCCCATGACGAAACGGTGGGCCGCGGCATGAAGGTCGCCAAGGAGCAGATCATCGGCATGGTGGCGGCCATCGACTGGTATCTGTCGCAGACCGACGAGGGCATGCAGGCCGAATTCCGCCACCGCGCCGAGCGCATTGCCGCCGCGCTGAAGGATGTTCCCACCGTGACGCATGAGATTGTCGTGCCGCCGCTGGCCAACGCGGTGCCGCATCTGGTGATCCGCTACGATCAGGCCCGGGTGCGCAAGACGCCGCTGGAGGTCGCCCAGATATTGCGTACGGGTTCTCCCGCGATCGAGCTCAATCCCTCAACGGGGCGCAGAGGCGGATCGGCGGGCCTTCCCAATACCGAGAATGCCATCCTTGTCGGCGTGTGGATGCTGCAGCCCGGTGAAGATCTTGTCGTCGCCCGCCATCTGCGCGAGGTGCTGTTGAAGGCGGCGGCTTAAAGAGCGGTCGCTTCCAGAAAGACACCAGGCTCAGGCCGCACCGTCATCATCATCACCGGATGCGGCGCAGGCGCGGCCGGCCGGAAACGGAAATTCGCCACCAGCGTGGCCAGGATGATCTGAGCCTGCATCATGGCGAAATCGGCGCCGACACAGACGCGCGGCCCCGCGCCAAAGGGCAGATACTGATACTTGTCCCGCACTTCGCCCGCATCGTCAGAGAAACGGGCGGGACGGAACAGTTCAGGCCGGTCCCAGAAAAGCCGGCTGCGATGCAGTGCCCAGACCGCGAGAAAGATGAGGTCGTTGGGCTGCATGATCCGGCCACACAACTCGTCTTTCGCGACCACCGTGCGCGCCAGAAGACCTACAGGCGGGTAAAGCCGCATGGATTCCTCCAACACCTGGCGGATCAGGGGCAGGGCGGTGAGGTCGCTAGCTTCGGCGGGCCGCCCGTTCAAAATGCTGCGCGCCTGTTCGCGCGCCTTGCCCTGTTCATGCTGTGCATGCGCCAGCAGATAAAGCGACCAGGCCAGCGCCAGCGCCGTGGTCTCATGCCCGGCCACGATGAAGAACTGCATGTTATGGATCAGTTCCTGCGGGCTCATGCGCTGGCCGGTCTCGGGGTCCTGGGCCTCCAGCATATGGGCCAGAAGATCGTCGGCGGGCGGGGCTGCCGCCTTGCGCCGCGCCTCGATCGCGGCGCCCACCATTTCATGCATGGTGGCAACCGAGCGCGCGGCAAGTAGTTCGCCGGGGCGCGGAAACCACGCCGGAAAGCCCAGGAAATCCAGCAGCGAGGCCCGGCCCGCCGTGCGGAAATAATCGGTGATGGCGCCGCCGAAAGTGTGGCTGTCGAAATGCTCGCGGCCCGACAGCGCCACATCGCAGATCACATCGAAGGTCGCGGTTAGCATCTGGGTCACCAGTTCCGCGCGGCCGCCACAGGCTTTCAACCTTTCTGTCGCCCGCGCAGCGGTGGCGGTCATGGCCGGGGCCAGGGCCAGCACATTGCGATGGGTGAAGACCGGCACCACGGCGCGGCGTTGCCAGCGCCAGTCCGCGCCCTCGGCATTGAACAGGCTGCCGCCGATGGCAGGCCGCAGCATCCGTTTCATGATCTCGGACTTGGGATAGTTGGACAGATTGTCCAGCATCACCCGCTTCATGCCGGCCGGATCGGCCAGCATGTGCCAGCGCATCAGCATCTCGCCGGAGACAATGCCCTGGTTGTAGGAAAGGGCGGGGATCAACTCCAGCACATTGCGGCGGGCGGCCAGCGCGGTCTCGAACCGGCTGAGACGCCGTGTATGGATCGGCGCGCCCACGGGAATGAAGCCGTCACTCACAGTTTGGCCTTTCCTGGCTTCTTTCTCACGCGTTCGAGCAGGCTTATCATGGGAACGCGCACCTGCCATAACCGGCTGCCACTAAGGGGATTCATTCATGTTCCGGTTTGCGGTGTTCATCGCCGCTTTGTTCATGTCGGGTGCCGCGCTGGCGGCCCCCGCCGACACCGCCAAAGCGGTGCAAGATTACGCCAAGCGTATGGAGGCGGCGCAAGCTCAAGACCGCGACCAGCGGGCGGCGGCGATCAGCGGCGCCCTGGAAGATAATCCCGGCTCGCCCTTCATTGGCCATCCCCAGGCCGACGTCACCATTGTGGAGTTCTTCGATTACGCCTGTCCCTATTGCAAGGCGATCGAGCCGCGGCTGGAAGCGTTGGTCCAGCGCGATAAGGGTGTGAAGCTGGTGCTGAAGGAATTTCCCATCCTGACCAAAGAATCCATGATTGCCTCGCGCATGGCGCTGGCGGCGATGAAACAGGGCAAATACGCGCCCTTCCATCTGGCCATGATGCGGCATCTGGGACCGCTCGAAGTCTCTGATATCGAGCAGATGGCCAAGGCGTCCGGACTGGATGTGGCGCGGCTGAAGCGCGACATGTATGCGCCTGAGGTGACGGACGAGATCATCGCCAATTTCAACCAGGCCCGTGCCATCCGCGCCTTTCAGACACCGGCCTTTATCGTGCGCGGGCACATTCTGGGGAGCGACTCCGCCAACATCAATTTCCCGGCGGAAGTGGCCGCTGCACGCAAGCGGGCAAACCGATGATCGCCCCTGGTATTGATTGGCCGGGCCTGTTACAGCGAAACGGCGCGGAGATCGCCACGCCCGCGCTGGTGATCGATCTGGACGCCTTTGAGCGCAACATCGCCCGTATGGCGGCACATTGCCGCGAGCAGGGTATCGCGCTTCGCGCCCATGCCAAGACCCATAAATGCGCCGAGGTAGCGCGGCGCCAGATCGCCGCCGGCGCCATCGGCCAGAGCTGCGCTATTCTGGATGAAGCCGAGCATCTGGCGGCCGCCGGAATCAAAAACATCCTGATCACCTCGCCGCTGGTATCGGAAAATTCGATCCGCCGGTTGCTGGCGTTGAATGCGCAAAGCCCGGGCCTGATGGCGGTGGTGGACAACCGCGAGGTGGTCAGCCGCCTGTCACAGGCCGCCTTCGCTGCCGGACAGATACTGACTTTGCTGGTAGACATTGATGTCGGCCATCGCCGCACCGGTATCGCGCCGGGCGAGCCGGTGGTCACGCTGGCGGTGCAAGTGGCACAGAGCCCCGGGCTGAAGTTTGCGGGCATCCAGGGCTATGCCGGTCATATCCAGCATATTGCCGACCGGACCGAGCGGCAGGCCCGCGCTATCGAGGTGATGGACAAGCTGCGCCAGACGCGCGAACTCCTAAAGACAAGGGGCCTGGCGCCCGGCATCATCAGCGGCGGCGGCACCGGCAGTTTTGATATGGATCCCGCCGGCCAGGTCCTGACCGAATTGCAGGCGGGCTCCTATATCTTCATGGACCGACAGTACAACGAGATCTGGCCTGACGGGCCGCCGTTCGAGACCTCCCTGTTCGTGCTGTCGCGGGTGGTCAGCGCCAACCAGCCGGACATCGTGACGACGGACGCGGGGCAGAAGTCCTTCGCCACCGATGCCGATGCGCCGCTGATAGCCTACGGTCCCAAGGGCGCCAGCTATTCCACCTTTGGCGATGAATATGGCCGGGTGAGGCTGGCCGAGGGGGAAAAGATGCGCATTGGTGAGGCGGTTGTCTGCGTCACGCCGCACTGCGATCCCACCGTCAATCTCTACGGTCACTATGTCGTGATCCGGGGCAATGAGGTGGTGGACCGCTGGGTCACTGCCAGCGGCAAATACAGATAGGGAGACGAGAATGAACAGATTCGGAGTAGCGGTCGCCTGTGCGGCGATGATTGCGGCAGCGCCTGCATGGGCAGACGTCACCTTCAAGCACATCACCGCGGCCGACGCCGCGCAGGCCGTGGCCGGCAAGACCGCCAGCCCTATCGTTGACGGGCCTCAGTTCAACATGTCCTTCCACAAGCGTATCGAGTCCAGCCATGTGGAAAGGCATATGGGCTGGGACGAGGAGTTGGTGATCCAGGAAGGCGATGTGCTGCTGAACTATGGGAACACGGCCAGCAATCCGCACGAAACGTCACCGGGTGAATTCAACGCCGATGCCGTCACCGGCGGCAAAAGCTTGATGCTGCATGCCGGCGATGTGGTGATCCTGCCGGCGGGCACCTGGCACCATCAGGTGCTGAAAAGCCCGGTCATGCGTTACATTCTGTTCAAGACACGCAAGCCCGGCTAGGTGTGCGAGTGATCCGAGGCGGGGATCGGCGCGTAGAAGTACGTCATTAAACAGTGAGACCTGCATTGCGACGGTTGAAAAGCCTATGGTTTTCCCTGGTGGTCATGCTTGCGCCGCTGCCGGCCGAGGCGGCGCTCAAGGTCGGCCAGATGGCGCCGGATTTCACGGCCCCTGCCACCCTCGGAGGAAAGGAATTCACTTTTTCGCTTAGCCAAGCCCTGAAACAGGGGCCGGTCGTGGTCTATTTCTATCCGGCCGCCTTCACAAAAGGGTGCACTGTCGAGGCCCATGAATTTGCCGCCGCCATGCCCGACTTCAAGGCATCCGGCGCTTCCGTTATCGGCGTGAGCGCGGACAGCATTCAGACATTGGACAAGTTTTCGGTGAGCGAGTGTCAGAGCAAATTTCCGGTCGCCTCCGACGCCAGCCGCGCCATCATGAGCAGTTACGACGCCAAGGTGCCGCTTCTGGGGTTCGCCAAAAGAACCTCCTACGTCATCGGCCAGGACGGCAAGCTGCGCTTCGCCTATAGCGATATGGATCCGGAGGGCCACGTTTCGGGAACCTTGGCCGCGGTTCGGAAGTTGAAGAACTGAATCCAGTTGGGCGGGTATGATGTCGAACGGAAAACGGCTTGCGCTTTCCGTCCTGCCTGTAGTGGCGGCGATGCTCCTGGGGCAAGTGGCGACCTTCCCCAATCTCGCCCCCTGGTATGCCCATCTCGCCAAGCCATCTTTCAATCCGCCGAACTGGATATTCGGACCGGTCTGGACGACCCTTTATGTCTTGATGGCTATCGCGGTCTGGCGGGTGCTTGGCACGGACGCGCGTCAGAAACACGCCGCTCTGCTTTTATTTTTCATTCAACTGGCCTTTAACGCCGCCTGGTCCTGGCTGTTTTTCGGCTTGCACAACCCGCTGCTGGGTCTGATTGATATCGTGCCGCAATGGTTTCTGGTTGTCGCAACCATGCTGGTCTTCTGGCGCATCGATCGATTGGCCGGGTTGTGCCTGCTGCCGCTGACCTGCTGGGTCGCCTTCGCCACCCTGCTCAATTTCGAGATCTGGCGGCTGAACTGAACTCGCTCACTTTGTTGACAAGCAATCGCCCTTCCTGCCAGCCTTCGCGCTAAGGGGTGAGATATGGTCCGGCAATCCCGGCTCGGCTTGTGGATTGGCGTGGCGCTCGGTGTGGCGCTGCTGGCGACCTGTGTTGTGCTCGGTCTTGGGGGCGCGAGCGAAAAACCCACCCGGCTGGCGCTGGAAATAACGGCCCGCTGGTCGTTTCTTCTGTTCTGGCTTGCCTATACGGGCAATGCGCTCGCCCAGCTGACCGGTTGGGAACAGATCGGCGCGCATGGCCGCCAATTCGGCCTTTCTTTCGCCGCCGCTCATCTGGTGCATATCGGTCTGGTGGTCTGGCTGTCTTATCTGCTGGGACGCATCGCCCTGACCGGTGGTCTGCTGATTTTCTTTCTGGTTGGGCTCTTCTGGGTCTACTTGCTGGCGGCGCTTTCGTTCGGCGGTGTCCGGGCGATCGGGCGGCCGGCCTGGCGCGTTATCCGCTTTGTCGGCATGAATTACATCCTGATCGCCTTCGGCCGCGATTTCGTGCTGCCGATCCTGCATCCCAAGCCGGCGCAGCACCATTTGGCGTACGTCCTTGCCTATGTGCCGTTCGCCCTGCTGTCGGTTGCCGCGCCGCTGCTGGTGCTGGCAGTCTCCTTCCGGCCTCGATTCAATTGAAACCAGAAGCCGGACTGTGATCCGGACAACCATGAGGAAAGACATGAGCAATACAAGCTTTTCGCGGCGTCACATGCTGGCCGCTTCCGGCGGCGCGCTGATCGGGGCGCATCCCGCGCTTGCGGCGACCTCCAATGTCAGCGGTATGCCGCAGGAAGGGCCGGATACGCCCAAGCTCACCATGTACGTCTCCTCCGATCCGACCGTGTCGGAGCTGAAGAAGGTCAAGCAGATCGGCATCAACATCGTCGACATGCCCGACATGCCGCCGCCCCCCTGGACGGAGGACTGGTTCCGCAAGCGCATGGACCTGCTGGCGGCGCAAGGCCTGAAGCTGGGCATCGTGATGGTGCCGTGGTTCCGGGACGGCGTGATGTGGCCGGAGATGCTCAAGGTGGTGCATGGCAAGCCCGGCCGCGACGACCTGATCAACAAACTCAAGGCCTCGATCGTCGCCGCCGGCAAGGTCGGCCTGCCGGTGATCGAGTATGACTTCTTCCCGCATCGCGCCAATGAGGGCTATCAGGAAGTCTTCACCGGCCGCGGTGGTTCGGGCCTGCTGACCTTCGACTATGACCGCATGAAGAACCTGCCGCCGATTCCGTCGGAGGGCGCGGTTTCCTATGACCAGGTATGGGAAAATCTCACCTACTTCCTGAAGCAGCTGGTGCCGGTTGCTGAAAAGGCGGGTGTGCGGCTGTGCGTCCATCCCAACGATCCGCCGCCGAAGATCAGCCGCGGTTCGGGCCAAATTCTCAATACCCTGAAGGACTGGAAGCGGCTGATCGAGACAGTGAACTCTCCGGCCAACGGACTGACTTTCGACTGCGGCGTCACGCGGGAATTGGGCGAGGACCCGGTCGAGGTCGCCCGCTATTTCGCCAGCCGCGACCGCATCAACCACTGTCACTTCCGCAACGTCAAACTGACCAAGCCCAATGAGAAATATGTTGAGGTCTGGAACGACGAGGGGGACGACAACATGTTCGCGGTGATGAAGGAGCTGATAAAGAATAACTACAAGCGTCTGATCATGCCCGAACATCCCCGCAGCATGGAAAATGACAAGGGCCAGAAGAATGGCGGTTATACCGGCTGGGTCTATAATGTCGGCTATGCCCGGGCGATGATGCAGGCGGCATTGCTCGACCTGCGAAAATCTTAGGCAATCGCTGAAGCGGCTCTCAAATCGCACATAGTTTCGCGTTGACTCCGTAAGCGTCCGGGCCAAAGCTCCCCAGAAGGCCGAATGGCACCTGGGGGGCTTTGCGATGCATGTCAGAGTCGCATCTTGCGCTATCGCGCTGACAACTTTGTCAGTCGCATTTCTGTCAACGCAGGCCTGGAGTCAGCCCGGCGATCGGGCCAATGGCATTGCTTCGCCCATCCAGAAAGTTTCGCCCACCGGTGCGGTGACCATCCCGCAGGCCGAGATACCCAGCGTCGGCACCCTCGATCCCGTCCAGCCGCACTGGGTGTTCGTCAACCGTGGCAACGGCCAGGACGGCACCCGTATCTTCGATGGCGACAGCGGCAAGATGCGGGGCATGGTCAATATGTATGGCCAGGACAGCTTCTCCTTCGATCCGCTGGGCAAGAATTTCTATGTCGCCCAGACCATCTGGTCGAAACTGGATCGCGGTCAGCGCCAGGACATGTTGCTGGTCTATGATGTGCGCAGCCTGAAGCTGGTGTCGGAGATTCCCATTCCCGGCCGCATGCTGATCGGCAACCGCACCCACAATCTGGTTATCACCAGCGATGGGAAAAAGGCGCTGGTTTACAACATGCAGCCGTCTTCGTCCGTCAATGTGGTGGACCTGGATAAGCGCAGCTTCACGCAGAAGATCGAGCTGCCTGGCTGCGCCACCATGCTGACCAACACCGTCAACGGCTTTTCCGCCCTCTGTTCCAACGGCACCCTGGCAACGGTGACGATGGGCGACAAGCCCGCGATCACGCGCTCGGCGCGCTTCTTCTCGGCGACGGAAGATCCCATCTTCGACACCTCGATTGTGGATGCCAAAACCGGCAAGGCGACCCTGATCAGCTATAGCGGCATGATCACGCCCGTGACCTTGGGCGCGACCCCGCAGATCGGCGCGGCCTGGTCGCTGCAGCAGGCCGCTTTCATGCGCAAAGGCACCTATACGCCGATGGACGTGAACTGGATGCCGGGCGGGCGCCAGCCCATCGCCGTGCATCACGCCACGGGCCATATCTATGTGCTGATGCATATGGGCGAATATTGGAGCGAATATGAACCGGCCCAGGAAATCTGGGTGCTGGACGGCAACACCCACAAGCTAATCGGCCGCCATGCCCTGAGCGGCGAGTTGAAAGGCAAGCTGGTCAATATCGCGGTCAGCCAGGATGGCGATCCGCAGGTCTATGCCAGCGACGGCTCGGGCAACACCTTTGTGCTGGACGCCAAGACCCTGGAGAAAAAGCGCAGCTGGGACAATTCCGGCGGCGGCATCCTCTACACGGTCCAGCCCTGATGGCGCTGTGGGGGGACCTTCTGACCGTGGCGGCCGAGGCCGGTCGGGTCTCAATCGGGCTCGTCTTTCTGCTTGCGGCTGTACAAAAGGCTCAGCATTGGCGGCTGCTTCCCGGTGTGATCGCCAATTATCGCCTGCTGTCGGGTTGGATGGTTGCCCCGGCCGCTGTCTTGCTGCCGCCGCTGGAGTTGCTGCTTGCGATAGGTCTGTTGTCCGCGCAAGTGCAGCCCTGGCCGGAGCTGGCGGCGATCGCGCTTCTGCTGCTGTTCGCCGGCGCCATGGCGATCAATGTCGCGCGCGGCCGGGTCCATATCGACTGCGGTTGCGGACAGGCGTTTCTGGCGCAACATCTCAGCCGCTCGCTGGTGGCGCGCAATCTGGTGCTGGCAGCGCTGCTGCTGCCGTCTCTTGTGTCGCCTGCGTCCGTGCCGATGCCCGCCTTGCTGAGCGCCGTCGCCGCGGGTCTGGGGTTCTTCCTGCTCTATCTGTTGTTCAATCTTTTGTCCGCGTTGCCGCGCGGACGTTTTGCTTGAGGGCCATGCCATGCTGACCCTGCTGATTGTCTCGCAAATTCTGTCCTGGATCGTGATCCTCGGGCTGGGCTTGGCGCTGGTGGCGCTGGCGCGGCAAGTCGGTGTGCTGCACATGCGGGTGGCGCCGGCGGGCGCGTTGATGACCGGCAAAGGCCCGGCCGTGGGCGAGGCTGCCCCGATGATGGAAGCGGCGACCCTCGACGGCGCCGCGCTGGCGATCGGCAAGCCGCGGGCCGGCAAGCAGCTTCTGCTGTTCGTCTCGCCGCATTGCCCGCTGTGCAAGGACCTGATCCCCGTCGCCAAGAATTTCGCCCGCACCGAAAAGCTGGACATCGTCTTTGTCGGCGACGATCAGGAAAGCGAACAACGCGCCATGATCGCGAAGCTAGAGATGGGAAGTCTGCCGTTCGTCAATTCCTCCATCATCGGCCGCGCCTATCAGGTGGACCGGCTGCCGCATGCCGTGCTGATCGGGGAGGACGGCAAGCTGCTGTCCAGAGGCCTGGTCAACAGCCGTGAGCATCTGGAAAGCCTGATCACCGCCCACGAATTGGGCGTGGTCTCGGTGCAGGACTACCTCGCCAAAACCAAGAATAGGGTGGCTTAGCCATGGGGATCAGCATCGACAGGATCGGTGAGAAGCTGGTGCGCCGGCTTGCGGGCCACACCTCTCGCCGCGGACTTCTTTCGCGTGTGGGGTTGGCGCTGGCCGCCGCGCCGGTCTTTCCCGTACTGCCCGTCAATCGCGCCCACGCACAAGGCAAGCCAGACCGTGGCGAGCGGGCGCGCACCCATTTCACCATGAATTCCCAGACCAAAGACGACACCAAATGCGATTACTGGCGCTATTGTGGCGTGGACGGCAATCTCTGTGCCTGTTGCGGCGGCGGTCCGCACACCTGTCCGGCCGGCGCCGTGGCGTCTACCACCTCCTGGGTCGGCACCTGCGTCAATCCTGACGACAACAAGACCTATCTGATTGCCTATCGCGATTGTTGCGGCAAGCCGGCTTGCGGCCAGTGCCATTGCGACAACGAGGATCGCGATACCCAACTCTACGTGCCCCAGACCAACAACGACATCATCTGGTGCTTCGGTTTGGACAATATGCAGTATCATTGCTCGACCGCGGCGCTGGTCGGCGAGGTCCAGTGAGACACTGGGTTTGTGCGGCGCTGTTGCTGGTGAGCGGCACCGGCGGCGCGGCGGCCGACGGAAAAGCCGTATTCGACAATAATTGCGCGGTCTGCCATCAGGCCGGCGGTGTCGGTGTGCCTGGCCAATTTCCGCGTCTGGCGGCGCGGGCAGGGGCCATCGCCGCCAAGCCCGAAGGCAAGACGTTCCTGCCGCAGGTTTTGCTCTACGGCATGGGCGGCCGCATCACGGTGGATGGCGAACAAATTCTTGGCGCGATGCCGGGCTTCGACAGCCTCTCGGACGACGACATCGCCGGAGTGCTGACCTACATTACGGGCCTGGGTCACAAGCCCGTGAGCTATACGGCGGCCGACATCAAAAAAGCGCGCGCCTTGCCCGGGCGCGGGCCTAGCGACATGGCGGCGATGCATACAAGCCTGGCCGCGAAGAAAGTCGTGCCGTGAAATGGCTTGCCGCCGTCGCGCTTTTGTCTGGCATAGCGAGCGCTGAGGCCGAGCCGGCCCTGCCGCTTTTGACCACGCCCCAGTCCGATTATGTCGAGCATTGCAGCGGCTGTCATGGCATGCAGGGCAACAGCGCGCCGGCCCCGATTCCGGTGCTGCGCGACCGCGTCGGCTATTTCATGTGCACACCGGAAGGGCGCGATTATCTGATCCGGCTGCCCAACGTCGCCTATTCGGCCATCGACGACAATCAGGAACTGGCCGACATGATGAACTTCGTGGTCTTTGGGCTTGGCGGCGCCAGCGCGCCGCGCACGGCCAAGCCCTTCACCGCCGCGGAAGTAGCGCGCCTCAGGCGCGATGCACTGGCCACCCAGTCCCTGATCGTGGCGAGGATGAAGATCGTGGCCGCGCTTTCCACCAGCGACTGTGCGGTACCCGAGAGCATGAAATTCTTCTACGACCAGCAGCAGCGTTCAGACGCGAAGGATACAAGCATACAATGATTGGCAAACGGCAATTTCTTGCAGGGCTTGGTGTGATGGTGACGTCCTCGGCGCTGGCGCAGATCCACAGTCCGACGCTGCCGGGAAAAAAGCAGATACCGCAGCGTCGCGCCAAAACCACCAAGCTGTTCAAGGCGCCGGAATTCTATCCCAACTGTCTTGCCATTCCCGAGCGCAGCGACGCCGGCATCTGGATCGGGCAGCAGAAGCTGAAAGGCATCCAGGCCTCGGGCTCGGGCGTGCCCGAGCAACCTGGTCCCGATCAGGTCTGGTTGATGGACTGGAACGGCAAGCTGCTGAAGACCTATTCCAGCGCCTCGCAGGTGACGAGCGGGTTGGCGGTCAGCGATACCTCGCTTTATGTTTTTGCGAACAACGAGACCGATTATCCGCCGCCTTATACCGGTGTGCACAATCTGGACGTCAAAACGGGCCGCACCCGCTGGGTGAAACAGATTCCGCTGGGCGGGGGCGGCACCCATGGCGCGCAATGGCATGACGGCAAGCTCTGGATCATCGCCAGCCGGCTCAATTGCATGTTGCGGGTGGACCCCGAAGCCTGGACCGTCGATTACGCCGTCCGCATCCGCAACGACACACCCGACACGGTGCGCAGTCACGACATGACCTTCGACGATCAGGGCTTCATCTGGCTGGCGACCGCCAACAGCAGCAAGAGCTATGCCGAAGGTGTGCAGGGTCTGTCCAAATATGATCCCAAGACCGGCGAAGTGCTGGAGCAGGTGACCCTGGAACCGGGCTCCTGCGATCCGCACGGCCTGGGCTTCTACAAGGGCGGCTTCATCGGGTGCGACGCCGGCCATCATCCCGGCTGGCCGGACAAGGACGGGCCCGGCGTCGGATGGATTTTCCGGATAGATATTGTCTGACATCTCATCTGCTGAGAGCGGCCCCGAAGGCCCGTGTACTGACAGGATTGTCACTGGCAGACGGCAGGGCGTTGTTAAGAACGGAATGGCAAGGTGCCTTTCCGCACAAGGGCTTGAGGCCCCGCGCATTGTATGCCGGAGGTCTTGGTGTATAGTGCCGGAAAACAGATAGTATTTTCGCTAGGGGGATTTTTATGCGTGCACTCACCGCCTTGATCTTGTCCACCAGCCTGCTGGCCTCGTCCATGGCCGTGGCTGCCGACAAAGCCGGCCCGTTGGCGCCCGGCAAACCGGCGGGCGTGCACAAGGCCGACCTGGGCACGGGCTCGACCGGCATCGTTCTGCTTGGCTTCGGCGTAGTGGCCGCCATCGCAATCGGTGTCGCGTCCAGCTCCAACGGCGGCCCTGTCCAGCCGACGAACCAGCTGGCGGTTACCACCAATACGGTCTGATCGCGTTTCTCGCGCGGATGCCGCCGGCAG
>Ga0070665_100000642_pt1 | contig 47343 bp, 39 predicted proteins | sample KBSS13metaG_FD_65862 | JGI IMG/M metagenome (GOLD analysis project Ga0070665, IMG submission 65862) | Switchgrass rhizosphere microbial communities from Kellogg Biological Station, Michigan, USA - KBS S1-3 metaG | ecosystem: Host-associated > Plants > Roots > Rhizosphere > Soil ...
TTCGTGCGACGCGATCCGTCCGCTTCAATCGTGGCCAGTCCGGTTCCCGACGAGAGGTGGGCGCCGGGATTGTTGATCCAGCCCAGTTCGGTATCGAACGCGGTCCATGGCGACGTGACCCTCGTGTCGACCGCCGGAGCGTAGCCGAGAAGGCGCGCGCTCACCTCGGCTCCCAACAAACCGATGAGGAGCGCTCCGAACGATACCAGAGCAATTTTTGGCCACATTCGCGCTCGCCCGGAAGAAATTTTAGCATCATTCCCGGCGACCAATGGTTGCGGATCACCTCGAGCGACGGTCTGATCAGAACGCATGGCCGGTGCTCACTCGCGCGCCGCCGATGTGATCGGTACGCAATCTCAACACGAGATCGTCGACCACATATTCGCTGCCGTAGATCGACAGATGATTCGAGTCGCCATAGAGCAGCTTGCCATCCTCGTATACCTTGCAGACGCCGGCACTGCACAGTGCGGCGGCTGGATCGTAGAAAAACACTTCAGGCGCGGCCTTCGACAGCGTGTCGACGAATTGGTCGTAGGCCGCATGGCTCACCAGGTCGCCACGACCCGCCCCGGCGCAGACGCCCGGCTTGCGGAACACGTGCGGATAGGCGACTTCGATCGGGCGTCTCGAAAGGCACGCATCGGGATCGAACGTGAGTGTCGGTGGATCGCGCACGAAGACGACCTGCTTGCCAGCCGCTTCGAGAGCCTTGAAGGTCTTCGCGTATCCGCGCAGCATCTCCTGCGCCCAGAGGTCGTCCACCCTCTTGAAGTACGCGTAGTAGGCTCCCAGGACCACGTAGTGAATCTGTTCCGACTGCTTCACCATCTCGAGCACGGTCAAGAGCGCCTGCGTGCACCCCACTCGCATCTCGGCGCCAACCGCCGGCGGACACTCTCCAGCGCCGATCACCATCGCTTGTTGAAAGTACGGATCGTCGCTGTGCGTGAACCCCCAAAAGAGATGGCCGGCGTGGCTGTCGCCGACGATGGCCACTTTGGGCGATGCGGTGGACGCGCAGAACGTATACGCGAGGCTCTTCAACGGGGCGGAACAATCGGTGGTCCAGCTTTCGCTCAAGAGCCTCTGATCCCACGACCGGTTCAGCCTGTCGTTCCTCCCCGCATCGACGATCCCGATTCGGCTCGGCATGCCGCCGCGTTGGAACGTTCGAAATCCGGCGAAGCCGATGGCTAACGCCAACACGCTGAGGGCAACCACCTTCCGGCCGCCGCCGGAACCAGTCCGAAACGGCGTCTCGACGAGCGTATAGGTCAGCCAGGCGATCGCGACGCTCGCGAACACCGCAGCCGTGCGCAGCGTGACCGACGGCGTCACCGCGCCGACAATCCGGAGGAACGAGAGAAGCGGCCAGTGCCACAGATAGAGCGGAAAGCTGATCAGGCCCAGCCACACCAGCGCGGGATGGGCGAGGATGCGCCGATTCAACCACGCCTCCCGTCCGGCGTCGATGACCAGAAAGGTGCCGGCGGTCGGCAAGAGCGCCCACCACCCGGGAAACGCGCTGCGCGTGTTCAACTGGAACACGCCGACCCCGATCAGGGCAGCGCCGAGAAACGCTTCGAGGTCGCGGGGCAGCGGCACGACGGACCGGGCGTCATGGTCGAGCGTCAGGTAGGCGAGGACGCTGCCGAACGACAACTCCCAGAAGCGCGCCATCGGTGAGTAGAACATCGCGACCGCATCGCTGTGGACGCGGCTGACGTTGAGTGCGAACGAGGCGGCGAGGACGAACACCGTGAGCGCGAGCCGGTTGAACCGGATCTTCCACGCAACGTAGAGCAACAGCGGCCACACCAGGTAGAACTGCTCTTCGATTCCGAGTGACCACAGGTGCAGCAGCGGCTTGCTCTCGGCCGCATTGTCGAAGTAGCCCGCCTCTTGCCAGAAGAGCAGGTTCGACACGAAGCCGGCGCCGCCGGCCACGTGCTTGCCGAGCTGCGCGTACTCGTCGGACAACAGCGTGAACCATCCGGCCAGCCAGCAGGCGGCGAGCACCAGCAGGAGCGCCGGAAAGATCCGCCGGATCCGGCGGGAGTAGAACCCGGCAAAACTGAACGAGCCGCGATCGAGGCCACGCAGCACGATGCCCGTGATCAGGAATCCGGAGATGACGAAGAACACGTCGACGCCGACGAATCCGCCGGGCACGACAGCCGGAAACGCATGGAACCCGATCACCGCGATGACGGCGAGCGCCCGGAGCCCGTCGATGTCGGGACGATAGCCCGAGGCCAGTTCAGGGCGCATGCACGATGCCGAGTTTGGTAATCGCGATCGAGGTGTCCAGCGAGCCCGGCAGTGCGTTGGCCAGGAGCACCGAATAGGCGCCGCTCCCGGGCGCCGTAACCACGACCGTAAATGGACCCTGTTCGGTCACATTGAGCTGGGCGGCCCACGCGCCCTTGCTCAACAAGCCGATGGTCAGCCCGCCTTTCTCAACGGTGCCCGTCACAATCAAGCGCGCGGTCTGGTCGAACGATCGCGGCTTGGACTGGAGAAGGTAGGAATACGCGGACTCCGCGCGCCCGGCAATGGTCCAGCCCTGCCCGTTGGCGCGAACGATCGGAGCCGTGAACGCCATGTCGCCCGGCGACAGCGTCTGCGCGGGGGCGTTGAGGAGCGAGGCGGTCACCCGTAAGTCCGGCGGGACTGTCATGAGCCCCGGCATCGCTCCCGACAGATCCACGTCCGCCGGGTCGACCGCCTTTGCTCCCACCGCATTCATGAGGCGATCGGTGTAGAGCATCGCGGGTGCTACCGTGTAGGTCCCGCCGAAGACGGTGAGCCGCGTCGCCGCATTGCCGGCGTCCGCGTCGTTGCAGTTGGCGGACAGCACGTAGAACCCGCGGCTCTCGTCCTCGTGGAAGGTCACATCCACCCGCGGCCGATCGGGCGACACGAGCCACGCGGTCTTCGTCCCATTCAGCACGCCGAGGCACGCACGCCCCTCGGTCACGGTCATGTCGACGTGCAGCGTGACGCTGTCGCCGATGTCGGCCTGCATCTTCGGGCTCATGACCAGGGTCGCCGACCGGGACGCATCGCCTTCGATGACGACGCCGCCCGATGGCAGCGTGGTGTGGCGCACGCCTTTGGTCGGCGTCCACGACGCGGGCGGGGGGACAGGCAGCGGATGAACGCCCGCGGCCTCGTCGACATCGAGCAACGGAGCGATCGGAAACAGTTCCACCGAGTCGATGCCGGCGCCGGCGCCGGCGTCGAACTGGCTGATGTCGAGCGGTCCGCCGCCGTGGATGCTCAACAGGAACACCTGTCGGTCGGTGGCGAAATAACCGGTGAAATCGCCCTGGGGACCGCTTTCGTTGATGCGCTGCCGGCGCATCTCGGGCGATGTGGCCGCGAGCAGCCGGCGCCTGGTGTCTCCGGCGCCGGGGGTAATCCCCACGCGAATCAGATAGGGGCCTGGCGGCACGACCGCCGAGAGCGTGCGGCCAACTTGCACGGGTCGCGGATCGGCCTCGTACCCGATCGCGAATTCCGCCGGCGTGACGGCGGCGAATGCGATCGGCAGCGCCGGGCCGATGCGGCTCACCCATCGTTGTGAGGCGGCATCGAAGAGGTTGACGTCGGGCAGCGCGGGCGTGACATCGCCCGGGCCCTCCGTCTTCGCGTACACGCGCGTCACGCCATACGGCGCCGCGACGACAATCGACGACACCCGGTAGTGCGTGTATTCCGTCAGCTCGGCCAGCTTACCGAGCAGCGAGTCGCCGCCGCGCAGGACGGCGAGCGTGCTGTCGCGCTCCTCCGGATATCCCCACACCAGGTAGTCGGGCGCGAGGGCCGCGCGCCGGCTTCGATCCACCCGGTACATCGCATGGAACGCGTCGCCGACCTGAATGAGCTGGAGGCGATCGGGCGTCTCGATGCCGTACATCACCGAGCCCCATGCGGTGCTCCGCACCGGAATGTGGCTCAGGACGTGCTCGATGTAGTCGTCAATCGGCACCAGTCGCGCGGAGGCCGCCGACCTGGCGGCCGCAGCCTCGAGGTGCCCGTCGATCAGACGTACGCCCTGGGCAAGCAACAGCAGGGCGATGAGCAGGGACAACGCGCTGGCCGCCCACGCCGCGCGCCGCCTGGTCAGCGAAATCGCGATCCACACCAGCGACCCCGCCACCCACGCCATCATCACCTCGTGGAGAATGGCGTAGCCTTTGTGCTGGTTGGTGTACCAACCGTTGGAGATGATGTAGCCGGTCCACACCGTGATCGGCGGCAGCACGTAGCCGTAGACCAGCGATCGGGAATCACGCGGCAGGAGCCGGGCCAACGCCACCGCGGCCCAGGCCGCGCCGATCGTCGCCAGGACGGGCAGTTGCCAATTCGCCGACAGATAGCGGAACGCGATGAAGAGGTGACGCCCGACCGTCGTAGCGTAACTGTCGTCTGAGGCGACGAGCTGGCGGTAGGCCGCAAACAGCCGCATTTGATCGGCAAAGCGGAATCCGAACGACCCGTAGAACATCAGGGCGCCGAGCAGGCCGCCGGTCGCGAATGCGGCAAGCCATCCCAGCAGCTCGCGCCTGGCCCCGGCGCGATCTTCCGCCGAAGACCAAAACCTCGCCGCGCCCACCACAAACAGCACGATGCTCGAGACCACGAGCGACCAGGCGATCAGGTGCGTGAAGGCGCCGCAGGACGCGGCGATGCCGGCGCCGAACCAGTAGCGCGCGCCGCCGCGCATCAGGCCGAGGCCGGCGCAGACGATCAGCGCGATCGCGAAGAGCGACACCAGCGAATCGGGCCTCACCATCGGCCATTGATTGCTCGCAAACGCGGAGAGGACGATCAGCCCGAATGTCGCGGCCGCCTGCGCGCGGCCCGGTCCCTTGAACCAGGCGGACGCCACGGCCACCGAGCCCACGATCACCCAGAGATGAATCGACCGAACCAGGGTGAGGCTGTACCCGAACAGCCAGATCAACCCGGCCGCCAGATAGAAATACCAGGGTCCGTAGCTCACTTCTCCGTGATGCCTGGCGATGCCGGCCAACTCCGGGCTCGACAGAAACCCGTACCGCCCCTGAGACGCGAGCGCATATGCCTCGTTGGCGAGACCATCGTCGACGGAAAGAACGACCCAGTGATTGGCATTCCGGTAGAAGTCGTGCGTGATGAGCGCCGCGTAGGACACCACCACCAGGCCGAGGGCCAACGCCAGCACACCGGCCAGCGTCGGACGCCACGGAGCGGCGCGGCCCGGGATCACGGGCGACTCTCCTGCGGCGCGAGCACCCCATACGACACCGATTCGAGAGTGAACCGTGTGGGAACCGGCGCCGGCGACGCGCTCATGCAGTTGGCGAACACGATGGTGACCGAGCGGTTGTTCGCCGTGTCGATCGCGATTTCCTGCGGCGATGAATCTGCGGGCGTGACCCAGGCCTTCTGAAACTCGTCCAGCGCGCCGAGACAGACGCTGCCCTGTTCGATGACGCCGCGGACACGCACCAACATGGTGTGGTGTGGAAGAACCGGTATCGGCGGGCTGGTCAATTGATAACCCATCTGGGTGTCGTCGCCGCGCACGACCCAGCCGCCGTCGCCGGCCGTCACCGAAACCGCCGTGGGATGTCCCCAGCTGCCGATTGCCGGCGCGGCTTGCGGCAGATCCTTTGCTCCGCCTGCGAACCGGCGCGTCTCGGGAACGGCGGACGCGGGCGGCGTGACCGACGCCGCGGCAGGCGAGTACTTCATCAACTGGTACAGAGCCAGTCCTCCGGGGAGCTGGTAGGGCCTGCCGACCTTCGCCATCAGCACCGCCATCGGATTCGGATACACCTGCACGCCGAGTCCCGATTGCGCCGCCTGGTGGGAGATCATGCCGGGGCGCGCGAGCGCGCCATAAAACAGCACCGCCCACCCGAATGCGACAGTCGGCGCGGCGAGACTGCGAGGCCACCGCGTCCATGCGCGCATCAGCAGCAGCGAGATCACCAGGGCGGCGCCGAGGACGCCGGTCATCACATGGTAGGTCTGCACCGGCATCGCGTTCATCGGCCGGAACTTGATCATGTCGTGCGTGGGGCCGGCAACGCCCATCAACAGCAGGCAGAGGATCAACGTCAGCCGATCGGCGGTCGGTTCGATCCAGCAGCGGCGGATCAGACCGGCCATCACGATGACGTAAATCGCCACCGCCATGCCGGCGAAATACCGCCACGCGAAGAGGTAGTGCATCGGCACCAGGTACGAGAACGGCGCGTGATAGCCGTGCTGCAGCTCGACGAGCTTCTCGCCGCCCAGCTGATAGAACGCCGTGGACGAGACCAGCGACGGCGGCAGAAAGTTCGTCACCGCCATGTAGAAGTTGGTGAAGGTGTTCGAGAGCACGTCCTCGACGGCTGGAGCGATTGACGGGTAGTTCAGCACCACGTCAGATTCCATGCCGGGCGTCTGGCCGTAGCCGACGATGATCTTCGTGACGATGTACAAGACACCGACGCCGGTCATGACGGCGGCCACGCCGAGGACGCGGCGACGCTGCACCGGCCGGCCCATTCGGCCAAGCATCACGAACAGCAGGGCCGAGGCGAGCCAGGCATACACGAGCATGTCGAGCCAGCCTTCGTACGCCAGCACCGTCACCAGCAGCGCCGGAACGAAGAGCACCTTCCACAGCCGCCGGTGTGTCTCAGCCGTGACTACCTTGTACGCGCACAGCAGCAGCAGCTCGTAGTAGGCGAACAGCAGCGGAAAGCTGATGGGACCGCTGTTCGGGTAGGCGATGTAGAGCTGCGTGCCGAATTCCATGCAGATCGCTAGCGTGAAGCTGAAGACACGGGAGCGAAACACGGCCCAGGATGCCCAGTACGACGCGACGATGAGCACGGCGTTGAAGAGATACCATCCGGTCGCGGGACGGATGTAGTCCTCGAGCAGCCGCATCATCACGAGCGTCGTCGTGTTCCAGGTGCCGGTGAACTCCGGGATCGGCAGCAGCAGCCGCCACCAGGGCGTGGCCGGAGAGAACACCACTCGTTCAGCGGCCGGATAGAAGTACTTGTAGAACGAGTACATGTGCGCGTCCGCCACTTCGAGCGTATGGCGGAGGTAATAGTTCATCCACAGCAGCGCAGCGAGTCCCGCCACGGTGGCGGCGAGCGACCACGCACCGCGCGGACTCCTCACAGCTGTTCCCGATCGACGAAGATTCGGTGCCACAGTTCGAGAATCACGAGGGCCATGAGCTTCTTCGAGAGCAGGTAGTCGCCGCGCCTCGATTCTTCCTTCAGGCGTCGCACGTACTCCGGCCGCACGATGGCGCGCCGTCGCACGCGCGTCTCATTCAGGTTGTCCTCGATGAACGCCCACAGCCGCGCGTCGTGCAGGTAGTGGTGGAGCGGCAGGTGGAACGGCACCTTGCGCGCCGCCGACACCGCCGGCGTGAACCGCTTCCGCGCCAGCCGCCGCAGCAGCACCTTGCTCTCCCGTCCCGCAATCTTGAGCCGGCCGGGCATGCGCGTCATCAGCTCCACGAAATGGTGATCGAGGAACGGCACCCGGTTCTCCACCGAGTACGCCATGCACAACTTGTCCTGCTTGAAGTTGATGTTGGCGGGAAGCCACTTGCGATACTGCATCGACAGCACCTGGTCGATGACGGTCCGGCCGTTCGGCACACCGGCAAACGAGTCGACCGGCGCCGAGACCCTGCCTGCCTGAAACGCATCGGTGTACACGCCGGGCAGTTCGTCGGGTCGGTACAACGCGAGGAGCAGGTCGTACATCTGCCGCATGTCGCCAGAGGGCACCGTCTTCAAGACCGCGATCAGGCGATCGCGCGCGTGCTCGCCCACCTCGAGCGGCAGGTCGGCCATCGCCTTGATGACCGACGCGGGCAGGCGCCGCGCCACCGCGACGCCGACGCCCGACAGCAGCGACACCGGCAACCGATCCGCCCACGTCCGCATCTGCGCGATCGCGCGCAAGTACTGATACCCGCCCAGCGTCTCGTCCGCGCCATCACCCGTCAAGACGGTCTTGATGCCCGCCGCGCGGGTCGCCCGCGCCAGCACGTAATTGGCCACGACGATGCCGTCGCCGACCGGCTCTTCGAGCGCTCGCACCGCCGCCGGCAGCTCCAGCAACTCGTCGACACCGCAGACGACCGTCTCGTGTTCGCAACCCAGCTGTTTCGCCGTCGCAGCGGCCGCGTCGGCCTCGCTGTGGCCCGCCTCGAAGTCCACACAGAAGGTGCGGACCGGATGGCTCGTGAGACGCGTCATCTCGCTGACGATCATCGAGGAGTCGATGCCGCCGCTCAGGTAAGCGCCGACCGGCACGTCGGCCACCATCCAGGCCCGCACCGCATCGCTGAACGACGCCTCGAACCGTTGGTCGGCTTCCGCCGTGTCCATGGGATGCGAGTCGTGGGGCGGATTGGGATAGAAGGTCTGCACCCGCGCCTGGCCGCCGCGCCATTCCAGATACGCGCCTTCGGGAAGCCTGAAGACACCCTTGAAGATGGTCTCGTCCCCGTGCGCGAACCGCGTCTTCATGTAGGCGTCGACGCCCGCCGCATTGACCTCCACCGAGTAGCCGGCGTCGATGATCGGCTTCACGTCGGAGGCGAACCAGAGCCGTCCCTGCCGCTGGTGGTAGTACAACGGCTTGATGCCGAAGCGGTCGCGCACCAGGAACAGCGCGCCGGCGCGCCGGTCCAGAAGCGCGAACGCGAACATGCCGCGCAGCTTCTGCAGCATGTCCATGCCGTGCTCTTCGTAGAGGTGCACCAGCGTCTCGGTATCGGACCGCGTTTGAAAGACGTGACCGCGGGCGACGAGCTCGTCGGTCAGCTCCCGGTAGTTGAAGATCTCGCCGTTGAACACCACGACGACCGAACGGTCCTCGTTGAAGATCGGCTGGCTTCCGGTCTGGAGATCGATGAGCGACAGGCGGCGGTGCCCCAGCCCCACCGGGCCGTCGACAAAGAACCCCTCGCCGTCGGGGCCGCGGTGAGCCATCGCTCCGGTCATCGATCGCAGGACCGCCTCGTCCACCGACTGGCTCGATGAGCCGGCGATGCCGCAGATGCCGCACATCAGCTCGGCTCCTGCTGCCAGCGCGCTCCCGCGCGCGACAGCGTCGCCCGCAGCTTCACGCGCGCGGCCAGCGGCCAGGACGCAATCCGCTCACCCCCGCCAAACGTCCGGGCGTCGTCGTACAGCGACGAGCCCATGTGGATCGCGGTGAACTGCTCGACGGCTTCCAGCTCTCCGGAGGCCCACGGCAGCTGCAGGTCGTCCTCGATCTCGATGCCGTCCGGTGTCGCCGCGAGACGGCGCCGGTGCGTAATCGGCACGCGCGCCTTGCGACGGATCAGGACGTGCACCAGCGTGTCTTTCAGCCAGTGGCTGACGGCGGGGACGCGGCCCACGGTCAACGTGAAGATCCGAAACGCGATGAACAGCCAGGAGTTGAACACCGTGGTGCCGATTGGCTTCCACCGCACGTCGAGCGTGACGGCATCGCCCGACTCGCTCCACTGCACCGCGGGGGACAACGTGTAGTCCTGGCTCGTGAACCGGCGGCCTGCGGCGGTGGCGATCAGCCCCGAGTGACGCGCGGTCATGCGGCGGTTCGCCTTGTCGAACAGCGACACCGTGCCGCCTTTGCACAGCCCCGCGATCGCGTAGTAGCCGGGCGTGTTGACGATCCAGAGGCCCGCTTCCGGAAAGTACTTCCGGAACGGGGCGGCCGCACACGGCAGTACCGTCGCGGCCGCGCGATCCTCGTACGCCTCGCTGGCGAACAGCAGGTTGTTGAGCATCGGCATCAGGTTGAAGTCGTCCATGCTCCAGACGCCGCAGACCTGACGATCGCGCACCGCGCTGCGGAGCGCCGCTGCGATCGTCGCGCTGGCCGGCGAGACGCCGGACAACATCTCGAACCCGGCCGGGTAATAGAACTCGGTGTTACGGCTGCCGTATTCACCGCCGATGGTGCCGTCGGGATGAATGAAGTACGCCAGGAACTCCGCGAACCGGTCGAGCGCCTCGCGGGTGCGCTCGCACCCGGTCATCTTCCAGTAGGCGGCCAGGTAGAAGAAGCCGTGCGTGCCGTAGCCGATGTCGGCCCCGTCGTACTCGCGCATCCATCCTTCGGCCGACTGGTGGCGGAAGATGCGCTCGAGAAAGAACCGTGCGCGTGCCCCGTAGCGCGGCTCGCTGAAGGCGCGGGCCGACTGCTCGAGCGCAGCGACGGCCACGCCAAGGTGATTGGACAGCAGGCCGTGGGTTTCATCGTGCGTGCACAGCCAGTCGGCGGCCCGCCGCAGCGAGTGCTCGACCCGTGCCGCCAGCGCCGCGTCGAGCGCGGCGCGCGAGCGGCCGAACGCCGCGCCGACATAGAAGCTGGTGAACGCGGTGGCCGCCAGGCACTGCTCGAACGGGTAGGCTTCGTCGTAGGCTCCGTTGGCGTGTTGCAGCGTGGTCCAGTACTCGAATCCCCAGGCCGCCCACCGCTCGACGCTGCCCGACCCGCGCAGCGGGTTGTTCGGGTCGTCGATCGCCTGCAGGCACACCAGCGCGTAGACGCCTTCCTGCATCCGCGGATAGGGGAAATCCGAAAACTTCCAGGCCCAGTGCGTGCGCGAGAAGCTGCCCCTCGTGGACGAATGCGGATTGCGGTCGACGAGGGCCGCGACGCGCCACGCCTGTTCGATGGCGGCGTCGCGATACGGGTTCCGGGTGTCAGGCAATCGGCAGACTCAGGACGGCTGCCCCGCGGGCGTGAACGCGATCCGGTCCTTCAGCGCGAGCATGTTCTTCTCGAGCAGGTGCCAGCTGACGAGCGCCGCGGCGGTGGTCATCGTCCCGGCGAGCGCGTAGAACGCGCCCTGCCAGACCAGGGCGGACGACAGCATCCGCGCCTCGTTGAAGAACAGCAGCATGAGGGCGCCTTTCACCGGCAGCTGAAACATGTAGAGACCGTACGAATACTTGCCGAAGAAGCGCATCGGCCGGTTGTCAAACAGGCGGCCGACGAAGCCGCCGCGATCGAGCGGCACGGCCTGAATCACCACCTGCATGCCGAGCGCCCCCACCAGCGTGTAGCCGATGGTGTTCATCACGGTGGCGGTGTACTCCATCTGGCCGGTCAGCCAGAGCGCGAGAACGACGGCGAGCAGCGCGAGGCTCAAGGGCTTCGCCTGGCGCAGACGACCCGACCACTCCGCCGCCGACGACCGCATCCAGATCGCGACCAGCGCGCCGAACGCGAGCGCATCGAGGCGCGTGAAGGTCACCACGTAGATTTGGAGCCTCGACCAGCCCGCCGCCCATGCCGCGATCCGCAGGATCAGCACCACGACGATGACGGCGAGGCAGAGCTGGCGCAACCTCCGCAGGCTCGCGATCGCCAGGACGAGCGCCGGCCACACCAGGTAGAAATGCTCTTCGATTGCCAGCGACCACGACGCGTCCAGCAAACCGTTGGTGTAGCGGTCCCGGATCGCGATCAGGAAGTTCGAGCAGAAGGCGACGAACCAGGGCCAGTCGCCCGGCGACAGAAAGGCGTCGACGGTCCGCGCCTGATCGGCCGAGAGGAAACGGGTTGCGGACGGCACCAGGAGAAACGTGATGGCGACCAGCGCGTAGTACAGCGGAAAGATTCGGAGCACCCGCCGCGTATAGAACGTTCTGAAATAGTGCGGCAGCTCGCGGCTGTCGATCAGGATGCCGGTGATCAGGCATCCCGAGAGGACGAAGAAGAGATCGACGCCGTAGCGGCCCATCGCCGCGGCGCTGGCGAGCGCACGCTCCACGCCCGACACCGGCGTGAGAATCGTGAAATGGTGAAACATGACCAGCAGGATCGCCAGCCCGCGAACACCGTCGAGGGCGGGCATGTGCCGATGCGATATCGGCCATGCGTCTTTCACAGGGCGATCCGGGTCCCCGCCGCCATCGCGCGTTCAGCTTCGAACGTCGCCCTGGAGGTGTTGTAGAGCGTGTCGAACGGAATCGGCGAGCCCGCGCCGGCGCGCAGCGCGTCGACGACCGCGCGAGCCTCCTCGTTGAACCCCTTGGCCTGGTTGAAGTAGCGGGTCTGCCCTACGGCGCGCGCTCCCGACACCCTCAGCGTCCTGAAGTTCAGCAACTGCGCCGCGATACCGCCGCCGAACACTTCGATCTGCTCTTTCGGCAGGCCGGGATGGCCGTTCGAGAAGTAGTGAATCGTCCCGAGCGAGCCGTTCGCGAACTCGAGCGTCATCGTCAGGACGTCCGGTTTCCGGTCCTCCTGCGTCCCGATCGCGGTGGCCGACACGGTGACCGGCTCCGAGCCGTTCAGGTACGTGAGGAGATCGACGAAGTGCCCGCACTCGCCGACCAGGCGCCCGCCGCCGACCCGGGTGTCCTGCACCCATTCGGCCGCCGCCACCGCCCCGGCGTTGATCCGGTAGACCATCGCGAGCGGATCGGCGCGCTTCGCAAATACCTGCCGCAGCGTCACCGCCAGCGGCGAGAAGCGCCGGTTGTAGCCGACCATCAGGAACGGCGCGCCGCCCTGCGCCACCCGGCCGTCATACGCGGCCTTGATCCGATCGAGCTCCTCGATCGTCATCGCCGGCGGCTTCTCGACATACACCGCCTTGCCCGCCTCGATCGCGCGTACCACATAGTCGGCATGCGAGTCGTGCCGGGTGGCGATCACGATCAGGTTCACCGCAGGGTCGCCGATGATCGACTCCGCGTCGTTGGTCGCTCGCGCGTTGTCGTACTTCTTCGCCACCGCCGCCGCCGACACGCCGGAGGCGGTGCACACCGCCTCCAGCCGGACGCCGGTCTGCGCCCGAAGAGCCGGCAGCAGGAACGCCTTCGCGAAGTTGCCTGCGCCGATGAGACCCACGCGCGTCTCGCCCGCGGCCCGCGCCGCGGGCGCGCGCGGGGCCGGGACTGGCTGGGCCGGCGCTTCCGCAGCCACGGTGTCCTCGGCGTAGCGAATCACGATCCCGAGGTGCGGCTCGCGAACGGCGCCCTCGATGATGTCGTAGGCGCGGCGGGCCTCGTCAATCGCAAAGCGATGCGTGATGAGCGGCCCGACGTCGATCCGCCGCCGCGCCAGCAGATCGAGGAACGAGAGCATGTTGCGGTTCTCGGTCCAGCGGACGTAGGCGAACGGGTAGTCGATGCCGGCGCCTTCGTAGCTCGGATCGTAGCGGCCGGGACCGTAGGATCGCGAGATCCGGATGTCGATCTCCTTGTCGTAATAGGCGCGCCGCGGCACGTTCATCCCGACGTCGCCGACGACGACGAGAACGCCCTTCTGGCGCAGCAGACCCGGCACCGCCTCGATCGGGTCGTTGCTCTTCGTGGCGGCGCACAGCAGCGCCTTGTCGGCGCCGAAGCCGCCGGTCATCTGCAGAATCGCGCTCTCCGTGTCGGGGCCGGCCGCGAGCGCGTCGATCCCGAACGCAGCCGCTTTTTCGATCTTGCCCGGATCGATGTCGACGCCAATCACGCGGCACCCGGCCGCAGCACACAGTTGTGCCGCCACCATGCCGACGAGGCCGAGGCCGTAGACCACGACCTGCTCGCCCAGCTCGAGGGCGGCGAGGCGAACGCCCTGCATCGCAATCGCCCCCAGCGTCACGAACGACGCCTGGTCGAACGGCACGCCGTCCGGGATCGGCGCGAGCAGGTTGCGCGGTACGGCCACGACTTCCGAGTGGGTCGCGACGAACAAGCCCGCACAGGCGACGTGCTGTCCGACGACCACGTCGGTCACGTCGCGCCCGACCTCGATCGCCACCCCGGCGCTCGAGTAGCCCAGGGCGATCGGCTGATCGATCAGGTTGCTGACGATTTGATAGGTCTGCCAGAGCCCTTCGTTCTTCGCGCGTTGCAGCACCTTGCGCACGAGATCGGGCCGCTGACGCGCCTTCTGCAGATAGTTCGATTTCGAGAACTCCAGCACCGACTTCTCGGTCCCCGCCGACACCAGCGAGCACACGTTGCGCACGAGCACCGCGCCCGGCCTGACGATCGGCGCCGGAATCTGGTCGATCGTGATGGCGCCGGTCTTGACGTTCTGGAGAATGGCCTTCATGGACGCTCTTCGTAGTAGTAGCTGCGGCGCACCGGGCGCCTCGCGTCGTGCGGGCGGCCATCGGCCAGCGACTTGTCGAGGCGCCACACCTCGGCCTCGATCTCGAAGACATGGTTCAGCAGGAAGTAGCCGACGGTCAGGTTGACCCACAGCACCAGCAGCACCCCGGTCAGCATCACCAGGAAGATGGACACTTCGTGGACCAGGACGTTGCGGATTGCCCAGGCGCCGAACCCGAGGATCGCCAAGGTGAGGAACACGATGGTCGGCACGATGACGCGCGAGATCCCCTGGAGGAACCCGTAGGCGAGATGCGAGGCGATCAGGCGCCGAATCTTGGTCCAGTCCGTCCGCTTGCCGCGGCTGATGCGGCCGGAGCCGGGCGCCGGCCACGACAGCACGGCGGGCACTTCGCCGATCTGGTACCCCAGCGTCATCAATCGATTGGCGATCTCCAGATGCAGCTCCTTGCCGTCTTTCGTCAGCTGCTGGCCCTGGATCGCGTCGGCCCGGTAGGCGCGCGTCATTCCGGTGGTCATCGTCACCGGGGCGGGGTACAGCGCCCGCAGCACGCGGTTGCCGACGCGGCTCAACATGACCCGGTGCCAGGGCACGTTGCGGTAGCCGCCGCCCTCGAGGTGCGGGCTGGCGAAGACCGCGTCGAGCCTCGGGTCGCGCTCGAGGAGATCGATCATCCGTCCGATCACATCCTCACCCCACGACAGGTCCGCTTCCGTCGTGACGATGATGTCGCCGCGCGCCTCCTCGAAGCCGGTGCGCATCGCGCGACCGCGGCCGAAGTTGACCTTGTGCGAGAAGACGCGGAACCGCGAGTCGGTCCCAATCGCCGCCGCCGCCACCGCCGCCGTCTGATCCGTGCTGCCGTCGTTGATGATCAGCACTTCGGCGGGCAGCGACAGCCGATCGAGGCAGTCGCGCAGCTTTCCGATCGCCGGCCCGATGCCGTCCGCTTCGTTGAACGCGGGGCAGATGATGCTCACGCCCGGGCTGCCGTTCGACTCACTCATCGCCGCCCTCCCTCGACGCTGCTGCGCTGCCGCGGCCGGCGGCTGATCGCCAGGCGAACGAGATCCCGGAACGCGCTGACCGCCGCCAACGGGCCGATCGTCGACTCTCCGGTGGTCCGATCCACCAGCTCCACCGGAATCTCCACGTAGCGGATGCCCCGCTGCTCGAGACGCAGGATCAACTCGGCGTCCAGCAGCCAGCCGCTCGATTGCAGGTCGAGCGATTGAATGAGCGCGGTCTCGGTCACCTTGAACGCCGAATTGATGTGCCTGGCGCGGACGCCCAGCAGCAGGCGGCCCAGCGCATTGAAGGCGAGCGACTGAATCCGTCGGTAGAGATTGCGCGGATCGGCGGACCGGTAGCTGATCACCGACGGTCCGGTGTCCATGTGCGGCAGCGCGTCGAGGATGACGTCGAGGCTGAATGGCATGTCGACGACGAGCGGCCAGACCCAGCGTTTCGTGGCCAGCGAGACGCCGGTGCGGATGGCGCTGCCGAGGCCGTTGCGGGCGCCTTCGTGGACCACGCGCGCGCGGGGCAGGAGGGCCGGCAGCGCGTCGCAGGCTTCCGCGGTGCCGTCCGTGCTGCCGCTCTCGACCACGATGATCTCGTGATCGGCGAAATGGGTCTCGAGAAACCGGTCGATCGCCTGAATCACCCCGGGCACCGCCGACCGCTCGTTGTAGATCGGAATGACCGCCGACACGGTGTGCGCGCTCTTCACTCGGGGTCTTGAAGCGGCTGCCGGGAGTCCATGTAGGCGGTCATCGACGCCCGATCGTCGAACCGGGCGCGGATGCGCGCGGGGTTGCCCGCCACGATCGCGAACGCGGGCACGTCGCGGGTGACCACGGCGCCGGCGCCGACGACGGCGTATTCCCCGATCGTGACGCCCGGCGCGATCGTCGCGTTCGATCCGATGCTGCAGCCGCGGCGGACCAGCGTCGGCAGCCGGACGATCTGCCGATCGCTGCGCGGATACAGGTCGTTGGTGAACATCACACCGTGTCCCACGAACACGTCGTCTTCGAGCGTGACCTGATCGCAGAGAAACGCGTGGCTCTCGATCTTGCAGCGGCGGCCCACCACCGTGCCCCGCGTGATCTCGACGAACGGGCCGACGAAGGTCCCGTCGCCGATCTCGCAGCCGAAGATGTTCACCAGCTCCGGGGCGAAAATCCGGACGCCCTGGCCGAGCTTCACGTCGGCGTCGATCATGAGCGGACTCCGCGGGCCTGGCCCTGCGCGAACGTGGTGATGGCCGCGGCCACCGTCCGCACGATGGCGTCCGGGATCTCCGGATACATCGGCAGCGCGATGGCCTGGCGGCAGACCGCGTGCGTCGCCTCGAGCGCCGGCGTCGCGCCGCGATAGCCCTTCTGCCTGGTCAGCGGCATCGGATAGTAGATGTTGGTCTGAATCGCCTGCGCGTCGAGGGCGGCGATCAGACCGTCGCGGTCGGTCGCGCAGGTCGCGGCGTAGACGTGATAGTTCGGCACGACCTCGTCGGGAATCTGCTGCGGGTGCAGGACGTCCGGGAGCAGCTCGCGATACAGCGCCGCCACCGCGCGGCGTCGCGCATTCATCGCATCCAGGTAGCGCAGCTTGACGCGCAGGACCGCCGCCTGCAGCTCGTCGAGCCGGCTGTTGACGCCGTCCTCGACGAACTCGTCCTTGTTCACCATCCCGTACATCCGCCGCGAGCGGACGATGCCGGCCACCGCCGGATCGTTGGTCGCTACCAGCCCGCCGTCGCCGTAGCCGCCGAGGTTCTTCGTCGGATAGAAGCTGAACGCCGACGCATCGCCGAACGAACCCGACTGCGCCCCCCGCAGCGTCGCGCCGTGCGACTGCGCGCAGTCTTCCATGATCTTGATGTGCGGGCCGACGATCCCGCGCAGCCGAGCGATGTCGACGAGGTTGCCGAACAGGTGCACCGGGACGACCGCGCGCGTCCGGGGCGTAATCGCGGCCGCCACCCGATCCAGGTCCATCAGGAAGGTGCGTGGGTCGATGTCCACGAAGACGGCGGTCGCGCCGACGTGCCGAATCGCCGAGTAGGTCGGGATGGCGGTGAAGGGAGTGGTGATCACCTCATCGCCCGGTTGGACGCCGAGCGCCCAGAGCGCCATCATGATCGCGTCGGTGCCGCTGTTGACGCCGACGGCGTGCGCCACGCCGAGATACCGCGCGAACTCCTGTTCGAATGCCCGCACTTCATCGGCGAGCACATACCGGCCCGAGCGGAGGACGCGCTGCATCGCCTCGTCGATTTCCGACTTCATCTCCAGGTACTGCAGGGTGAGATCGCACCGCCAGATCACCGGACACGCTCCTTGAAATAGGCCACCGTCGCGTCGAGGGCGGTCGCCAGGTCCGTGCGGGGCAGCTCGCCGACCAGCGCCTTGAGGCGTGAGTCGTCGATCGCGGCATCGCCGGTATCCATCGCCCCGATGTGCGGCGGCATCGCCTCGCGAACCACGGCCCCTGCCCCGACCAGCGCCTGGAGCCGCGCGGCCAGCTCGCCAATCTCGACGTCGTGTCCGGCAACGTTGAGCGGCACGAAGCCCGAGATCGGCTGATCGACGACCGCCGCGATCAGCCGGGCCGCATCGCGCGCGTAGAGCACCGAGCGGCGCCGGCCGTCCCCGTAGATGCTCACCGTCGATCCGAGACAGAGCGTCCGGATGAACCCGCCCACCAGGCCGATATCCTCGCCCGACACCGGCTGGCTCTCGCCGAAACAGTTGGGCAGGCGCAGGCTCACCGCGCGGAACCCGTCCAGCGCGGAGAAGTTCCTGACATGCGTCTCCGCCGCCACCTTGTGGACCCCTTGCGGATCCCGCGGCGCCATCGGCGTCTCCTCGGTGATCGTGCCCGAAGGCACCCGCCCGTACTGGCTGCGCGATCCGAGATAGACCAGCAGCCGCGCCGGCTCCGCCCGGAGCGCCTGCAGCAGCGTGAGGTGCGATGCGAGGTTGAGCCGCATGTCGTGCAGCGGATCGCTCAACGCGGCGACGTGCCTGGTCCACGCCATGGCGTCGACGACCACGTCGGCCGATCCCACCAGCGCGCGCAGGTCACCGACCGCCTCGATCGCATCCGTCCGCACCTCGATGTCCGCGCGCACGTCGTGCAGGTGATCGAGCGATCCGCCGGTGCCGGCCAGCAGGCCGTCCACCACCGTGACCCGGTCTCCGGCCGACACGAAGCACCGCGTCACGTGGCTGCCGAGGAAGCCCGCGCCACCGAAAATCAGAATGTGCCTGGCCAATTCGCCTTCAGGAGGGCTTCTTCAGGTGATCGAAATGCTCGTCGTACGCGCTCTGCGCCGCCTGGTAGTGCTCGGCCTGCCCGATGTCGAGCCAGTATTCCTTCATCGCGTGGCGCCCGACCTTCTTGTGCTGCGCGAGCATCTCCTTGATCAGCGAATCGATGCCGAAGTACTGATCGGCCGGGATGAGGTCGAAGACCGCCGGCTTCAGCACGTAGATGCCGGCGAGGATCTCGAGCCGCAGATCCGGCTTCTCCTCGATCGCGAGGATGTACGGGCCGTCGGAGGTGACCTTGCCGAAATTGAACGGCGTCACCATTTCCTTCGTGACCACGGTCAGATCGGCGTCGGCCGCGACCGCCCGGTCGTGCAGGTCGCGAAAATCGAGCGTGGTGAGAATGTCGCCGTTCATCAACACGAACGGCTCGGTGAGCTTGTCCCGCAGCAGCAGCACCGGGCCGCAGGTTCCGAGCGGCTTGGCTTCACGGCTGAAGGTCAGGTTGACGCCGTACTTGCTGCCGTTGCCGAGGAACGCCTCGATGTACTCCGACATGTAGTTGGTCGCGACGAAGATGTCGTCGAACCCGAGGCGTGCGAGGCTCAGGATCTGGATCTCGAGCACCGAGCTCTCGCCGATCGGCAGCAACGGCTTGGGAATGACCTGGGTGAATGGTTGAAGCCGAGAGCCCAGACCGCCGGCGAGGATGACCGCTTTCATAGTTTGGATGCCTGTCAGATATGGTAATCGGTGGCGCGGGCGGCCGCGCCCTCGCGCTGGAACCAGGCGATGGTCTCGCGCAGGCCGCTTTCGAGGGTGTGTGCCGGCCGCCAGTCGGTGGAGTTCACCAGCAGCGAGTTGTCGCACACCAGGCGGTCCACCTCACTCGCCGCCGGCCTCACCCGCTCGGCCGCCGACCTCACCCGCGGCGACACGCCCATCAGCCGCGCGATCAGCGACGCCAGATCGCCGATGGAGATCTCATGGTTCATCCCGACGTTCACCGCCATCCCGGCGAGCGACTCGGCGCGCGCCACCGCCAGGAAGCCCGCCACGGTGTCGGTGACATAGGTCAGGTCGCGGGTCGGACGCACGTTGCCCAGCGCCACCTCCCCGCCCGTCATCATCTGCGCGATCAGGGTCGGCACGATCGCGCGCAGCGACTGCCGCGGTCCGTAGGTGTTGAACGGCCGCACCACCTTCACGCCGAGCCCGAAGCTGCGGAAGAAGCTGAGCCCGAGCTGGTCGGCGGCGATTTTCGTCGCCGCGTACGGCGACTGCCCGACCGCCGGGTGCGATTCGTCCATCGGCACCCGTTGCGCGCTGCCGTAGGTCTCACTGGTCGACGTCAGGATCACGTTGCCGACCTCGTGCGTCCGCGCGGCCATCAGGATGTTCGTGGTGCCCTCGACATTGGTCTTGACGTAGGCCAGCGGCGATTCGTACGAGTAGGGAATGCCGATGAGCGCGGCGAGGTGGAAGATGGTGTCGACGCCGCGGACCGCGCGATCGACCATGTCGGTGTCGCGGATGTCGCCGGCCAGTACCTGTACGCGCCTGGTGGCGTCCAGCCCGTCGAGCCATCCGCGCGTGCCGCGAGAGTTGTAGCGGACCAGCACGGTGACGTCGTAGCCGGCCGCGACGCACGCCTCGGTGAGGTGCGAGCCGATGAAGCCGGCGGCGCCGGTGATGAGCACCTTGCGGATGGGGACCGTCACAGGCAGTCCTCCCGCCCTTCAATCCACGAGGCGTGCCACAGCACCGCATTCATCATCGTCCAGAGGTGGAAGCTGTAGCCGCCGCGCCCTGCCATCTGACCTTTGAGCAGGTCGACGAAATACGTGTTGTCGAAGAAACCTTCTTTCGCCAGCGGTGACCGTTCGAAGGCGGCCAGGCACCGGGGCCCGAAGTCCCCCTCCTGGAACCATTCCTCCATCGGCGCGCCAAAGCCCTGCTTCTTCCGGTACACCAGATCGTGGTCGAGATACGGCTCGGCCGCGCGCTTGAGCACCGCCTTGCCGACGCCGTCCCGCAGCTTGTAGCACGCCGGCAGCCTGGTGGCGAACTCGACGACGTCATGATCGAGGAACGGCACTCGGGCCTCGATCGAGTGGGCCATGGTCAGCTTGTCCACACGCATCAGCAGGTGTTCCGGCAGCCGCAGCTTCATTTCCATGTACGGGATCTTCTGAAGAACTTCCGGATCCGCCAGCCGGCCGTCGAGGCTTCCGAGATACTCGCGCACCACCGCGTGACTGTCGAGGCTGGTGTGACCGGCAGGCATCAGCCCTTCGACCGGGCACTCTACGGACTGCGCGAACGGCCCGGCGCTCGGCGTCAGCGACCTGCGCATGTCGCCCCACCAGCAGACCGCGCCGCCCCAAAACAGCTCCTGGCCGGCTTTGGCCCGGTTGAAGATCTCGAGATCCTCGCCGCTCACGCCGGGCGCCGCCGCCTTCGCTCTCGCCCGGAACGTCTGCCACCAGCCGGGCCGCTCGAGCGCCGGCTTGTAGACGGTCTCGTACTTCTGCCGGTAGTGCTCGCACCACCAGTACCCGAGAAAATTCTCGTCGGCCCCCTCGCCCACCTGGACCACCGTGGTCCCCGACTGCTTCACCAGCCGCGCCAGAAAGTACAGCGGGATGCACACGTTGTCGGCGATCGGTTCGTCCTGCAGACGCACCAGCAGCGGCAGGAAATCCTGCGCCTCCTGCCGGCTGATCAGCGTCTCGTGGTGCTCGGTCTTGTAGCGCTGGCTGACGCGGCGCGCGAACTGGAACTCGTTGTAGTCCTCCTTGCCTTCATAGCCGATCGTGAAGGTGGTCACCGGGCGCGTCATCAACTCGCTCATGAGCGCGACGTTGAGCGACGAGTCCACGCCGCCCGACAGCAGCACGCCGAACGGCACGTCCGACACCATCCGCCTGGCGATCGACTGCTTCAGCAGCCGCGTCAGCTCCGCGACCGCCTCGTCCTGGCTGAGATCGCGGGGGCTGAGCAGGTCTGCCGCCGACGGCTTGCAGTCCCACCATTGGCGGGACGAGGCGTGACCACGGTGATCGATGGACACCACATGCCCGGCGGGCAGCTTGAAGATGCCGCGAAACAGCGTCATCGGCGCCGGCGTCACGATGAAGGTGAGGTAGTGCCAGAAGGCGGTGCGATCCATTTCGGGCGAGACGTCGGGATGCGCCAGCAGGGCGCGGATTTCCGAGGCGAACAGCCATTCGCCGGCCGAGGTCCTGGTGAAATAGATCGGCTTGATGCCGACGCGGTCGCGGATCAGGTGCAGCACCGGCCGATCGCGGTCGCGGGCGTCGTAGATCCCGATCGCGAACATCCCGTAGAACTGCTTGACGCAGTCCAGCCCCCACTCTTCGTAGGCATGGAGCAGCATCTCCGTGTCGGAGTGATCGGTGCGCCACTGGTACTTGCCGAGCGCCACCAGCTTCTGGCGGAGCTCGGCGTGGTTGTAGATCTCGCCATTGAACGTCACGGCGACGGTGCCGGCGGCGTTCAACATCGGCTGCGCCGCCGCGTCCGAGAGATCGATGATCGCCAGCCGCCGGTGACCCAGGGTGCACGATCGATCCGAAGACGACCACAGGCCGACGCCGTCAGGCCCGCGGTGAGCCATCCGATCCCGCATCCGCTCGACAATCTCGGGACCACTACTGGTCCCTGCCGGTTTGAAGGCTCCTACGATTCCGCACATGGTGTGTTGCTGCGCTCCTACCCGGTGATGCGACGGAACTGTCGCTTGACGATCTCGCTGACCTTGGCGTCCAGCGTGCGCTGAAGCTCGCCGATTCGCTCGTTCAACCCGGCGATCGTCCGATCCCGTTCGGCCACGGCGCGGCTGCGTTCGTCCTGCAGCTCGGCGAGCATGCGATCGCGGCGGTCGACTTCCGGCTGCAGGATGTTCGACACCTCGATGCGCGCGTGAGAGATCGCCTCTTCGATGAGATGATCGGCGGCGGCACGGAGACGCTGGTCGAGGATCGCCTGGGCTTCCGCCCGGCGCCGTTCGATCTCGGGATCGCCGAGGCCCGAGTGCCGGAGCAGGTCGAAGTACACGATCGCGCTGTCCGGCATCCCCTTGTCCAGGTACTCGATCCCGCACTCCCGCAGTTCCGAGGCCAGGCCCGCGTCCGACGCGGGAACCCGAGGCCGGGCCTTCGTCACGATGCTTCTGAACCGCTCCGACCGCAGCTGTGCCTCGCGGGCCTTCTCGAAATAGCCATCGGTCTTCGCGCTGGTCCCGCCGATGACGCCCATCGACTCGACGCCCCACAGGTAGAGTCCGGCGATCGCGCGCCGGCGCAGCGCCTCGAGGAGCAGCCGCTGCCCGTTGCCGTCGATGAAGCGCTGCAGCGCCAGCACCTTGTAGGAGCACTGATCGTCGTAGGTGCTCTGGGTGTAGGTCGAGCTCATCGGACCGATGCGGACATCGCCAAGGACGTCGAGGATGCGCACGATCGGACGGTCCGCGAGCCGCAGCCACAGTTCGAAATCGGCGACGATCGGAAAGTCCTCCGCGAATCGGAGATCCTCGCCGCAGACGCGGCGTGAGAAGAAGGACGCCGCAAACGGCGGGACCACGGTGCCGTCGATCAAGCCGAGCAGATCGAAGGCGGGAGGAAGCCAGGTGTGGACGAACGCTCCCGCGGCGTCGATCACGTTCGATGCCCCGTAGACGCATGCCGCCGCCGGAACCTCAGCGAACTTGCGCGCCACCAGTTCGAGGGCACCGGGCTCCAGCCGGTTGTCGGCGTCGACCGACCCGACAATCTCGCCCTGGCATCGCTGCACCGCCCGGTTGAAACCCTGCCCGATGCCGCTGTCGGGCTCCGATCGCAGCGAGATCCGCTCGATCCCGGCGATCGAGCGCAAGTACTCCAGCGTGCCGTCCGTCGACGCGGCATCCTGAATCACCAGCTCGTAGTTCGGATAGGTCAGCGCGCGAACCGAATCGATCGCGTCCATCACATGCGGCATGCCGTTCCGTACGCACACCATGATGGAAATGAGCGGCGATTCCGCGTTCACGACGTCGCACCTCGCATCCGCCACTGCCCTTCGCCCTCGAACACCGTGCCGTCGCCGATCCAGCCGCTCTCGGTGACGATGAAGTCCTGCGCGTGGGTCAGGCAGTGGTAGACGTCCGGATCGAGCGAGAAGAACTTGGCCATCCCGCGCTCGACGTAGCCCTCCGCGGCGATCTCCACCGCCACCGAATACTGGCCGGCGCCCAGCATCATTTTCTCCACCCGCATCTCCACGACCCCTTCGGCCACCGCCGAGGCATCGAACGTCAAGTCGGACGTCATGAACTTGCAGAGGCGCTCCACGGTGTTTCTCGAAATGATGATGAACACCTGGGCGCGTTCCCGCAGATCCGGCTTGACGATCTTGAAACCGATCTGAAAAGTCACGGCCTCGTTGTGACGCACCGTGTAGATCTCCGCACCGGCATCGTCCAGCATCGCGAAACGGGTGATGATGACGTTGCCCGAACCCAGCACCCCGTCCCCTCGGACCAGCAGATCGGACGCCTTCGAGGCGTTCGCCTGCTCCGAGCGGACATGCGCGACGTGCGTCGACCACTGGCCGGCGGTTGTCGCCAACGCTCCGAGCTCGACCGGCCGCTGATCGAAATAGCAGCGCAGCAGCAGGTGACACGGCTGGTCGGCCCGGTAATCGCACTCGATGGTGAGATCGTCGAGATTGGCCAGCGACGACTGCGGCACGGCGAAGACCCCAACCACCTTGTGGAACGACGACCCGTGATTGATCATCGGGCGGGCCACCCGGCCCTGCTCCTCGCCGACATCGCCCCAGCATCCAACGTCTCGGACGAGATGCGAGCCGGCGACGCGTTCGAAGGCGTCGGCTCCCAGGGGCAGCTGCTCGATCAGTTCGCCGGCGCGGTACAGCGCGATTCGGCTGAAATAGACGGGGGCGGGCTGCGGCTGATTGTCGCGCGCCTGGATTTCGAAGACGACATGGGCCACGTCCGGCGCGGCGATGCCGGCCTTCCTCGTGTTGTCCAGCTCGGTCTGTTTCTTGGTGCGCAGCCGCCGCTCTTCCTGCGCGCGGATCGACTCGACGTAGGCCTTCATGACCTCCTCGCCGTCGCCGTCCATGACCACGACGCCGCGGTCGATCCAGACGATGCGCGGGCACATTCTCACCGCGGCATAGACATCGTGGGTCACGAACAGCAGGGTCGTGCCCTGCCGATCGCACAGATCGCGCATGCGCTGGTAGCTTTTCGAGGCGAAGTACGCATCGCCAACGCCGAGGATTTCGTCGAGCACGAGGAGTTCGGGCACGATCGCGGTCGCGGTCGAGAACATCAGCCGCACCGACATCCCGGTCGAATAGGTCTTGACCGGCTGGTCGATGTATTCCTCGAGCTCGGCAAAGTCCACGATCTCCACATACTTCGACTCGGCTTCCCGCCCGACGACGCCGAGCTGGGCGAGATACGCGTACACGTTCTGCCGGCCGGTGAAATCAGGATGGAAGCCGGTGCCGATCTGGAGCAGCGCGTGCGCGTGGCCTTTCACGTCGAGGGTGCCCGACGAGGGCTCGATCACGTGCGTGATGAGCTTGAGCAGCGTGCTCTTGCCGGCACCGTTGCGGCCGATGATCGCGACCTTCTCGCCGCGACGAATCTCCAGGTCGACGCCATCGAGCGCCGCGTGCTCGGTATAAGCGCCGGGGCGCTTCCCCAGCATGCCGAACATGTCGAGAAACCGGTAGCCGGGACCGGCGTACAGGCGGTAAATCTTCTTGAGATTCCTCGCTTGGATGACGAGATCGCTCATCCGCGTGCCAACCGCCCCTCGGCATCGGCGCGGTACGCGGCGCCGCACGATCCGCAGGTGGCCACGGCCGGCGGCCGGGCGTCGGATGTCAGCTTCACGCCGCACTGGCACACCCAGCCGGCCAGCCGGGCGGGGTTGCCGACCACCAGCGCGTAGTCGGCCACGTCTTTCGTCACCACCGATCCGGCGCCGACAAACGCGTAGGCGCCCACGGTGTGGCCGCAGACGATCGTCGCGTTCGCCCCGAGGCTGGCGCCGCGCTTGACCAGCGTCTGACGGTACTCGTCTTTGCGCGGCACGTGGCTGCGCGGGTTGATGACGTTGGTGAACACCATCGACGGTCCGCAGAACACATCATCTTCGATGGTGACGCCGGTGTACACCGACACGTTGTTCTGGATCTTGACGTTGTCGCCGATCACCACTCCAGGCGAGACCACGACATTCTGGCCGATGTTGCAGCGCGCACCGATGCGGGCGCCGGACATCACGTGGGTGAAGTGCCAGATCTTCGTGTCGTCGCCGATCGTGCATCCCTCGTCGATATAGCAGGACTCGTGCGCGAAGAAGGAAGCCACGCTAGCGGCCTCCCTTCACGAGCGGATGCTGGCGCCCGGGATCGGCCGCCGGCGGGGTCCTGCGAATCTGCGACGACAGCGTGATCGACGGTCTCGCGGCGGCAATCCCGAATCCCCGGCCCGCCAGCATCTCTTCGTACACTCGGGTGTGGAGATCCGCGAAGCCGTCGCTGAATTCCACCTCCTGGCCGTCGACGCTGATGGAGCGGTGGGTGGTGCGGCCTCCAGGCTCCGGCCGGCGCGGGAGATCGGCGATCTCGGTCGACAAGAACCAGCGCACGTGCGCCCGCTCCAGTTCGAGCGCCCCCGCCATCCGCCTGGGGTCATGCAGATGCACCGAGCTTTCCTGCACCTCGCCGAACAACCAGAGCAGCAGGTCGAACAGGTGAATGCCGATGTTGGTGGCGATACCGCCCGAGCGCTCGTCCGAGCCCTTCCACGAGACGTCGTACCAGCCGCCCCGCGTCGTGACGTAGGTCAACTCCACCTCGTGCCGCCTCGACGAAGACTCGGCGCCCAATCGGGCTTTGAGCTCCATCAACTGCGGATGCAGCCGGAGTTGCAGCACGGTGTTCACGCGCCGGCCGGTCTCCGCCTCGATCTCCTCGAGCGCGTCGAGGTTCCACGGGTTGATCACCATCGGCTTCTCGCAGATCACGTCGGCGCCCGCGCGGAGGGCGAGCCGGATGTGCGCATCGTGGAGGTAGTTCGGCGAGCAGACGCTCACCATGTGCACTCGACCTTCCTCAGGTCCGCGGCGGAGCTTCTCGATGTGCCGATCGAACCGTTCGATCTCGGTGAAGAAACGCACGTCGAGCGCATAGCGATCCAGGATGCCCACCGCGTCGTGCGGATCGACCGCGGCGACGAGCCGATTACCGGTCGCCTTGATCGCATTCAGATGGCGGGGAGCGATGTAGCCCGCAACCCCCGTAATCGCGAAATTCTTCACTCGGCCTTCCATGGTCACGACCGGCGCGTCGCTGTCGCATCGGCCAACACGGCCGCCACTCTCGGCGCGCACACCCGCAACGAATACCGCTCCTCCACCGTCCGGCGTCCGGCTTCGGCAAAGCGCGCACGGAGCGCCGCGTCGGTGAGCAACCGGCGCAGCTTGGACTCCCACTCCGCCGCGGTCCTCGCCAGGAAGCCGTTGACCCCGTCTTCGATGATCGCGAGATTCTCGCCCACCGCCGACGCCACGACCGGCACGCCGCACGCCATGAACTGAATCGCCTTGAACCCGCACTTGCCCTTCGACCACTCGTCGTCGGTCAGCGGGTAGACGCCGACGTCGCAGGTATTGAAGAGCGACACCTCGTCGGCGAGCGACCATTTCACGTTCTCGACCGGTACCCCCTCGACGGCGACGTCGGACGCCGCGCCGCTCACTTTGAGGCGGAACGGCGTGGTGGCGTAGACGTTGCGGAACACATCGGACAGCATCGAGAGGTAGAGCGTGGTCGTCGGGCTGCCGATCCAGCCGACCACGAGCGGCTCCCGGCCGCCCTGACCGTCGCTCCGCGGCGTGAACTTGTCGGTGTCGACGCAGGTCGGGATGGTCAGCGCCGACGGGTTGTGCCGGCGCGCGAAGGCCGCAAGAAAGTCATTGCCCGCGATCACCCGCGTGCTGAGTCTGACGACCTCCGGCACTTTGCCGGCCCACTTGAGCGACACGATGAAGCGGTTGGCGTCGCTCACGTTCGGCAGGAAAATCGCGTCGTCGAAGTCGTAGACGATCGGCGGCTTTCCCGGCCCGGCGAGCCATCGTTCGATCAAGGGCGGCCCGATCGGGAACGCTTCACGATAGAGGAAGACGAGATCGTACTGTGACACCCCGCGCAGCGAACGCAGGCGCCCGATCGACAGGCCGACGAAGGCGGCGATCTTCTCCAGATAGTGGCCCGGGCGGTAGACCAGCCGGAAGAACTCGGGACTGAAGAACGGGCGGACGGTGAACTCGTAGCCGCGCGATTCCAGATAGGGGATGAATTGCGCGACGCGAAATCGATACCCCGCGCCTTCCTCGGGAATCGGCGACAGCACGAGGATGCGGCGCCTGCGGGGCTGAGCATCGGTCACGACTGCCGGTCCGTCCTGCCCCAGGCGAGCGCGAACAGACCGACGCCGGCGATCAGCATCAGCGCGGGAACGATCCAGGTCAGCGGCGCCGGCGGCAGCGCGAGCTGTTGCAGCACCAGTACCGTCGCCGACGCGATCATCGTGGCGGCGCCGGCCAGACGGGCCCGCTCAGGCCACCGTCCGTCGCCGGCGCGAGCGAACACCTGCCCCGACCACGCCGCCACGGCGGAGTTTCGCAAAGCCACGATCACGATCGCCAGCAGACGGTCGATCATCCGTACGAGGCTGCTCGACCGCACTATCGCCAGCGTGCGCGCGTCGGCGTTTGCCCGCCGCAGCGCATTGGACCCCGATGGGTGCAGAGACTCGGACATGTCTAGCGGCCCGGGGCCGCCACCTCGCTGACCTGCAGGTTCAGCATCGCGCCGAGCCCCTGATACGGCACGTTCGCACCCGCAACGAGAGGGACGCCGTTGACGGCGCAGTGACGAACGCCGTTGGCGGCCATCTCCACCACACACGCGATCCGCATGCGCACGGGCACCTGCTGCGCGCCGGCGACCGGGATGGCGATGGCGGACGAGTCGCCCGTCTGGATGCGCAACATCTCCGGTTCGGGACGGCCCACCGACAGCACCTCGGCGGGGACCAGCGCAACCGGTTCGTTGAGGCGAAGCCCAGGCTGGAGGCTCTTGATCTGCTCGGAGTTGAGCGGCGTCAATACCCCGCTGACCTCGAGGGCAATCGTCGGCGGCGCGGGCTTGGGCTCGGACGTGAACGCTCCGGGCAGGCGCGACACTTCCTGCATGTAGTCATACAGCACGACATCGTATTTTCCCGGCGGCAGATCGGGCAGCTGAACGAACGCACTGACCGGGTTGTAGAACAGGAACGACCGGCCCTGCACGTCGTTGAACGACACGCGCATGTAGGGCCTGAAGTTTTCGCCGCGCACCTCGATCTGCACGCCCGGTCCCGGACGCAGCGAAGACGGGATCACCGATGTCAGTCTCGGCGGAGGGGCTTTGAACAGCAGATACGAGCCGTAAGCGGCCGGCAGCAGCGCCAACAGCAGGAGTCCAACGGCGGCATCGACGAGGTTCAGCCGGCCGAACACCCGCCCGCGTTCATCGATGATTGGCATGAAGCTCCTGTCCGGATGCCGTCACGAACGCGACGATCTCGCACGCGCCAAGCACGCTGAACCACAGCAGGTACGGAATCGCCAGGCCGCGATGGCGAACGAGCGTGCCCACATTGCCGCTGGTGAAGGCGACCAGCACCGCGGCCGTGGCCGCGTAGGACGCCAGCAGCGCAGTCAGCTGAAAGTCGCGCCTGAAACCCGCGACGACGCCGACCGGCAGGAGCAGGAGCATCAGGTACCACACGACCTGCTCGGGCAGATAGCTCAGGGCGGCGCGCGACTGAAGCTTCCACGGCAGCGGGACGAGAAGATACGACACCGAGGCCCCGGCTACGTACCGCGCGCTCTGACGAATCGTCATCTCGCCAGGCGCGTCTTTGCTCGCGTAGAACGCCGGATCGAGAATCGTGTAGACGTAGCCGGGCGTGTTCACCTGGTCCCAATGCACGGCGACCGCGTGGCGAAACGCCAGCACGACGCGATCTTTCACCGTTCCGCGCGTCGCGATCACCGCCGTCGCGACCAGACACAACGCCGCCAGCGTTACGGCCAGCCGAGGCCTTCGCCGGAGCAGACCGAGCGCCAGCCCGGCAGCCGCGCCGGCGCCCACCATCACGAAACCGCCCTCGCGAATGCTCTGCGCCGCCAGGGCCGATGCCGCGATCACGGCGATCGCACCAAGGCGCTTCGGCCAGGAACCCGGACGGCCGACCGCCACCGCCGCGGCCAGCCCCACGCTCATCGTGAGGAAGTAGAGCGGCTCCTTCAGCGCGGAGAGCGACCAGGCGAACTGAGTCGGCAGAAACAACAACGTCGCCAGCCCGAGCATCGCCGGCAGGCGGCCGAACGCCGGTCGCACGAGGCGATACAGGACAATCGACGCGCCCAGGTAGCAGAGGACGCTGAACACGTGGACGCCGTAAGGCGCCGGGCCGAACAGCAGCTGCAGCGTGGCGAGCACGAAGAGATAGCTCGTGCGAATGTCGCGGTCGTACGCGTAGATCAGATCGGCGCGGTGAATCGGCAGCCCCACCGCCAGGTTACGCAGCCAGAGCGAGCGGCGGATGAAGTAATCCTCGTCCCCGAAGATGTGGCCGAACGGCACGGTCTGATGGTCGGTGATGAGAAACAGGCCGAGGATGACCAGCATGCGCACGATGACTGCCGTCACCAGGATGGCGTAGAGCCAGCGACGCTCTCCCTCGTCCAGCCCATCGCCGGCCCAGCGCAGCAGCACGATGATCGCCAGCAGGCATACGACGCTGAGCGGTGAGAGGACGTAGCAGACGCCGACCACGACCCCGGCGAGCAGGGCGAGACCGGTGGTGCGCGACGGCGACAGCTCGCGGTCGAGGGCGAGGCTTGTCACGCGGCCAACTCTCCAAGCGCCGTCTCGTATTCGCGCGCGATCAGCGGCGAGGCGAACCGGCCGGCGCCGATCCGCGCCCCGTTGCCGAGTGACTGCCTGAACGGCTCATCGCCGAGCAGCCGCTCGAGCGCGGCCGCGACCGCGGCCGGTTCATGACGATCGACCAACAGACCGTCAACGCCGTCACGGACGATGTCGCTGGTCCCCGACGATCGGGTGGCGACGACCGGCACCCCGCACGCCATCGCCTCGACGAGCACATTCCCGAAGCCCTCGTAGCGCGACGTCAGAGCGAACACATCGGCCCGCGCGATGTACTTCCAGGGGTTCTTCTGGAAGCCGCAGAGCACGACTGCCGCACTCAGATCGCGCGCGGCCACCAGTGCACGAATGGCCTGCTCATCGTCGCCCTCGCCGAGGATGAACAGCCGCGCCGGCACGCGAAGGCGCAGCCGCGTCAGCGCGTCGATCAGGAGCGGATAGTTCTTGACCTCGGCCAGCCGTCCGGCGGCCACGATCACCGGGTGCTGCCAGAGTTCCGCGTGGGCGGGATCGATCGGCTCTTGCGCCGCGGCCGCGACGGCCGCGAGATCCACCGGGTTGTGCACGACCCGCACCGCCGCTTTCGCCACGCCGAACGTCGAGACGAGATCGTCGGCCACACCCTGGGACGTGGCGATGATGAGATCCGCGCTGGCGTACCCGGCGCGCGCGATCGCCGCGAACAGCGGACGGCGCCAGCCGCGCCGCCACGGATAGTCGCCGTCGGCGAGGAACGCGGACATCGGCGTCTGCAGGTTGAAAACGACGCGGGCGCCGACCGCCGCAGCCCTGACGGCCGTCAGCGCCGTGAAATAGCTCAGGAACGACACCACCACATCAGGACGCGTCTCCCCGACGAACCGGCGCAGCGCCAACCAGCGGCCGACGCGCGAGTCGTCCGTGCCGGCGTGCAGCCGCACGGCGGGCGAGAGATCGCCGAGATAGGGTCCTTCCCTGCGGAACAAATACATCGAGCGGTCCCACGTGGCTTCGTCGAGCGCGTTGAGAATCTGAACGGCCGCACGTTCGGAACCGCCGCCCGCGAGCGACGGCAGCACGAAGCAGACTTTCCGGCGCGGCGCTACCATGCGCTCATGCGGCCGGCACCGTCGCCGGCCGTTTCAACGGCAGCCTCAGCCGCGCCGACACCTCGGATAGCATCCGCGCGGCCTGCGCCTCCAGCGTGAAGCCTCGTGCGGTCTCGTAGCCGTTCGCGATCAGCCGTCGCCTCAGCGGTGGGTCGTCGATGATCCGCGCGATCGCATCCGCCACGGCGTCGGGCGTGGGCCGATCCACCAGCCAGCCGTTCACCTCGTGCGTCAGCAGGCTCGGAATGCCTGCCACGCGCGTCGTCACAATCGGCATACCGGCCGTCATCGCCTCGAGCAGCACGCGCGGAATCCCTTCGCCCGGAAGCGTCGGCAGCACGAACAGGTCGTAGTCGCGATACATCGGGAGCAGGCGATCGAGCGGCACCGGCCCCAACAGCCGGATGTCGGCGGCCAGGCCCAGGCGATCGGCGTCGTGCAGGATCGCCGCGCGCTCGTCGTCACCGGGGCGGCCGACGGGAGGGCCGACGATGTCGAGCGCGACTCGTAAACCACGTGCCCGCAAGCGGTGCACCACGTCGGGCAGCACCCGGAGACCCTTGCGCGGATCGATCCGGCTCACCGTCAGCATTTTGATGCTCGGGCCATTGCAGGTGTCGGTTCTTGTCGCGATCTCGCCGGCGCTGATGGTCGTCGTGGTGGTCTCCACCACCCGATGCCCCGGGCGCGAATGCTTGGCCGCCAGCGCCGCGCCGTTGGCAAACGCCAGCGATCGATCGGTCATCCATTGCACGTTGGCTTCTTCGAAGGCGGTATACGCACGCCACAGCACGCGCCTGGCGCCCCGATAGGGCATCGTCGGCAGCAACGCCTGGAGGTCGCCGACCACCAGCACGAAGGCCGGCCGCGAAGCGAGCCGCGCGAGGGTGAATGCGAAAATCGCGGCCGGGCTCGGGATGCGGCAGTGCAGCACGTCGATACCGCGCGCCCAGCGCCACAGCCGGGGCAGCATCGCGGGCAGCTTCGGATAGAAATGGACGGGTCCGTCAAACGGCGGCAGGCCGGCCAGGGTCACGTTCGAGGCACGAATCGGCGTGCCTTCGCCGTGGGCTTCCGCGAGGACCGGCACGCAGAGCGAGACCTCGTCGAAATACGGCGCCAGCGAATCGACGTACCGCGCAAACGATCCCTCGACCTCGCGCAGCGTGCCGTCCGGGTCGCGCCAGAACGGCATGTGGTAGACGATGCCGAGCTTCACGTGAGCTCCTGTCCGGCGCCGTTCACCAGCGACAGATACAAGGCTCCGAGGCTTGCCAGGTGTTGATCTTCGGTGAAGCCGGCCAGCACCGTCGCGCGTCCACGCGCGCCGTAGGACGCCCGAAGCTGCGGATCCATCAGCAGCGTCTGAACGGCATCGACGATGGGTTCCACCGCCTTTGCCGGGACGAGAAGCCCGTTGGTGCCCGACGTGATGACGTCGGGCACTCCTCCCACTTCGGTGGCGACGACCGGCTTGCCGGCGGCCATCGCTTCGAGCAGCGCCAGCGGCAGCCCTTCGGTGATCGACGGCAGGACGAACAGGTCGATCAGGGCAAGGACATCGCCGACCTGTGCCTCCACGCCGAGGAAGCGCACGCGATCCGCGAGACCCAACGTCGCTGCGAGCGCCTCGAGCGACGCGCGCTCAGGGCCGTCGCCGGCCAGGATCAGCGAACACTGAAGGCCGCGATCTCGCAGTCCGGCCAGAGCCCGAAGGAGAAACGCGTGGCCCTTCTTCGGGGTCAGCGAGGCGACGGTGCCGAGCACGAACTGATCGGCGGGAAGCGCCAATCGCCGGCGAAGCGCGTCGACCGCCTGCGGCGACGAGACAGCCGGCGTTGCGATCCCGTTCCGCACCACCCGGATGGCGGACGGCTCGATTCGAAGCTGGGTGGCCAGGAAGCGTTGCACCTGATCGGAGACGGCGACGAGCGCGGCGGTCCGGCGCGCAAGCAGACGTTCCATCCACACATGACGGCGCGCTTTTGAGGTGTAAACGTTGTGCTCGCTCGCGATCACCACCGGCACGCGCGCGGCCAACGCCATCAGCCGTCCGTACAGGTTCGGCGCCTGCAAGTGGGTGTGGACGATGTCGGGCCGGAACGCACGGATGATGCGGTATAACCGGCACAGCACCGCCGGCCGCCGCAACGACGGGAACGCCTCGAGGCACCACACTTTGATCCCGTGCCGCTCTGCTTCATCCGCCAGGTGTCCGCGCTCGATGAAACAGCAGACCGCGCTTTCGAAGGTCGCCGGTGAAAGCCCCGTCGCCGCCGTGAGGACGAGCCGCTCCGCGCCGCCGACCCCCAGCCAGGTCACGATATGCAGCACGCGAACGCGTCCTTCGATCACCGCGGCTTCCCTGGCCCACCCGCAAACGCGGTCATGCCGGTTTCCTCGCGACGACCAGGGTGTGCAGATGGACGTCTGATCGATACGGCTCGAGCGACTCGATCTCGAAGCCGGCCGCGAGCAGCACCGCGCGCAGCCGCTCTTCGTCCGCGTAGATCCCGTCGCGCATCAGCCGCGCGCGCAGCGTGCGCCGCAAGCCACCGCCGCTCAGCGGCAGCAGCGCTTCGGCCAGCTGACGCTTGATCGTCCGCGGCACCGAGAACGACCGCGGATGGACGGCGGTGAACGCGAACCGCCCCGCCGGCATCAGCCAATGCTTGACGCGCTGCACCACCGCTTCGTCGAACGGAGCGTGCTCGGCCAGCACGCCGATCGAATAGACCAGGTCGAACTGCGCCAGCCCGAAATCGTGCGCCAGGAAGTCGCCCTCGACCAGTTCGGCGCTGAGCGCCGGTGCACCAACCGGATGCCGCGCCTCTTCCAGCATCGGCCGCGCCACGTCGATCCCGACCAGACGCTTGACGTGGCGGAGCGAGTGGAAATAGCGGCCGGTACCGCAGCCCAGGTCGAGCACGCAAATGTCGTGGTCGAAGCGATCGCAGATGTCGCCGAGCCATCCGCCAAGGCGCCTCACCAGCGCGCTGTCGCGGATGACATCGTCATGACCGCGATACCGGCGCGCGTAGGCGCCGCCGTACAGCTTCGCCGCACGCGCCCCCCACGGCGTCGTCACGCTCACGCGAACAGCTCCTCGGCGGGCACGAACCGGACGTCCGCGAAGCTGGCGGCATAGTCGAGCGTTCGCATCAACACGTCGTGCATCGGCCGATCGATTTCCCAGTAGTGGGTGGCGACGCAGAAGTCGCCGCCGAGCGCGCGCGCTTCGTCGAAGCCGCGCGCCAGCTCCTCGAACGTCGTGCCAGGGACCAGGCTGTGGCAACCGAACTCTGCATGATGTCGGTATCGCAGCACGAACGGATAGACGAACCGATCGTGTTTGTCGCGCCGGGTCGCGCGACGGAACTGGCGAATCCGCCAGAAGTTCCTCGCCGTCCGCGCCTCCCACCCCCGCAGCGAGGGGCGGAATGACAAAAACGATCCGAGCAGGTTCAGGCGCGCGGCGCTCACCGCCGCAAGGCCGCGCCGCGACAGCGCATTGTGGGGCGGCACAAAGATGCGGATTCTGGTGCCCAGCAGCGGCTCGAGGTAGGCGAGACCGTCCCGCACGCGACGCTCGGGATCGGGCGCGGCCTGAAACTCATAGCCGTTCGGATAATCCTGATGGGTATAGCCGTGCAGCGCGATGGTCACACGGCCGGCGGCGACAAGCCGCTTCAGCTCGTCCACCAGCGCGGGATTCTGCTCCAGTGGAAACGACTCATTCGAGTGCCAGTGCGCTTCGGGAATGCCCGGCCGCCGATAGCCGATCGCGAACGGCACCGTCGCCAGACAAACGGGCACCCGGTCCCATACCTCGCCATAGACTTCCGCCAGGCGCGCGGCGGGCGTGAAGTAGCTGGCGTCGTCGTCTCTCAGCGCCACCTTCATGCGGGTGACGGCACAAGGCGGGCGCCGGCAGCACGGTGTGCCGCGACGACCCGCTCGAACACGGCCAGCATGCGCGCGGCGCTGACCTGCCACGAGAATTTCTCGACGGCATCGGCGCGGTTCTGCCGTCCCGTCGCCGCCGCGATCGAGGGATTGGCGAGATACGTTTCGAGTGCGTCGGCCAGAGCGCCGCGCGAACCCTTCTCCACCAGCAAGCCATTGCGGGGCTGCAGAATGTAGTCGCGGAGCCCGCCGACGTCGGTGGCGACCACCGGCAACCCGGATGCCATCGCTTCGAGCACGACGTTCGGCGAGTTATCGAACTCCGACGGCAAGGCGAACAGGTCTGCGGTGCGATACCAGGCCGGCGTGTCTTCCTGCGCGACGTAGCCCACGAAGCGGACGGCGTCGGCAATCCCGGCCTGGCGCGCGCGATCGGTGAGCGCCGCTCTCTGCGGACCCTCGCCGACGAGCACCAGGATCAGATCGGGTCGGCGGCGCCTGACGTCCGCGATGGCGTCAATCAGCAGCGCCAGGTTCTTGATCGGCACGAGGCGCGCGACGCACAGCACCACCTGCTTGCCATCGAGCGCGTGGGCGCGGCGCAGATTCGAACCGTCCGGCCTGAACAGCGTGTGGTCCACGCCCTTGATCACATCGTCGACCGGGCGGCCGAGGACCTCGGGAAGATGCTTGGCTGCCCAGCCGTCGGAAATCAGCGCGTCGGCGCGCTGCAGATCGCCCCGATACCGCGGATGCGGCGGTCCGGGCAGATAGATTGCCACTGGCACATCCGCCGTCCGCACCCGGGCAGCCTGATGCAGCGCGTGGGCGAGCACCAGATCCGGTGGCGTCGATCTGCGCGAGATCTCGGCCCACGCCATTCGGCAGAACAATTCTTCGTCGGCGTGCAGCGCCATCGATCCCAGGCGACCCACGATGCGCCGACCCTGCACCCGGTAGACCAGATCCCGCGTATACGGCGACCGCAGTACCTTTTCCCGCAGATCCCCGACGGAGTAGAGCGGCGCCTTCAGCAGCGGCCGGCCGGTGATGATGTCCACGTCCACACCCATCGTCGCCAGCGCGCGCATCCAGGCGAGGTGCTGCGTCTCTCCCCCGCCGCGCATCATCGCCAGGCAGCGCATCAGATAGGTGACGCGCACGGCTACGCCATTCTCCGTGTGGCGGCCGAGCTGTCGGAATCCATGCCCGCCGACCCGGCCGTGCCGGCCAGTTCCTCCAGGATCGCCTCCGACACTCGGGTACTCGATCGCCCGTCGAGAAACTGGCACTGCTCTTCGACGATCGCCCGGCGGCCCTGGCGATCGAGCGCGGGATCGTCCAGGTATCGTCCGACCAACTCCACCAGCTGGCTCGGCGTGTCGGCGACGCGCACGCCATGACGACCCGTGATGTTCGCGTAGTGGGTGAAGCGGTAGTAGCGTCGCGCCGATCGCGCGAACTCGCACTCCGCCTCGCCGTCGAACGACACGTTGACCACCGGCGTGTCGAAGATGCTCGCTTCGATCGCGATCGTCGACGCGACGTTGACGACCACGTCGCTGTGGCGCAGGGTGTCGGCGAGATGCTGCTGGTGCTCCGGCATCACGTCGACGGTCAGGCCGTCGCCGGCGGTGACCGTCGGGCGGAAAGGCTTTTCGATCATGAGGTGCGGCACGCCGGCGAACTGGCGGTAGGCCTCAACCTCGTCGCGCGGGTGCAGCCTGACGAGCACCTGCGCGGCGCCAAGACGGCCGCTGTCGATTGCCGCCATCAGCACGCGCAGCACGTGGTCGTGATGCGCGTAGAGGTCGCGCGGCGTCGTCGTCACCGTGACGAGCCGTCGTGTCGGATCGGCGCCGATCGCGCGGAAGAAGGCATCACGCGTCAGGCCCGGCTGCTGGCCCAGCAGGGTGCGGAAGTAGCCGTCGAACTGCGGCACGCCGGTGACCCGAATCTCGTCCCGCTGGTAGCCGTGCAGCTCGATCGCCTGGTCGCGCATCAGATCGTTCCACACCACGAGCCGATCGACCCGCCGCACCGGCAGCAGCTTGTTGGTGAAGTTGTCCCAGCTGGGATCGACCGCCATCGAGCGCACCCGGCGGCGCGCCGCCGTCCGCAGCAGCGGCAGTTCCGAAAAGATCAGGCCTGGGCTGGATGCCACGTATAAGGCTGGCCTGTAGCGATCGAATAGAGCGTCGGCCGCGGAATGCGAGATCCACCGATCCGAAACGTCCCATCTGGTGGCAGGTCGAATCATCGACGGCGCAATCGCGCGGCCGAGCGCCCGTTTTGCCCGCATCCATCGGATGGTGCCCTTGGCAACCGCCTCGGCGCGGCGGATCCGCACCGACTCGGTCACTTCCGACGTCAGATACCCTGCCTGCACGATCGCCAGCAACCGCGCCTCCAGGCCATGCGGGCGGTGCGGCGACAGGTCCTCGAACACCACGCGCGGGTGTGCGAACTCCGCGGTGAAGACCGGATCCTTCACGAGCGGAGACAGCAGCACGATCTCCACGGTCGGGTGCGCCGTCAGTACACGGCTGAGGAGCCCGGAACGAAGCACGCTGCCCGCCGATCCACCGTTGGGGATCGAGAGCATCATCCGCGGAGCCTTCGCCATGATCAGGCTGAGGTCTTCCTTGCAACGAACCCGCTGATGCCGGCGACACGAAAGAGCCGCCGCGTCAGGCCGGGAAAGAAGGGCCGCAACACCCGGTCCCTGAGCCATCGCTTCCATGCCCGCCGCGGCACGCCCGTGTCGATCGGATGGATCACGTGGACGATCTCGAGGCCCTGGCGCCCGAGGGCGACGCCGAGCTCGGCAATCGTGAAGTTGAACAGCATGTGCTGGTACGGCGTGAAGATGGCGGCGCACTCCGGGCACGCGACGAAATTCGGGCGCTCCTCGAGCGGCAGTGTGGCCACAAAGCGTCCGCCGGGCCGGAGCACCCGTGCGATCTCCGTGAGTCCGGCGGTGAAGTCGGGGGGAAACAAGTGCTCGAGCGTCTCGGTGCAGACCACGAGGTCGCATGACGCCGACGGGAGACCAGTGCGGTCGATCGATCCCATCTGGAAGGCGCAGCGCGGATCCTGCGCGAACCGGGTGCGGAGCAGCGCGAGCGATTCCTCCGCGATATCGACGCCGATCAGCCGGTCGCCGATACCTTTCTCACGGAGCACCGAGATGACCGTTCCCGATCCGCAGCCGATATCGGCGGCGACTTCGACCCGACCGAGGTGTCGGCGCGCCTCGTCGAGCATGGCCTCGTAGTAGTAGGCCGGGTAGTACTGCGCCCGGAGGAACGGATTGGTCGCCCAGATCGTCCACAGCCGCGCGATGCTCTCCGGCGTCCACCGGTGATAGTGGGCGCCGTTGGGCAGATCGCCCGGCTGTTCGCCGCGGGCCGCGATCACTTCTTCGTACGAAACCATCAGGATGCTCCGTCAGCCGGAACGGGAAATTGGAACGTGAAGGGCAGCGTCACCAGCCCCTCGTCCTCGTCGGCCAGGTTCTCGACGCCCTTGCCGCGGCCGCTGACCGCGAAGCGCGGGCCGGCGGTCACCTGATCGTAGGAGGCCAGCAGGTGGTCGTCCGTGATCGTCAGCCGCAGCACGTACTGCCGTGCGCGCAGCGGCAGCGCGTCGAAGCGGCATTCGAACGTGCCCTCGCCGGCGATCTCCGGAGGGCTCGTCGCCGGATCGGACGAAGCGCTCGTCACGACCAGCCCGCTGTCCACGTCGATGATGGCGACCTGAAAAACGGGCCGCCGCACCGCGCGACCGGCCCGGTAGGCCGCGCGCACGATCAGCGCGTCGCCGGGGGCGATCAGGCTGACCGGGTGTCCCCCGGCGTCGGCGAGGTCGACGCGGACATAGCGAATCTCGCCGCTGCCGCCGCGATGGCTCTGCAGCGCGGTGTCCTGATGGGCCAGCGCCTGCAGGTTCACGTCGCTCATGTAACGCTCGGCGATGTCGGCCGCCGCACCGTACGCCCGCACCCGCCCCTCTTCCATCCAGAGCACCTGGTCGCACAGCCGCCGCACGTTCCACATGTCGTGCGAGATGAAGAGCACCGTCTTGCCGTCGGCGATCAGCTGCCGGAGGCTCTCGAGCGCGCGCCGGCGGAACGCGGCGTCGCCGACGGCGAGCACCTCGTCCACCAGCACGATGTCGGGATGGCTGTGCACCGCCACCGCGAAACCGAGCCGCGCGTAGAGGCCGGACGAATAGCGCTTCATCGGCGTGTCGATCAGCCGTTCGACGCCGGCGAACTCGACAATGCGATCGAACGATCGGTCGATCTCGCGGCGGGTGAGGCCGAACAGACCGCCGCCGAGGTAGACGTTCTCGCGGCCGGTCAACTCGGGATGGAACCCGGCGCCCAGCTCGATCAGCGACACGACGCGGCCGGCGACGCGCACCTTGCCGCTGGTCGGCCAGGTGACGCGCGAAATCAGCTTCAAGAGCGTGGTCTTGCCGGCGCCGTTGCGGCCGATGACGCCGAGGCCGGCGCCTTCGGGCACCTCGAAGCCGACGTCGCGCAGCGCCCAGATGTTGGCGTCGACGGTGCCGCGCGCGGCGCTGTGGACCTGCGCTCCCTTGCCCCGCACCTGGTCGAGGGTCGACGCCACGAGATCCACGACGGTGCGTGACCGCCCGGCGCGATAGCGTTTGGAGACCTGCTCGAGTTGGATGGCGGTGGCCGGCACTAGATCACGTCCGCGAAATACTTGTCCATCCGCTTGAACATCAGGAACGCGCACAGGAACAGTGCGAGCGTCATGGCGGCCGAGATCGCGGTGAGCGTCCAGTCGGGCGCGCGGCCGAAGACGAGCACCGATCGGAAGCCTTCCACGATCGCGCTCAGCGGGTTCAGCACGAACAGCCAGCGGTATTTGCCGGAGACCTGAGACAGCGAATACGCGACCGGGGTGAGGTACAGCCACAACTGCAGGCCGATCTGCACCACCGGGTTCACGTCGCGGTAGAAGACGTTGACCGCGGAGGTCGCGAGCGTCACGCCGGTCGTGAACAGCACCAGCAGCACGAAGAACGCCGGCGTCAGCAGCGCCCACGGCCCGAGCGGCATCCGGTAGTAGATCATCAACAGCGCGAAGAGCGCAGCCGCCGACGCGAAATCCAGCAACCGCGAGCACACCTGCGCGAACGGGATGATCTCGCGCGGAAAGTAGGTCTTCGTCACGATGTTGCGATAGGTGATCAGGCTCAGGGTGCCGGAATTGACCGAGTTGGAGAAGAAGAACCAGGGCACCAGCGCGGCGTAGGCGAACACCGGATACGGCGCGCCGCCGGAGGGGATCTTCGCCAGCCGTGAAAAGACGAAGGTGAAGACCGCCATCGTCGCCAGCGGCTGGGCGATCGCCCAGCCGACGCCGAAAATCGACTGGGTGTAGCGGCCCATCACTTCGCGCTTCGTCAGGTTGACCAGCAGTTCCCAGTAGGCCGCAGCCGAGATCCGCTCGGCGTGATCGGTCAGGACCCGATCAGTCAAGCACGAATTCTTTCTTCCAACTCTGGTCGTCCCCGGCCAGCGGCGTCTGGTCGGCTTTCTCGAGCACGACGTTCTCAACGACCAGCGCGTCCATGTCCGTCCGCATGAAGCAGCGGTAGGCATCGTCGGCGGTGCAGACGATCGGCTCGCCGCGGACGTTGAACGAGGTATTGACGATCACCGGGCAGCCGGTCAGCCGGTAGAACGCCTCGATGATGTCGTAGTAGACCGGGTTCGTCTCGCGGCGGACCGTCTGGATGCGCGCGGAGTAGTCGACGTGGGTCGCCGCCGGAATCGTCGAGCGCGGCACGTTGAGCTTGTCGATGCCCCACAGGTCAGCGGCCGTCTCCGGCGCCGGGAGGCGCTGCGACGGCAGGACGTCGGCGACCAGCAGCATGTAGGGACTCTCGACGTCGAGATCGAACCACTCGTGCACGTGCTCGCGCAGCACCGCCGGGGCAAACGGCCTGAACGACTCGCGGAACTTGATCTTGAGGTTCATGACCGACTGCATCTTCGGCGAGCGCGCGTCGCCGATGATCGAGCGGGCGCCGAGGGCGCGCGGTCCGAACTCCATCCGTCCCTGGCACAGGCCGACGACTTTCTCCTCGGCCAGCAGCCGGGCGACGACATCGCTGAGTTCGGCGGGACCGCAGGCGCGCGCCTTGTAGCCGTGTCGCCGGGCCCAGGCCGAGCCGTCCTCGGCGAGCGGGCGCGGGCCAAGAAAACTTCCGCTCATGCCGTCTGCGTACGGGACCGTCGCGGCCGCGCTCCCGGTCCCTTTTCCGGCCGGCTTCCAGGTCCCCGCGCGCTCGGGACTTTCACGCGGCTTGTCGAGGTATCGGTGCCAGAGGCTGAGCGCGACGCCGAGCGCGCCGCCCGCGTCGCCGGCCGCCGGCTGGATCCAGATTTCGTCGAACGGGCCGTCGCGAAGGATCTTGCCGTTCCCCACACAGTTGAGCGCGACGCCGCCGGCCATGCAGAGATTCGGGAGGCCGGTCTCCTTGCGCGCGAACACCGCCATCTTCAACATCACCTCCTCGGTGATGTCCTGAATCGAGCGGGCAAGATCCATTTCACGCTGGGTCAGCCTCGACTCGGGCTGCCGGGCGGGGCCGTCGAAGATCGACGCAAAGGAGCCGCCCGTCATCGTCAGGCCCTGTGGATAGGTGAAGTGCTCCATGTTCATCCACAGGCTGCCGTCGTCCCGGATCTCGAGCAGGCGCTCTTTGATCGCCTTCACGTACTTCGGCTCGCCGTAGGGGGCCAGGCCCATGACCTTGTATTCGCCCGAGTTGACGCGAAAACCGGCGAAATAGGTGAAGGCGGAATACAGCAGGCCGAGCGAATGCGGGAAGCGCATCTCGCGAATCAGCTCGAGCTTGTGGCCGCGGCCGGCGCCGATGGACGAGGTCGCCCACTCGCCGACGCCGTCGATGGTGACGACGGCCGCTTCCTCGAAGGGCGACGGATAGAACGCCGACGCCGCGTGCGACTCGTGGTGCTCGCCGAACAGAATCTGGCCGTCGTACTCGGCGATCTCGCCGGCGATCTCGTCGCTCATCCAGAGCTTGTCGGTCAACCAGAGCGGGAGCGCCATCAGGTACGACTTCCAGCCGGCCGGCGCGTAGGACACGTAGGTTTCCAGCAGCCGTTCGAACTTCACGAGCGGCTTCTCGTAGAAGCCGGCGAGATCGATCTGGCTGGCGGTAATCCCGGCTTCCCGCAGGCAGTACTCGACGGCATGCTTCGGAAACGACGCATCGTGCTTCTTGCGGGTGAAGCGTTCCTCCTGCGCCGCCGCCACGACGCGGCCGTCCTCGACCAGGCACGCGGCCGAGTCGTGGTAGAAGGCGGAGATGCCGAGGATCCGGGTCGGCACGATCTAGAACAGCGTGTAGATGAACGGGGCGACCGCGCTCGACTGCGAAAACACCAGCAGCAGCCCGAACAGCAGGAATACGACGACGATCGGCACGAGCCAGTACTTCTTCTCCTGCCTGAGAAAATTCCAGAACTCACCGAGCACACGACTCTTACTCATTGCGACACCTCAATACATCCGATCGAAATGCTTGCCGTCCTTGTAGCGGGCCGGATAGGTCGTCCAACCGGTCCAGTTGCGGCGCCGGCGCGCCAGCGGATCCTTGCCGGTCAGCCGCCAGACCAGTCCCAGCGGCGTCAGAATCAGAAAGAAGATGATCGACAGCAGCACTCGGGCGTTCACGTAGCCCAGCGCGCGGGAGAAGCGCCACCACGCCGCGCTCGGATACTTCAGCAGCGGCGGGTAGATCAGGCCGGACAGCACCAGCACGAGGCCGATGCCGCCGACGACCTCGGCCCGCCCGATGCGCCCTCGCCAGAGCAGCAGCGCGGCGATCACGCACAGTACGGCGCCGACCGAGATGCCGAACGATCGTTCGGGGTTTGCCGGTCCTTTGTGGGTCATCGAATCAACCGCGTGCAGCCATCGGATACCATCACGTGATGCCGCCGCCCGGCGCCCCGATTCGCGTCGCCCGCCTCGTGACCCGCCTCAACATCGGTGGCCCGTCGATTCAGGTCGTCGAATTGTCGGCGCGTCTCTCGGCGTGCGGCTTCGAGACCCTGCTCATTCACGGGCAGATCGGCAGCGGCGAGGGCGACATGAGCTACATGCTCGACCGTCCGGCGGCGCGGCCCCGCGCGGTGCAGGTCGCGGCGCTGAAGCGGACGATCTCCCCCGCGAGCGACGCGAGCGCCGCCTGGCAGGTCTACCGGCTGCTCTGCGAGTTCAAGCCGCACATCGTGCACACCCACATGGCCAAGGCCGGCGCGGTGGGCCGCCTGGCCGCGATGGCGTACAACCGGACCGCCGGCCGCCGCGCCCGGGCGCGGGTGGTGCACACGTATCACGGCCACGTGCTCGAAGGGTACTTCGGCCCGGCGAAGACTCGAATGTTCATCGCCGCGGAGCGAAGTCTGGCCGCCGGCACGGATCGTATCGTCGCAATCTCCCCGCGAATCCGCGAGGAGCTCGTCCACGACTACGGGATTGGACGGGCCGAGCAATATCGGGTGGTGCCGCTCGGCTTCGATCTCAAGGCGCTCGCGGCGATTGACGACGAGGCGCGGGCCGCCGCCAGAGGCGCGTTGGACATTCCGCCGGGCGTGCCGGTCGTGACCACCGTGGGCCGACTGACCGCCATCAAGGACCAGATGCTGTTTCTCGAGGTCGCGCAACTCGTCGCCGGCGAGCACGGTTCCGCCGTGTTTCTCATTGCCGGCGACGGCGAGCTTCGCGCATCTCTCGAAAGCGCGGCTGAACGGTTCCACCTCGCAGGCCGCGTGAAGTTCCTCGGCTGGCGCCGCGATCTGGAAACGGTGTACGGCGCCAGCGACATCTTCCTGCTGACCTCGCGCAACGAAGGCACGCCGGTTGCGCTCATCGAAAGCCTTGCTGCAGGGTGCGCCGGGGTCAGCACCGACGTCGGCGGTGTTGCTGATGTGATGCCCACAGCGGACGTCGGGCTGCTGGCCGCTGCGCGCAACGTCGAGCAATTGGCCGATCACGTGAGCCGCCTGATCGCCGATCCGCAACGGCGCCGCGCCATGGGCGAGGCCGGCCGTCGGCTGGTGGTCGCCAGGTACAGCATCGACCGGCTCGTCTCCGACATCGACGGGCTGTACCGGGACCTGCTCGCCTGACCCGCCCGCGCGGCTCCGCCGATCCGTCGGCCCCGATGTGCGGGTGATCCGTGCCCGGCGCCGGCTGGTTGAGCGGCCGATCATTTCCCCTGAAACCGCAGGTTCATGAACGCCAGCATCTTCGACAGCCATACGTCGCTCTGGAAGCCGCCGGCGGCGATGTGATTCCCGACCGTCATCCCGAGCAGCACGTTGTCGTCCATGCTGTTGTTGAGGAACAGGCCGTGGCGCCCGAGCGTCAGCAGATTCGGCACCCGGTGCACGCCTTCGAGCACGGGGATCAAATGGTCCTCGAAATTCAGCTCGTACACCGGATAGGCGGTCGGGATGTCGGTGACGTGGTACTCCTCCACCTCGTCCGGTGTGATGCCGTATCCCATCTTCATCAGGTCGCGCAGCGCGAGCTCGAAGATTTCCTGGTCGCTCTTCGCCCACAGCGGCTCGTCGCGCCACAGCGACAGCTCGACGCACAAGACGGTGCGATCGGCCGGCACCATGTCGGCGCTGACGTTCTTCTGCTCGGAGACGCGGTTGACGCGGAACTCCTCGTCGAGCAGGTAGACCCAGTGGAAGTCGGTGAGGACCGGCCGCTTCAGCGCGATGTAGATCAGTTTGAGGCTGCGGTAGCGCAGCTTCGAAGCGTGCTCTGAAACCGGCGGCGGGAGCGCCGGCGTGATCATCGAGACCAACGCCGGCAGCGGCAGCGTGGAGATCACCCCGTCGCACGCCATGCGCGCTTCCCCGCCGTCGCGCAGATAGACGACCTCGGTGATGCGGTCGGCCGTGCGCTCGAGCCGCACCACCGGCGATCCGAGCCGGATCTCGTTGCCCGCCTTCCGCACTTCGGCGGCCATGCCCTCGAACAGCGTGCTGATCCCCTGCCGCGGGTACATGTATTTGGTGAAGTAGGTCGCCGGATCGGCCTTGATGCCGAGCGTCCGCAGGATGATGTTCTTGAGGTTCAGCTTGGCGACGCGCTGCGCCTGCTTGGAGGAAATCTGCGAGGTCGGCAGTCCCCAGACCCGCGCGGAATACAGACCGAAGCAGAGGTCGTACAGCGTGCGGCCGAGGTTTCGAACGCCCCACTCCTCGAAGGAATGCTCTTTTCTCGGCGGTGACAACGCAGAGGTGACGGTCGCCACCAGATAGTCCCAGATGATCCGCGCCGACAGCAGCGGGCTGACGCCCCTCAGCACCTGCAGCATCTCGAGCGGGTAGACGTAGTACTTGCCGCGAAGCAGGACGCGCGTGCCGCGGGTGAGAATCAGCGGATCCTCGCCGAAGAACGGCCGGATCGCATCGATCACCGCACGGCTCTCGGGGGTCTCGCGGATATGGAACGTGTGAGGGCCGTAGTCGACGGCGTACTTGCCGAGCGTGATGGTCTTGCCCATCCCGCCGACCGCGCCGTCTTTCTCCAGCACGGTCACCCGGTAGCCGAGCGCGGAGAGATGCCAGGCGGCCGAGATCCCCGCGGGGCCGGCACCGAGAACGACAATATGTTCCTTCAAACGGATTCACTCGAGAGAAAACGCTGCAGCCGCGCGACGCCATCGGCAAACGAAATCTTCGGCCGCACGCCGAAACGTTCAGCCATGGTGGCATCGACGGTGCGAAACCGGATGTACTCGTCGCTGTGACCTGTGTAGGTGAGATCGATCTCGACGCCGAGCGCGCGGCCCATCGTCCGGACCACCTGATTCACGCTGATCGGCGCGCCGGAGGCGAAGTCGACCGTGGTGCTCACGCCCGCGGCAGCCGTCAACGCCAGGAATCCGTCGACCGCGTCGTCCACGTACATGAAGTCGATGAGATTCTCGCCATCGCCTCGAATCGCGAACTGGCGCTGGCCGTCCATCACCGCCCGCATCCAGCGGGTCGTGATCTTCCGCAGCGGCTCATAGGGACCGTAGGCGCCGAAGAACCGCACGTTGATATAGCTGGCGATCGTGCGTCGCCGTTCCGCGAAGAACCGGACGTACTGTTCCGACGCCAGCTTCGAGATCGCATACGGCAGCGTCGGCGACACGGCCGTCGACGGCGACACGGCGCCGGTCAGGCCGTCGTAGACCGCGCCCGACGAGACGTAGACCAGGTGCGGGACCGGGCAATGCTCGAGAAAATTCACCAGCGCGACGGCATTCGACTCGAGATCCCACCGCGGCCGTTCGGCCGACGCCGCCGGATCGCCGTTGGCCGCGAGATAGAGTGCCGCATCCGCCCCTTCGCCCACGGCCTGCGCGAGCGCGGCGACGTCGTCCGGGCTCGTGAGGTCGCAACGGACCGGCGTGACGCGACTCAACCCGTGGAGCGCGACAAAATTCTCGAGCTCCGCGGTGCGGTGGTAGACGGCGGTGATCTCCCAGTCGCGCGGCGCGCGGAGCAGGATGTTGCGGCCGATGAACCCGGACGCGCCGGTGACGATGACTCGCATCAGGCAGTCGTGAATCCGGCGAGGTGTTCGGCGTACCACGGAATGGTGCGCGAGATGCCGGCTTCGAGCGACACGGTCGGCGCGAACCCCAGCAGCGCGCCGGCTTTCTCGATCGACGGCACGCGCAGGTCCACTTCCGGGCCGGGATGCGGCTTGTAGACGATGGTCGACCTCGAGTTCGTCAGCCGGACGATCATGTTGGCGAGCTCGAGGTTGGTGATCGTCCCCTGGGGATTGCCCAGGTTGAACGCGTGG
>Ga0070665_100000644_pt1 | contig 47308 bp, 29 predicted proteins | sample KBSS13metaG_FD_65862 | JGI IMG/M metagenome (GOLD analysis project Ga0070665, IMG submission 65862) | Switchgrass rhizosphere microbial communities from Kellogg Biological Station, Michigan, USA - KBS S1-3 metaG | ecosystem: Host-associated > Plants > Roots > Rhizosphere > Soil ...
CGCCTTGCTCCTGCCAGCGCCCGAACATTCCAGCGATATCCCGCTGCATACGTTGGTCGAGGAGTTGCTGAGCTTGTCTCAGCTCGGCCATGACCAACAACGCGAGAGCTTACTGCAATCCTGGCGGCGGATGGATCGCAACCAGCGGCTGGTGTGGAATAAGCTGCTGACCGGCGCTTTTCGAGTTGGTGTTTCGCAGACCCTCGTTGTCAGAGCGCTGGCCGAAGTTGCCGGAGTCACCGCGGCCGATGTCTCGCACCGTCTGATGGGAACGTGGAGTCCAACCGCCGATTTTTTCCAGAGTCTGACCGCCAGCGAAACTTCAGACGCAGACCTGACGCGTCCTTACCCGTTTTGCCTCGCCCATCCGCTGGAAGGGCCGCCGGCAGCGCTGGGGGATCTGTCGGACTGGCAAGTAGAGTGGAAGTGGGACGGCATTCGAGCGCAGTTGATACGGCGTAACGGCCTGGTGTCGGTTTGGTCTCGCGGGGAAGAGTTGATTACTGAGCGATTTCCCGAACTTGGCCCGGCCGCCGCGAAACTTCCTGACGGCGTTGCGCTCGACGGCGAGATCGTCGCCTGGAAAGACGGCTCTGTGGCGCCGTTTAGCCTGCTGCAGCGTCGTATTGGGCGCAAGACACTGAGTAAGAAAATGCTGGAAACAGCGCCGGCGCGATTCATTGCCTTCGATCTGTTGGAGTTGGAGGCCGTCGACATTCGCAAACTTCCCTTGATCGAGCGAAGAGCCCAGCTAGAGAGACTACTGAGCGACGCCAACACAGATATCATTCTTAGTCCGCTCGAATCGGCCGACAGTTGGGAAGACCTGGCCTTGCGCCGCGACCAAAGCCGCGAGCGACACGTCGAAGGGCTGATGCTGAAATCACGAAACTCGCCGTATGGCGTCGGGCGGGTGACCGGGATGTGGTGGAAATGGAAGGTCGATCCGTATTCCGTTGACGCCGTGTTGATTTATGCCCAACTCGGGCACGGTCGCCGCGCGAGTCTCTACACCGACTACACGTTCGGAGTCTGGGACGACGGCAAGCTGGTCCCCTTCGCAAAGGCTTATTCAGGCCTGACCGACGAAGAAATTCGCGAAGTCGACCGCTTCGTGCGCCAGAACACACTCGAAAGGTTTGGCCCCGTGCGGCATGTCACGCCGACGCTTGTCTTTGAGATCGGATTCGAAAATATCCAACTGTCGACCCGGCACAAATCCGGAATCGCAGTCCGCTTCCCGCGGATGCTGCGCTGGCGACAGGACAAACCGGCGAGAGAAGCCGATTCGTTGGAAACGATTCGCGCTTTGTTGTGATTGTTCGAACCAATCGCTTAGTGTTCAAACGGGGGGCAATTCCGAAGTGTCGTCCGTCGTTTCGGCAGATCGATGGCGCCACCGGGGGATCGAAACCTCCTCCGACGCACTGAAGGCGCTCGGCGTCTGTCACCATTCGCCAGCGAAACTCGCCAGCGCGGATCACGGCGCCTTGGGATCCTTCGACGTGATCTTGATCTTCTGCCAGCCGCCGGCGAGCTCGTAATGCCCTTTGCTGACGCGGTCGACGGCGCGGCCGTCGATGGTCGTGAACTTACCTAGCAGCGATTTGGTGGTGGTCTTGCCGTCACGATCGGTCGCGTCGACGAACTCCATCGTCTCGACGATGATGTACTCTTTCCCCTCTTCGTCCTTGGCGACAAATTGCAGGATCTCTTTGGTATAGCGGCGTGGGTACATTGTTTTGTTCCTCTCCCTCGCAAAGATAACAAGTGACACGCCGCAGAGATCGCGCTGCGATGAGCCGCATGCTGGCGCCTGCCGCTTGAAATGAGATCCAACAATGCCCTGACCGGAAGTCGCGCCCACAGAATCGTCGGCTGACTCAAAACGATCAGACCATCCAGCTGGGGTGAATCGCCCACGCAGACGAACTGGAAGCGCAACACGCTGCGCGTTCGACGATCACTTCCATCACCCTGGCATGATCGTACCGCATTGCGCGTGTTGACAATAGACGAAGCCTAAGCCGCCAGGGAGGTTCGGCGAACGGTAAGTTGCCAACATTTGGCCCTGCGTCCGCTGACCGCATTGCGATCACTGGCAGTCCATCGTCGACCGAGCCCGACGGTCCTGCCGGCCGCAAGAATCGGCCACAAATGCCCCTCGCTAGTGGGACCATGTGCCCAGAAATATCCCGGAAATCATGGCAAATGGTTGCGTTGCCGGTTATGAATCGCGACACTGATTAGCTGTACTTACCCGCCCCCCTGAGCCTGTCGCCCTCCCTCCAGCGCCGCGCAGCGTGTTTGGCGGCGCCGTCACTCCTGAACCTGCGCGGAAACTCGACCCCAGGACCCCCGGAATCTTCGCTATGCATGCGCTGCTTTGCTGTCTGGCCCTGATGGCCGCAAGCGACGAGAAGTATCAGGCTTGGGTGGCCGCGCCTGTCGAAATGACCGCGTTACCAAAGTCGGTCGGCGTGGCGCTATCGACCGACGAGTTGGCGAAGCTGGCGAAGGGCGAGCCGATCATGCCCTTTGACGCCCCCAAGAGCGGCGTCCGCGGGCCAGACGGCGCGATCTGGGTTCCGAGTTCGCGCGGCGTCATGTATTTGGCGCCAGGCGCGTCGCGGTGGAAGTTGTTTCAATCTCGCGCCTGGCTGCCGGCGGACGACGTCCAAGGGCTGGCAATCTCGAGTGATGGCTCGGTCATCGTGCAAACGCCTGCTGGCTTTGGACGTTTGCAGCAACAGTCGACGACGCTCGGAGAAAAAATGGCCACGGTCAATTCGCAATTGCAAAAGCTGCATGTTCGCGAAGGTCTGGTTGCCGAGATTTACGCGAAGGAGCCGGGCCGATTCGATCTCGAGCACGAGCAGCCATCGAGCGATAACGACGGACTTTGGACCAGCCTGTACGTGGCAGCCGAAGCCTTCCGCTACGCGGTTACCGGGGACGAAAGCGCCAAGAAGAACGCCCGGCGCTCGCTGGACGCGTTGATGTTCTTGGAGCGCATTACCGGCATTCCCGGCTTTGCCGCGCGCAGCATTGTGGCCATCGCGGACGATCCCAAGCGATATGGCGGCGAATGGCATCGCTCGGCCGATGGCAAATGGTGGTGGAAAGGGGACACGTCGAGCGACGAAGTCGATGGGCATTACTTCGCCTACTCCATTTATTACGACTTGGCAGCCACCGACGAGGAAAAGAAGGAAATTCGCGAATATGTCACGCGAATTACGGATCACATTCTGGACCACGGCTTCTATTACGTGGGTCCACCGGGCAAGCCGACAACCTGGGGCGTCTGGGCGCCAGAGCGATTGAATCACGATCTGAAGTGGATCGGTGACCGAGGACTGAACTCGCTGGAGATCCTCTCGCACTTAAAAGTCGCCAGTCATATCGTCGGTAAGCCGCGGTACGCCGAGGCCGCGAAGGAACTAATCGAGAAGCACAGCTACGCGACGAACACGGTCGAGCAAAAGCGGATCTTTCCGCCGGAAGCGATCAACCACAGTGACGACGAGTTGGCGTTTTTGGCCTACTATCCGCTCGTGATCTACGAGCGCGATCCAGAGCTGCGCAAGGTTTACCTGGCAAGCATCCACCGGACCTGGCGAATCGAGCGCCCCGAGCATAGCCCGCTGTTCAACTTTATTTACGCCGCGGCGTTACAAGCCAACGAGTGGACCGATCCGGCGCGTCGTCCTGAAAAGGCATTCGTGCCGCCGGAAGAGTACGATCTGGCCGAGAGCCTGGAGTGGCTTCGTGACGTGCTGCCGGACACCACGGTCTGGCGTTACAACAACGGCGGGCGGCGGGACGTCGGGAACATCACGACCAATCGCTTTAAGCGTCAACGGGGCACCATTGCCCTCCCCCCGTCGGAACGCAGGGTCATGCGCTGGAATGGCGACCCGTACGCCCTCGATGGGGGCTCAGGTGGTCGGGAGCGAGACGATGGGGCGGCGATCCTGCTTCCTTATTGGATGGGCCAATATCACCGATTTATCAATTGATGTGCCGCCTCACCTGCCGAAATTAAGAGATTGCCCAGACTGCCACTTCGCAGCGGCAGAGCACTTTTCCACGCTCTGCGGGGCAACAGACGCCTACGAATTTTGGGCCGGCGAGGAGTGCCCCACCCATTGGTGTGGTCCGGCCGCGACGATTGAAACAATCCTGCCGATCACGCGCTAAATAGCTGAAATAGACCTGCAATAGGGACAACAACCCCAAACCACCCAGGCTTCGCAACCTTGCGAGGCGGAGAATTTGGGGTTAGCAACGCAAGCCTTCCAGGATACCGTATTTATCTTTGAGGGCTTTTAACCCGCCAGTTCGTCTAAATGCCGCGCGAGCCGACCGGGCCACCGCAAACAGGCATTTGCATTGGGATATGCCATCATGCAGCAAGTCGACGTTTTTGTAATCACACCTGCGCCGCTAGCAGACCCTGCGATTGCTATCGCCGCCTGCCGTGCCGGAGCGCGCGGAACGCTCGATCTCGAATTCACGTCGGAGCTGGATACGATTCGCTCGGCAATCGCCAAGCTGGCGCGCTTCACGGATCGACCGTTCGGCGTCAAGCTCGGCGTGCGCGGTGGTGCGATTCTAGACGCCTTGCTGGCAAACCCAACTCCTGGTCTGGGCTGGATCGTGCTAGCTGGTGGAGAACACGCCGACCTGCCCGATTGGGTCGAGCGGATTCGCGCCGCCGGCCTGGAAGTGTTCTTTGAAGCGACTGACGTCGTTGAAATGCGCCGCGGCGCCGAATTGGGCGTCGATGGTCTCATTCTAAAAGGACATGAAGCTGGCGGCCGCGTTGGCGAAGAGACGTCCTTCATTCTTATTCAGCGCTGGTTCAGTCAGGTAGCGCGCGAACTTGCTAACCCGCCAGCCGTTTGGGTCCAAGGTGGCATCGGGTTGAACACGGCCGCGGCCTGCGTGATCGCCGGAGCGCGCGGCGTCGTGCTCGACTCCCAGGTGCTGCTGGCGCGCGAGGCCAATTGGACGGACGCGACGCGCAATTGGATCCGCAGCTTCGACGGCAGCCAAACGGCGATTTTTGGCAACGAGCGCGGACAGCGCATCCGTATCGCCCAGTGGCCACGCTCTCCACTTGGCGCCAAGCTGGCGGCCGAAGCACAGCGGATCGAAGCCGAGATCGCAGAACCAGCCGCGCGCCGCCTGGCCTGGCATGACGCGGTCGCAAGCGCCTTCCAAGCCGATTCGATGCTTGAGCTGCGCTCGCTTGGGCAAGACGCCACTGCCGCAGCCAAGCTCGCCGACAAATTCCGCACGGTGGGCGGAATCGTCACGGCGATTGTCGAAGGCGTTCAGAAAAATTTGAAGCTCGCCCGAGACCTGAAGCCGCTCGCCGCAGGATCGCCACTGGCGCAGAGCCACAAGACAAAATACCCGATCGTGCAGGGGCCGATGACTCGCGTCAGCGACACGGCCGCCTTTTGCGATTCGGTCGCCCGCGAAGGGGGATTGCCCTTCTTGGCGCTCGCACTGTTGCGCAAAACCGAGGTCGATGCGCTACTGGTCGAAACACAAAAACGCTTGGGCGATCTCTCCTGGGGCGCCGGCATCCTGGGGTTTCTGCCTGCCGAAATCCGCCAGGAGCAGACTGCGTGCATTCTGGCCCGCAAACCGCCGTTTGTGCTGATTGCCGGCGGGCGACCTGATCAGGCCAAGGAATTCGAAGAGCAGGGGATCCCGACCTATTTGCACGTTCCCTCGCCGGGATTGCTGCGGATGTTCCTCAAGGACGGTGCACGGCGATTCATCCTCGAAGGGCGCGAGTGCGGTGGCCACGTTGGGCCGCGGACCAGCTTCGCCCTCTGGGACGCTGCCTGCGAAGTCATCCTCGAACACCTCGGCGCCAACGGCACGGACGACAAATTACACGTCGTCTTCGCTGGCGGAATTCATGACGAGCTTTCGGGCGCCATGGTCGCCGCCACCGCCGCGCGCTTGGCCGAACGCAAGGTCAAGGTCGGCCTGCTGATGGGGACCGCCTACCTGTTTACGAAAGAGGCCGTTGCCGACGCCGCGATCGTCGAGCGCTTTCAGCAAGAAGCGTTGCGCTGCGACGACACCATCTTGCTCGAAACCGGGACGGGCCACGCCATCCGCTGTGTGCCGACGCCGTATTGCGATTCGTTCCTGGTCGAGAAGCGCAAGCTCGAAGCCGAAGGCCGATCGGCCGAAGAAATCACTCGCAAGCTCGAATGGATGAACATCGGCCGCCTGCGCGTCGCCTCGAAGGGGGTCGATCGCGCCGAAGGGAGCGCGCCGCTCGCGCCGGTCGCTGAGCAGGAACAGTACGACCGCGGCATGTACATGATCGGCCAGCTTTCATCGCTGCGAGGCGAAGTAACTACGATCGGCGAACTGCACGACGCCGTCTGCGCCGGCGCTACAAGCTTGCTGGCCAAGCAAGCGGATCCGCCGAAACGCCCAGCGACCGAAGAGGGTCCCTGCGACGTCGCCGTAATTGGTGTTTCGTGTTTTTATCCTGGCGCGGGCAATCTGCAGCAGTACTGGGCCAACATCCTCAAGAAGGTCTACAGCGTCACCGAAGTGCCCCAGACACATTGGGACTGGAAGCCTTATTACGACGAAAATCCGCTGGCCAAAGATCGCATTGTCTCAAAATGGGGCGGCTTCCTCGGCGACGTTTCCTTCGATCCCTTCAAGTACGGCATTTCGCCGGCCGCGATGAAGGTGATTGAGCCGTTGCAATTCCTGGTGCTTGAGGCGGTGCAACACGCGTTGCAAGACGCCGGCTATGCTGATCGCCCCTTCGCCCGCGAGCGGACTGCCGCGGTGTGCGGAATCGGTGGCGGCGGCGGCCCGCAGGCCACGTTCTACGGATTCCGCGCTTGCATGCCGCTGGTCGACAGCGTGCCAGGCTTCCCGATGACGTCGGAGCAAATCATCAATTTGTGCGAGCCACTGCTGCCTGATTGGACAGAAGACTCGTTCCCCGGCTTCTTGATGAACGTGGCCGTCGGACGCGTATCGAACCGAAACGATCTGGGCGGGCCGAACTATGCTGTCGACGCTGCCTGCGCTTCGTCACTGGCCGCATTGCAGTTGGCCGTGCGAGAGTTGCAAACCGGCGCCAGCGACGTTGCCTTGGCGCTTGGCGCCGACACAGTCCAAACGCCTTACGCCTACATGGCGTTCAGCAAGACATTCGCGTTGTCGCGACTTGGTCGCATCCGGCCGTTCGACGCCAAGGCAGATGGCATCGTACTGAGCGAGGGCGTCGGCGTGGTGGTCCTCAAGCGACTGGCTGACGCCGAGCGTGACGGTGACCGCATTCTATCAGTCATCCGCGGCATTGGCGCCTCGAGCGATGGTCGCGACAAGGGCCTCACCGCGCCCAACGCGTCAGGTCAGGTCCGCGCGCTGGAACGAGCCTACGCGCAAGCCCGGATTTCGCCGCGCCGTTTGGAACTGGTCGAAGCGCACGGCACCGGCACCGTGGTTGGTGATCGAACCGAGGCCGAGGCGCTCGGCACATTCATGCGGCAATCAGGCGCAGAGCCTGCCAACTGCGCGATGGGCTCGGTCAAGTCGATGATTGGGCACGCCAAGTGCGCCGCGGGCATCGCCGGAATGATCAAAACGACACTGGCGCTGCATCACAAAGTGCTGCCGCCGACGATTTGCGAAAATCCGAACACGAACGGCGGCTTCAACGGCGGCCCGCTCTATCTCAATACAGAAGCCCGTCCCTGGGTGCATGGCGGACCAGAGCCGCGCTGCGCCGGCGTAAGCGCATTCGGCTTCGGTGGCACCAACTTCCACGTCGTGATGGAAGAGTACACCAACGACTTCGTCAATCCGCCGGCTCCTTTTCAACGCGCCTGGGACGCAGAACTGATCGTCTGCCGCTTGCCGACGCGCGAAAAGATCCTCGGCGTCATGCAGCAAGTGCAGCAAGGCCTGGCGCGCGGTGGCCAACCGCGATTGGTTGATCTGGCCGCCGCGATTGCTCGCGGCAACTCGACAGATCCTGCGCATCCGGTGCTGGCGCTGGTCGTCGCCAGTGTTGAAGAGTTACGTGAGAAACTGCCTCTCGCGATGCAGGCCCTTCGCGGAACGGACGCGATCAAGTTTGATCCTCGCGGAGTGTACTTTGCCAATGAGCCGGCAAAGAACGCCACCGGCCTGGCGTTTCTGTTCCCGGGGCAAGGCTCGCAATATCCCAACATGTTGTCCGAAGTCGCCATGGCGTTCCCCGTCGCGCGTGCCGCGCTCGATTCGGCCGAAGCGGCGCTTGCCGACCGGTTGCCGCGTCCGCTGGGCCGGTACATCTATCCGCCATCGACCTTCGACGACGCGGCCGAACGGCTCCGCGCCGAAGAGTTAGCGCAATCGAATATCGCGCAGTCGGCGCTCGCCGCGGCCAGCCTGGCGATGCTTAGCGTTCTGCGGAGGATGGGAGCGCGGCCACAATTCTTCGCCGGCCATAGCTCAGGCGAATACGTTGCGCTCACGGCGGCAGGGTGCCTGGCGCCGCATGATCTGGCGCGAATTGCCGAACGGCGTGGCGCACTAATGGCCGAAGCCGGCAAGCAATCGGCCGGCGCCATGGCCGCCGTCAGCGCCAGCGCCAAGCAAGTGCAAGACGCCCTGCAATCGCTGGCTGGCGTCACGCTCGCCAATCTGAATTCACCAACTCAAACTGTGATCTCCGGCTCGAAGGATGTGCTTGAGAAAGCGATCGAGCGGCTGAAAGCGGCCGGTCTCACGGCGCGGCTATTGCCCGTCTCCGGCGCTTTCCATTCACCGCATGTCGCGGCTGCCGGCGCGCAATTGGCCGCCGAGCTCGGTAAGCTCGATTGGCGTCCGCCAACCGCGCCGGTCTATGCGAACCTCACGGCGGCGCCCCACTCGACCGAGCCGGCGCAAATTGTCGAACAGCTCGCGCAGCATGTCACCTCACCGGTCCGTTTCATTGACGAGATCGAGGCAATGTACGCGGCCGGCGCGCGCACGTTTGTCGAAGTCGGCCCACAAGGAGTGCTGACCGGTCTGGTCAAACAGATCCTCGGCGATCGTCCCCATGCGGCGCTAGCGACGGATATCAAAGGTCGCCCCGGCCTGGTGCAATTGGCGCACACACTCGCGCAGTTGTTCATCCATGGCGCGCCGCTCGACGCCAAGGCCTGGTACGACCAACGCGTGACGACGCCGTTCGAGCTGGCCGATTTGGAAAAGCAGGCCCTCGAACCACCAAGGTCTCCGAACAGCTGGGTGATCAATGGCATTCGTGCCCGAGCGCTCAACGCGCCCGAGCCAATGTTGCTGGGCCAGGAACTGAATGTCGAACGCTGGGAAGCAGCCAGCGCAACTTCCAATGGAATCAAGCAACTCCTGACAACCGCAGGCGTTGCCACCGCTAGTTTGCCACCGAAGACGCCCGCAGGGACAACACCATCTGCGGCGCCTGCGACAGGCGCCTCCCTCCAGACGCCCGCCGTAACGGCGGCCCCTGGCGCGGACGCCCGCGCGGCCGCGATTGTTGCGCCCGCGTCTTCGACAGGAACTGAACCGCTGACCCCCGAGGTGTCTGTCCAGATGCACGCTCCAAGTAACAATGGCGACCATCGCCCGAACCAGCTTCCTGCTCCGCTTACCGCGCCGGCCGATGGCGCCGTCGACGAAGCCACGCTCGTCATGTGTCGCTATCAAGACCTGATGGCCAAGTTCCTGGATTCGCAGCAGGCGGTGCTGCGTGATTACTTCCAATTGGTCAGCGGCGCGCCAATCGCCTCGGCTCACGGATACGCGTCCGAGCCACTGACGGCCTTGCCAACAAAAGCCAGAGCCGTGGCGGCGCCTTACGCGTACCCAGCGCAAGAAGTGGCGCCGCTACCGGCCGCGCAGCCAGCGCCGCAACCAGCGCCTGTCGCAACGGTCACACCACCAGCGCCGGCCCCGAGCACGCAACTCACGCCTGTCGCCACCACGGCGGCCACGAATGGCGAAGCGCATCACGAATCAACTGGCGGCGCTCTCGTCTCACAAAATGGTAGTGTCCCAGCTGTAGCGTCTGCCGGACCGATGGTCGTCAGTCGCGAAGAAATGACCAAGCGTTTGTTGGAGCTGGTATGCAAACGGACCGGTTACCCGCTCGAAATGCTCGATCTCGACCTCGATCTGGAGGCCGACCTTGGTGTCGACTCGATCAAGCGCGTTGAGATTTTGGGCACCTTGGCTGAGTCGCTCGGCGGCAAAGAGAGCGATTTGGGAAGCCGTATCGAAATCGAAAAACTGACTGTGCTCCGCACTCTACGCGGAATTCTCGACTACCTTGAAGAGGCAACGCGCAGCGACGCCACGGCCACAGCGCCCGTTCCGGCCAAAGGCGCGGCTTCGACGAACGGCGAAAGCCATCACGCCGCTTTGCCTGGCCCAGCGCATACGAACGGCCACGCCGTTTCGAGCAATGGCGATTCGAATGGGCACGATTCCAGCGAGCTGAAAGTGCAGCGTGGCGTGATTGAGTTGATCAATGTTCCGATCGCTTCGTCAACGCAAATGTCGATTCCGGCAGACGCGATCCTGATCACCGACGACGGACGCGGCATTGCCAACCAGCTTGCCCAACGACTGGCGGACTTTGGTCAAAAGGTCGCTTGCCTCCGCTGGGGCACAAGTGGCGTGAAGCAAACTCGCGAAGACCTCTTCGAGGCGAACCTGGCTGACCCTCAGCAGGTGACCGAGCTCGTTGAGCTGCTACGCGACAAGTTCGGCGCGATTGGCGCCTTGATTCATCTTGCGCCGCTGGCGGATCTCGTGGCTGGCGAAAAGGCGGAACGCCGCGCTGAGCGGGATGTGAAATCGCTGTACCTCCTGGCGCGAGCGCTCGAAGATGACTTGAACCGCGCCGCTGCCGAAGGGAGCGCAGCGCTATTGGGCGCGATGTCGCTCGGCGGGGCACTCGGTTTCGAAGAGGGGCCACTCAGCATTCATTACCGCCCGGCCCACGGCGGCGTGGCAGGATTCTTGAAGTGCATCGCCCAGGAGTGGGACGAAGTCCTGGTGCGGGCGGTCGATCTCGACCTCGATCTGCCGGTCGATGAGATTGCCGACCTGCTGTTGGCCGAATTGGCGGACGCGGAAGGCCCTTCCGAGGTCGGCGTGACCCGCGGACGCCGAGTTACCTGGCAGCCGGCCCAGGCCACGCTGTCGCCTGCCGACGTCAACAATCTGAAGCTCGACAAGGGCGCGCCGGTGTTAATCACAGGTGGCGCGCGTGGGATTACGGCCAAGGTGGCCGTGGCCCTGGCGGAGCGTTATCAGCCCCACATTGTGCTGGTCGGTCGCACGCCGCTTCCCGCGGCCGCAGAGGGCGCCGACGTCGCTGGGTTGACCGATCCGGCCTCGATCAAAAAGGCGCTGATCGAACGATTCCGCGCAGCCGGCGAGACCGCAGCGCCAGCGGCCGTTGAATCGGTCTATCGCAAACTACTCGCCGAGCGCGAAGTTCGCAGCACATTCAATGAAATCACCGCGGCCGGCGGAACGTGGGAATATCACGCGATCGACGTTCGCGATTCCGACGCCTTCGGCCGTTTGCTTGATGATCTGAACAAGCGCGGAGTGCAGGGCGTGATCCACGGCGCCGGCGTGATCGAAGACCGCCTGCTACGTGACAAAACGCCCGAATCCTTCGACCGCGTCTTTCACACCAAGGTCGACAGCGCGTTCACTCTGGCCGAGCGGCTCGATCCGGCGAAACTGAAGTTTTGCGTCCTGTTCGCTTCGCTCGCCAGCCGGTATGGCAATCGGGGCCAGTCTGACTACGCGGCCGCGAATGAAGTGCTGAGCAAGCTGGCCGTGCAGCTGGATCGCAAATGGCCCGGCCGTGTCTGCTCGATCGCCTGGGGTCCGTGGTCCGGGATCGGCATGGTGGCAGAGCTGGAACCGCACCTGCGTCGTCGCGGCCTGAAGTTGATCGAACCGGATGAAGGTCCGCGTTTCGTCCTCGACGAAATCGGCCTGGGCGGCAAGGGGGACTGCGAAGTCATCGTGGCCGGCGGCGCCGAGCGGCTAGTGCACACCAAGCTGACTCAAGCAGCCGAGTCGCGCTAGAAGGTCCGCCATGCAGCCAGCACGCACTATCAGGAGCGGTCGATGACCGTGTCCATGCAACCAGCAGCCAGCGCCACGGCAACCGCACGCGCTGGCACGGATCGAGAGATGCACTCCGTCGTCGAAACAGATCGACTGTGGCCGAGCGAAGTCGTCGTCTTACGAGGCGAGACTCGCGCTGACCTACTGCGCGCGATCGATGGACTACTGGCGCAGATCACTAACCGGCCCCAGCTGCGATTGGCCGACGTGGGCGCCGCGCTCAACCGCGGGTTGCTTCCGGGCGGTTCGCGCCTGGCCATCGTGGCGACGGATCTGACCGACCTGGCCAGGCGACTGACGTCGGCCAAAGAGTCCCTTGCGGATCCAGCCACAAAGCGGCTGCGCGATCCATCGGGCGCCTATTTCGAAACCGACCCCTTGGCCCTGCGTGGTGACGTGGCCCTGCTGTTTCCGGGCGAGGGAACCCAATACCTCGGCATGCTGGCTGATCTGCCGACGCATTTTCCCGACGTGATGGAAAGTCTCGGCCTGTTCGATGGCTACGTTGGCCCAGACGGTGACGAACAGCAGTCGGTTAGCCGCTTCTTCGCAAACCCAGCTACGTTTGCGCCGGAGCGTCGCGAGCACCTTGAGCAGCGCTTGCGGCAGCTCGATAACGCGATGTTCGCCGTGCTATGCGCGGATTGGGCCATCGGCAATCTGCTGGAAGAATTGCAGTTGAACGTGACCGCCATCGCCGGCCATAGCGCGGGCGAACTCGCCGCGCTCGCGGCGGCCGGCGCGGTCGACATCTCGACCCAAAACCAAACCGTCGTCCAAGGAATGCGAGCTCTGGGTCACGCCGAAGAGCACGCTCAGCGGGCCGACGCCACGCTGCTTGCCACCAGTGCCTCTCGCGAGACGCTGGAGCGATTGCTCAATGGCATCCCGGGTGTCATCGTCTCCGGGCCAGATCAGAATGTCTTCATCGCGATGGACAACTGTCCGCATCAATCGGTTGTGGTAGGCCTGCCCGAACCGGTTGAAAAGCTGGAAGCAGTGTTGAAGAGCGAGCGCGTGGTCTGCGAGCGGCTCCCCTTCAATCGTCCGTATCACACGCCGCTGTTCGATCCCTTTATGGGACCGCTGACGGAGATGTTCTCGACGGTCGAGTTTCTCAGTCCGAAGCGAAAGATTTACTCCTGCACGACGGGCCGCCCGTTTCCGAACGAACCAGAGGCAATTCGCCGGGTGGCGATGTCGCACTGGAAGTCGCCGGTCGAGTTTCGCCAGTTGATCCAGAATATGCACGCGGATGGCGTGCGGATCTTCATCGAGGCGGGCCCGCGCGGCGTCCTCTCGGCGTTTGTGCAGGACATTTTGCGAGGGAAGGAGTTCATCGCGCTGCCGGCCGACTTACCACGCCGCTCAGCGCTGACACAGCTCAATCACCTGATTGCGCACCTTGCCGCGCATCACGCGCAGTTCCGTTTCGACTTGCTCTACCGTCGCAACATCCAGCAGCTCGATTTGGGCCAGGTAACCGCGACTGTCCGTCCGCAAGTTGCGCCGGTGACGGCCTCCGAGGCTGCGCGGCCGCCAGCCGCTGCCAACGCTGCCGCTCCAACGCCGACCCTCGCGCCACCGAGCGCACTACCGCCTGTGAATCCTGTTTCGCAATCGCCGCTAGCTGGGCCAGCGTCGGTCATGGCGCGGCACTTGGACATCATGGAGCGGTTCCTGGCGTCGCAACAAGCCGCTACGCAAGACTTCCTGCAAAGCCAAGCCAACCGCCAGACGCCCGCTACGCGCAACACCCCACGCAGAATTTCGCGTGGGCCAGTTCCGCAACCGCCGTCCAGCGCGCCTACCTCCGCGGCGCCGCAGCAGAATATTCGGCCGCCGGCAACGGCAGTGCCCCCTTCGGCTTCGCCGCAGGTAGCAAGTCAAACTTCCGCGCCGCTCGCGCCACCGGCGATCGGCGGGGGCGAGTTCCCGATGGCCGGGCTGATTGTCTCGCACACGCCGGACGTCGAAATGGTCACGCGTCGCCGGCTCGACTTGAAAGAAGACCGCTACGCCTTCGATCACGCGGTGGGCGGGCTCGACGTCAGTCGCCTGAACCCAACTCAACGCGGCTTACCGGTCATGCCGATGACCTTCATCCTGGAAATGCTGGCCGAAGCCGCGGCACGACTTGTTCCTGGTCGCGTTGTGATCGCCGTCCGCGAAATTCAACTCCAGCGATGGTTGGCGTTTGACGAAGAGTTGGTTCCAACGGTCGAAATCGTTGCCCGTCGGCGTCCCAACATGGCCGCAGGCAACGTAGTCGAAGTCGACGTCACCGTCACGAACCTGGGGGCCGATGGCGGCAACCCGTCTGCGCGCGGCACGGTCACCGTTGGCGTCGTCGAGCTAGCGCTCGAATATCCACCCTCGCCGCGGCCGCCGTTTGTGCTCGAAAACGAACGCGCGTCGCGGATTCCGGTCGACACGCTGTACCGCGGTCTATTCCACGGCCCGCTGTTTCAGGGCGTGCGCTCGATGGATCGGTACGGCGATTTCCAGGCCACTTCGACCAACGAAGTCCTCCCGCGCAAAGGGCTTTTCCGGTCGACCGACGATCCCAAGTTTCTGATCGATCCGGTCACGCTCGATGTGGGCATGCACACCGGCGCCGGCTGGCACTTGGAGCAGGAAGACCAGGCAGGCCGCATTCTGTTGCCGTTCGACTTGAAACGGGTGGAATTTTTTTCGCCGAGTCCCGCGCCGGGCACACTCATCACCAGCCGAACGTCGATCGTCGAGTCTTCGCCGCGTCACTTCAACCATCACGGCCAAATGGTGCTGCCAGACGGCTCGCTGTGGAGCCGGATGATCGACATCAAGAGCTGGCGATTCTATCTCCCGTTCGGCCAGGTGAACTTCAATGGGCCGAAGGACGAGTATTTCATTAGCTACGTCTGGCCGAGCGTCGCGCCGTTGGAGCCGGACCCAAGCGCCGAACCAGCCGTCTGCGTGCGACTCGATCCCTCGGGCGATTTGACTCAAAGCAACATGCAAGACGTGGCGGCGTGCATCATACTTTCCAGTCGCGAGATGCGCGAGTACCGCACGGGCTCGTTCTCCGCGGCCGAAAAATCCGCCTGGCTGTTTCATCGCGTGGCGGCCAAAGACGCAACGCGCGTCTGGTGGCGTCGGCGGTCTGGCGAAGCGCATTTCATGGCCGATCAAGAGATCGAAGTCGATCCTCGCGGTCGGATGACGATCCGGATGCGCGACGGAAAACGACCGCCCGGTTATCCGACCGTGGCTGCCGATGGCATTGCCGGCGCCATCTTCGGCCTGGCGACACACCATCCTTGGGCCGGCGTGGGCGTGACGCGAATCGATAGCGTCGACGCGGATACTACCTGGAATCAACTCAGCACCGAGGAACAAACGATCGTCGCCAAGCTTGCGCCATCCGGCGAATCGGCAGACTCATCCAAAGCCGCAAACCTTTCCGAGCGGATGGCGCGCGTGATTTCGGCTCGCAAAGCGGTGCGTAACGCGCTGGGGCCGGCGCTGATTCCGGATTCAGAACAATTGCAGATTCGTGACGCGAACGCGAGCGACCAATCGCTGACGCTGACGCTTGACCGCGGCTTGCTGGAACTACTGCCCGAGGCGCAAGGCCAAACGTTCGTTGTTCGCACGTTTGTCGACGGTCCGGCAGCGGTGGCGGCATTTGTCGGAGGCCCCCAATGATTCCGACCGAAACCGTGCTCTCCGAAATTTTTACGATCATTCGCGAAATGACCGGTGGCGGCACGATGTCGCTGCGGCCCGAGACGTTTTTTTTCGCGGATCTCGGCTTGAGTTCGATCGACGCGATTGTGCTGGGAGAGCGGCTTGAGTTGCATTTCAACCGGCCCCTGCGCTTTACCGAGGTACTGACAGACTTTGCCCGCGCCGGCCGTGACGACGTCACACTGGGTGAAGTGGCAACGTTTGTGCAGTTCCAGTTGGATCAACCGGTCGAAGGACCTCGCTAAAGTCTGGCCGTAGCGCAAACAATGCCGCCGGCGCCTCACTGGTCCGTTGCGCAGTGGGATATCGCCGAGGCGCCTGGCGCCGCCAGTGAAAACGTTACCGAGATTTTCCTCGGCCCCCATACAAGGAATGCGCGCGCCGCTATATTCAAGCGTGTCGGATGACCGCTTGCGATTGCCGGATCGCCTGTCAGATATCCGATCCAAGCCGCGCCCACGCTGCTTTCACCCACACGAGCATGTGACTGCATGCCCCGCATTGCCCTAACAAACTACGAAGCCCATTATCAACAAGTCGGCCAAGGGCCTGACGTGGTGTTGATCCATGGCTTCACCAGTAACATGGCGATGTGGGTCTTCGGTGGCATCGCCAACGCGCTGAAGGATCGCTTTCGCGTCACGTCATATGACCTGCGTGGCCACGGGGCCAGCTCAGCCCCGGCGACCGGCTACACGACGGATGTCCTGGCGGACGACCTGGCCGAACTGCACGAAGCGCTCCAACTGCAGCCGGCGTACATCGTTGGCCACAGCCTGGGCGGCGTTGTCGGCATGCACGCGGCGGTGCGCCATCCGGAGCGAATCGCCGGCAACATCCTCAGTGACACGTACTTCCCCGGTCTGGCCGCCATTGAGCCAAACATGGAGGAGGTCGAGATCTGGATCGCGCTGCGCGAGATTTTCTTGAAAGTGAATCAAGACATCGGCGCCTCGGTCGATTTCCGCCGTTTGCTCAACATCATTCCAACGTTGACCGCCGCAGACCAGGCGTCGATGCGGAAAGATCTCGGGCCCCCTGTGGTGCGCTGGCTTTCGCAGTTAAAACCCTTGGCCAGCACTACTGCGCCGGAAGAAGTCTTTCAGGCCGCCGGGCTAACGCCTGACGTATTGCGGACCATTCGGCAACCGGTCGTGGCGCTGTACGACGAGCGGACGCCGTTCGAGGCCACCTGGACGTGGCTCGGCCGGAATCTGCAGGATTTCCGTGGCGATCGCGTGCCGGGCGCCGCGCACCTAGCGCTGTTGGAGAACCCCGAGGTCTTTACACACCTGGTTCGGAAGCATCTGTTGTCGTTCTGCGAACCAGGACCGCAATCTTCTTCGCCATCCGCCCCCGCCGGCGTCAAAGGATAGTCGCCATGTGGTTTTCAACGTTTCTGGTCTTGAATCTATTCCGCCGGCGAGCGCGCTCGCTGTTGACCATCGGCGGCATGACCATCGCCATCGGCACGACGGTAGCGCTGTTAGGTATCGCCAAGAATCTGGAGCAGACGATGATGCAATCGTTTGCCGGGCGCGGCGTCGATCTGATCGTTTCCGAAGAACGCAAGCTCGATCCGCTGACGAGCGACATCCCTGAGGATCTTGCCGCGAAGATTCACGAGGTGCCCGGCGTAGAAGAAGTTGGCCCCGGCCTGCTGGAGCTGGTCAACTATACCCACGACGGCGCCGAAATGAGTCTGATGCTGCAAGGCTGGGAACCCGGCAGCTTCCTCTTCGATGACGTTGTCCTCAAGGAAGGGCGTCAATTCAACGCGGACGAGAATGACGTGGTCGTACTTGGCGTGAATGCCGCGGACGCGCTGGAAAAACAAGTCGGCGACACGATGACCATTCAGCGCAAACAGTACAAAGTGGTCGGAGTGATTGAACCGAATTCCTTTCAAGAGCGCGGTCTGGCCTTTCTACCACTAGCTGAATTGCAACGGCTGATGGGCCGCCCTAACAGCGTGACTGGCTTTTCGGTCCGTGTCGCCCGCAGTCCGGGAGTGGAGACCAGCGTCGACGACGTCCGCAAGGGAATCAACGCCCTGACAGCTTCGGACGACGTGCCAGTGCGTATTGCCGCGGTGCCAACAGCCGAGTTTGTGCAGCAGTCGCCCCATATTCAGGTTTCGCGCGCCATGGCCTGGGCGACGTCGTTGATCGCCTTGATTGTTGGCGCCGTGGGAACCCTAAACACAATGTTGATGTCGGTCGTCGAGCGGCTGAAGGAAATCAGTATTCTCCGCGCGATTGGTTGGAAGCGCACCCGAGTGGCGTCGATGATCCTTGGCGAATGCTTTGTGTTGAGCATCGTCGGCGCAACGCTCGGCATCATCGGCGCTGGGTTCCTGTTGCGTTGGCTGGCGTACTACCCGCTTACAAAAATGTTGATCCAAGGCGACATGCCGCCAATCGTGATTCTCGAAGGACTGACGGTCGCCGCGGTGGTCGCGCTATTTGGCGGCGGCTATCCGGCCTGGCGCGCCACGCAACTTACGCCGGTCGAGGGCCTGAGCCATGAGTAAGACCGCCACCGCTCGGCCGCAGGGCGAAATTCTGATCGAAACCGTTGACCTGATCCGTGACTATCCGGATGGCCATGTCCGCGCCCTGCAAGGCGTGCGGTTTGTCGTCCGCAGGGGCGAGTACGTAGCGATCATGGGCCAAAGCGGCAGCGGAAAATCAACGCTCTTGAATCTGCTCGGAGGTCTCGATCGACCGACGAGTGGCGAAGTCCGTTTCGGCGGCCGGCCGCTCGATGATTTCCCGAGCCTCGACGTCTATCGTTCGTCGCAGATCGGCTTCGTGTTCCAATCGTTCTACTTGTTGCCCACGCTGACGGCGCTACAAAACGTGCAGGTGCCGATGTTCGAAGGCTCGTTGAACGCCGCCGAACGCCGCAACCGCGCCGCGGAGTTGTTGGAACTGGTCGGCATGAGCAAACGCGCCGGCCACCGGCCCCATCAATTATCCGTTGGCGAGCGGCAACGGGTGGCCATCGCGCGGGCCTTGGCGAACAATCCCGAGCTGCTGCTGGCTGACGAGCCGACCGGCGCGCTCGATAGCCGCACCGGCGACGCGATCTTAGGATTATTCGATCAACTCCACCGCGAGCGCGGCGTGACGTTGATCGTGGTCACACACAGCGAGGCCGTGGCCGCGGCCGCCGAACGCGTCTTCTGGATGCGTGACGGACAGGAAACCAAGGGACCGGATCGCAATAAATAGCGTTGCCTGCGCCGTAGAATTCCTCAGTGCTGTCCAACACCGAACCACTCGCTCAAAGACCACCATCGAGGCTGTATGACGCTCGGACTTCTCTTGCTGGCCACGTCGCTCGTAACGGCCGCTCCTGGCGCGGATAACCCGGTCTACAACGAAGTGACTCGCGCCGGCGTGAAAGTCGGCGGCAAGGAGCCAGTTCGAGTTCCGCTACCGACAATGGCCGACGGACTCGACGCCAAAGCCCAGGAAAAGCTGATCGCCGAGATCGCAGGTAAAGGAGCTGTGCCGCGATTCATCCGAAACTCGGCCGTCGCGCCCCACGTGGTGAAAATGCGCGATTTGGAAGGGGACGAAGGGGATGGCCGCGTCGTCAGCGTCTGGTTCGTGGCTTACGGTGAAGTCGATCAATTCTTCGATAAGCGCTTTCGCGAGCACATGCTCAGCGCAGGCGACGACCCCGAGATGGCGGGCCAAGGGGACGCCCTCGACGCCGCGCAGCTCAAAGCCCGCAACATTCCCTGGAAGGACGCTGACAACGACGTCAAAGCGTATTCGCACGGGTCGCTTTCGCTTCTGAAAAAGGTCAAAGTCTCCGCAACAATCCGAACGTTTTCTTCCCGGACGAACGATTCGGTGATCTTCGCGGCAATGATCGATCCTCGCTTTGCCGACGATGCTAAGTTCCCCAACAATTGGGCGCCGATCACGCGCACCGACACTGGCGGCGTGGAGATCGGCAAACCGCGACCGTACGGCGGACTAGGGACGTATCTGAAAGCAACACGCCTTGAGGCGCCCGCCGGCGCCATTTTGGTCGAATGCCACACGGTGTTCGCTGAACCAAAAGAATGGTTTGGCGGGGCAAACTATTTGGGCGCAAAAATTCCGGCCATCGTGCAGTCTCGCGTGCGAGATGTGCGGCGCGAGCTCAACGTGACTGGCAAACCATCGTCCAAAAAGTAACGCGTTAGCAACGTTCTCACGGACGCCCAAACCACGCTCGCGCGCGAATCGTGCGCTGCCGAGTCGCTCCGATTCATCGTCGCAATCGATCGAACGCGTAAGACGCGATTGAGCCGGCCCCCTCCGATTTGGTATGCCGTTCGGCACAAGCCATTCGGCCAGGCCACCCTTCCCCTGCAATTTCGCGCTGGCCAGCGACTTAGAGCGAGATGGTTGCAGATCGTCCAGCCAAAAAATCCACTCGGCAAATACCAATCCGGCCGAGTCGAACTAAGCTTGTCCCGACGCTATTAGTAAATCGCCACTGGGTTTTGCACGATGTTGACAATGCAAGCGGTGCCTGCGGGTCGTCTATCGGGCGACCAATTCGCTGTCTGGACACAGCTCCAATCGGCAGAGGCACTATTCGAAAGCCCCCATTTGCGTCCCGAGTTTACGCAGGCCGTGGCCGGCGTTCGCGACGATGTCGAAGTTGCGATTGTCGAAGAAGACTCAAGGCCCGTCGCGTTTTTGCCATTTCAGCGCACGCCATGGAACGGCGGACGCGCGGCAGGTGGCTGGCTATCGAACTATCAGGCGTTAGTTGCAGCGCAGGGCGTGGTGATTGATCCGGTCGAGTTACTCAAGGCTTGCCAGCTTTCGTCGTGGAAGTTCGATCACTTGCTGGCGGCGCCGGAGACATTTTCACCCTTCGTGTCGCGCGAGACAGACTCGCCGTTTGTCGATCTTTCCGATGGCTACGAGGCCTACGTCGCGTGGCTAAAGCGTCGCGGCAAGGCGTTCATTGAATCGGAACGAAAAGCCCGCAAGATGGCCCGCGAGATTGGGCCCATCACGTTCGAGGCGCATTCGACCGATCCGTCGATCCTGACAACAATGATCGAGTGGAAGTCTGCGCAGTATCTGCGGACGAGAGAGCGCGACATTTTCGAGGCAGATTGGGTCCGCAATCTGCTCGGCAATGTTTTGAAACACAACGACGTCAACTTCTCGCCACTGTTGTCCGTGCTACGCACTGGCGACAGAATCGCGTGCATTTCCTATGCGCTGCGGTCTGGCCGCGTGCTGCATGGTTGGTTCATGGCCTACAACCATGACCTAGCGCGGTTCTCGCCCGGGACGCAGATGCTGCTAGAGATCATCAAGTACGCGCCGACCGCCGGGATTCGCCGGTTCGACCTGGGGAAAGGCCCTGAGACTTACAAGCGGCAGTTCATGAACGGGGCCAATCGGATTGTCGAAGGAGCGGTTGATACTCGTGCCGCGGCTTCGCTCGCGCGTCGCGCGTTTTGGCGCACACGCGACTGGGTGCGCAAATCGCCCCTCTATCGACCGGCCCAAACGCCAATCCGCCTGATGCGCCGCGCTCGTGGCTGGCTTGAAATGCGTTAACCGCAACCATGGCGGGCTGATCGTTCGTCCATACCCGTCCACGCGCCTACGCTGGGACCAGAAAGCCCAGATGATGGGCCGCGTGCATGCAGTGAAATCTCGCCCACTCTTCGATCGTTAGCGGTCCTAAACGAGGGTGCAGCGGGCCCGGCCCGGCAGCGTCGGCGAACCGCGCGATAGCATTGCGCAACTTTTCGGCTTCCCGGGCGTCATCCAATCCTTCGCGTGGCTCCATGCCTGGCGGGGCAGGGCGGCCATCGGGGAATCGGCCCCGGAAAAACATCTTGAGCACCACTTCCTGCTCGCGCGTCGGCGTTTCGGTCGCTGGCGGACTTTCGGCGCTGTAGTGAATGGCGCGGGCGAGGTGATTGCAGATCTGACCCAACGACCAGTTGCCGACGGCGGCGTAACCCTGCAACAGGCGTTCGACCTCTGGATTCAATTCGTTGAGATGCGCGAAGTCTAAAGTGCGACGTTCCGCCATGGGCCGATCTCCTTGCTGGTCGTTTTCGATCCAAACACATTGCATATCGCCGCGTGCCACTGCTGGCTTGTCCAGCAGTGCGCCTGCGATGTAAATAACAAATTCACGCTTCCAGACTTGCCAGTGCGTCGCGCGCCAGTTTCGCCAGACGAGGGGAACCGCCAGACGCGGCCACCATCAGCTCCGGCGAGGCTGACTTCGCAGCGGGGCCAATCTTGCCAAGCGCTAGCGCCGCGCGCTCTTGCACCGCAACGTGTGGAGATTTGCTGAGCGCTTCGGCCAAAGCCGACGTGGCTGCCGCGGCCTCTGGCCCCACGCGTCCCAGGAGCGTCGCCGCCCAATAGCCAACATCGGACGACTTGTCGTTCACCAGCGCGACCAGGCCTGAGACATCTGCCACATCCGGCGTACCCAATCCCTCGAGCGCCGCGGTTGCCCATTCCAGTAGGGCTTCATCGGCGCAAGCTTGAACCAGATCCACGGCGGCCGGCTGCGCGTCCTCGCCCAACTGTGCCAGCTTCTCGGCCGCGGCGGCTTTTTGGGCTGCGTCGCCGGAGACAAGCGACTGTTTCAGCGCATTGATATCTGAGGACATGCTGGCGTTCCTTCGCGGCGAATGATGCGTGACGTGGTGAACAGCGTTTGCCACTTCGTTGTCCAAAACGCCACGAGGAATGTCAAGCGCCGGCCGACACCGCGTTAACCCGGTTCGTCCGAATTGCACTGCTGGGCGAGCCAGCAGTGGCACACGTTTCAACCTGCTGGCGCGTCTGCGCGGCATTTGTTAAACTGACAAGCATGAAGAACGCCCTCATTGCCGACGCGTTTGATCAAATTGCCGACCTGCTCGAATTCCAGGGCGAAAACCCGTTTCGGTTGCGGGCCTATCGCAACGCCTCGCGGACGATTCGCGATCTGGGCGAGCCGCTGGCCGCCAGGGCCGCCGAGGGCATTGACGCGCTGAAGGAGATATCGGGCATCGGCCAGGACTTGGCGCAGAAGATCGTCACGCTGGTCACCACTGGCGACTTGCCGATGCTGCGTGAGCTAGCAGCCAAGACGCCCCCCTCAGTGCTGGCGCTATTGCGCGTGCCTGGGCTCGGGCCCAAGAAAGCGGCCGTGCTCTACAAAGAATTGCAGATCGGCACACTCGATCAACTCCGCGCCGCCTGCGAGTCGCACGTCGTCCGCGACCTGAAAGGTTTTGGCGAAAAGACCGAACAAAAGATTCTAGAAGGCCTGGCGCTCGCCAGCACGGCCGAAGAACGTCTCTATTGGGCCGCAGCCGATGAATTCGCGCAGTCGCTGCTCAACTATCTCGAAGACTGCCCCAGCGTGCAGCAGATTGCGCCGGCCGGTAGCTATCGCCGCGGACGCGAAACGATCGGCGATCTCGATATCCTGGTCGTCGCCGACGAGCCGAACGAAGTCATGGATCGTCTGGGCGCGTTCGAGAACGTGGCCGAGGTCCTAGCTCGCGGCGACACCAAGATGTCGGTCCGGCTCGGTGGCGGGTTGCAGGTCGATCTGCGAGTGGTGAAGGCCGAGAGCTTTGGCGCGGCCCTGCAATACTTCACCGGCAGTAAGGCGCACAACGTCGAGCTGCGCGGTCGGGCGAAAGCCCGCGGACTGAAGATCAACGAGTACGGCGTCTACCGGGGCGAAGAATCGATCGCCGGCCGGACCGAGGCCGAAGTCTACGCCGCGCTTGATCTGCCCCTGTTTCCGCCCGAATTGCGCGAGGCGCGCCGTGAGTTCGATTGGGCAGACGCCGGTTCACTACCGCAGTTGATCGAAGTCGCCGATCTTCAGGGCGATCTGCACATGCACACCACGGCGACCGACGGCAAGTCGACGCTCGAAGAAATGGTCGCCGCGGCACAGGCCAGTGGGCTGAAGTTTATTGCCATCACTGACCATTCCAAGCGCGTCAGCATGGCCAACGGCCTGAATGCCGAGCGGTTGCGAGCGCAATGGGCCGAGATCGATCGCCTGAACAAGACGTTGAAAGACTTTGTCGTGCTCAAAGGAGTCGAGTGCGACATTCTCGAAGCGGGCGGGCTTGATCTCGATGACGATGTTTTATCCGAAGCCGATTGGGTCGTCGCGAGCGTTCATTACGGACAGAACCAACCGCAGGAACAAATCACACGCCGCATCCTGGGCGCAATCACCAATCCCTACATCTCGGCCATTGCTCATCCCACCGGGCGGCTGTTGAATCGCCGCAAACCGTACGAAGTCGATACCGATGCGATGTTCAAAGCAGCCCGCGATTATGGCAAGCTGCTGGAATTGAACGCGAACCCGGCCCGCTTGGACTTGGACGACGTTGCCTGCGCCGCGGCCAAAAGCTTTGGCGTGCCGATCGTGATCTCTAGCGACGCCCACAGCACGACGGGCCTGGGCGTGTTGCGTTATGGCGTGCTACAAGCCCGCCGCGCAGGGCTGACGAAGGCGGACGTCGCTAACACGCGCCCTTGGGCCGAGATGAAGCGGATGATTGGGAAAAAGCCTGGTTAATGTCGTGTTATCGCCAGGGACTTCTGCCGTTTCTACCAGCTTTTAATCGCTTCCAGACGAGTGTAAGCTAGTGGGGCTGATTCACCCCAGATTGACTTGCCCGCCCCCCCAATACGCACACCCACTCTCGCCCGGAGATCCACGCCGATGAAACGCCGTGATTTGTTGCTTTTGACCGTCGCCGCGATTTGCCTCACCAGCCTGCCGCTGCGGATGGCGTCTGGCGAAGCGGCAGCTGACAAGCCCAAGCGCAAAGTCTTGTTCTTCACCAAGAGCTCCGGCTTCCAGCATTCGGCCATCACGCGCAAAGGGGATGAGCGTGCCCACGCCGAACGGGTGCTGACCGAGATCGGCAAGAAGAACGGCTTTGAGGTCGAATGCACCAAGGACGGCCGAGTCTTCGATAAAGATCTGAGTGGCTACGACGCGATCTTCTTCTACACCACGGAAGACCTGACCAAGGACACGGGCGACAAAAATCCGCCGATGTCGGCCGAAGGCAAGCAAAAGCTGTTTGACTTCGTCGCCAGCGGCAAAGGATTTTTGGCGTCTCACTCGGGGGCAGACACGTTCCACTCGCCGGGCCACCACCAGGGTAAGGCTCGCGAAAACCAAACCGAGGTCGATCCCTATATTGCGATGCTCGGCGGAGAGTTCATCAGCCACGGCCCTCAACAAGTGGCGCGGCAAGTCATCGCCGATCCTAAGTTTCCCGGCTTTGCCGATCTGGCGGACGAAGGAACGCCTGACTCGTTCAAGGTCAATGACGAGTGGTATTCACTCAAGAATTACGCAGATGACCTGCACGTGATTTTGGTGATGGACACGCAGGGGATGAACGGCAAAGACTACCAACGCCCACCGTTTCCTTCGACCTGGGCTCGCCGCCACGGCAAGGGTCGCGTGTTTTACACGTCGATGGGCCACCGCGAAGACGTCTGGGATAACCCCAAGATCCAGACGATGTTGATCGGCGCACTCAATTGGGCCTGTGGTGACGCCGAAGCGCCGACGCCAGCGAATATCGACAAGGTAACGCCCGGCGCAAAGGTGATGCCGCCGAAGTAGCTTTGTATCGTTTGCAAACCTGCAGGGCGCCATGGCCGCGCTCGCGTGGCCAATGCCGAATTTGAGCGTCGTCATCCACATCGAGCACAAAGCATGCCCTCGCAAGCGTGCGCAAGGCGCACTGTAGTGCCATCAAGCTGAGGTCACGGATGCCCGAAAAGCAAAAGACGATCGTGCTGACCGGTGTGACCCGCGGCTTGGGGCTGGCCATGGCCGAAGGCTTCATTGCGGCCGGACATCGAGTCTGTGGCTCGGCCCGCAACGCCAGCGCCATCGAAGGACTGCGAAAACGCTGTCCGGCGCCGCACCGTTTTGACGTGGTCGACGTGGCAGACGACGCGCAAGTCGGCCACTGGGCGAAAGAAGTGCTGGCCGATGTTGGCCCGCCGGATCTACTCGTGAATAACGCGGCGCTGATGAACGAGAGCGCCCTGCTTTGGGAAGTTCCGCCGGAAGAATTCGAGCGTTTGATGGGGGTGAATGTGCTGGGGACTTTTTACGTCATCCGGCACTTTGTCCCGGCGATGTTGAAGCGCGGCGCCGGGGTGATTGTCAATTTCAGCAGCGGTTGGGGACGCTCAACCTCGCCCGAGGTCGCCCCGTATTGCGCCACCAAGTGGGCGATTGAAGGCCTGACGCAATCGCTATCGCAGGAATTGCCAGAAGGCATGGCCGCGGTCGCCTTCAATCCCGGTGTGATCAATACCGACATGCTTCGCACGGCCTACGGCGACGCGGCAGCGCGCTACCAAACGCCAGACGCCTGGGCGAAAAAGACCGTGCCCCTGCTCCTGGGCCTCTCGGCCAAGCACAATGGCGAGCAAGTGGGGGCGTGAGGCTCGGCTTGTCGGGAGTCGCAGCGTGCGGTAGATTTTTGACATTGAGTTTTCTTGTTGGCAATCAAGCATCGCTCACGTGAGCTAAAAATCACGTCGACATGCGGCTATCGTCTCGCGGCGCGCGTTCGTTTCATACGAATGTTGTCACGTCGGTCCGCTTCTCACTCTGCTCGCAGTACTTCGCAAGTGGCGCAGCAGATGGCACAGTTAACATCTGGGACGTGCCCACCTGGACCCTGCGTTCGACAATCCACCGTTCCAGTGATCGGTGGGTTACCGCGGTGGCGTTCCTGCGCGATAGTTCGGGCGTCGCCTATGACTACCAAGGCAGGTTGTTCGTGACGAACAATCTGGACGGGCACGGCGTTGGAATTCGACAGTTACGGACGGACAAGGTCTTCCTGCAGGCGCATGATGGAAGGGTGATTGTTGAAGAAGACGATCACCACCTCACGGTGCGCGATTTGGCGACTGGTGATCATCTAGAAACAATTCCGGGCAAATTCGAGCATGTCGCGTCGGCCGTTCGCTCGCGCGATGGGCATTGGTGCGCGGTTTGTGAAGGCCAAGAGATTTCGATCGTCGATTGCCTGTTAGGACACGTGCGCAAGATACGCTTTAGCCCGCGCAATGACGAAGAGATTCATCTGGCGATCTCTGGCCTTGGCGACCGCCTGACAATCGCTCGAGATTGCGGCGACTTCGTGGTTGTCGACTTGAACACTGGCTCCATCATTTGCCAAACAAATAGCGCGGACGTAGTGAACGAGACCGATCGTCGACTGTCACCGCAGACGGTAATTGCGATGGCCGCTGACGGACAGTCCTTTGCCGCGGCGCACAAAAATGGCTGCATTGCCCTACGAGACGCTGTCGGCGGAAAGCTACGCCAGTTACTCACGTCCGAGGACGTGCCACCCACGCCCTTTGATCGACATTGCACAAGTGCCCCAGGCGCCGAGGTTTTACTTCCCGCCGCACATCGGGGATGGATTCGAGCGCTCGACTATTCGCCGGATGGGCGGTTTTTGGCGAGTGCCGGAGACGACCACGTTGTCCGGATTTGGGACGCGCGATCCGGCGAGCAGATCGCCGGGCTTGGAACTCCGCGTAACGATATTTACGCTCTATCGCTCTCGACAGGTGACCCAATTGCTTTAGTCGGGTACCAGGACGGGACCGTGGCAGCGTGGGATGTCGATTCGGGAATCCTGAAAGCGCGACGTGCGGGACATGCCTTGCGCGTGAACAGCGCAAGCGTCGTGGGAAAACTGGCAGTCACGGGAGGTGACGATGGATTTCTACGAGTATGGGATTTGCCAATGCTGGAGCTGCGGCGCGAAATCCAGGTCTCGGAGTTTCCGATCAATGCCGTTACGCTTACGAGTGATGGCCGGTCCGTGGTTGCCGCAACCCTGCGGATGGTTGGCAGATGCCGCGTTGGTGTTGTCCAAATCCGGAGTCTCGCAGAAGGTATTTGCCTGCGCGAATTGACCGAATGGGGCGACGTGCCGCTCCGCACTTGCGGCCGCTGGTGGCAAGTCCACGAGATGGCGCTGGCGCCGGGCAATCGCACGCTGGTCACCACTGTTGATCAAGAAGTACAGATTTGGGACTTACAATCTGGTGAGATTCAGCGGCGGTGGATTGCTGGCGATCCGCACCATGAAGGGATTAGCGCCGCCGCAATCTCCCCAGATGGCGAATCCTTGGCGACAGGAAGTTGGTATTACTGCGTGCGAATTTGGGATTTGGCAAGTGGCGTTTTACAGCGGGAGATGCGAGTCCCACGAGACGGCATCACGTCGCTTGCCTGGTCGCTGGACGGCGAAAGCCTGGCCGCGGGGACTGGGTACGACCCGCGCGTTTGGATCTTCGACGTCAAAACTGGGAAGCGTACCGCCTCGCTCCGCCGCCACACGAACAGTGTGCTCCAGGTTGCCTACGGGGCAACTTCTTTAAGAATCGTCACAGCAGCCGCCGACGGCAGCGTAAAAGTCTGGCGAGCCCAAAGCCTGCTGCACGACTTACGCTTGCCAGCTGAGTGATATGTACGCTGGGTGGCAACACTGCCATCGGAATGGCACATTACGAGCCAGCGATATCGGTCAAACGACGTTCAGGCTCCCTTATTCGACATGACCGTACCAACCCGGCGCAGTGACGCCAATTGGCCCAAGGATTGCACCGAACGATCTCTCCAAGGATGCTAGTGGCGGGCACTCAACCCACGCACGGAACCGTTATGTCGCTCGTTACTGAGAATGCTGCCGGATTAAGGCATCGGACGATAACCGCCGACACGGTCTTTCCGTTACCCCTCACGCCGTTTGAGTTTTTCTTTCGGTGCGATGCCCGGTCACATTACGAAGGGGTGATTTACGTCGAGCTGGAATCGCGGGGGCGGTTCGATCGCTCGGCTTTTGAGCTGGCCTATCTCTGGACTCACGCCCGTCATCCACTCTTATCGGCGCGCGTCGCGGCGGATGCGAGGGGTTGGCCTGAGTGGATCTCAGGCGCGCCGGGGCCTGTTCAATACGGAGCGGGACCGGTTCCAACCGTCGGCGCGGATGCACCGATGCACGTACAGATTCGACAGGCGGGGGACGAAACCAAATTTCGCTTTGGCTTCAGCCACATGGCGGTCGACGGGCTGGGCGCGTTTCAGTTTCTGGGCGATTTGTTCATTGGCTACAACCATGCCTGCGCGGGTCATGTTTATCCACCCGTGTGGCGACGCCTGGATCCGGAGCGATTACGTGAGCGAGACGGACACCAGACGGTAAACCCAAGAAAACTCAGCGAGCTGTGGCAGATCGCCAAAGTCCATCTTCCCCTTAGCCTGCGCTCGGCAGCTTTGGTTAGCGAGGATGTCACACCGCCGGCCACAAGTTCAACGGCGCCCCAGGAGCCCGCAGAATTTCTTGTCGAGCACCTATCGCGCGAGGAGACCGACGCTTTATCGCGCGTGGCCGCAGGCGCCTCGGTAATGCTCAATGATTTGCTGGTGCGCGATTATTTTCTGATGCTCGAGGAGTGGAATCGCCAGACGTCGCAAGCACGGGCTCCGCTACGCGTGATGATCCCGACCAACATGCGCACGCGAAAAGACCTGCGAATGCCCGCCGCCAACGTCTTCAGCTATGCGTTTGTCACTCGCACGGCCCGCGACTGCCAGGATCCGCATAAGCTGCTTGAGTCGATCCGGCACGAAATGGCCGATATCAAGCGAGAAAAACGAGGGCTGTACTACGAAGCCGGGCTGCGCCTGTTGAGCCGCTGGCCGGCGTTCGTGCGCTGGTCGCTCAACCGACCGACCTGCTTCGCCACCGGTGTGTTTACAAACCTCAGCTCCGGTTTCGATCGGGTGCCGCTGCCAACGGTCGATGGCTGCAAGGTCGCCGGCGATCTGTTATTCGAGACCGGCGCCGGTGCAGGCCCCATTCGACCCGGCACCCGCATTTCGTTCGCTGCCCACAACTACGCGGGACGACTGGCGATCAGCGCCGTTTGCGACGCTCAGGTGTTCTCACCGTCGCAGCAGCGGGCTCTGCTCGACGCATACCTCGCCAAGCTAAGGACTACGATCGCTGGCGAAAAGAGCTGAGCTGTTCCGGGGCGAATCGATGACGCGGCCGGCATAACAAGACTTCTGCAAATCTTCTCAATGTCGTTCGAGTGCCAGCAAATACTGGCGCTCGAACGACATGATTTCTCAACGCCTACGGGTTTGACGCAGCATGCGGACGCGTGTGAGTGCGACCCCGACGAACGCGGTTGCGCACAGTACAATTGTCGATGGTTCCGGGACAACAGTCATCGCGTAAGTGATGAAGCGATCCGGGGGGACGTTTCCGCTCACCAGCGTTGTAGCCGTGGCCCGGAAAACCGACAAATTGTTGTTCGTCTGGCGAAGCAAGTTGGAAGACGAAGCGGTTCCTACTTCATTCAGCAACAGCTTCCCATTGGCGTCAAAGGCCACGTTGATCGCGAAGCCGGCATAGTCCGTTATTAACCCCGTCCAGTTACCCGATCGATCGTACACAGCAAAACCGCCATCGCCGGCCAAGATCAGCGAGTCTCCTTTGGCGGCGATCCCATTGTGGAGGTGGGACGTGTTAATCGGCAGCGTTCCCAGTAGCGCTCCGGTGAAGGAAAATTGCTGCACGGGCCCATTCACGACAAACAGTTCTCCGTCGTCGATCGTCATGGTTGAGCCAAACACCTGGGCGAGCGGCGTCGCGTCGCCGGTGTCGGCATCGATCTTGACCAGCTCAGTGGTCGTCAGCCCAAAAATGTCGTTGCCATTCGCCACCAAGCTGTGGACTGACAGGGGCGACAGCAGTGTACGGTCGCCGGTCGCCGGATCGACCGAAACCAAGCCGCTGTTAGTGCTGACAAGCAATCGGCCATTCGCGGCTCGTGCGACCGAGGATTGTTGACCTGCGCCATCCAATGCAGGCCCCGCGCCGTGTGTACTGTCCGAAATCACCGAGAGGGCGCCCGAGATGGGATCGACTCGCTGCAGGCCGAGTTCGAAACCATCGTAGGTCGTCGCGATCACGATATCGCCGGCGTTGAGCGTGACCGCCGAGGCTTCAGGAAGCCGAACGCCAACGTGGATTACGCAAAGCGCCGTGATAAATCCTAACATTCCGAATCTCGAACCCTGCATCGTGCTGCGCGCAGCATACCAGCGATCCATAACTTGCGCAGTTACGCGAGACGCGCCGCCACAGACGTGTAATACAGATAACATGAGACCCCTCCTCCGTAGAAATGCTTTCGACCGGCAATCGCCGGTCTGCGCCACGGTCATGAATCGACCTGATAGATGGCGCGATGATGAAAATGAAGACAACGCAAATTAGGAAACACAACGCAAACATGATGAGATCCTGTTTCTCAATTCGATAGCGCGCAGCAGGGACCGCAATCGCGGTCTACAAGGGCAACTCGCGGACAACTTACCGCGAGCGCAAAAAGAAAGACGACATCGACTCATCATTAAGTCGAACGCCGTCCAGTTCGAGAAATCAGTAGCAGCCCCTTAATAGGCGGTGGACGGGGCGCCTCTGAATCCCCCCCCACAACTCTGACTGTAAGTGCGCCCGTCGGCCACGTCAATAACATTTCACACGATCGACGTATACGACCGCTGTGGCATATGCCCATTGCGCGAGAACCGTTAACGCGCTTACGCAAAACGAACGACGAGGTCGCCCGTTTCGATCTGCACGCCGGGCCGCACCAGCACTTCGGCGATCTTGCCGTCGCGTTCGGCGTAGATCGTGGTTTCCATCTTCATGGCTTCCAACGACAACAGCTTCTGGCCCTTCACGACTTGATCGCCGGCTTGCACAGCCACGGTGACTACGCTCCCTGGCATCGGGGCGCCAACCTGGTTGGGGTCGCCGGCCTCGGCCTTGGGGCGGCGAACGATCAGTGACTCGAGCGCGCGATCTTCGACGGTGACTGTGCGAGACTGACCGTTCAGTTCGAAGAATACCGTGCGGCGGCCATCCGGATGTGGATCACCCACGGTCAGGAACTTGACGACCAGTGTCTTGCCCTTCTCGATGTCGACGGCGAATTCTTCCCCGGCGTCAGGCCCGTAGAAGAAGACCGGCGTCGGCACGCTGCTGGTATCAGCGTATTTCTCTTCGCGCGCGATATATTCGGCGAACACCTTGGGGTACATGAAGTACGACAGCACATCTTGCGGCGATGGCTTGCGTCCCATGAACTTTTCGACGGTCGCGGCGGCCGCTTCGAAATCGGCCGGCGGCAGAATCGCGCCCGGTCGATCGGCCAGCGGCTTCGCGCCACGCAGAATTCGGTTCTGCACGTCCGCCGGAAAGCCGCCCGGCGGAGTGCCCATGCGGCCACTCATCAGATCCACGACTGATTCAGGGAACGAAATATCGCGGTTCGGATTGAGCACGTCGTCGACCGTCAGGTCGCCTGTAATCAGGAACAAGGCCATGTCGCCGACGGCCTTCGAGCTGGGCGTAACTTTTACGATGTCGCCAAACAGGCGATTGACATCGGCGTACATCTTGCAGATATCGCGCCAGCGGTGCGCCAGGCCGATCGCCTTGGCCTGCTGGAACAGGTTGGTGTACTGTCCGCCCGGCATTTCATCGCGATAGACGTCGGCCGTGCTGGCCAGCATACCGGTTTCGAACGGCGTGTAGAACTCGCGGACCGCGGCCCAGTAGTCGGCGATCTGTTGCAGCGGTTCGAAGCCCAGTTGCGAATCTCGCTCTGTAAATCGCAGCGATTCGACGATCGAATTCAAGTTCGGCTGCGAGGTCAGGCCCGAAAAGGGCGCCACGGCGGCGTCGGCAATATCGAGCCCTTCTTCGGCGGCCAACAAAATAGCGCCGGCTTGCACTCCGCTGGTGTCATGCGTGTGAAAATGGATCGGGATGCCGACTTCTTGCTTGAGCGCACGGACCAACTGCTGCGCCGCGTAGGGCTTGCATAGCCCCGCCATGTCCTTGATGCACAAGATGTGCGCGCCGAGCTTTTCGAGCTGCTTGGCCATCTGCACGTAGTACTTCAAATCGTACTTGGTGCGAGATTTGTCGAGGATGTCGCCCGTGTAGCAGATCGCGGCCTCGCAGATCGCGCCTGACTCGACAACGGCTTCCATCGCCACGCGCATGTTGTCGACCCAATTCAAGGAGTCGAAAATGCGAAACACATCCATGCCGGCCGCCGCGGTCTCTTTGACGAATTCGCGGACGACGTTATCCGGGTAGTTGGCGTAGCCGAGTGCGTTCGACGCGCGGAACAGCATCTGGAAGAGAATGTTCGGGATCCGCTCGCGCAGGTCGGCCAGTCGCTGCCAGGCGGACTCGCCCAAAAAGCGCATGGCCGTGTCGAACGTGGCACCGCCCCACATTTCGATCGAAAACAACTGCGGGGCCAGCCGGGCGTAGGCATCGGCGACGTTGGTCATGTCGACACTGCGAAGCCGAGTGGCCAACAGCGATTGATGCGCGTCGCGGAACGTCGTGTCGGTCAATAGCAGCGGCTTCTGTTCGAGGATCCACTTGCTAAGGCCGGCCGGGCCGAGCTTGGTCAGGCGATCCTTCATGCCTTGCGGCATGGGCAGGTCGCGATTGACCACGGGCAGCGGCGCCGGGTCGCGGCGGACCTTTTCCGGCTTTTTCTTCACTGCCGGGTGGCCGTTGACCAGCACGTCTCCCAGGAAATTGAACAGCTTGGTCGCGCGATCGCGCGGCGTGACAAAGTCGAACAGCTCCGGCGTCTCGTCCAGAAAGCGCGTCGTCAGCCCGCCAGCCAAGAATGTGGGATGCGTGACCAGGTTGATCAAAAACGGCAGGTTCGTTTTCACGCCGCGGATGCGGAACTCTTGCAGGCTGCGCTCCATCCGCCGGGTCGCATCGGCAAAATGCCGCGCCCAAACCGTGACCTTTACGAGCAGCGAATCGTAAAACGGCGTGACCAGCGCGCCGGAGAACGCCGTGCCGCCATCGAGGCGGATGCCCATGCCGCCGGCGGAGCGGTAGTGCGTGATCCGTCCATAGTCCGGCAGAAAACGATTCTCAGGGTCTTCGGTCGTCACGCGGCACTGGATGGCAAAGCCACGCGTGCGAATGGCGTCTTGCGCGCCCAGGTCGATCTCGGGGTCGGCCAGCTTGTGCCCTTTGGCGACCATGATCTGGCACTGCACCAGGTCGACGCCGGTCACCGCCTCGGTCACGGTGTGCTCGACCTGGATCCGCGGATTGACTTCGATGAAGTAATACTTGCCCGTTTCGGTGTCGAGCAGAAACTCGACCGTGCCGGCGTTCTGGTAAGTGACCGCGCGGCCCACTTGCAGGGCCGACTGGCAGATGGCTTCGCGCAGCTGGGGGTCGAGACTCAAGGCCGGCGCGATCTCAACGACTTTTTGATGACGCCGCTGCAGCGAGCAATCGCGCTCGTAAAGATGCACCAGCCCGCCGTGCTGATCGCCCAGCAATTGCACTTCGATATGTCGTGGCCGGGCGATGAACTTTTCGAGGAAGACGTCGCTGGAGCCAAACGCGGATTGCGACTCGCGCTGCGCCGCCGCGAGTTCCGACGCCAGTTGATCGGCCTTATGGACGACACGCATCCCGCGGCCGCCGCCTCCCTTGGCCGCTTTGAGCATCACGGGATAGCCGAGCTTCTCGGCGAGCTTGGTCGCTTCGTCCGGTCCCGAGAGGGGATTATCGCTGCCAGCCAAGACAGGCACGCCAACGCCGGCCGCGATCTGGCGGGCCGTGACTTTGTCTCCGAGTTGCTCCAGCACCTCTGGCGATGGGCCGCAGAAGATAATGCCGGCCCGCTGGCACGCCCTGGATAGCTCTGGATTCTCGGACAGAAAACCGTAGCCGGGGTGAATGGCGTCGACTTCATGCTGGACGGCAATCGCGATGATGGCTTCGATGTCCAAATACGAGCGCAGCGGCTCACCGGCTTTGCCGACCAGGTAAGCCTCGTCGGCCTTCAAGCGGTGCAGGCCAAAGCGGTCCTCGTGCGAATAAATCGCCACGGTGCGGATGCCCAACTCATGGGCGGTGCGGAAGACGCGAATTGCGATCTCACCGCGGTTGGCCACTAACAGCTTACGAATCGTTTTCATGACAACCCGAGTCTTTCCGTAACGCCCTTTCCCCAGTTGTATTTAGCCCTCCTTTTTACCCCAGCGAGGGCTTGTCATCCAGCGGGCCAATATCCGAGCGATTGAGCGAATAGGACAGAAATGCGAAGCTCATGACATGCGAAGCCCCGACAGGGGCGACAGTCAATAGCCAGGGACGTAAGTCCCTGGACTAAGATGCGCGCGAAATCGTCGTCCCAGCCCCAACGGGGCGAAAGTCCGTCCGACCGAACGATCGAGGAATGACGTAATCCGTCGGTTCCCGGCCACGGCTCAGCCTTCAACGCGAATGGCATTCATAGTCTGACACCGCGACAGAATGAACTCAAATTGGATTAACGGCGTCGCTGAAAAAGAGAGTATCGCCCCGCCGGGGCTTTACGCGATGACATGACCAACACGAGACCAGGGGTTTACACCCCTGGCTATTAACTCGTCGCCCCTGTGGGGCTTTTACCAATAGAAGAAGCCGCCGGCCTCGCGTTGGAGACCGGCGGCTTTTGGTTTTCACTCAGACCAAAGCAAACTTACTTCGGCGGCTCGCTCGCCCCCGCGCCAACAGGTGAACTGTCCGGCTCGGAGAGGGACGATTCGAAGACAAGCTGCTTGACGTCGCCGACGGTCTTCACTTCGACGCTGATCGTGTCCTTGCCTTGGAACTCGCCCTTGAGCAGTTCTTCGGAAAGTGGATCCTCGACGTAGTTCTCGATGGCGCGACGTAGCGGACGGGCGCCGAAGTCGGTGTTCGAGCCCTTCTTGATCAAGTAGCTCTTGGCCTCGTCGGTCAGGATCAGCTTCAGACCGCGCTCGCTGAGGCGCTCGCGGACCTTGCTCAGTTCCAGCTCGACAACTTCCTTGAGATCGGCGATGTCCAGGTGACGGAAGATGATCACGTCGTCCACGCGGTTGAGGAATTCCGGTCGGAAGACCTTCTCAATCCGCTCGTTGACGCGGTGCTTCATGCTTTCGTACGAAGCGTCGTCGTCCGGCGACTGGAAACCAAACGCCGACTCGTTCTTGATTGCCTCGGCGCCGGCGTTCGTCGTCATGATCAGGATCGTGTTGCGGAAGTCGACGTTGCGACCGAAGCTGTCGGTCAAACGGCCTTCTTCCATCACTTGCAAGAGCATGTTGAAGACGTCGGGGTGAGCCTTCTCGATTTCGTCCAACAGCACGACCGCGTACGGCCGGCGGCGGATTTTTTCGGTTAGCTGACCACCTTCTTCGAAGCCCACGTAGCCCGGCGGGGCGCCGATCAAGCGGCTGACGTTGTGCTTCTCCATGTACTCGCTCATGTCGATCTGGATCAGCGCGTCGTCGTCGCCGAACATAAACTCGGCCAAGGCCTTGGCGAGCAACGTCTTACCGACGCCGGTCGGCCCGGCGAAGATAAAGCAGCCCGTCGGCCGCTTCGGATCTTTCAATCCGCTACGGCTGCGGCGCACGGCCTTGGAAATCGACTTGATTGCCTCGTGCTGGCTGATAACCCGCTTGTGGAGATCTTTTTCCATCTCCATCAGGCGCATCGAGTCCTCGGTGGTCATCCGGGTCAGCGGGATGCCCGTCATCTTCGAGACGACTTCGGCAATCACTTCCTCGTCGACCACGCCGTCGGTCTCGCGCGATTTCTCACGCCAGTCACGGGTGATGTTTTGCTTCTTCTTCTTGAGCTTGTCGGCCTGGTCTCGGAGGGCAGCAGCCTTCTCGAAATCCTGGTTGGCGACAGCTTCTTCTTTTTCCTTGTTGAGGCGTTCGACTTCGTCGTCGATCTCCTTGAGATCGGGCGGACGGGTCATCGCTTTGAGCCGGACGCGAGCGCCCGCCTCGTCGATCACGTCGATCGCCTTGTCCGGCAAGCAGCGAGCGGTGATGTACCGGCTCGATAGCTCAACGGCCGCGGCCAGCGCGTCATCAGTGATTTGCACGCGGTGATGCGTTTCGTAGCGATCGCGGAGACCTTTGAGGATCTCGACCGTCTCGGTCTTGGTCGAAGGCTCGACCATGATCACCTGGAAGCGGCGATCCAGGGCCTGGTCCTTCTCGATGTACTTGCGGTACTCATCGAGCGTGGTGGCGCCGATGCACTGGATTTCACCGCGGGCCAGGGCAGGCTTCAGCACGTTCGAGGCGTCGATCGCCCCTTCCGCGCCGCCGGCGCCAACCAGGGTGTGGAGTTCGTCGATGAACAGGATGGTATTTTTAGCGCGACGAACTTCGTTCATCACCGCCTTGATCCGCTCTTCGAACTGGCCGCGATACTTGGTGCCGGCGACCATCATCGCCAGGTCAAGGACGACAATTCGTCGATCGCAGAGCAGTTCCGGCACGTTGCCGTCGATGACGCGTTGGGCAAAGCCCTCGACGATCGCCGTCTTGCCGACGCCCGCTTCGCCCAGCAGCACTGGGTTGTTCTTGGTGCGACGGCTGAGAATCTGGATGGCCCGTTCGATTTCCTTCTCACGACCAATCACCGGGTCGAGCTTGCCTTGGCGGGCGAGCTCGGTCAGATCACGGCCGAAGCTATCGAGCGCCGGGGTCTTGCTCTTGGTCTTGGGTGATTCGCCGCTGGCGCTGCCCCCCCCGCCGCCACCACCGCTGGGAGTGCGCTCACCGCCCTCGCTGCCTTCGATGCCGTGGCCCAGCAGGTTGAGGACCTCTTCGCGGACCTCTTCGAGCTTCAGGCCGAGGTTCATCAGAACTTGCGCGGCGACCCCTTCCTGCTCGCGGAGCAGGCCAAGCAGAATATGCTCGGTGCCGACGTAGTTGTGGTTCAGATTGCGCGCCTCTTCCATCGAGTACTCGATGACCTTCTTCGCGCGCGGGGTCTGCGGCAGCTTGCCCATCGTGACCATGTCTGGCCCGGATTGGACGAGCTTTTCGACCTCGAGACGGATCTTGCGCAGATCAACGTCCAGGTTCTTGAGCACGTTGGCGGCAACGCCGCTGCCTTCTTTAATCAGGCCCAGCAGCACGTGCTCGGTGCCGATGTATTCGTGGTTGAACCGCTGCGCTTCCTGGTTCGCCAGTTGCATCACTTTTCGCGCGCGGTCTGTAAAACGTTCGTACATTGGGTCTCTCCGTTGGACGCTCCCGGCGGCAGGTCTCACGGCCGTGGCCGCGAAGGGTTTGCCAGGATTCGGTTTTCGCCCGGTCTGGTTAGCTCACTGTCTTTTGAACTGACTCTGTCTCTCCAACCGACTCTGTATCTTGCTCACCAAATTGTTCGTTGCAGTATTCTACGCCTGCATCCGTGTTTCGTCGTGGGGCCTGGGTTTGGTTGCCGGTTGGGCACGCTTCGGCTAGGCCGCCTCGCGCAGATTTGGCAGGGGCAACGTCGTCGCACCCCCATCATGCACTTCCTGTTCCAATTCGTTTTGCTCGGCTAATTGCGCCTGTTTCTCGGCAATTCGTTCGCTTTCAACTGCTATTTCGTGGCTCCAGGCCGCGGCGCGGTCCCAGAGATTCATCTCCTCCAGGGTAGCTCGGGCTTCGTCCAAGCGGCCGGCTCGCCGGAGCGTGCTCGTGAGCAGCAAGGCGGCCTCGACATCCGACGGATGGGCCAACAGCAAACGCCGGGCGAGGACCTCGGCCGCCAGCCAATTGCCTTTCAGATATTCGCCTTGCGCCACGGCGAAGAAGTCCATTTCGTCGCTGGGAATCGTTTCGGAAGTTTGAATTGCGACTCGGAACGACACAAACACCAGGGCCAGCCACGCCACGGCCAGTCCGGCCCACAGCATCCGCCCCAAACCTACTCCCAACAGCTCTGGCCAAACCCAGGTGGCGGCCACGGCCAGGTTCGCTAGCAGCCCAAACGCCAACGCCAACAGCATGCCGGCGCTCGATCCGCGCCGCCACAAGTCTGGCAATCCCGGCCATAAGTACATAGCCCAGCTGGCGTAGGACATCGTCGCGACTCCCTTCGCGCTTTTTCATCTTCCACGGATGAAATCGGCTTTTCCGACAGCGAAAGATCTCCGCAATTCGCTGCCAACGCCGGCGCGGAATTGTATCTTTTAAAGCCGAATCGAGCAAGGCAAGTAAATGGCTCGCTTGACTTTAGGATCACAAATCGGGCTTTCGCCAAGCGCAGCGCAACAATCAAAAACGACACAAAAAGGAGCGTATTGGTTCTCGCCGAGGGCGTTTCGTTTCGAATGCGATGCGACCTGGGGCTCTTCCGGGGCCAGTCGTGAGCGATAATTGCGTTATGCGGGCCCTTTGATGATCGCCCGGCGATTTGCGATGCTCTTGCGCTATGACATGGACTTTCACCCCTGGTTCTGAACGCGTGCTCGCCGCTGCCGCCGCCTGGCGCAGTTGCGACGATCGTGACGAATTGGGGGCGCCAGAACTGCTGCTGGGCCTGCTGGCAGAAGCAGAATGTCGCGCCGCTGGCATGCTGCTAGCGCGCGGGATCGACACCGACGTTGTGCTGCAGAAATGGCCTGCGCTACGCCCCACCGCGCGCACTGTAACGAAAGATCGCGATCTCTCGCCCGACGTCGACGCCGCCTTTCACGAGGCGATCAATCGTCTGTGGGATTATCCGCCTCCGCTGGCGCTCGCCACGGAATTCATTCTGCTTGGTCTGGTTGGCGCTGCGGGCGAAGCGTCTACCTGGCTGCGCGAGCAGGGGTTTAACGCCGATCAGTTGGAGCAGCAGATTCATCTGCTTTATGGGCATGAGACCGAGGCGTTGCCGCTGCCTGTTGAAGTGGATGACGATGGCGTTGAGGATGCGGCCCGTGCGACGGGGGATGCACGAGATTCAGGTCCTGACCGGACGTCTGGCGAAATCGTTGGGTCGAAAGCGGCGCGCGGCTCGGCGGGCGCCTCGCCCTCCCGGAGCACGGTCGGCGGCGCGAACATCACTGTGCCTGGTATGCCTAGCGTGGCGAGTGTGCCGTTACCGGCCGTGCCGCTGGCGCGCGTGCTCGACGCGGCTGCCAATCGGGCGCGCGAAGGGCTGCGCGTGGTCGAAGATTACGCGCGGATGGTTTTGAACGACGCCCACCTGACCAGCGAACTCAAACATCTGCGGCATGATTTGCACACGGCGCTCGAGCCCCTTTCGCGGCAGGCGCTGCTGGCCAGTCGAGACACCGTGGGCGACGTCGGGACACGGATCACCACGCAAGGCGAAATGTCACGGCCGGACATCGGCAGCGTGGTCGCGGCCAATTGGAACCGGCTGGGCGAGGCCCTGCGCAGCCTGGAAGAGTACAGCAAGGTCTGCCTGCCGCCGGTGGCCGCCGCGGTCGAGCGAGTTCGCTACCGGGCCTACACGCTCGAACGCGCCATCGAGATCACCGGCGTCAGCCGCGACCTTCTGGCGGGTGTTTCGCTGTGCGTGTTGATCGATGGTCGCGAGTGCGAGGCGGAATTTGCCAGCCTGGTCGACGCCCTGGTAGTGGCCGGCGTGGGGATGCTTCAGCTACGCGATAAACGGCTCGACGATCGAGATTTGCTAAGCCGGGCCGAGATCTTGCGCGAAAGGACGTCGTCGCGGGGCTCTTTGACGAGTTCTCTGGCAGGGAGATCGCGCACGCTCTCAATCGTTAACGATCGGCCTGACATTGCCGCACTCGCAGGCGTTGATGGCGTGCATGTCGGGCAGGAAGACCTCCCGGCGCAGGCTGCGCGACGCATCGTGGGGCCAGGGGCGATCGTGGGCGTGTCGACGCACTCGATCGAGCAAGCCCGCGCCGCGGTGCTGGATGGCGCCAACTACATTGGCGTCGGACCGACGTTCGCCTCGACGACAAAACACTTCTCCGCGCACACCGGGGTGGAATTGCTGCGGCAGGTAGCGGACGAAATCACGCTACCGGCACTGGCGATCGGCGGGATCAATCTGGCGAACGTCTCGGCGGTCCGCGCCGCCGGGTTCTCGCGCGTGGCCGTCAGCGCAGCAGTAGCCGCGGCCGCTGATCCCGGCGCCGCTGCGCATGCATTGCTCGAAACACTTCGCGCGCAGGTGGCCACACGATGAACGAATCATTGCCGACATCTGCTGTCAACTCGGGCGACGCGAAAGGGTCCAACAAAGGCGCGTCCGACAAGAAATACGAAGTCGAGCAGAAGTTTCGATTAACCGATGATCCGGCTGCATTCGAAGCAAAGCTCGCGGCGCTCGGCGTCAGTTTTGGCCCAGCGACCGAGCAAAGCGATCAGTACTTTGCGCATCCAGCGCGCGATTTCGCCCAGACCGATGAAGCGCTGCGCATTCGAACTGTCGGCGAGTGGAATTGCGTCACGTACAAAGGACCTAAGATCGACGCTACGACCAAGACTCGCCGCGAGTTGGAATTGCCCATCGAGCCCGGGGCAGGGGGGGCCGCGCGCTTTGCGGACCTGCTACTCTCGCTCGGTTTTTCCTCCGTCGCCACGGTTCGCAAGCAGCGCCGGACGGCTCACATGACGCGGGGCGATCGCACCGCCGAGGTCGTGCTCGACCATATCGATCGGCTGGGCTGGTTCGCCGAGATCGAACTTTCGGCCGACGAAGCCGGCCTCGACGATGCTCGCCAGGCCCTGTTCGAACTGGGCCAAACCCTCGGTTTGACCGAGATTGAACGACGAAGTTACCTGGAAATGCTCCTTTTTGCGGGCTAAACGAGGCCAATCGGCCCAAAATGCTTTCATTTCGGCAGTTTGGGCGATACTCTGGAGATTGGAGTCGGACGAAGTAGACCGGTGGAACCGGGCGCGTTTCTCTGGGAAATATTTGCGAGAATCAGGCCGGCGATGCGGCCCATGGTTCCAGCGAACGAGCGAGGCACATTATGCGTTCCATCGGTTGGCTCTCCGTGACATCTTGCGCAACAGCCCTCTGCGTTGCGTTATCGGTGACTTCAATCTCCCAGGCCGCTGACCGCGACAAGCCACCGGTCAAGAAGACGCCGGCAAAGAAAGCTACGGTGGAAAAGACGGTTGAGAAGACCGCTGAGGAAACAGCGGACGACGAAGCGGACGCCAAGCGAGCCGACACGAAAGCCGCCGACGCCAAGAAACCTACCGACGCAAAAAAGGCGACGGCGGCCAAAGCCGCCGCTAAGCCCAAGAAGGGCGCCGAGACGCCCGAGGCAAAAGAGGCGCGCGAAGCCAAGGCCGCTGAACTGAAGGCCGCGCGCGAGGCAAAGGCCGCCGAGGCCAAGGCCGCTCGTCAGGCCAGAACCGAAAAGAAGAAGGCCGCCGCCGCTCAGGAAGAAGCGGACGCGGAGCAAGAAGCGGCCGCCTACGCGCAGCAGATGCAAATGATGCAAGCCCAGGCCGCTTATGCGCGCAACAATCGCAATGTCAGTGGTAGCCGCGCGCGAAACCAGCTCGGCAATATCGCCACATTGCAAATGATTCAGCAGTTCGACCGCAACGGCAACGGGCGCCTCGATCCTGCCGAATTGAAAGCTGCCCAATCCGTGATGACGCAAGGGCTGGGAGCCGCGGCTGGCGCTGCCGGAGCAGCGGGCGCCGCAGGCCAGGCCCCGGCGGTTCCACAGATCGACATACCAGCAGTCCCGGCAATCAAGCCGTAGGTTGGTCCTAAACGCCGAACGTGATTTGTAGGGTACGCGCTCCGTGCGTACCAATAATGCGAAAAATCGGCGTCCATCACGCGTCTTTGGTACGCACAGCGTGCGTACCCTACGTTTCGCCACGGTTTTCATCGGGCGTGCGTAGCGGAAATGGGCTGCGCCCTGTGATCAATCGGGCCGGCGCGTTGCGCGTCAGGTAGTTCCAGGCCCACTGCGTCATGACGAGCAATCGGTTCTGGAATCGGATCAGGAACATCAGGTGGATCACCAGCCACGCCAGCCAGGCAAATAGGCCTGAGAACTCGAAGCCGCGCACGTCGGCCACGGCCCGCGCGCGGCCAATCGTGGCCATCGATCCGCGATCGAAATACCAAAACGGGACGAGCGGCTTCCCCTGATCTCGTCTCCGCAGCGCGCGGGCGATGTATTTCCCTTGCTGCATGGCCACTGGCGCCAGGCCCGGCAGCGGTTCGCCGGTTTGATGGCTGAAGCTTGCCAGATCGCCGATTACAAAAATCTCAGGATGGCCCGGCAGCGAAAGGTCGGGCTCGACAATCAACCGCCCCTGGCGATCGATCGGAGCGCCGGTCGCGTCGGCGACGATTTTCCCCAGAGGCGAGGCGGCAATGCCGGCGGCCCACAGCACGGTCCGCGTGGCGATTGTTTCCTGCACCTCGCCGCGCACCACGGTGACGCTCTCAGGCTGAATGTCGATGACGCGCGCCGCGGTCCGGACCGTGACGCCCATGTGCTCAAGCGACGTGGCGGCCTTGCGAGAAAGATTCGCCGAGTAAGCCGGCAGCACGCGATCGACTCCTTCGACCAGCGTGATGCTGGCCGAGGCCGGATCGAAGCGGCGGAAGTTGCCCTTCAGTGTCCAGTGCGCCAGTTCGGCCACGGCGCCGGCCAGTTCGACGCCTGTCGGTCCGCCCCCGACGACGACGAACGACAGCCACGCCGCGCGGCGACCCGCGTCCGGTTCGCGCTCGGCTGACTCGAACGCCAGCAGAACGCGGCGGCGGATCTCAGTGGCGTCTTCGATCGTCTTGAGCGCGGGCGCCAGTGCCTCCCACTCTGGGTGGCCAAAATAGTGATGCGATGATCCGGTCGCTACGACTAGCACGTCGTAGGGAATCTCTTCTTCGCGCAGCACGACCATCCGCCGGGCGACGTCGATGTGCGTCACCTCGGCCAGCAGCACTTCGGTGTTGCGCTGATGGCGCAGGACGTCGCGCAGCGGGGCCGAGATATTTGCCGGCGAGAGCCCGCCAGTTGCGACCTGGTAGAGCAGCGGTTGAAACAGGTGAAAGTTGCGGCGGTCAATCAGCGTAACCTGGACTGGTTCTGCGCGCAGCGCCTGGGCTGCGTTCAAACCGCCAAACCCGCCCCCCAAGATCACAATCCGTTTGGTCTCGGCCATTCGTCACGCCTCTTGAGTAGTCCTAAATGACGTCGAGAGTCTGAAACAGTATAGCTTTGCCTGGCCGAATCGCGGTTTGAACACCCGCGCTACCGTTGTTTTGGCATTCTTCGTTGTGCCGTCGTGCCGTTGTGGTCAAATTTTTAATTTTCAATAACCACGACGACGCGACGGCAAGACGCCAGGAGGATTGATCGTTTTGCCGCTGCACACTTGAGTGGGTTGGTGTATCGTGTGACTCGACGATTTACTGATTTAGAAACGCGACCGCTCACGCCCAGCGTCGCCCAAGTTGCCCTGTTGGTGTCGAACCTGGAGATCTCTCAATGGAGCGATTGGTCAGCCTGCTGGGGCTGTTCGTGATCATTGGCCTGGCGTGGCTGATGAGCCCTCACAAACGCGTGATCAATTTCCGCGTGATTGTCGGTGGGCTGCTCTTGCAACTGCTGTTTGCGCTGCTGGTGCTGAAAACGGAGCCAGGGCGGCAGTTATTTACGAACCTCGGCGACCTCATCGAGAACCTGCTCGGCTGCGTGGACGTCGGCTCAAGGTTCGTATTTGGCGATCGGTATCTCGAATCGCCCATCGCCTTCAAGGTGCTACCGTCGATCATTTTCTTTTCGGCGCTGATGAGCGTGATGTACTACTACGGCGTCATGCAGCAGGTCACCAAGCTGATGGCCGTGGTGATGCAAAAAGTGCTCAATACTTCGGGCGCTGAGAGCCTGGCCGCGGCGGCGAATATTTTTGTGGGCCAGGCCGAGGCGCCGCTGGTTGTGCGGCCCTACCTGGCGAGCATGACCACCTCGGAATTGATGGCCGTGATGGTCGGCGGCTTTGCCAACGTGGCCGGAGGCGTGATGGCGGCTTACGTCGGCATGGGGATCGACGCTGGCAGTCTGATTACCGCGAGCGTGATTTCGGCGCCGGCCTCGTTGCTATTGGCGAAAGTCATGCAACCGGAGATGGGAGATCCCGTCACGCGAGGGCACGTGAAAATGGAATTCGTGGACCCGTCCGTCAACGTTGTGGACGCGGCGGCCAATGGCGTGGCCGATGGGTTGAAATTGGCGCTGATGGTCGGCGCGATGCTGATCGTCTTCATGGCGTTCATTGCCGTGGCGGACGGGCTCATCGGCTGGCTGGGGGGGCAATTCGGCTACGAGGATTGGTCGTTTGCCGCTGCGCTCAGCTACCCGTTCGCGCCGCTGGCCTGGATCATGGGTGTGGAAAGCGGCGATTGCCTGCGCGTGGGCGAGCTACTGGGCAAAAAGATCGTGGCCAATGAGTTCGTCGCCTACAAAGAACTAGCCGGCTGGATCCAGCCAGACTCCGGCGTGCAACTATCGGAGCGCTCGATAACGATCGCCACGTACGCGCTGTGTGGCTTTGCCAATTTCGGTTCGATCGGCATCCAAATCGGCGGACTGGGCCCGCTCGCGCCAGATCGTCAGCACGAAGTAGCGCGCCTCGGGTTTCGAGCGATGCTGGGCGGTATGCTCGCGTCGTGCATGACGGCTTGCATCGCGGGGGTTTTGATTTGAGGTTCTCGGTGCGGTCGAAGGCGGCTACCGATCCAAGTTAAACGGTTGGGGTAAGAGTTCCGCGAGGTTCGTGCTAGCGACCGCAACGGGTTTATTAGCGTCGACAAGGTAAATCGGCAGATCGTCACAAAACTCTGCGATCACTTGCCGGCAGGCGCCGCAGGGGGTTAAGCCGCCGGCGGTTACCACGGCCAGGGCTTGAAAACTTCGATGGCCGGCGGCGACTGCGGCGTGAATCGCCACGCGCTCTGCGCAGATGGTCAGCCCGTAAGAGGCGTTTTCGACATTCGCGCCGGTGATGATCTGGCCGTCTGCCGTTAGCAGCGCTGCGCCGACTTGGAACTTCGAGTACTTGGCGTAGGCGTGTTGTCGCGCCGCCATGGCCGCCGCGATCAATTTATCCTGTGCGTCGGTTGCGGTCATTGCTGGTGCGCCGTTGAAATATCCAAGATCAATGCCACTTCACCCGCGGCTAGCGCCTGGCGGCTCACGAAGACGCTCCTAGCGCGGTTGGAATACTCGCTTCGGTGGCGACGATGCCGGTTACGATCGCCCGCAATTTTGGCTCGGCCGCCGCGGCTACGGCGATAATGTCGTCGCTGCTGGCGGCGCCCAGCGCGTCAGGGAGACAGACGTTGGTGACTGTTGCCAGGCCGAGGACGCGGAGGTTGGCGTGAGCGGCGGCGATCACCTCGGGCACGGTCGACATACCAACCACATCGCCGCCGATCGTACGCATCAGGCGATACTCGGCCCGTGTTTCCAGGTTCGGCCCGCGCACGCCAACGTACACGCCGCGATGAATGGCGAAGTTTTCCTGACGGGCGATCTCGAACGTCTGATCGATCAACCGCGCGTCGTACGGCGTGCTCATGTCGGGAAAGCGCGGGCCGAGCGCCTCATCGTTGGCGCCGACGAGCGGACTGGCGAACATCAGGTTGATGTGGTCCTCAATGACCATGATGTCCCCCTTGGCGTAGTGGGGGTTTAACCCGCCGCAGGCGTTCGAGACGATCAACAGCCGCACGCCTAGTGCGCGAAGCACGTGGACCGGCAGCGCAACTTCGGCCGCAGTGTAACCTTCGTAGAGATGAAAGCGACCTTCCATCGCCACCACCGGCTGACCGGCCAGCGAACCGCAGACGAGTCGTCCCTTGTGGCTGGGCGCCGTGCTGCAGGGAAAATGCGGGATCGCTTCGTAATCAACGCAGGTGTCGATATCCAACTGGTCAGCAAACGCGCCCAGGCCGGTGCCCAGAATAATCCCCACCCGCGGCGCGCAGCCCCACCGACTGGCAATGAGATCCGCTGCCTCTGCAATGTGTGTTTTATTCATGTTCTGTATGCGACTCTGTGACGCGATCGTGTCGAACCGCCGGCGTCCATCCAAATCCACGTCAACGCATTCGCATTCTCTCCTCTGCGCTCTCTGCGTCCTCTGCGGTTCATCCTCTTCCCTGAATCGAAAAAGAACGAAGATTAACCGCAGAGGGCGCGGAGGAACGCAGAGGAAGACAACGACGAAGACTATTTACGATTCTAGTACCCATCGCCTGCCTTTCCGACGTTTGCTGTTGCGGCTGAGTAGATCAGTGTTTCCGGGGCGCTGGCGCCGATGCGAGTGGCGCCGAGCTCGCGCATGCGCACGGCGTCGGCGTGGGTGCGGACTCCACCGGCCGCTTTGACTTGCATCGTCGGGCCGGCGTGCTGCTTCATCAGCGCGACGTCGTGTTCGGTGGCGCCGC